>Ga0302322_100002621_pt1 | contig 15215 bp, 14 predicted proteins | sample Fen_T0_2_FD_203757 | JGI IMG/M metagenome (GOLD analysis project Ga0302322, IMG submission 203757) | Peat permafrost microbial communities from Stordalen Mire near Abisko, Sweden - Fen_T0_2 | ecosystem: Environmental > Terrestrial > Soil > Wetlands > Permafrost | place: Sweden: Abisko... | reverse complement strand
CGTCACCCACATTCTCGTGACCCACACCCATCGCGACCATTCGCCGAACACCGGCCGCCTCAAGGCTGCGACCGGCGCCATTGTCTGTGCCGAGGGGCCGCATCGCGCCTCGCGACCGCGCTATGAGAGCGAGAAGCACAGTCCGGAATCCGGCGTCGATCGCGACTTCAGGCCGGACGTCGCGGTCGCCCACGGAGATGTCATCGCGGGCGATGGCTGGCAGCTCGAGGCAGTGGCCACGCCGGGGCACACCGCCAACCATCTCGCTTTCGCCTGGGCCGAGCACAGCGTCAGCTTCGTCGGCGATCATGTGATGGGCTGGTCGACCTCGATCGTGGCGCCGCCTGACGGCGCGATGGTCGACTACATGGCCTCGCTGGACCGGCTCGCCGGCCGCGCGGAGCAATTGTACTTCTCGGGCCATGGCCCTGAGATTCCGCAAGGTCCGCGCTATGTCCGGTTCCTGATCCGGCATCGCCAGGCGCGGGAGGCCTCGATCCTGCATCGGCTCGCCAAAGGCGAGGCCGACATCCCGACCATGGTGCGCGCGATCTATATCGGCATCGATCCCAGGCTGACCAGAGCGGCCGGCTATTCGGTGCTGGCCCATCTCGAAGACCTTGTGGCCCGTGGCGTCGTCGCCACCGACGGCGATCCGGTGATCGGCGGGACGTATCGGCTGGTGAATTCCTGAGCCGTCATTCCGGGGCGCGCCGACGACGCGCAAATTAGCAAGATCTCGTTTATCCACGCGTCATTGCGAGCGAAGCGAAGCAATCCAGAGCGCAGCCAATATTCTGGATTGCTTCGTCGCTTCGCTCCTCGCAATGACGGCTGTAGAGATCTGTGTTCGCGGGTCAACGCGTCACTTCTTCACCGTCTTTGCCGGCAGTTTCGGTGGCGGTGGCACGACCTTCTTCACCGGCTTCTGCGCCTCGGCCTCGCCGGCGTTGCTGAGGTCCTCGACGAACTTCGTGACCCGTGCGGCATTGCTGCCGAGATCGCTGTCGAAATAGCGCGAGGCGGAGCGGATATCGATGCGCGATTCATCGCCGTCCGGCTGCACCCGGATCGAGACGTCCTCGCGAAAGCCCATGATCGGCGTGCGCGCCACCGCCTCGATGCGGCCGGCCCGACGCGGCGGCTGTGGCGCGCGCTCGTCGATGATCAGCCATTTGCGGCGGTTGACCAGTTTGAGTGCGAGCGCGTAGGCGCGATCGACCGGTATTTCGAGCTGCACCGGCTCGATATCCGGATAGAACTTCTGCTGCTGTTCGGCCGAATAGAGCCCGGCATAGACAGCGGTGTTGGTGCCATCGCCGTTGCGCAACGGCGCCAAGGCCTCGAAACGCGGCGGGTCGATCGGATCGGTGGTGATGTCGTAGATCTTCGGCAGCTTGCGGTATTGCAGAGCGAGATAGGCCGGATAGGCAACCACCATCGCATCGATCAGAAATGCCAGCAGGATGCGATTCATGCCGCGGCTGCCATTGCGCCAGATCGCGACAAAGGCGGCGAGTCCGACCAGGATCGACAGGACGGCGCAGGCGAGTGCGCCGAAGAAGGTCGCAAGCGCCGGCTTCATCTCCAGGAAGTCGAAGCGGACGATGATGATCGAGACCGCGACCGCAACCACCGCGAACACCGCGAGGTTGCGTGTCCAGGTGGCAAGGCTGGAGACGGGCTCGGACAAATAGGCAGCGTGAAACCTGCGGGCCATCGTTTTCGAAGACTGCCTGGGTTGGGGTGCCGTCCCGTCGGACGACGGGCGGCTGTTCAGCCGTGTGAGACCATGGAGATGCGGTAAATTCAAGAGCCCTCTGGTGAGGGAGGTTGAAGGCGGTTCATCGGTACCGCGCCTTTGCCGCGCGGCCGCAAAGCCGTCAGCATCATCAGGACTGTCAGTGCCGAGAACGCCGCGCCGGCCGCGAATGTCGCCTGCGGGCCGAAGGCGTGCCACAGCCAGCCCGCCAGCAGGCTGGCCACCAGCAATGCGCCGCCGGTGACGAGGTTGAATAGTCCAAATGCAGTGCCGCGCAGATCGCTCGGCGCGGTGTCGGCGACCAGGGCCGACAGCAGGCCCTGCGACAGGCCGAGATAGAGCCCCCAGAGGCCGACGCCGATGGCGGTGCCGATCAGGCCCGGCGCAAGCGCCAGGGTGAGGTCCGCGGCGGTCAGGACCATCAGGCCGCACATCAGCACATTGCTGCGGCCGATCCGGTCGGAGAGGATGCCGGCCGGCATCGCCACGCCGGCATAGATCGCGTTCATCAGCACATAAACCAACGGGATCAGCGCCAGCGGCAGGCCGTCGGCCTGCGCCTTCAACACCAGGAACGCCTCGCTGAAGCGCGCCAGCGCGAACACCGCCCCGGTCGCCACCACGATCCAATAGGACCGCGACAATTGCCGCAGCTCCCGGCCGCGAATCGGCCAGCTGCCTCGCGGTGCGGCGCTGCTTTCGTCCGGCTCCCGCACGCCGATCACGATCAGCAGCACGGCCAGCGCGGCCGGCAACGCCGCCCACCAGAACACGCTGCGAAAATCGTTGGCATAGAGCGCCATCAGGGCGACCGCGAGCAGGGGGCCGGCAAAGGCCCCGATCGTGTCAAGCGCCTGTCGCAACCCGTAGCTTGCGCCGCGGATCGCGGCCGGGGTGACATCGGCGATCAAGGCGTCGCGCGGCGCGTCGCGGATGCCCTTGCCGATGCGGTCGACGAAACGCGCGGCGAGGACCTGCCAGGCCGTGCCGGCCAGCGGAAACACCGGCTTGGTGATGGCGGAGAGGCCATAGCCGATCCCGACCAGCAGCTTGCGCTTGCGCAGCCGGTCGGACAGCGCGCCGGAGAACACCTTGGTGATGGCTGCGGTGGCTTCGGCCGTGCCCTCGATCAGGCCGATGGTCACGATGCCGGCGCCGACCACGGTGGTGAGGAACACCGGCAGCAGCCCGTGAATCAACTCGGACGAGACGTCCATCAAGAGCGACACCAAGCCCAATGTCATGACCGTCTTGGGCACATCGCGCCATGTCGCGGAAGGAGCTTGAGCAGGATCGTCATCCATGCCGGGCGTTCTATCGACGCTGCCGGAGCGTGCGTTGCGCCACGTCAAGTCGGTCTGTGCATTCAGCAGGCCGGTCAGAACAGGACTGCCTCCCATCGCTCGCGCGATGAGAGGCCGCAACTTCGCGGCTGCGCGGGGGCAGCCCCGCGATGCCTAATGCTTCACCAACGGGCAGGTGGAATCGGAAAGTTTTCCGAACGCGTCCTCGCCCGACATCGTCTGCACCAGCTTGTAGTAGTCCCACGGATATTTTGACTCGTCGGGCTTCTTCACCTGCATGATGTACATCTGATGTTCCATCAGGCCGTCGGCGCGGATCTTGCCATCGGCGGTGAACACGTCGCTGATCTTGGCCTTGTGCAGTTCGTCCATGACCTTGTCGGGGTCGGTGGTGCCGGCGGCCTTCACGGCGTTGAGATAGGTCAGCGTGGCCGAATAATACGCCGCTTGGTTTTCGGTGGGCTCACGCTTGGTCTTCTCGTAATAGCGCTTGGCGAAGGTGCGGGTGGTGTCGTTGAGATCCCAGTACCAGCTCGTGGTCAGATAGAGGCCTTGCGAGGCCTTGAGGCCGAGGCCGTGAATGTCCGACAGGAACGCCAGCAGCGCCGCAGGCTTCATCGAATTGGCGATGCCGAACTCGTCTGCCGCCTTGATCGAGTTGGTAAAGTCGTTGCCGGCGTTGGCAAGCCCAAGCACCTGGGCGCCGGAACTCTGCGCCTGCAGCAGGAAGCTCGAGAAGTCGGAGGTCGACAGTGGCACGCGGACCGCGCCGATGACTTTGCCGCCATTGGCTTCGACCACCTTGGAGGCCGACTCCTGCAGCTGCGTGCCGAAGGCGTAGTCGGCGGTGAGGAAGAACCAGGTCTTGCCGCCCTGCGCCACGATGGTCTTGGCGGTGCCGTTGCCGAGCGCGGTGGTGTCGTAGGCGTAGTGGACCGTGTAGGGCGTGCAATCCTTGCCGGTCAGCGATGCGCCGGCGGCGCCGATGGCGAAGAACGGTGTCTTCTTCTCCTTGGCGACCGTGGACATCGCGATCGAGACACCGGTATTGGAGCCGCCGAGCACCATGGTCAGGCCATCGCGATCGGCCCATTCGCGGAACTTCTGCGAGCCGAGGTCAGGTTTGTTCTGGTGGTCGACGACCAGGAACTCGATCTTGTTGCCGAGCACGCTGCCGCCGAAATCCTCGATCGCCATCTTGGCGGCTTCGACGCCGCCGGGGCCGATCACATCGGCGTAGAGGCCCGACATGTCGTCGATGTCGCCGATCACGACCTTGCTGCCGGCCGCGTGGGCTGCGGTAGCCGCGAGCGAGGCCCCCATCAGCCATGGAACAATACGAGCAAATCGAATCATATCGGGCGTTTCCTGTGTTTTGGTCTTGAATCGGTCTCAGCTTGGTCTTGTTAGCCCGATTTTGCCAGCGTGGTCTGATGGCGGCTTGCGATCGGGAAGTGGAACCCGCGCCGCAATTGCTTGAGGAGGCCACGCTTGGGCGGCATCAAGCGGCTTCCGCCCCGAGATCCGCGGCGGCGCCTGCTGCGCGGCGATGACGCTCTATGCCGCGGCGTTCGGGAAGCGGTAACTCTTGAACTGATCGCGCAGCGCCGTCTTCAGGATCTTGCCGGTGGCGGTGTGCGGAATGCCGTCGACGAACACGATGTCATCGGGCATCCACCATTTGGCGATCTTGCCTTCCATGTATTTGAGGATGTCCTCGCGCGTGGTCTGCTGCCCCTGCTTGAGCTGCACGATCAGCAGCGGGCGTTCGTCCCATTTCGGGTGATACACGCCGATGACAGCCGCTTCCGCCACCGCGGGATGGCCGACCGCGAGATTCTCCAGCTCGATCGAGGAGATCCATTCGCCGCCGGATTTGATCACGTCCTTGGAGCGGTCGGTGATGCGCATGTAGCCGTGGGCATCGATGGTGGCGACGTCGCCGGTATCGAAATATCCCTCCTCGTCGAGGATGTCGGTCTCGACGCGATAATAGGCCTTCGAGACCGCAGGTCCCGACACCTTGAGGCGGCCAAACGTCTTGCCGTCCCAGGGCAGCTCCTTGCCGGCATCATCGGTGATCTTCATCTCGACGCCGAAGGGCGCATAGCCTTGGGTTTGCAGCACGTCGAGTCTGGCGTCGCCCTTGGTGTCGGCAAATGGCGGCTTCAGGGTCGCGAGCGTGCCGAGCGGGCTCATCTCGGTCATGCCCCAGGCGTGGCGCACGCCGACACCCATGTCGAGGAAGGCTTCGATCATCGAGCGCGGCATCGCCGAGCCGCCGCAGACCACCATCTTCAGATGCGGCAGTTTCAAATTGTGTGCCTGCATGTGCTGCAGCAGCATCAGCCACACGGTCGGCACGCCGGCGGTGTTGGTGACCTTCTCGGTATCGAGCAGCTCATAGACCGAGGCGCCATCGAGTTTCGGCCCCGGCATCACCAGCTTGGTGCCCATCGAGGGTGCAGAGAACGCGATACCCCAGCTGTTGGCATGGAACAATGGAACCACCGGCAGCATTGTATCTGACGCGGATGTGCCGAGCGCATCCTTCGAATTGGCCATCAAGGCATGCAGAACGTTGGAACGATGCGAATACAGCACGCCCTTGGGATCGCCGGTCGTACCGGAGGTGTAGCACATCGCAGCCGCGGTGTTCTCGTCGAAGGTCTGCCAGGCGAAATCGCCGTCGCCCTGCGCAATCCACGATTCGTAAGCAACCGCGTTCTTGAGCGAGGTCTCGGGCATATGGGCGGCGTCCGTGAGGACGATATAGCGTTCCACGCTTCCGAGCTTGTCTGCGATTTTTTCCAGCACAGGGATGAAGGTCAGGTCGGTCATCACGATGCGGTCCTGCGCATGGTTGATGATCCAGGCGATCTGTTCCGGGAACAGGCGTGGATTGACGGTGTGGCAGATCGCGCCGATCCCCATGATGCCGTACCAGACCTCCAGGTGGCGCGAGGTGTTCCAGGCGACGGTGGCGACGCGGTCGCCGAGCTTGATTCCGGCGCGCTCGAGCTGCTGTGACACGCGCAGGGCTCGGTCGTGGATTTGCTTGTAAGTGGTGCGAACAATCGGCCCTTCGACCGACCGCGTCACCACCTCCTGCGTGCCATGAACTGCAGCTGCTTGTTCAATGATCCGGTGACACAGCAAGGGCCAGTCTTGCATCAAACCAAGCATAGGAACGTTCCTCCGGGTGGTGTCGCTTGTTGCAGCGAGGGTATTTTGGGTTATTTCCCGAGTTTTAGCGCGCGGCGCGCGGCCCGCAAATGGCCTTGTGGTGGCATCGCGGTCTCTGCGCCCGCGATGGTTACCGCTGCCGTGCTGATCGCCTTGACTTGCCTCATGGTGGTACCGCCTGCTGACGCGAAACCCCGTCGCGGGGGCCGTGCCGAGGCCGCCAAGCCTCCGGCCGGCATCGTGGCGGCTCAGGTGCCGATGCCGCAGCCGAGACCATCCGAGGCGCCGGCACGCAAAGCGGCGGCTGAGGCGAGGGGCGCGGCGCCTGATTCTGCCAAGGGACCGACCAAGGAATCGACCACGGCCGCGGGGCCGGGCAATGCCGAGGCTGGCAACGACGAGACGGCCGCGCCGCCGCCTGCTTCGGCCTGCCGGGTGGCGCTGACAGACGAGATCGCGGTGGCGCCGTCGGTTCCCGCAATTCATGGTCCTGGAGCTTGCGGTGGCGACGATCTGGTGCGGCTGGAGGCGGTGGTGCTGCCGGACAAGCGGAAGGTGGCGCTGACGCCGACTGCGATCATGCGCTGCTCGATGGCGACGGCGGTCGCCAACTGGGTGCGCAGCGACATCGCCCCGCTGACGCAGGATCTCGGCAGCCCGCTTGCCGCGCTCGACAATTTTGATTCCTACGAATGTCGCGGTCGCAACGGCGTTGCCGCTGCGCCACTCTCAGAACACGGGCACGCCAACGCCATCGACGTGCATGGTTTCAAGCTTGCCGATGGCCGCATAATCGACCTCACCGACCGCACCCAGCCGCGCGAGTTGCGCGAGACTGTGCTGCATTCGGTGTGCACGCGCTTTACCACCGTACTCGGCCCCGGCTCCGACGGCTACCACGAGGACCACATCCATATCGATCTGCTGCAGCGGCACAACGACTACCGGATCTGCCAGTGGGACGTGCTGGATCCGCTGCCGAAGGTCGCCCCGCTGCTGCCCGAGGCACGGCCGGACGACGCGCCGCCACGTGAGACCGCCGCAGCCGAGGAGGGGGACAAGAAGGGCGCGGCCCACTCGAAGGGCAGCAGCCCGCCGGTGACTGGCGCCGTGACGCCGCCGGGCAAGGCCGCGGCCGCGCAAGCCGATGCCGGCAAGCCGCAGGCCGCGCCGTCAGGCAAAGACGCGGTGGAGAAGTCCGCCCAGGATAATCCGGCGCAGGACACTGGCGCGAAGACAGACAAGGGTCCTGATGACAAGTTGCCTTCTGGAAAGGCAGCGAGGGACAAGGCACCGAGCGAACCGGCGTCAGCCGCGAAGTCCGCGCCGGACACGACCGCCACCGTCAAGCGATCCCCGGACAAACCGTCAACCGACAAGGTCTCGGGCGACAAGACGTCGCGTGATACGGCGTCGACGGACAAAGCTGCAACGAACAAGGCTTCAGCCGACAGGTCTTCGACAGACAAGTCTTCAAAGACCGACGCTTCCCTCAGCCAGACGAGGGCCCGTCGGTCTGCCTCCAAAAAAAGACGGCACGGCCGCCACGATTGGAATCCGTTCGGCGCGTTGTTCTGAGCGACGTAGCAGCAGTGGGTTGATCCGGCGCCGGACGTCGGCGAGGGGCGGCTGAAGGACGAAGGCGATACTCGACAGCGTCAGGCGCCAAACAAAAGCGCCAGCATCACCGGCGCCTTGAAGGACGTCGTGCGTTCCTTGGCTTCGAGCGTTTTTTCGCCTATCTGCCGGTCTTGCGCCTCGTCGGCCCGCTTTACTGCATCGCGAGGTTGCCGCCGCCCTGCAGGGCCATCTGCGGCGTGAACGGCGAATCGCCCTTGTGTGGTTCCAGCACGACGACAATGGTACCCACCTTGACGCGGTTGTAGAGGTCGATCGCGTCCTCGTTGGTCATGCGAATGCAACCCGAGGAGATCGACGCGCCGATATATTCTGGCTGATTGGTGCCGTGGATGCGGAACAGCGTGTCCTTGCCGTTGGCATAGAGGTACATCGCGCGCGAGCCCATCGGATTGTCCGGTCCGGGCGGCACGAAAGTCGGCACGCCGAGTCGCTCAATCTCGCCCTTGGTCGGATGCCACGACGGCCACTCGGTCATCGAGCCGACCTTGGCGAGGCCCGACCAAGCCATGGCTTCTTCGCCCACCGTGATGCCGTAGCGGATCGCCTTGCCACTATCCAGCACGTAATACAGATAGTGGTTGTCGGAATCGACCAGGATCGTGCCAGGTGCTTCCTTGCGGTGATAATCGACGATGGCGCGGCGGAATGGCTCGGCAACCGGTACGTTGGTGTAGCGGATTTTCGCCAGTAGTTCCTTGTCGTGCGGCTTGAAGCTTTGCGTGTTGGTCGCTTCGATGTTCGTGGCCTGCATGCAGCCCGACAACATCAGGCCTGCGGCCAGAACTCCAAGTTTTACCTTCAGCGACGCCATGGCATGTTTCCAGTTACAATCCCCAGCGTTGCCGGACTCTGGTCGGCATAGCCTCAACGCGGCGATTCTGTAGCTCGCATTATGGCTAAAACCAGCCGCAATTCCAGCAGTTAGACGTCGCACTCGCGTTGCGGCGTGGAGGCTGTGGCTTTTTTGCCGCATGATGCCGAGGTTCCTTCCGCCTGTGTTGCTTTTATGTGCAGGTTCTCCACGGAGGGTTAACCTTTGCTCCAGGAACCGCGCGTCTTGATGGCCGAAATGCGATGGACCCGGTCAAGAAGCTGCGTCACAAGGCGGAAGCCAGAATCGGGTTAGTCGGGACGTCGCTGGACTAAATCCTTCAAAAGCTTTGTGTTGTTCGGAGTTCCGCATGCTCTCAGTGTTCGTTGCTTCCGACTTGTCGCTCAAAAAGGCTGACGTCGGCGATCTTGCTGCGCTGCCGGAAAACGCGGTGTGGCTCGATCTGTTCAACCCGACCGGCTCCGAAGACCGGGCCGTGGAGAAACTCGCCGGCATCGCGGTGCCGACCCGGGAGGACATGCAGGAGATCGAGATCTCCAGCCGCCTCTATATGGAGAACGGCGCCCGCTACATGACGGCAACGTTGATGTGCCATGCCGACACCGACATGCCACGGACCACGGCCGTGACCTTCATCCTATCCGGCCATCGCCTGGTGACGGTGCGCTACGACCAGCCGAAGCCGTTCGCGGCGGTGGAGACCAAGCTCGCCCGCGCCTGCCCGCCGGGGCTGACCGGCGAGATGGTGCTGATGGAACTGCTGGACGCGGTCATCGACCGCTGCGCCGACATCCTGGAGCGGGCCGGGGCCGATGTCGACCAGGTCTCCCATGATATCTTCGAGCCGAACAATGAGCGGCAAGGCCACGCCAAGCAATACTCGCAGATCCTGATCGCGATCGGCCGCAAGGGCGACTTGACCTCCAAGGTGCGCGAAAGCCTGGTCTCGATCGGCCGTCTCGTCACCTTCCTCTCGGCGGCGGTAGAGGGTGTGAAATGGTCAAAAGACATGCGCGAGCAGCTCAAGACGATGCAGCGCGACGTCTCGTCGCTGACCGACCACGCCTCCTATCTCTCCAACAAGATCACCTTCGTGCTCGACGCCATGCTCGGCGTGGTCAATCTCGAGCAGAATAACATCATCAAGCTGTTTTCGGTGATGGCGGTGGTGTTGATGCCGCCGACCCTGATCGCTTCGATCTACGGCATGAACTTCAAGGTGATGCCGGAGCTCGAATGGGTGCACGGCTACCCGATGGCGCTGGTGATGATGCTGATCTGCGCGATCGTGCCTTACTGGATCTTCAAATGGAAGAAGTGGCTGTGAGTCATGCAGCGTTGCTGCAGACTGCCATGACGAATCGTAAGCGCAAATGGATGTCAGCGTTGCCGACTCCGCCTTATTCATGTCCGCTTTTCGAAACTAGGATTCATCTCTGCTTCACGTTGAAATGCACGCGAACACCTTTGCGCGAGCGACCTGTCGCCGCGTTGCGGACAATTAGTTCGAACGCAACGCGGATGCAAAGCTGCCCGAATTTCTCAGGTAAAATTTGAGCGGTGCATTGAACGTTTGATCGAAACTTCTCTGCGATAAGAACGCTCATGGAGCACCACCTGCGAGAGACGCAATCGCGCCCGTGACATGCTCGGTCAAGAGTCGAAGGCGCGTTCACCGCGCCTTAGCCAAGAGGCAGCAATGGTTGAAAAACGCATAATGGCATCGGATAACGTGGTCGACCTCGCGTCCTATCAGCGCGGCCGTTCCGGCGCTGTTGCGGCTTTCGCGCTGTCGCCGCGCAGCTGCTGTTATTGCGGCGCCGAACTGGACGACGACGAGCGCGAGGACGAATGCTCCAGCGCGCTCAATGTCGAGACCGCGCGGCTGCGCTGGCGGGCCGCCCAGATCCTGCGCGGCCTGGTGTGAGACGGCCGATTGCATGAAACGGATCGTCGCCATGCTCACTTTTGCTCACGTTAGTGAGTAGCCACGACGGCCCCCGAGTTCGCTCCGGGGCCGTTCGGGTGCATCGCCATGTAGCCAGCCGCGATATGCCTCAGACGTGCTGGCCGCCGTTGATGTGGATCTCGGCGCCGTTCACGTAGGAACTCATCTCGGTGCACAGCACGTAGATGATCTTGGCGACTTCGTCGGGCGTGCCGAGCCGCTGCATCGGGATCTGCTCCTTGACGATCTTCTCGGTACCCGGCGACAGGATCGAGGTGTCGATCTCGCCCGGGGCGATCGAGTTGACGCGCACGCCGACGCGGCCGAAATCCGACGCCATTTCCCGGGTCAATGCGGCAAGCGCCGCCTTCGAGGTGGCGTAGGCCGCGCCCGCGAACGGGTGCACGCGTGATCCCGCGATCGAGGTGACGTTGACGACCGACCCTTTCACCGCCTTCAATTCCTCGATCAGCCCGCGCGCCATCATGATGGGCGCAAAGAAATTGACGCGGAACACGTGATTCCATGTCTCGAGATCGGTGTCGACGCTGCCGAGGCGCGCGCCGCCATCGCCCTTCGGCGAGATCGCGGCGTTATTGACCAGCGCGTGCAGTTCGCCGCCGTCGAGACGGGAGCGGATCTCCTCGATCGCGCGTAAGGTATCAGGCGGATCGGACAGATCGACCTGGACGTGGTCCTCGGGCCCGGCACCCCATGGGCACTGCTCCGGAAACGGATGCCGTGAGCAGGTGAGGACCCGCCAGCCGGCGGAGGAAAAGCGGATCACGGTCGCATGGCCGATCCCGCGGCTGGCGCCGGTCAGAAGCATCGTACGCCGCGGCTGATTGGAGGAGGTCGACATGAAACGGTCTCTCGTTATCGGTCGAAGACAGGATTATCACAGCCGTCTCTGCAGTCGGTTCGTCATTCCGGGTCCGGTCCTTGGGACGGTCCCGCAAAGACGGCACAAGATCGCCGACCAAGGGACTCGGCAAATGGTGGCTCGCAAAGTGAGCCGGCCTTGATGGCAATCCGGCTCAAGGATACATCCTGACCTTCGTCCATGAGCCGCCCGGCGCCTCACGGCGGAATTCGATGCGATCGTGCAGGCGGAATGGCCGGTCATGCCAGAATTCCATCCGGTGCGGTGCGATGCGCCAACCGCTCCAGCCCGGCGGCCGTGGCACCTCGCCGAGGATGTGCTGAGCGGCAGCCTTCGCGATCGCCTGTTCGAAGGCAAAGCGGCTCTCCAGCGGCTGCGACTGTTTCGAGGCCCAGGCGCCGAGTTGCGCCTGCTTCGGCCGGGTCGCGAAATAGGCATCGGCCTCTTCGTCCGTCACCGGCGTGACCGCGCCGCGGATGCGCACCTGCCGACGCAGCGATTTCCAGTGAAACAGGAGAGCCGCCTTGGGATTTGCGGCGAGTTCCTGGCCCTTCTGGCTCGCCAGGTGGCTGTAGAACACGAAACCGGCCTCATCATAGCCTTTCATCAGCACCATCCGGACATCAGGCAGGCCGGTATCGTCCACGGTCGCCAGCGCCATCGCGTTGGGATCGTTGGGCTCGCTCTTGGCGGCTTCGGCAAACCATTCGGCAAACAGCGCAAACGGTTCCGCGGCCGCTGTGAAATCGGCAGAGTGACCTGATGTTAAGGGTGTCTGGTGTTTGATGGAGGTGGGGTCGATCATGGAGGGGAGTCCAGAGTTTTGCGTTCATCCGCGGCCAAGAGCGCGCTGCAGTGCCATTCCGTTCCGGTCCTGTATAAGGCATCGGCGCGCGTTGGCCTATCGGCGATCGGCCCCACCGGCACGGCGCTTATACTCATTCTTGTCGGTCTCTCCGGCGGCGGCTGCAGCATGTCCCGCCCGGATGGCGCGTTTGCCAAGATGGAGGAGGCGCAAATCACCGGTTCGATCGATCCGCCACGCGGCGCGCCGGAGCCGACCGACGGCGATCTCGCCTTTGCCCGGAATGCGGCCTCTGACGTGCTCACCAAGGGCGACAAGGATTCCAGCCAGCCCTGGCGCAATCCGCAGACCGGCGCCCACGGCTCGGTGACGCCAATCGCCAAATCCTATGACGGTGGCGAAGGCCGGCCTTGCCGGGATTTCCTGGCCAGCTACGTTAACGGCCGCACCGAGCGCTGGCTGCAGGGCTCGGCCTGCCGCAGCGAGCGCGGTCGCTGGGAAATCAGCACGTTGAAGCCATGGCAGCAGAGCTAACGCAATGGGGCCCGTTGCAAAAATACAACGCCCACCCCAGATGAAATTCGAAGCGGGCATCCTGCCCATGGGTTACCATTTGATTTTTCCGAAGGAGATGTGAGGAATGCGCGACCCCTATGAGGTCTTGGGGGTGCCGCGGAGTGCTAGCGCTGCGGCCATCAAGAGCGCTTATCGCAAGCTCGCCAAGAAGCACCATCCCGACAGCAACAAGAATGATCCGAAAGCCTCGGCGAAGTTTTCCGAGATCAACTCGGCCAACGAAATCCTCGGCGACGAGGACAAGCGCAAGCAGTTCGACCGCGGCGAGATTGATGCCGAGGGCAAGCCGCGCTTCCAGGGCTTTCCGGGCGGCGGGGCTGGCGGCCGTCGCGCGTCTCCGGGCGGCGGCGGCTTCGAAAACTACAATTTCCGCGGCGGCGCTGGCACCGCCGGCGCGGGCGGGTTCGAGGACATCCTGAACAGCATGTTCGGCGGCGCGGGTCAGCGCGGCGCCCGCCATGCCGGCGGCAGCCCGTTCGAGTTCGACACCGGTGGCATCGGCCTCGATCTCGATCTGAACGTGTCGATGGCGGTGTCGCTCGAGGAGTCGGTCAATGGCGGCGAGAAGCGGGTCCGGCTGCCGTCGGGCAAGGAGCTTAACGTCAAGATTCCGGCTGGCGTCAGTGCGGGCCAGCAGATCCGGCTGAAAGGTCAGGGCGAAACCGCGCCCGGTCATCCGCCGGGCGATCTTCTGATCACCATCAGCATCGCCCCACATCCGTTCTTCAAGGTGGAAGGCAGCGACATCAAGCTCGATCTGTCGATCACGCTCTATGAGGCGGTGCTCGGTGCCAAGGTCAGGGTTCCCACCCTTGGCGGCCCGGTCGAACTGTCGATCCCGAAGAACACGTCGAGCGGACGAACCTTCCGTCTCAAGGCCAAGGGCCTGCCCAAGACCGGCGGCGGGATGGGAGATCTTTTCGTCATCACCAGGATCATGCTACCAGATGCCAACGATGCCGAGCTCGAAGTGTTGATGCAGAAGTGGCATGACCGCCATCCCTACAATCCGCGCAGCAATCTGCCGTAACTTGCCGGCGCGACGGAGATGCAGGCGGCGCCCGCCTGCTGCCTTGTTCGCGGCGTGCGCCGGTCCGGAAAGGGCGGCGACACGCCGGCGAAAAACCGGCGCAGGCACGGCGCGAGACGGCAAGGCCGGTACGAAAAAAGTGCGGCCTCGAAGGGGGGACCAGCGCGGTACAAAACCCCGATCGAGGCCGCTTGCGTGTCGATCGGCGGATCGAACGCTTCTCATTTTTTCGTGAAGTTTCGGAGCGATAATGAGACCTCGCCGTGACCTGATTGAAGATTTTCGATGACCGAATTGGGACGACGAATTGGGTGCGTCTTGGTACCGACGCAATAGCGGGTGGTGATGTCCACTCTCGGCTACCACGCGCTGGCGCAACCGGGCCTTCGGTCAACCGCCGCTCTTCTCGGCTTGGTCATAGACCAGGCGCGCAACCTGCGTGAGCCGGTCGCGGTCCTTGCCGCCGCTCACGACGTAACCGACGCCGCGGTCGGCCCAGAACAGCGCGCCATTGTTGTCCTGGGACCTGTAGCGCATCTGCGTCGCCTCGGCGGCCGCCTTGGCGGCGTAGATGGTGAAGCGTTCGCCGGAGGCGCTCTCATACATCAGGAATGACGCCGGTCCATCCGGGCCGGGCAGCAGGCGGCCGCCGACGAGCTTCAATCCGGTCGATTCCAGTTCGGGGGCGTGGACACTCCAGCCGCAGCGCCGGGTGAGCCACTGCTGCAGATGCGTCTTCTCGTCGCCGGGCACGTCGACCGGATGCCGCACTTCCACCACATAGAGCCGATGCGCCTCCAGCGCGTCCCCGGTGAAATTCTGGAACAGGGATGGCGCGGCCGCCGCGCCATGCGCAACCCAGCCGACCGCCCCGCCGGCCACGAATGCGGCGAAGCCTGCCGCGACGGCGCCATAGATCCATTTGCGCGGCTGCCGCACCAGCCGCTCCAGGTCCAGCCGCTGCGGCACTGGCGCGTTGGCGATACCATCATAGCGCGCATGCAGCGCGTCGGCCATCGCGCGCCAGGACTGGACCCGCTCTGCATCCTCCGGGTGTGCCGTCAGAAAGCTCTCGACATCGCCACGGCGCTCAGCCGGCAATTCGTTGTCGACATAGGCGTGCAACTCGTCTTCGGTGACGGGAATTTCGGGGTTGGTCATCGTCATCGTCTCTTTTAAATCGAGGTGCCGTCCGCTGTCGCTGCCGCAGGCTGGGTGGGTGCCAGGCCGGCGTCCAGCAGCGATCGG
>Ga0302322_100002620_pt1 | contig 15215 bp, 13 predicted proteins | sample Fen_T0_2_FD_203757 | JGI IMG/M metagenome (GOLD analysis project Ga0302322, IMG submission 203757) | Peat permafrost microbial communities from Stordalen Mire near Abisko, Sweden - Fen_T0_2 | ecosystem: Environmental > Terrestrial > Soil > Wetlands > Permafrost | place: Sweden: Abisko... | reverse complement strand
TGCCCGCGTGGTGGTGCTGGTCGTGGCCCGTGTGGTCGACGGCTGGAAGGCGGTGCTCCCGCCGCCCGGGGCGGCCGGAGCTCCGGCGCCGGTCGCGCCGCCGCCGTTGACGCCGCCGCCGTTGGCTCCGCCGCCGTTGGCGGGGGCACCGGCGTCCTGTCCCGCGGGCCCGGTGGCCGGGGCGGGGCGTCCGGCGGCGGGTGCGGTCGTGCGGCCGGCGGTCCTGGTGGTGGCCTTCGGACCGGTGTCGCGCGGCGTGGTGCCCGTCCTGGTGGTCGACGGCGCGCCCGCCGCGAGGCCACCCGTCGGATCGTCGGCAGAGGGGCGGTCGGTCGCGGTTCCACGGGTGGCGGTCGGCGACGGTGTCGTGCCGGTGTCCGCCCCGGCCGCGCCCGAAGGTGCGACACCGGCGGGGTCGCCGCCGGACGACGTCCCGGCGTCCGCTGCGGGGGAGCCGGCCGCCGCGGCCGGACGGGTGAGGTCGACCGGAGCGGTGTCGGACCGGCCCACGAAGGCGTAGGCCGTGTACCCGAGCGCCGCCACACCGACGAGCACAGCGGCGATGTCCGCCCGGCGCAGCGAGATCCGCCGTCGGGGCCCTGGCAGCGGCGGCAGGCCGGGCACCGGCGTCAGCCGCGTCACCGGCCGCCGGCCGTCGTCCGCGGAGGCCGGCGACAGCGGTGTCTGCACCGGCACGGGTGGCGCGGGGATCGCCGCCGGTGGCGTCGCACCACCCGCCGGCGGATCGCCGTCGGCGGCGGTCGGGGGCTGGTCCTGCCCCATCGACCCTCCCCTCCCCCGCGCGCCGCACCGCCCGACGTGGATTGCGGGGCGACGACATCTCCGGGCCGGACTATAAGCCGCTGCCCCGGCAGCCGTACTGTCCTTCCGGACACCGATGACTGCTTTGTACGCATGGTGTCGTCGCAGCTACGGTCGGCGTTCGGTCGCCGGAGCGCCTCGTCGAGCCCGTCGTCCCCTGTCCGGCCGGACCCGAGGTCCGTGGCTCGGCGTCCCGTCGTCGCGGGCACGAAGGGGCCGGCCGGTCAGGGTCTGCCCGCCGCGGACCGGACGTCGACACGGCGGTGGTCACGGCAGATCCACGAGACCGGGCCGGGCCTCCCGGCCCGTGATGCCCCGGGTGACCCTTGCTCGCCGTCGGGACTTTGTCCTATCATAGCGTGTAATCGACCAAGGCCGTATTGCCATCGCAGCCTGTCCGTCGCCACGTCCGGAGGTCAGATGACCGAGACCGTCCAGCCGGTGCCTGCTGTCCCCGCCGGCGCGGAGCGCGGGGCGGTTGCGGGAACCAACCCCGTCCCCGCCCTGCTCGAGATTACGAGGACGACACCCACCTGCCTCTGGAACGATTCCGCCGATCTCGACGAGCTGAGGGGCTCGATGGGGTTCGGCGCGGTCGGGGCGACCTGCAACCCGGTCATCGCCCTCGCTGTGATCCGGTCCGACCTGCCCCGCTGGCGGCATCGCATCATCGAGCTCGCGACCGAACGGCCGACCGCCCGGGAGGACGAGATCGGCTGGCTCCTCGTCGAGGAGCTGTCCCGGGCCGCCGCACAGTTGCTCGAGCCCGTCTTCGAGGTGCACGGCGGTCGCAACGGTCGGCTGTCCGTCCAGACCGATCCCCGGCACCATCGCCACGCGGCCGCGCTGGTCGAGCAGGCCATGCACTTCCACGGTCTGGCCCCCAACGTCATCGTCAAGATCCCGGCCACCGCGGCCGGCATCGAGGCCATCGAGGAGGTCAGCTATCGCGGCGTCAGTGTCAACGCGACGGTCTCCTTCACGGTGCCGCAGGCGCTCGCCGTGGCCGAGGCCGTCGAGGGCGGGCTGCGTCGGCGTGAGGCGGAAGGGCTCGAGGTCTCCTCCATGGGGCCGGTCTGCACGATCATGGTCGGCCGTCTCGACGACTGGATGAAGGCCAGTGCGGATCGTGACAGGGTCGTGCTCGATCCCGGCTACTACGAGTGGGCCGGGGTGGCGACCTTCAAGCGGGCCTACGACCTATACCGCAGGCGGGGTTACCGCACAAGGCTGCTGTCAGCGGCGTTCCGCAACCACATGCACTGGAGTGAGTTCGTGGGAGGGGACGTCGTGATCTCTCCTCCCTACGACTGGCAGCTGCGGTTCAACGCAAGCACGATCCGGCCCGTCCCGCGGATCGACGTCCCGGTGGCCCCGCAGGTGGTCGCGGCGCTGTACGAGGCTCTGCCCGAGTTCCGCCGTGCCTACGACCCGGACGGGCTGAGCCCGGCGGAGTTCGACACGTACGGGGCAACCCGCCGCACCCTGCGTCAGTTCCTGGCCGCCAACGCCGACCTCGAGGCACTGGTCCGCGACGTGCTGGTGCCGAACCCCGCCACGTGATGGGTGGGCCCGTCAGCGCCTTCGCCAGGTCACCCCGCGAGCATGCTCAGCTCGAAGCTGTAGCGGGACGCTGCGTAGATGTGGCTGCCGTACTCGACGGCACGGCCGTGGTCGTCGTAGGCCGTCCGTTGCATCGTCAGCAGGGCGGCCCCACGCCGTTCGCCGAGCAGGCGCCCCTCCTCCGCGGTAGCCGACCGGGCGCCGATGGTCTGGTCGGCGGCATGCAACTGGATGCCCAGCCCGCGGATCAGCTGGTAGAGGCCGTAGGCCTCCAGTGCTGACTCGGTGAGGCCGTCACCGATGCCGGTCAGGACGGTGTGCGGAAGGTAGTTGGCCATCCGAGCGATAGGCTGATCCGCCGCCGAGCGCAGCCGGACGACGACGGTCACCGGAGTCTCGACCGGCAGTGCCAGGGCCTGGGCGACGACCGCGCTCGCCGGTTCCACGGACAGGGAGAGCACCTGGGTCGACGGGTGCTGCCCGCTGGCTGCAAGATCCTCGTACAGGCTGGAGAGGCCCAGCGGCCGCCGCACCTTGGGCTGGACGACCCGGGTCCCGATGCCTCGCCGTCGCACCAGGACGCCCTTGTCGACCAGATACTGCATCGCCCGCCGCATGGTCGGGCGCGACAGCCCCAGCTGCTCGGCGACCAGCACCTCGTTGTCGAAGCGGGTGCCGGGCTGCAGCCGGCCGTCGAGAATGGCTGCCTCGAGATGCTGGGCCACCTGGAAGTACAGCGGCACCGGGCTGCTCCGGTCCAGCACCATGTCGCGCACGAGGCGGTGGGAGGACTCGTCGGCGGGAACGCGCCGGACCGGCTCGGTCACCATCGGCACCCGCCGACGTCGGCACCCGACGCCGACGTCGGCAGGGTCGGCGACAGGGCGGCGTCGGCCGTGAGCAGGGTGCTGCGCATACGTCCCAGTATGGTCCGGCACGCAGGACAAAGTCACCTGGTCGCATTGTCAGGACAAAGTGTTGACAGGTTGCGTGACGGGGCGTTTGATGACGAACACGACTCGTTCGTCCCGTTCCCCGCGGACGCCCCAGCGTTCGCGGCCGCACCCCAGCGGAGTGCGTCATGACCCCTTCCTCGCCCGCCCCGGCCCCGTTGGCCGGCCTCCAGTTCGGGGCGGCCGAGAAGCTCGCCGGGCAGACTTCCGAGAAGCATGCTTGAGAGGAGCCGGTCATGACCGTACGGATAGGTGTCATCGGTACCGGAATGATCGGGCAGGACCACATCCGGCGCCTGACCCACGCGTTGGCCGGGGCCAGGGTGGTCACCGTCACCGATGTCGACGGCGCCCGCGCCGAGGAGGTGGCCGCCGTGCTGCCCGTGCCCGCCCGGGTGGTCCCCACCGGGCGGGACGTCGTCACCGACCCGGACGTGGACGCCGTGCTCGTCGCCTCCTGGGGCGGCAGCCACGAGGAGTACGTGATCGCCTCGATCGAGGCCGGCAAGCAGGTCTTCTGCGAGAAGCCTCTCGCCGACACCGCCGCCGCCTGCCGCCGGATCATCGACGCCGAGACGGCCGCGGGCCGGCGCCTGGTGCAGGTCGGCTTCATGCGGCGCTACGACGCGGGGTACCGCGCGATGAAGGCCGTCGTCGACTCCGGTCGGATCGGCGCTCCATTGATCATGCACTGTGCCCACCGGAACCCCTCGGTACCCGGCCACTACACCCGCGAGAACGCGATCAACGATACGGCGGTGCACGAGGTGGACATCGTGCGCTGGCTCTTCGACGAGGAGATCGCCGCGGTTCGTGTGCTGGTCCCGCGGGCCAGTCGTCATGCCGGTGAGCTGCAGGATCCCCTGATCCTCGTGATGGAGACGGCGTCCGGCGCGATCGTCGACGACGAGATCTCGGTCAACATCAGGTACGGGTACGACATCCGGGGGGAGATCGTCGGCGAGGACGGCACGGTCGCTCTCGCGGACACCGGACCGGTCGTCGTCCGCCGCGACGGGACGTCGGCCGGCCAGGTCCCCGCCGACTGGCGGGAGCGGTTCGCGCGGGCCTACGACGTCGAGCTGCAGGAGTGGGTGGACGGCGTCGCGGCCGGGGTCGCGCCCACGGGTCCCGGCTCCTGGGACGGCTTCGCCGCGCAGGTGGTGTGCGACGCCGGGCTGGTCGCCCTGACCGAGGGCGGCGGCCGGGTCCCGGTGACGCTGCCGGAGCGCCCCGACCTCTACGCCAAGCCCTGACGCGCCGTGGACGAGCGCCGCACCGACCTTCCCGTCGAGGTCCTCACCGTGGGCCGGGTGGGCGTCGACCTCTACCCGCAGCAGTCCGGGGTCCCGCTGGCCGAGGTCACCTCATTCGCCAGGTCCCTCGGCGGGACCGCCACCAACGTCGCTGTCGGCGCCGCCCGGCTGGGCCGCCGCAGCGCCGTCCTGACGAAGGTCGGGTCCGACGGTTTCGGAGACTACGTTCGGACGGCGATGGTCGGCTTCGGCGTCGATGCCTCGTACGTGCGGACCTCCCCGGATCTGCAGACCCCGGTGGTCTTCTGCGCCCTCGACCCGCCGGAGGACCCGCCCCTGCTCTTCTACCGGGCGCCCGTCGCTCCCGATCACACCCTCACCGCGGACGACGTGCCGTGGCAGCTCGTGGAGGCCGTGCCCCTGCTCTGGGTGACCGGATCGGGTGTCTGCGTCGACCCCTCGCGCCAGACCCAGCTCGACATGCTGGCCCTGCGCGGCCGCCCCGCCCCGGCGTCCGGGCGCTTCACGGTGCTGGACCTCGACTGGCGGCCGGCGTTCTGGCCGTCGCCCTACGCGGCCCGGCGCGAGTACGCCCGCATGCTCCGGTTCGTCACCGCGGCGGTCGGCAACCGGGCCGAGCTCGAGGTCGCCGTGGGCACCGCCGATCCGGAGGAGGGTGCCCGCCGCCTGCTCGACCTGGGCGTGGAGCTGGTCGTCGTCAAGCTCGGTGCGGACGGCGTCCTGCTGGCGACCGAGGGCGGCACGGTCCAGGTGCCCCCCTTCCCCGTCACCGTGGTCTGCGGGCTCGGCGCGGGTGACGCGTTCGGTGCGGCCCTGTGCCACGGGCTCCTCGCCGGTTGGTCGCCCCTGCGTTGCGTGGAGTACGGCAACGCCGCGGGGGCGGTCGTGGCGTCCCGGCTGGCCTGCGCGGATGCGATGCCCACGGGCGCCGAGCTGGACCGCCTCGTCGCCACCCGCGGGACGGTCGTCCGGTGACTGCGACCGCTCTACCGTGCGTCGTCCTCGGAGGCGTCCCGGGCCCCGACCCGACGGCCGATCTGTCGAACGGGGCGCGGGTGCTGCGGCATCCGGTCGTTCGTGGTCTGGTGGTGGGGCGCACCCTGCTGGACCCGCCGCAGGGGGACGTCGCCGAGGTGGTGGTCGCCGCGGCCGCCGGCGCGCTGCGGGTGGTGTCGTCCCGGTTCGACGGGCGGCACGATCGGACGGACGACGAGGAGACGATGCCGTGACCCTGCACCTGCCGTTCGGATCGGCCGCCGGGACGACCCCCGGTGACCTGGTGACGCTGGCCCCGCAGGACGTGGGGTGGGAGTGGTCCGGCCTGAGCGTCGTCCGGCTGGAGCCCGGGGTGCCGTGGTCCGTGACCACCGGCGACGCGGAGGCCTTCGTGCTGCCGCTGACCGGCTCGGTGCGGGTCGAGGTCACCCCGGCCGGGGCCGGCGGGCCGCCGGAGGCCGGGTTCGACCTGGTCGGGCGGGCGTCGGTCTTCGAACGGGTCACCGACTTCGCCTACGTGGGTCGCGACAGCGACGTCGTCCTGACGAGCCGGCGCGGCGCGGAGGTCGCCCTGCCGAGCGCCCGCTGCTCCACGCGGCTCGAGCCGCGGTACGGCCCCGCGGAAGGGGTTCCGGTGGAGGTCCGGGGTGCGGGGACGGCGTCCCGGCAGGTGACGAACTTCGGCGTCCCCGGCGCCTGGGACCACGCCGAGCGGCTCGTCTGCTGCGAGCTGATCACGCCGCCGGGCAACTGGTCGAGCTACCCGCCGCACAAGCACGACGCCACCCGGCCCTGCCCCACGGTCAACGAGGAGATCTACCTCTACCGGATCGCCGGCCCCGACCAGGTGACGCCGTCGCGGGAGGGCTTCGGGTTCCACCGCACGTACACCGGTCCCGAGCACGAGGCCGCCGGGCTGGCGCCGATCGACCTGTCGGCGACCGTGCGCGACCTGGACGTCGTCCTCGTGCCGCACGGCTACCACGGGCCGAGCGTCGCCGCGCCCGGGTACCCGATGTACTACCTCAACGTGCTCGCCGGCCCGGCGGCGCAACGGTCGACGGCCTTCTGCGACGACCCGGCCCATGCCTGGCTCCGGGGTACCTGGGCGGCGGAGGGGGCGGACCCGCGCGTCCCCGCGACCTCCGCCGCCGGCCGCGTCGACGTCGCCTCCACCCTGCGCGAACGGAGTCTGCGATGACGACGACCCCCGCCGGCACCCCGTCCGTCACGTCCACCCCGGCGGGCACCGTTCGCCTCACGACCGCCCAGGCGCTGGTGCGCTGGCTCGTCGCGCAGCGGTCGGAGCTTCTCGACGGCACCCGGGTGCCCCTGTTCGCCGGCGTCTTCGGGATCTTCGGGCACGGCAACGTGCTGGGCCTGGGCACCGCCCTGGCCGAGGTGCGGGACGTCCTGCCCACCTGGCGCGGCCAGAACGAGCAGGGGATGGCGCTCGCCGCCGCCGGGTACGCCCGGGCGGTCGACCGGCGCCAGGTGATGATCGCGACCTCGTCGGTGGGCCCCGGCGCGCTCAACATGGTGACGGCCGCGGGCCTGGCCATGGCGAACCGGCTGCCGTTGCTGCTGCTCCCCGGGGACACCTTCACGGGGCGGGCGCCCGACCCGGTCCTGCAGCAGGTCGAGCACTTCGGCGACCCGCTGACGACGGCCAACGACGCGTTCCGGTCGGTGTCCCGCTACGTCGACCGGATCGTGCGGCCGGAGCAGCTCCTGGCGACGTTGCCGCAGGTGGCGCGCGTCCTCACCGACCCGGCGGACTGCGGGCCCGTCGTCCTCGCCCTCCCGCAGGACGTCCAGGCCGAGCCGTTCGACTTCCCGACGGCGATGTTCGCCGAGCGCGTCCACGAGGTGCCGCGACCGCGGGCCGACGTCCGGGCGCTGGCGGAGGCGGTGCGCCTGCTGCACAGCGCCCGGCGCCCGCTGCTCGTCGTCGGTGGCGGCGCGCGCTACTCCGGGGCCGGCCCTGCGGTGCTCGCCCTAGCCCGGGCGCACGGCATGCCCGTCGTGGAGACCCCGGCCGGCCGCACCCTGGTGCCGCACGACGATCCCCTGTTCGGGGGCGCGCTGGGCGTCATCGGCTCCGCCAGCGCGAACAGCCTGGCCGGCCGGGCGGACGTCGTCCTCGCCGTGGGCACCCGTCTCCAGGACTTCACCACCGCCTCCTGGACGGTCTTCGCGCCCGATGCGCAGCTGGTGTCCGTCAACGCCGCCCGGTTCGACGCGGTGAAGCACGCGGCGCACGCCGTCGTCGGGGACGCCCGCGAGGTCCTCGTGGAGCTGGACGCCGGTCTCACCGGCTGGACCGCCGACCCGGCCTGGTCGGCGCTCGCCGCCACCGAGCGGGCCCGGTGGGACGCGCACGTCGACGTCCTGCGCGCCGGTGCGGCACCCGACGGGCCGCTCACCTACGCCCAGGTCCTCGGCGTCGTCAACGACGCGAGCGCGCCGGACGACTACGTCATGGTGTCGTCGGGCGGGTTCCCGGGGGAGATCCACGGCGGCTGGCGGACGTCGGGCCCGGTCACGCCCGGCCCGACGTCCGGCGCCACGATGGACCTCGAGTACGGGTTCTCCTGCATGGGCTACGAGATCGCCGGGCCCTGGGGCGCCGCGATGGCCCGCGCGCGTACGCACCCGGACGGCGTGGTGACGACCCTCCTCGGCGACGGCTCATACCTCATGCTCAACTCCGAGCTGTACTCGGCGGCGTTCGCCGGCGTGCCGTTCGTGGCCGTGGTCTGCGACAACGGTGGGTACGCGGTGATCCACCGGTTGCAGACCGGGCAGGGTGGCGAGGGGTTCAACAACCTGCTGGACGACGCCCGGGGTCCGGGAGCGTCCGCCGGGCTGCGGGTGGACTTCGCCGCGCACGCCCGCGCGCTCGGGTGCGCCGTCGAGGACGTCGAGGCGTCCGCCGGGGTGTCCGAGCTGCGCGGCGCCTACGCCCGGGCCCGGAAGGCCGCGATCACCGACCGCCGGCCGGCGGTCGTCGTCTGCCGCACCCACCCGGCCGCCTGGACCGAGGCGGGTGCCTGGTGGGAGGTGGGCGTGCCGGCCGGGCTGTCCGGCCGTGCCGGCTACGAGGAGCACAAGGCGTCGCAGCTGCGCTGGTTGTCGCCGCCGGCACCCTGACCGGCGGTGGGGCTCGCCGGTCATGACGCCGGTCAGGACGGTCCGGTGCCGGGCTCAAGGTGCCCGGTGCCACGGTCGATGCGCCAGGAGTGACGGCTCACCAGGTCCGCGGAGTGCTTGCGCTCGCGTTCGCCGCAGCAGCGGGCGGCGCGACGGGAGTCGCGACCCGCGTCCTGGCCTCGGGCTCGGGCGTGCCCACCTTGCTCGTGCCCGCGGCGGGGGTGGGTGCCGTGCTGGGCGCGGTCGCCTACCTCCTGCTGCGCCGGTCCGTGACGGCGGAGGTGCTGCGGCAGCTCGACCAGGCCATGACCGAGATCCAGGACCTGGCCGCCGCCACCGACGGGCCCTCCGCGACGGCCGAGAACACCGAGAACGCCGAGAACACCGGGAACGGCACGACCGGCACGACCGTCGCCGGCGGGGTGGTGGCCGCGCTCCCGCGCCCCCGGGTGGCCTCCCGGGAGGAGGTCGGGCGCAGCGTCGCCCGGCTGGTGGCCGTCGCCCGCGGTGCCGCTCCGGGCCGTCCCGCCGGAACAGCAGCGGCGGGAGCGCCGGCCACGGCAGCGGCCCCGGTCGGGCCCGACGTCGCGGAGACCGAGCTGCCGGCGACGGACCTCGGCGCCGAGCTGCCGGACCGCGGCGCCCTGCTCCGGCTGGCCGCCCAGGCGGTCGCCGCGGCAGGGCCCGAGAACCCGCTGTCGGTGCTGGTCATCGACCTCGACCGCTTCAAGGACGTCAACGACAGCCTGGGTCACGCGGTGGGCGACCACTTGCTGGCCGAGGTGGGTCCGCGCCTGCGCGCGGCGCTGCGACCGACCGACACCATCGCCCGGCTGGGCGGGGACGAGTTCGCCGTCCTGCTCCCGACCGCCGGTGAGGACGGCGCCCGGATGGTGGCCGACCGGCTCGCCGAGGCGCTCGACTCGCCCTTCGAGGTCGACGGGATCCAGCTGCACGTCGAGGCGTCGATCGGGATCGCCGTCAGCCACCGCCGCGACCGGACCGAGACGACGATGGTCGAGGGACTCCTGCGCGAGGCCGACATCGCGATGTACCGGGCGAAGGACGAGGGCTCGGTGATCGTCCAGTTCGACCCCGAGCGGGACGTCGTCCAGGGCCGCTCCCGGCTGGAACTCTCCGCCCAGCTGCGCCGCGCGATCACCGAGGGGGAGCTGGTCCTGCACTACCAGCCGACCGTGGACGTCTTCGAGGGACGGCTGGCCGGGGTGGAGGCGCTGGTGCGCTGGGAACATCCCGAGCGTGGGCTGCTGCCGCCGGGGGTGTTCCTGCCGCTGGCGGAGTCCACCGGACTCATCATCCCGCTGAGCCGGGTGGTGCTGGCGACCGCCGTCGAGCAGGCCGCCGCCTGGAACCGGGAGGGCCGTCCGGTGCAGATCGCCGTCAACCTCTCGCCCCGTTGGCTGCAGCACTCGGACATCCCGCGGATCGTGGCCGACCTGCTCGACCAGCATGACGTCCCGCCCGAGCTCCTCCGCCTGGAGATCACCGAGAGCGTCGTCCTGGCCCATCCCGAGCTCTCGCTCGGCCAGCTCGAGAAGCTGCGCGACATGGGGATCGGCCTGTCCCTCGACGACTTCGGCACCGGCTACTCGTCCATGACGCACCTGCGCAACCTGCCCGTGGACGAGCTCAAGGTCGACCGCGGCTTCGTCCACGCGATGACGACGAGCATGCAGGACGCCGTCATCGTGCGGGCCGCGATCGAGCTCGGCCACAACCTCGGCATGGACGTCGTCGCCGAGGGCATCGAGGACGCCGACACGCTCGCCGAGGTCGTCGCCGCGGGCTGCAACCTGGCGCAGGGCTACTACTTCGCCAAGGCGCTGCCGCCCGGCGAGCTGATGGAGTGGGCGGCCGAACGCTTCCCGGACTTCGGGACGCCGGGCGGTCCCCCCGCCACCCGGCAGCCCCGCGGCTGACGGCGCCCGCTCAGCTGTAGGGCGGCGGCGGGAGGGTCGTCCCGTCGCGCGGCGGGTACGGCTGCGACGGGTACGGCTGCGGCCGGAACCCGGCCACGGGCTGCGCCGCCCCCGGCGATCCCGTCGGCGCGTAGGTCGGTGCCGGCGGGTACGTCGAGGCGGGCTGGGTGGTCGCCGTCCCGCCGTACTGCGGCACGCCAGGCTCGCCGCCATACCCCGGGAGCGGGCTGCCGTACGGCACGCCGGGACCGGTGCCCGGGCCACCGGACACGCCCGTCCCGCCGGAGCGCTCCCCGGCCCGCCGGCCCAGGAGCCGGCCCAGGAACAACCCCGCGACCAGGCCGGCGAGCCCGACCCCGCCGGCCGAGGCGAGCAGCACGACCAGCGAATAACCCCCGTCCGCCGGTGTCGCCGCCGCCGTCGGGGAGGACGGGCCCGACGGGGACGAGCCGGCGGCGGTGGCGGACGGCTGGGCCAGCGCCCCGCCCGCGGTGGCGGACGGCGACGCCGACGCGGCGTCCGACGGGCTCGCCGACGGGCTGGCCGACGCGCCTGCGCCGCCGGCGGCGCCCTGGACGTCGATCGTCAGGGGGATCTCGGTGCCCTTCGCCCAGCCCGCCAGGGAGACGGCGACGTAGGCGGACGACGGGTCCTCGTCGGCCCGGAGCTTGGTCGAGACACCCTTGACCGAGGTCTTGCCCAGCATCTCGTTCTCGTACGCGCCGTCGAGCAGCCCGCCCGTGTCGTTGACGAGGTCGATGTGCATCTCGCCGCCGAAGCTGCTGGCCTTGGCCTTGACGCCGGTCGCGTCGGCCGTCACGCGGACGGTCGTGGTCGTCCCGGGCGTCAGGCCGACCTTCCAGTAGAGCTTCTCGTCCAGCACGACGCTGTCGGTGTAGCGGCCGTCGACGAGCGGCGGCGCGTCGGTGATGGTCGCCGCCCCCTCGACGCGGTTCCCGCCGGCCACGGCGCGGCGCGGGCGGGCGGCCTGCTGCGTCACGGCGCCGAGCTTGTCGGCGAGCTGTGCGGTGTCCTGGACGTCGGTGTAGGTGCCGCCGGTGGCCCGGCTGATGCAGGTCAGCTCGGTCCGCGCCGTGGCGTCGACCTTGAGGCCCACCGTGTCGACCGTGAGCTGCACGCCCCCGGCGTCCAGCTGCTTGGCGACGGTGCAGGGCGCCGGTGGCGCGCAGGAGTCCTCGCCGTCCGACACCAGCACGATCGACCCGCTGGAGCCCTTCGGCAACGCCGCCGCGGCCTGTTGCAGCGAGGCGCCGATCGGCGTCTCACCCTTGGCGGTGATCGCGTCGACGGCCGCGTTCAACGCCGTCCGGTCGAGGGGCGCGACGGGCACGACGAGGTGGATGTCACGGCAGGCCTTGGCGTGGTCGGGTGCCGACGCGACGGTGTTCCCGTAGACCATCAGCCCGACCTGGACGTCGGACGGCAACTGCCCGACGATCGTCCTCACCGCGGCCCGGGCGGCGGCCAGCTTCGTGGAGCCGTGCCCGTCGCTCTCCTTCATCGAGCCGGAGGCGTCCAGCACCAGGACCATGGCGGTCCCCTTCGGCTCGTCCGCCGCAGCGGGCGAGGCGGCCGACAGGCCCAGTGCGAGCGGAGCCGTCACGACGGCGACCGCGGTGAGCGTGGCGAGGCCGCGCGACATCCCCCTGCGTGTCATGTTCGCCGACCGTACTCATGCGACCAGGGAATCTGAAGGGGGAGTTCTCCACCGCCCGGGCTCAGGCGCGTGCGGCCTGCCGGCGGTCGTCGTCCTGGTCGAAGAAGACGCGGTTGACCGCCATCGCGACGAGCGTCACGACGACCGCCGCCAGGACGGTCGACCAGAGGAAGGGGCCGGAGTCGAAGTGGACGCCGACCTTGCCCGCGAGCCAGCCCGCCAGCTTGAGCATCGCCGCGTTGACGACCAGGGCCATCAACCCCAGCGTGATCAGATAGAGGCAGCCGGTGAGGACCTTGACGAACGGCTTGATGACGGCGTTCACGACGGCCAGCGCGGCACCGACGACGAGCAGCGCGACCACGGACTCCGCCGTCGTGCCGCCCTTGATGGACACGTCGGGGACGATCAACGTGGCCACCCAGATCGCCACGGCGTTGGCCACGACGTTGGCGAGAAGGCTGAACATGGGGCGATCCTTGCATGCCGTCCCGGCGATCACGATAGGGCTGTCCCCACCCCTTGGCAGGAAAGGTGGGATCGTGGGATGTTTACTGCCGTGACCTTCGCGCTGCGCCGGGCCGAGCCGGCACCGGACGTCGTCGTGGTCGGTGCCGGGGTCGTCGGGGCGGCCTGCGCGCTGGCGGCCGCCGAGGCGGGCCTCGCCGTCACGGTGCTCGACCGGGGGCCGCTCGCCGGGGGCACGACGAGCGCCGGTGAGGGCAACCTGCTGGTGTCCGACAAGCCACCCGGCCCCGAGCTGGCCCTGGCCCTGCACTCCCTCGACGCCTGGGCCACGCTCGCCCGGGAGCTCACCGAGCGCACCGGCCGGCCCGGCGGGGGCTTTGAGTTCGAGGCCAAGGGCGGCCTGATCGTGGCGACCGGCGAGGCGGCGCTGGCGGACGTCGCGACGCTCGCGACGGCCCAGCGGGGCGCCGGGGTGACGGTCACCGACGTCCCGGCGGCGGGCCTGTCGGACCTCGAGCCGCACCTCGCGCCCGACCTCGCCGGGGGCGCCTTCTACCCCCAGGACGCCCAGCTCCAGCCCGTGCTCGCGGCGGCGCACCTGCTGGCCCGGGCCCGCGACCTCGGCGCGCGGGTGCTCCCGGGCACCGAGGTGGTGGGGCTGCTGCGCTCCGGCGGGCGGGTGGTGGGCGTGCGGACGGCGGGCGGCGAGCTGCCCGCCGGTGCCGTCGTCAACGCCGCCGGTCCGTGGGCCTCCGCGATCGGCGAGCTGGCCGGCGTCCGGCTCCCCGTGCTGCCCCGGCGCGGGGTGATCCTGGTGACGACGCCGCTGCCGCCGCTGATCCGGCACAAGGTGTACGCGGCCGAGTACGTCGCCGACGTCGCCAGCGACCACGCGGGCCTGGAGAGCAGCGCCGTCGTCGAGGGGACGCCGAGCGGCACGGTGCTCGTCGGCGCCAGCCGCGAGCGCGTGGGGTTCGCTCCCGGCATGCCGGTCGCGGTGCTGCGACGGCTGGCCCGCCAGGCGGTGCGACTCTTCCCGGTGCTCGGCGGCGCCCGGCTCTTACGCACGTACCGCGGCTACCGGCCGTACTGCCCCGACCACCTGCCCGTCATCGGTGCCGACCCGCGCGCGCCGGGGCTGTTCCACGCCTGCGGGCACGAGGGCGCGGGCATCGGGCTGGCCGCGGGCACCGGGCTGCTGGTGGCGCAGGTCCTCGCCGGCCGCACCCCCGACCTGGACCTGACGCCGTTCCGCCCCGAGCGCTTCGAGGAGCCGGCGGCATGACCGCCGACCGCCCGGACGGCGCCCGCTTCAGCTTCGACGGCAGCCCGGTACCCTTCACGCCCGGCCAGAGCGTCGGGGCCGCGCTGTGGGCGAGCGGGGTCCGGTCGTGGCGCTCGACCCGGCACGAGGGGCGACCGCGCGGGCTGTTCTGCGGCATCGGCGTCTGCTTCGACTGCCTGCTCACCGTCGACGGCCGGGCGGACCAGCGGGCCTGCGTCACCCCGGCCCGCCCCGGGCTGGACGTGCGGACCCAGGTGGGGAGCGGTTCCGATGGCGGCTGAGCGGCAGCTGGACGGGGTCAGGGAGGGGGACACGGCCGGGGTCGTGGACGTCGTCGTCGTCGGCGCCGGTCCCGCCGGGCTGGCCGCGGCGGTCGAGGCGGCGACGGCGGGGGCGCGCGTCGTCGTGCTGGACGACCAGCCGCGCCCCGGCGGCCAGTACTGGCGGCAGGGGCCGGCCGGGCCCGGCCGCTACCACCACGACCGAGCCGGCTGGGACCGCCTGGCCGAGGGCCTGCGCGGCCAGGTGGCGGCAGGGCGCGTCGACCACCGTCCGGACCACCAGGTGTGGCGGCTTGACGGGCCGGGCGACGGGCCGGGCGACGGGCACCGTGGCGCGCTGGTCGTCGTCCACGCGGTGACGGGCGGTCGGGGCGCGGACGGCGAGGTGCCGGTGACGCTGCGGGCGCGCGCCGTCGTCGTGGCCACCGGCGCGCACGACCGGGTGCTGCCGTTCCCCGGGTGGGAGCTGCCGGGCGTCCTGACGCCCGGCGCCGTCCAGGCGCTGCTCAAGGAGCACGGCGTCGTCGCCGGCCGGCGCGTGGTGGTGGGGGGCTCCGGGCCGTTCCTGCTGCCGGTCGCCACCGCCCTGCTGCAGGCGGGTGCGCAGGTCCCGGCGCTGGTGGAGGCGGGGGACGGGCGCGGCTGGCTCCGCGGGTGGCGCGGCCTCGCCGCCGGTACCGACCGGCTGGGCGAGGCCGCCGGCTACGCCGCGGTGCTGGCCCGGCACCGGGTGCGGCCGCGCCTGCGGCACGCCGTGGTCGCGGCGCACGGCAACGACCGGGTCGAGGCCGTGACCGTC
>Ga0302322_100002619_pt1 | contig 15217 bp, 12 predicted proteins | sample Fen_T0_2_FD_203757 | JGI IMG/M metagenome (GOLD analysis project Ga0302322, IMG submission 203757) | Peat permafrost microbial communities from Stordalen Mire near Abisko, Sweden - Fen_T0_2 | ecosystem: Environmental > Terrestrial > Soil > Wetlands > Permafrost | place: Sweden: Abisko... | reverse complement strand
CCCGCTGCCGCCGCGTCGTACATCAGAAAATAATCGTTCATCGTGCCATTCCAGAAACCGGAATAGTTCGGCTCGTTCCACACCTCCCAGTACCACTTGCCTACGTCCGCCGCGCCGAACTTGTCGACCGCGTGCTGGACCACGGCTTGGATGAACTGCTTGTACACGGTCAGGTCTCTGGCTGGATCGCGGCTATTGCCGGCTTTGGCCAGGTCCTTCGGCATGAAGCTGAGCTCCATGATCGGCCGCATTCCGGCCGCGGCGATTGCCGCCAGATAAGTGTCGAATTTCGTCCAGTCGTAAGTGGGCGTGCTGCCCGTCCCGTGAAAGACGCTCATGTCATCGTCGAAAACGCCATGCCCGCGCACGCGCAGCATACCGAGCTCGCGATTCGCCAGCTTGTAATGCGATTGCAGGTCGGCGCGCAGGGTGAGGCTCGCGGTTCCGGTCCCGACGCAGGCAGACCAGAAGTGCGGGTTGCCACTCGGACTGGTAGCAGCGTCGACGGTCAGAGTTTGGGCATGGGCTACCTCCGTGACGCCCAAACCGGCAAGCGCGACGACGCTGGCCAGGAGGCCACGGCTACAACGGGGCCAGATTGCGCTCCGTGAATAGGACTTGGTCATGAACGATTCTCCCGAGGCATCGTAACTGGGGCGCAACGCACCGAATTGCATGAAAGGGGGCACGACCATCGGCCGCCCGACACGCGACCTCGTGCCGCTGTTTTGCAAACATCGATAGATTCGAAAATCACTTGGAGTCTTCCCTCGGTTGAAACGAAACGTAGTCCTAAGCGGGTGGCAGCGGCCTTGGCTGCTCAGTGCGCCGCCGCCCTGAGCTCGCGCCCTCCTCTGCCGCCCGTTTGCCCCCCAGGCGCCAGCTCCGCGGAGCCTCCGCTGCTGCCCGCTCCGCTCGCGCCCAAGGCGGAACGCCGAGGTGGAAAATGGCAGAAGCATCGAGCCGCGGCACGTTGAGCAATAGCTTGAGGCTGACCGATCCGTCGACAAAGAAGCGAGCTTTGAGCAAATTGTGTTCGTCGCGTGGCAGGTCGCTGCCGAAGATTGTCGAGTCGTTTAGGCCTCGAGGACTTTCACGGACGTGGCAGCCAAGTCCGGAGGCGTGGAGCAAACCCCGAGGCGCGCGTCCGGCAATGCGCAAATACTTTGACAAAAACCGTGATCCACTAATTTCTAGAGCAATTGGGGGGTCGGCTGTCCCGAGGCAAGAGCGCCTCGACCCGTAACCGAGACCGCCGCGACTGGCACAGGTCTCAGCACTCCGACTGCTGCCCTTTGCCATCGACCGTCATGGCGTATTTTGGTCTCACGACCAGGCCTCCCGACCAAACCGGACGTCGGCGAGCACTACACCTAAGTGAGCGCGCTGGTCGGCGGTGAAGGAGCGGTCGAGGTCAGGGGCATGCTCGAACGCTGAGGGTCCGGATTTATTTCTATGATGCCGCTACGTTACGCGAAGCGTCCCCGGCATGGATCACCCCTTCACCGCTCTTCGGCGCAACTGGCCGCTGGCCCGACCGATTCGGAGCGTGTGGTATCTTGCCATGGTCATGACCGACTCGTCCCTCGCCTCGCGCCCCAAGCGAAGCTACGTGCGGCCGCCGACACCGATTCACTTTCCGGAGTCCGAAGAGGTGCCTGAGACGGGCGTGCACCTCGAACTTCGAACGGCGCTCTATCTCCTGGTGCGTGATTTCGTTGGCGAGCGAGGGGCGGTGGGGTCGGAGCAGTTCGTCTACTGGGATCCTTCAGACCCGCGGCAATGTCTAGCGCCCGATCTGATCGTGCGCATGGGGGCGACCCCGGGCCCGTTCCCGACTTGGAAAACCTGGGAACGCGGGGCTCCGCACTTGGCGGTCGAAGTCGCCAGCCCCTTCGATGCCGGCGAAGCCGAATGGAACCGGAAGCTCGTCCGCTATCGCAGGTCCGGAATCAATGAGCTCGCAAAATTCGATCCAGAAGACGCTGAACGTCCCCTGCGACTTTGGGATCGGCTCGAGGGCGACTTGGTCGAACGCGACCTCACTGGCGAGCACGCGCTGCTCTGCGACACGCTGGGCGTCCATTGGTGTGTCCGAGACGACGCTACGCTTGGCCGCGTGCTGCGCGTCTCTCTAGACGCGCTCGGGCAGACCCTGTTGCCCACGGGAGCCGAGCGAGAACGTGCGGCGGCCGAGCGAGCACGCACCTCGGCCGAGCGCATTGCGGAGCTCGAGGCCGAGCTTCAGCGCCGGTAGCCGCGCGTTGGAAACGTCTTGCTCTGGCTCATCGGCATCTCACGCGGGCTGGATGGGCAGGGTCACACCGTTCTGGGAGACGCGACGGCTACTTCCGTCTACGACGTATTCGAGCAACTTGCCACTCGGCAACGTCACAGTCGGCTGATTGGAGTACTCCACGTCCTCAACCTTGCCGGTCGTCGGCTTCCGCAAAAAGTGAGTTCTGGACGCCGCTTTAGCGAAGGTCTGGCCCCATCGTGGCTCTAACGGGACAGCGACTCGGTTGAGTCCAGAGTCGCCGCAGACAAAGAGAGCTTCACCAAACCATGGCTCTACTTCAAAAATTGTTCCCATTCACCAAACCGCTCGACGAGCCTCGCCTGCTCAGCGCCGGCTGGAATCGCTACGCGCGCAAATGGCATCAGGCCCGTTGCGAGATATTGCCGGGGCAGCAAGTGCAATTTCTGGGCGACGAATGGACCGTCGAGGATCCGGAGCAAGCCGGGAGCTCGTACGGATTGCCAGCTGGGATAGTTCAGCACTTTGCCGACTACTTGCGCTGCGAACTGCTCGATCGCTACTTGCCCGCGCACGCCGACCAAGGCCTCGAGATCGGCCCCGGGGGTGGACGATTGACGTCCCTCTTGATTCCTCGGACTCGCGTCTTGCACCTCTCGGATGCCGCGCCGGCCATGTTGGCGCGTCTTGGCCAGCGCTTCGCGCAGCACGACAATTTGCGCTTTCACCACGGCGACGGCATGACGCTGCCGTCGCTAGAGCCCGCTTCACTCGACTACGTAATCGCCTTCGACGTGTTCGTGCATTTCGAACCGCGGCTGGTGTTCTGGTATCTGCGACAAATCGCCCGTCTGCTGAAGCCGGGTGGAGTCGGCATCATTCACTACGCGAACGTGTTGACCGAAGGTGGCTGGCAACAATTCGAGCGCCATCTCGCAAATAACGTGAAACAGCGCACGTTCTTCGCCGCCTTCGGTACGATGTGCCCGGAGTTGATGACCCGATTTCTGACGGCGTTGGAGCTGGAGATCGTTTCCAGCGATATCGGCCTGATTCCGCGCGACGGTCTGGCGGTATTCCAAGGCCGCTGACCGTTACGCCGGGCGGACTTGGGCGACCGCCCGCGGCACGCGCGCGGGCCAGCCTCATGGCTCGCTGGACGACTGCTTGATTCGCGATCGCGCGTCGAGCCCCGACAGCACCTCTACGTTGATTCCATCCGACAGCCCGAGCTTCACCGCGCGCCGCTCGAAATGCTGGGGCGTGCTTTCCACGTCCACGTAGCTCTGCCCCTTGTCGAAAGTGACCAAACCCTCGTTGATGGCCAGCGTGTGCTCGCGCCGGGCGAGAATGATGTCGGCGTTGGCGCTATAATTGGCGCGGATTCGCACGCCAGGCTTCAGGATCAACGCGGCCTTGACCTCGAATTCGATGGTTCCATCTTTCTCGCTTCCCTTGGGGGCGATGTACTCGAGCCGACCCTCGAACTGATCGGTGCCGAGCGCGCCGACCGCGATCGCCACCGCCATGCCCTCGTGAATTTTGCCGACCTCGGATTCGTCGACCCGACCTTGAAAGATCATGTCGCTCATGTCGGCAACGGACGCGATGGTCGTGCCGTCGTTGAACGTGTTGGCCTCAATCACGGAAGTGCCCGCTTTGACCGGCACTTCCAGCACCGTACCTTCCACGGTGGAGATGACCACGTTCGCAACACGAGTCGACTTTTTCGACGAACCTTGGACCATCAGATCGCGATTGCTCTGGGCCGCGTCGAGCTCCGCCTGGCGCAGCTGACCGGCCAATTGATACTGGTTGAACTCGGTTTGAGAAATCAAGCCCTGCTTGTACAGCGAGCCGAAACGGTCTGCCTCGCGGCTCGCGCTATCCAAACTGATCTGCGCGGCCCTCACCCTCATCTCCGCGGAATCCACCAAGACCATGTTGGGCATGATGCGGATCTTGGCCACCAGCGCACCCGTTTTCACGGTCTGACCAGGTTCAATCAACAGCTTCTCGATCACCCCCGACACGCGCGGTTTGATGGTGACCTCGCGCCGGGGGACGAGTGCGCCTGGGGCGACCGTTTTCTGGACTATGTCCGTCACGAATGGCTGCACCGTGCGATACACGATCGGCCGCGCTTCGGACTTTTCGTACAAAAATCCCAAGGTGAGCGCGAACGCCGCGAGCACGCCCAAGCTCATCAACACCGGCAGCGCGCGACGGATCATTCGGCCCTCAACGCGATTACCGGATGGATGCGCGCCGCGTGCCGCGCCGGAACTACGCTGGCAAGTGCGGCCGAAATCGTCAACACCAGCCCCGCTCCCAATGCGACCCCGAGGCTGATCTCCGGGGGTGCCAGGGGCGCATTGGGGAATTTCTCTAGCGCATGGCCAATCGCCTCCAGCCCGAGCACCCCCGCCACGATCGCCGAGTATCCCGCCAAGCCAGTGAGCAGCAGGCCCTCGGCGACGACCAACGAGATGATTGAGCGAGGCGTTGCGCCGAGCGCCTTGCGTACGCCAAGCTCCTTGGTGCGCTCCTTGACCGTAACGAGCAGGATATTGCTTACGCCCAGCATGCCGGCCAAGAGCGTGAGCGTGCCGACGAGCCAGATGAACTTGCGAATACCGCGAAATAGACCTTGAAGCTGCTCGAACTTCTCGGCCGAGTTGTACGAGCCGAGCGCCAAAAAATCCGCGGGGGCGATCTGATGTGCCGTCATCAGCGTGCCCCGCACCGCTTGCTCGACCAATGCGCCAGGCACTGAGCGCCGGGCGGTCATGGCAAACCAACCCACGTGGTCTCGCAAGTTGAACACGGTCTGAAATGTGGAGAGGGGCAGATAAACGCTGGCCAGCATGCGCTCGCCCTCGTCCCCAGTTCGGCGAGTATCCAGCACGCCCACTACGCGAAAGTTCACGCGCTTGATTTGTATCAAGCGTCCGACGGGGTCGGCGTCGCCGAACAGCGTCCTTTTGACCTCTTTGCCGATCACGGCGACCTTGCGCCGCTCTGCCATGTCCGTTGGATCGATGAAACGCCCAGATTCGAAGCTCAGCGGTTCGACCAAAATGAGTTCGGGGCTGTCGCCCATGATGTTGAAGTTGGCCTTCTTGTCGCCAAAGGACACGTTCTGTCCCTCACGCCATGAGCCCAATTGCAGTCGCGGCGCCACCGCTTCCACCCCGGCCGTGCGGGCAACGGCCGCGATATCTGCGTTCGTGAGCTCGATGTAGCGTCCGGGCTTCCAGCCACGATACGGCAACGAGGTCCGCCCGGGCCAGATATACAGGCTGTTTTTGCTGAGTCCAGTCAGATTGCGGGTCACGCCCCGCTCGAGACCGGTGCCTATGCCGAGCATGAGCACCAGCAGGCATGCACCCCAAAAAACGCCGGACGCGGTGAGCAACGCCCGCAGTCGGTTGCGAGCAAGGGTGTCCCAGATCTCTCGAAGCGAATCCAAATCAATCATCGCGATTCGACTCCTAACCCCGAAGCGCTTGGATCGGATTGATGCGCGCCGCGTGCCGGGCCGGGAAAAACCCAGCTAGGATCCCGGCCAGCACGAGGAGCAAGCTGGCGCTCAACCCGAGCACCAGGTCGACGTGCGGTTCGCGCAGGTATGGCACTCCCGTGAGGTAGCGCCGAGCTAGCTCGACCACCAACAGGCCGAGGATCAAGCCCGAATAGCCGGCCGCCGCCGTGACCAGGACGGACTCACCGACCACCAGCCCAATCACCGACCAGGTCGTGGCGCCGAGGGCCTTACGTACCCCAACCTCACGCGTTCGCTCCTTGACCGAAATCAGCATGAGGTTACTGACTCCCATCGCGCCAACGAACAACGTGCCGCCGCCCACGACGTAAACGAAGCCACGAATCCACAGAAAAACCCCGTTGATGCTCGCGAATTGTTCGAGGTTGTTCCGAACGTGCAGCGCGCGCCGATCGCTACGCGCGACGTCGTGAGCTTCCGCGAGCAGCCGATGCACGCGTTCGGCCGAGTCACGACTTTGTTCCAGGTTACTGTCGCCGATCGAAAGCAGGAGTTCGTGAATGCGGCCGGGTTGCTCGTAGACCAGCTGCGCGGTCGTGATCGGAACGTAGATCCGGTCGGGCTCGGTCTGCCCGCCCGCGTCCTGGAAGACACCGATGACCTCGAACGATAGCCCGCGGATCTTGAGGTATTGGCCAAGAGGCTCGCCCTTCCCAAACAAGAAGGAGGCAGCGCGGGTTCCGAGCACCGCCACCTTTCGCCGCTGGCTCAAGTCCAGGTCGTCCAAGAACCGGCCGCGAATGACGTGCGTGTGCTCCAGGTATGCGTGGTCCGGGTGCGTGCCCCGGATCTCGAACGCCGAATGCTTCGCGCCGTAGCTGACCGCGCGCTCGCCGGGCACGTAGTAGTGACCCGCAATGTGATCGATCGCCGGCATTCGGCGGCGGAGCTGCTCGTAGTCGTCGTTCGTCAGCTTGACTTCGCGGCCCGGACCGCGGCCTGCGTAGGGCAATGTCGTCTTGCCCGGGTAAACCCAAAGCGAGTTGATCCGTTGGTCGCGGAACTCGTACGCCACGCCGTTGGCTAGGCCGTTGCCTGCCCCGAGTAGCACGATCAGCATCAGCATGCCCCACGCCACGCTGAGCGCAGTGAGGCCACTGCGGAGCTTGTTGCTGCGCATGGTTGCGATGATTTCTCGCAGCGAATCGAAAGCGAATGGCATGCCTAGGCGTTCCCGACGACCTGTCCGTCTCTCATGCGGATGACTCGCTGGGTGCGTTCAGCGATGTCCGGCTCATGGGTCACGATCACCACCGTCATTCCGGCCTGGTTGACGGCCCGGAACAAATCCATCAGCTGGTAAGAGGTGGTGGTGTCCAGCGCGCCGGTCGGCTCGTCCGCCAAAATCAACTCCGGCCGCGTGATGAGGGCGCGCGCTATGGCGACCCGCTGACGTTCACCGCCGGAGAGCTCGTTCGGCAAGTGCTGGGCGCGGGCGCCGAGCCCGACGCGCTCCAAGTATTCGAGCGCGTCGCGATTTCGCTTCTTGCGCGAAACCCCCTGATAATAGAGGGGCAGCGCGACGTTCTCCTGGGCCGTTTTGAAAGCCAACAGGTTGAAGGATTGAAACACGAAACCGATGAAGCGGTTCCGGTAGTGCGCGGCCTCGCGCTCCGAAAGCGTGCGAATTAGACGCCCACCCAAATAGTAGGCGCCCTCGTCATACTGATCGAGAATGCCCAAGACATTGAGCAACGTGCTCTTGCCCGAACCCGACGAGCCCATGATCGAAACGAGCTCGCCGCGCTCGATCCGCAAGTTCACGCCCCGCAGCACGTGCAGCTCACCTTGAGCGGTACGATAAGACTTGTTCAGCCGCTCGAGGACGATCATCGCGGAATGCGCTCGAAGAGTCGATAGTTGCCAATTTCCATGGCGGGTCGGAAATCACTGTCGAGCCAGGCCTTCAGCGCGGGGAAGGTCTTCAGCAATTTGTGAGTACCCATGAACGAGGCGCGCTCGAGCACCAGCAATTCGACCTGGTTCTTCTGAAGCGACTGCAAGATCTGTCGATCGAGCACCGCCAAGTCCGCGCGCGCGTAACTTTGTCCGGGGTGAAAGTAGAGGAGCGGCTGTGGCGAGGGTCGCCCGAGCAAGCCATACAAAATGGTCGCGTCGGGGAAGACGAAGAAGTTCTTGTGACGCCTCTGGAGCTCGAACGCGATGCCCTCGAAGTCGCTCTTGCTCAGCGTTTGGAACGGCCGCTCGCGATCCGCGTCTTCCGAGGAAACTTTACAGATTTCCCCTAGCCCATTGCAAAACTGCGGGGTAATGCGCGTGGGTTCTCCCCACAACAAGCGATGCGCACGCGGCACTAGCAGCGGCTCGCTGAAGCTCGCGCCTTCGAACTCTTGCACGTTGCGCGTCCACGCGATGATCATGCCCTCCCCCACCGAATAGAGGGCGATGGCCACGACCCCGAACAGCGGGACCAGAACCATCCCGCGCGGCAGCGCGAGCTCGAAACCGCCAACCTCACCGCGGAAGTGAACAGCCTGAATTCCCGCCCGGAACTCCAGAAGCAGCGAGACCGAGAGCGCCACGCACGCGCCAACGAAGGCGTTGTTGTTCGGGGCGTCGTTGTTGGTCGTCAGTTGAAAGAAGCTCACGAACTGCGGCAATGCCAGGCAAAGCCAGCCGCCGAGGGCCAGGCGCAGTTCTTCGGCGGGCGTGGCACGAACGCCGGCGTGGGCGCGCAGCAACGCGGCCACGCCCAAAAACGAGCTCACGATGAAGAGCACGACCGAGCTGCCGAGCAGTGATTGGAACGTGAACGTCCCCAAAATCTTCCAGTACGCGACGCGCCCCCAACCGACACCGGCCGACAGCGAAAACCAATAGTGAAAGAACGCCTTCGGATCGGAGCGCAGCGAAAGCCAGGTCAGGAATACCAGCGCAGACGCCACGGCGCCCGCGACGTACCCGGCAACTGCGCGCAGAGCTCGGCCAATCGAGTCTTGCCGCCAAGGCAAGCACAGGCAACCCAAGCACACGGCCACGAACAGGCCGCCTGCGTTTTGCTTACTCAAGACGGAGAGCGTGCTCGCAACGCCGGCCAATACGAAGTAGGCATTCGCGCCACGCAACGCGAACCGACCTTCGACGATCAAGAGCAGCGCCAGCAGGTCCAGAAAGAAAGCCGTTTGCTCCATCCAAGGCACGCCGAACGGTGCCTGATACCAAACCGCGGTGAGCAATCCACCGAAGAGCGACCCGCCGACCGAGCCGGAGGTTAGGCGCCAAAGCAGCCGAACGACCAGCAGCGTGGCGCCAACCGAGAGCAACGCGGCCGTGAGCACCAGCGTCGAAAACTCGACCCCGAAGCCGCGAAACATGGCCGCTTGCAGCCAAAAAGTGACGGGCCCAAACGGCATCACGAAGTCGCGATACGGCACCTGCCCCTGATGAACGCGCCATGCACCATCGAACACAATCGACTCGTCGAGCATGAACAGGCCGCGGTGACCCACCATCCACACCCAGCCGAACGCGAACACGCTGAGCGCAAACACGCCCAACACGAACGTGAGCATTCGCGCTCGTTCTTTGGAGAGAGCGCGGCCAAAGCGCGATTGCCGCGCCGTGCCGCTCGCCGCATCGAGCGACTGACCGAGGATTGAAAGTTTTGTCATGTTGCTGGCAGATGTCCGGCCTTGCGGACCCGAAACAGCGTTCGTGAGTTAGAGCAACGAGCTCGGCATTTCTTCGTCGACGACAGTCGAATTCTCACTTGCGTCGCTTCGATAGCCGATCTGCGTTCTGATCGTACGCGCGGACGCAATCGTCATTTTGTTCCAACAACGAACCGCAGACCGCGAAGATCGGTCTCGCCCGCGACTCTAACGGCCCAAGGACGAGCGCAGGAGATGCATTTGCACGAACTCTCGAAGCCCCAGCCAGTCGGTGAGCGCGCTCGCGGACGGCTGCAAGCGAGCGACGCGCTCTTCTCGCTGTTCAAACATCATCTCAAGTTGCGTCTGCAGTACCGCGAGACGTTCCTTTTCTCGCTCGTACTTCACCCCCTGGTGATGTTGCTCATTCTGGCGATGTTCAAGGGCGTGTACGCAAAGCAGCAGACGGTGCTCGGGTATTCGCAAAGCCAGATGGTCTGGTACTTCGGCTCGAGCCAGTTCTTCTATTATCTGGTTTGGAACATCGTCGACAAGAACATCGCGCAAAAGGTGATGTTCGGTGGCATGGATCGAGAGCTCGTTCGCCCGTACTCGCTTTTGAGCTGGGAGCTGGTCCAGCTCTTGGCTCATAAGCTGCTCGCTCTCGTGTTCGAGTTCATCCCCGTATTTCTTGCCTACTGGTTGATCTTACGTCCAGATTTTCTGACGGGCGCGGGGCTCGCCCAATACCTGATTCTGACCGCGCTCGCACTGCTGCAATTCTTCTTGCTCAGTTTTCTGTTCGGCATCCTCGCCTTCATTTGGCAGGACGTGAGCGCGGCTCACGCGCTGAAATTCATCGTCGTGAACGTGCTCGCAGGCGTTGCCTTGCCGATCGCGTTCTTTCCGCAGGCCGTGCAGCGTGTACTTTACGCTCTTCCGTTTCAGTATTTGTTCCACGTCCCGGTGCAACACTTACTCGGGCGTGTGGACGTGGCGCGCTGGGACGCCTTCGCCGTGACGTGTGCCTGGCATTCGGCGTGGCTCGTGGCCCTCTTCATCTTGACCGAAGCCGCATCGCGCAGGACCGTTCGACACTTTCTATCGGCGGGCGGGTGATGTCGGCCGCCAAGCAAGCCCCGCGTCGCACGCCGCAGTTCGCTTTGCTGCTCGCGATCGACCTGCAAATGAAGCTCAAACGCGCCTTGGCGTTCCGCCTGAACTTCGCGGCCAACCTGCTCATTTCCCTATTCTATTCGCTGGTCTTCTCGCTCTTTCAATTCTGCGTGTACGCCGGTCTGCGCGGCTACCCAGGCTGGAGCGCGGGCGAGATGCTGCTGTTTCAGGCAGTACTCTTGTTCTGGACGGGCTCCGTCGATCTGCTTTTTGGCGGCGTGCGAGATTTCATCGATCTGGAGGTCACGCACGGCAACTTCGACCGGTTGTTCGTGTGGCCACCGCAAGTATTGGTCTCGCTGCTCAGCCGGGGAACCAATGTGCAGGCAACGGCGACCGTACTTGCCGGTGCGATCGGCAGCGGGATGATGGTCGCCCGCCTGGGCGTGCACCTCACCTGGTCCAAAGCGCTCGCGTTCGCCGTCTTCTTCGCGGCCGGGCTGATCTTCTACCTCGCCCTCTTGGTCGTCTACTCGGCGTGCACGCTGTTCATGGTGAAGATGGAACGGCTGCGTGAGGTTTTCGACCGTGTGTTGTTCTTCGCGTCGTTTCCAGCGGATCTCTACGCCGGCGCAGGCAAAGCCGCGTTGATCGTCGCTTTTCCGTTGGCGCTCTGGGTCTACCTACCAGTTCAAGCCCTGCTCGGCAGGCTCGAGCACTTCGCCGTGCTCTCGGTTGGATCGTCCATTTCGTTGCTCGCTCTGGCCGTAGCCTTCTGGCGACGGCAGGAGCGCCGCTACGTGAGCGCAGGGGGCTAGCGGTCGGCGTCATGATTGAAGTCAGCGGCTTATCCAAGACGTACCGAGTGCGCGCTCGACCAAGCAGCAGCGTTTGGCAGTCCTTGCGCGCGCTTTTTTCTCGTGAGTTCCGCACCGTCACCGCGCTCGATGGCATCGACTGGCGCGTTCGGGAGGGCCAAATTCACGGGCTCATCGGTCGCAACGGCTCCGGGAAATCCACCTTACTCAAGATCTTGTGCGGGATCTTGCATCCAACCGCGGGGTCCGCTCGGGTAAACGGGGTCGTGCCGTGGGCGGACCGTCAGCGCTACGTGCGCGACATCGGTGTGGTGTTCGGACAAAAGTCACAGCTCACCTGGGAGTTACCGGCGGTAGATTCATTCTATCTCCATCGCAGCCTGTACGGCGTAGAACGAGCGCAGTTCGAACGCACGCTCCAGTTCTTGTCCGACGCTTTCGAAGCGATCGTCGATCGACCCGTGCGCAGCTTGTCGCTCGGTGAACGCATGAAATGCGAAATCATCTGCGCGCTGCTCCACGAGCCCAAACTGTTGTTCTTGGACGAGCCAACGATTGGGCTCGACCTCGTCGCGAAGGATCAAGTGCGTCGCGCGATTCGCGCGATCAATGACCGCTTGGGCACAACCATCATCCTCACCTCCCACGATCTGTCGGACGTCACGAGCGTGTGTGACGAAATCAGCTTGCTCGATCGCGGGACGTTTCTGTACCAGGGCCAGATCCACGAGCTTCTGTCAGTGGTATCGAGTCGCAAGTTGGTTCGACTCACACTGCGCGAGCCAGTCTTGAGCTGCCGTTGTGACTCGTTCGCGCTGGTTCCAACCGGCGAGTTCACGGCCGAGCTGCACTTGCGCGCAGACCCGATTTCATTCCAGCCGACGTTGCAGCGGCTGCTCTCGCAGTTACCGGTGAGCGATCTCAGTATCGAGTCGCTCCAACTCGAGCAAGTCGTCGGCGCCATCTACCGCGGCGAGCTCGACACCTCCCACTGGCGAAAGGCCATGCCCGCAGCATGAACGTCGATGCCCTGCCCATCACCCGAGCCGAGGTGCGTGCCCCCACGGAGGTGCCCCGCCTGCGCGCGCTCTTGTTGTCCTTCGAGTTCGGCGAGCGCGTCTCGGGCGGACTCGGGCGCGTGATCAACGGAGTCACGGAAGAGCTTCGTCACGAAGTGGACCTCGACGTTTTCCTGGTCTACTTCGACGCGCTTCGGCTTGGTTTCTCGGCCAAGCTCTATCGTTGTGATGGACGGCATCGGGCCAAGCTCGTACGCACGTTCACACGCGGCTCGGCCTTTCGCAACTGCGTCGACCTACTGCGACGTGAGCGCTATTCCTTGCTTCACGTCTTCGCGGTGCACTCCAGCTTGGGTGAGCTGTTGACGCTATTGCAGCGCGAACTGCCGAATTTGAAGATCGTTTACAGCGTGCACAGCCTGGTCAAATTCGAGCAGGGAGTCCGGCTGAACCCGCGCTCGTTTCTAGTTTGCGAGCGAAGGCTACTTGGCCTCGCCTCGGTCGTCCACGTGTTGAACCGCACCACGCTGAGCTGCTTCCAGCAGGCCTATCCCGAGCTGGCCGCGAACAAGCCCACGTTCATCATCCCGAACGGCCTTCAGACCACGGACCTCGGAGCCCGCGATGCGGCGTTCGACGCCGAGCTCGAAAAGCGCCTCTCCCCCGATAAATATACGGTGGTTTGCCTGTCGCGTTGGGCGCACGGTAAGGGGCTCGAGCATTTCGTGGAGGCGGCGGAGCTGCTCCTGACGAGCGGCCACGATTTGCAATTCGTGCTCGCGGGTCGAAAGTTCCTCAGCTGGGAAAAGGCCTGGTACTCCTATCTGCTCAAGATCCAGCGCCTATCGCGTCGCGTGGGGGAGCGGCTGGTCGTGCTCGGCTGGCTCGACTCGAGCCAACGAAACACGCTGTTTGCGCGGGCCGACTGCTGCGTGATGCCGAGTGAGCTCGAATACTACCCGTACTCCGTGCTCGAGCCCGCGGCGGCCGGGCTGCCCCTCGTATGCTCGGATTTGGCGTGTGTCCGCGAGCTCCTGTCACCGAACGAGGAGTGCCTCTACTTCCGTCCGCGGGACAGCAGGGGTCTCGCGATGCGTGTCTCTCAACTCGCGCGCGAGCCGGAGCTCGGCCGACAGATGGCGGCGCGCGCGCAAAGGAAGGTAGCGCTCAGCGCTGATTGGAAGATCCTGGCCCGCCGCTATCAGGCGATGTATCGCGAGGCGGTCGGCGCTCCAATCTACGCGGGCGGGGAGGCTCCGTGAAAGTGTGCTGCGTGCTTACGGATGCGGCGCCAGCGCTGAAGAGCGAGCGAAGCGCGGGCGAGTCTGCGCTCGAAGCCTGGGCGCGCGCACTCGATGCCGAACGCTTGCCCCTCGAAACGCTGCGCACGAGCCCCGGCGGGGCTGCGCGATTCGATGTCGTGCTGATCGAGGCCGACGCCGCGGGGCTATCTTCGATCCACGCCGTGCGTGAGTGGCTCGGGCCTATCAGCTCTTGTTTGCTCGTCGCTCACGTCTCCCGTTCTTTGCCAGCCAATCCGACGGACCTCCGGCCATTTCACGAAGCGCTGGCGAAGGTGAGCTTGGTCATTAGCCCGCAGGCCAGCGTTTCCGCCGATCTTCGTGGCAAGCTCGGGATGGCCGCGTTTACCCTGATTCGCCCGCAGCGCCTCGCGAATGAGGTCGCGGAGCCATGCGCCGGGCCTCGGATCCGCGGGCGAAAGGAGCTCTGCGTGCTGGGTCGGGCGGGTTACTCTCGCCTCGCCTTCCTGCGTGAGGTGGGCGCCCTGGCCTATGTGTGGGCAGAGCTTCGCTTTCGCTTGCGATTCTTGCCGGCGGACGCGCCGATTTTGGAACGTGCGGACCATCTCCGGCAAAGCCACATCGTCTATTTGGCGTGCTCGCTGGAAGATGGCGGCGAGCTGGCCGCGTTCTGCGCCCGCGCTGGCGCGATTCTGCTGGCACCATTGGCCTACGACCCGGCGCGCGTGACTTTCCCGTACACGACGCTTCCGCACCCGGGCGCGCCCTCCGGCAAGCGACGGCGCTCGCTGCTCTTGCTGTGGCTCTACACCTCGGCAGACTTCGTCGCCTTCTTTCGTGACACGGCGCGAAAGCGGCTCGCGTTGTTGCGCGACGAGAATTGCCGTGTGCAATTTTTCCGCAGGATTGCTCAGCTGGCGCCGCAGCACGAGTACTACCCTCAGCCGGGAGCCGCGCCGTCGCTTTGGCAGCAGATCCGCCATCGTTCGGGACCGCGGGTGCCGGAGCGAGACGCAGATTCGTGCGTGGTCGTGTGTCTCGTGCGGAACGGTCGCGAACACTTGCCGAGCTTCCTCCGCCACTACCGCGCGCTCGGCGTGCGCGAACTCGTATTCATCGACAACGGCTCGAACGACGGCACGCTCGAGCTACTCGAGCAAGACCCGACCATTACCGTGTACGAGACTTCACTCTCGCACAAAGATTACGAGACGCAGATACGGCGTCTCGTGATCGAACAGCACTGTCGGAAGCGCTGGTGTCTAAACGTGGACATCGACGAGCTCTTCGACTACCCACGATCGGGAGAGCTTCCGCTCTGCGGGCTGCTTGCCTACCTGAGCCAGCGCGGTGCCACGGCGATGGTCGGGCACATGCTCGACATGTACGACGAACAGCAGCGCAACTTCGGCGCGCAAGAGCTCGACTTGCGCGCGGCCTACCCCAACTATGACGTCTCGCACTTGGAACGGGCCGATTACCACGCCGAGGAACAGCTGGCCTTTTGCGATCGAAACGTCCTAAAAGCCCCGATTCAGTGCTTTTCCGGGGGCATTCGCCAGAGCGTGT
>Ga0302322_100002618_pt1 | contig 15219 bp, 17 predicted proteins | sample Fen_T0_2_FD_203757 | JGI IMG/M metagenome (GOLD analysis project Ga0302322, IMG submission 203757) | Peat permafrost microbial communities from Stordalen Mire near Abisko, Sweden - Fen_T0_2 | ecosystem: Environmental > Terrestrial > Soil > Wetlands > Permafrost | place: Sweden: Abisko... | reverse complement strand
GTCCAGGTGATGCCCTGGGCCATCGCCTCGCCGGAGATGTCCTCGGCGCGTTCGAGGTTGCGCACCACGAGCGCGCTCTGGTCGGCGCTCGCCGGTGCCAGGGTGAAGCCGCAGTTGCCCATGACTGCGGTGGTGACGCCGTGCCAGCACGACGACGTGCCGAGATCGTCCCAGAAGACCTGCGCGTCCATGTGGGTGTGGCCGTCGACGAAGCCGGGCGCGACGACGAGCCCGTCGGCGTCGATCTCCTCGCGGCCGGTTCCGTCGACCGCGCCCACCGCGGCGATCTTCCCGTCGACGATGGCGACGTCGCCCCGAACGGACGGAGCTCCTGAGCCGTCGACCACGGTGCCGTTGCGGATGACCAGATCGAACTCCACGGTTCCCCCTCCGTCGGGCCGGTGGGTGACGGCCCGGCCCCATCGTGGCACTTCGCGCGGCGGGGAGGGTAGCGAGCGGGACGCGCGCGCCTACTGGTCGTCGCTGCTGGCACCCTCACGGGCGCCGATCTTCAGCTCCTTGGACGCCTGGCCGATCGAGCGGGCCAGCTTTGGCAGCCGCGTCGACCCGAAGATCAGGAGGAGGACGGCGAGGACGATGATGAGCTCGGTGGCTCCGAGGTTCATGACGCTCCTTGGGGAGACGGGGAGGTGGAGGGGGAGGTGGAGGGGGAGGGAGAAGGGGAGGAGGCCCGCGGGCCGGTCACGAGCCAGCTGCCGAGCGTGGCGAGCGCGACCAGCTCGGCGGTCGCGCCGACGATCGCATCGGTCGTGGTGGCGTGCTCCTCGAAGCCGAGGATCCCGACGGTGCGGCTGAGCAGGTACGCCCCGAGCGTGCCGGCGGCGAAGGCGACCCCGGCCAGCGCCGCGAAGGGCGCGAGCCGCGGCACCCGGACCGACACGACGAGAGTCCAGGCGATCAGGAACCCGGCGAGCGCGTTGACCGCGAACGCGCGGCTGATCGTCATGCCGGCGAACGACTCGGGAGCGATGCCGCGGTACCCGCCGTCGAAGTACAGGCGGAAGTGCACGAACCCGCTCACGAGGACGCCGGCCGCCCCGATCAGCAGGAGAGACGGCCGGCGCGCCGTCGTGAGGTCCACCGTCAGCCGATCGTGTCGCTCACCGGACGGGCACCGTCCTGGGGGGTGAACGAGTCGGGCACCGGGTACTGGCCGAGCAGGAAGCTCAGGATCGCCGCGTGCTGCAGCTCGACGGGCTCGATCGTCGCCGCCGTCTGGATCCCGGCCGGCGATTTCACCACGTCGATGGCGGCGAGGTACGTGGCCGCCGCGACGTTCTCGAGCCCGAGTGCGAGCTTGGCGAGACCGGGGACGTCCTTCACCTCGGCGAACTGCTGGTCGACCTGGGCCTTGACCGTCATGTCGACTCCGGTCACCTCGCTCTTGCCGGCGCTCTTGAGCACCGCGTTCCACGCCGCAGCATGGTCCTTGTGCTGCTTCTGCGCGGTGGTCACGAACTCGACGACCGCGGGCGCAACGGTGCCGAGCCTCCCGGCGGTCGCGGCGTCGATGCCGGCCTGATAGGTGCCGACCGCGAGGTTCTCGAGCGCGGCGGCGAGGGCCACGACCGCGAGGTCGCCGGTGAGCTTCTGCTGACGGGGGACGGCGCGGGGCCGGGCGCCCCGCGTCGAGGCGCCGGCCAGCTTCGGCGTCTGCGTGGCGACCACGAGCCCACCGAGCACGGCACCGGCGCCGATGAGGAAGCCGCGCCGGCTGGTGGGGGTCGCGACCAGCCGTGCCGCGCCGTCGGACACGTCGTAGAGCAGCGGGCCGAACGCGTCGCGAGCGGTCTCGCGCATCTCGGTGAACGTGTCGCTGTGCGCGTCGGCGAGATCGGAGGTGAGGCTCCGCAGCTCGCCCTCGGTGATCGGCAGGCCCGCGGGGTTCGGGTTCGGGTTGCTCACTTGACTGCACCTTCCTGCGCGGGGCGGGCATCGGTGGTCGGGTAGAAGCCGGCGGGGAAGCCGACGCTCCCGGCGGCCGCGGGGAGTGCGGCGGCGTCGGGCGGGAGGGCGATGAGGTTCGCAGCGCCGGCGGCGAGGAGGGCCTGCACCGCCCGCAGGATCGCCGCGTGCTGGGCTTCCACGCCCATGATCGACGCGGTCACCGATCGCGCGCTCTTGTTCTTCATCGCGCCGACGTTGGCGACGTAGGTCTGGGCGGCGCCGTCCTCGAGCTCGAGCGCGAGGTCCACGACCGCCTTGGGGCCGGTCAGGCCGGGCTTGGCCTGGTTGACCACGCCGAGCAGCACCGGATCGGTTGCCGTCTGGGTGGCGCCCTTGAGCTTCTTGATCGCGGCGTTGAAGGCCGCCGCGTGCTCCGTGTGCTGGTCCTTGGTCTTGGTGACGAACGCCTTCACCACGCTGTTGGCATCGGTGCCGCCGATGAACGGCAGCGTGAGCGCCGTCTCGTACGTCGCCACCGCGAGGTTCTCGATCGATGCGGCTGTTTGCAGCATCTGGACGTCGGGGCTCGACTTTGCGAACGCCGGGCTCGCGGTCACGGTCACCAGCGCTGCGCCGAGTCCTGCCGCGGCGAGCAGTCCGCCCGTGCGGAAGCCCGTTCCGATCGAACGGGTGTGCAGTCGGGCGAACTCGGCGGCTTGGTCGGGGTCGGGTGCGCCGCGTCCCGCTTCGACGTCCACCAGCTCACGGAGCTGCTCGCGGTTGTCGCGCATCGCGTCCGCGTGGAGGTCTTGGGATGCTTCGAGCAGCGCTGCGAGCTCTCGCTCGTCGATCGACATGCGAAGTTCCTTTCGTTCTGGGGGGGGGTGGTGGGTCGGTGGTGTCTGATTCCGGGGGGAGGGCAGAGCGGTCAGGACACGCGGAGCGTGCCCTTCATGTACTGGTGGATCTTGCAGAAGTACGCGAAGGTCCCGGCGCGGTCGAGCGTGACGGTTGCGGCACTGCCACCCGCGATGTCTCCGGTGTCGAACGAGCCGTCGCGCGCGGTGAACGTGTGCGCGGTGCCGTCGCGGTTGGTCACGGTGAGGGTCGTCCCCACCGCCACGGTGACCGGGTCGGGCGTGAACGTGAAGTTGGCGATCGACACCGCGTCGCCGTTGGCGGATCCTCGGCCCGTCGTCGCCGTCGTGTCGGAGCCGGGCCGGATCACCAGCACCGCGACCGCTGCGAGCAGCGGCACGATCGCGACGTAGGCCCAGAACGGGATGCGGGTGAGGACGGACTCCGAGTGGGGGTGCTCGCTCATCACCAGGGGTTCGCGGCGCGCGCCCGTTCCGGATGAGAGAAATCCGCGGACGCGCGGTGGCGCACGCTCGAGCTCGGCCGAGCCCACGCGCGTCGGACCTGAGCGACCCTGAGCGACCTGAGTGTCGGCTGAGGGAACCCGTCGCGGATCCGACAGGCCTCTTACGTCGGTGGCCGACGATGCATCTCGTTCACCCGAACGGATGGACGCACCCCCCGAACCCCCCAGAGAAGGAACGACGACATGAGCTCCGAATCCAGCACCCCGAAGCGCTCCCGTACGAAGCAGTGGGTGGCGGCCGCCGCCATCACCGGTGCGCTGCTCGGCACCACCGGCATCGCCATGGCCCAGACGACCAGCTCGTCCGGCACGACCGACACCACCACTGCCCCCGCCCAGCCGGTCGACCGTTCACAGGCCGTCCACCCCGGTGAGGCGCTCCTGACCGGCGACACCGCGACGAAGGTCACCGCCGCCGCCCAGAAGGCCGTACCCGACGGAACCATCGACCGGGTCGAGACCGACGCCGAGGGCTCGCCGTACGAGGCCCACATGACCAAGTCGGACGGCAGCCAGGTCACGGTCAAGGTGGACGCCGACTTCAACGTGACAGGCGTCGAGACCGGCATGGGTGCCGGTGGCCCCCACGGCGCCCCGCCGGCCGGTGCTTCGTCGCAGTCGTCGACCAGCACCTCGGCGACGGCCTGACCACCCCGCCGGGTGACCGGCTGGTCAGGCCTGGCGCTTGGCCAGCCGGTCGTACGGCACCAGCACGGCCGTGCCCTCGACGGCGACGACATCCCTTGACGTGATCGTGTAGCGAGCGGACATGTCGTCGCCGTCGGGGGTGCACACACCCCACAGCACGACCTCCTCACCCAGCGGCAGGGCCCGGCGGTAGCGGACTTCGAGCGACTTCGTGATCCCGCCCCGGAGCCCCGCGGCTCCGGGCGTGATGGCCACGATCTGGTCGGCGAGCATCGCGCTGATCCCGCCGTGCGCGAACCCCGGCGGGCCGCTGAAGCGCTTCGACAGCCGGGCCGTGCCGTGGACCTCGCCGTCGGCGTAGTGGAGGGCGACGTCGGGTCGGGTGGGGCTGCAGTCCCCGATGATCGGGTTCAGCGGCATGGGATTCTGTGGCACCGAGTAGTCGACCGGCCGGCGGACGAGCCCTGAGTACGGGTCCTCGTCGGTCGTCGCCGCGAGGCGGTTGGTGAGGTCGCGGATCGTGGCGGTGACGTCCCGCACGATCTCGGGGTCGACGGCGGTCTCCGCGGCGGCGTCGGCGAGTGCCCGCACGGCGGCGGCCAGCTCCTCCACGGAGGTACGGCGGTCCTCGAAGTCGGTCACCCGCCGACGGTATCCGGGCGAACGCGCCAACACCGGCTGGAACCGGGAAGACTCTGCACCGTGAACGGCCTGGACGTCGCCATCGCCATGGCGATCGCGTACGCGTTCACCAACGGGCTCCACGACGCGGCGAACTCGATCGCGACGCTCGTGGCCACCCGCGCGGCCCGACCCGGGCCGGCGGTGGTCCTGGCCGCGGCGGGCAACATCCTCGGCCCCCTGCTGTTCGGGGCCGCGGTGGCCGACGTGGTCGCCGGGATCGTGCAGGTCCCCGCCGCGGAGACCGTGGGTGTCATCGGCGCCGCGCTCACCGGCGCGGTCACCTGGAACCTCGTCACGTGGAAGCTCGGACTGCCCTCGTCGTCGGGGCACGCGCTCGTGGGCGGCCTGGCCGGTGCGGCGATCGCGGCCTACGGGGTCGACGCGGTGAACTGGGGACCGCTCGACGGGTTCAAGCCGTCGGGGGTGGGCGGTGTGCTGCTCGCGCTCGCGATCGCGCCGGTTGCCGGGTTCCTCGCGGGCTGGCTGCTCGAGCGGCTCCTGCGCAGGGTCTTCGCGCGCGCGAGCGACACCGTGCGCGGCCCGGTGCGAGCCGCCCAGTGGGTGGCGTCGGGGGTGGTCGCGTTCGGGCACGGCGCCAACGACGGACAGAAGGCCATCGGACTCATCGCCGCGATGCTCCTCGCCACCGGGAAGATCACGTCGCTCGCGGCGCCCACGTGGGCCGCACTCGCGTGCGGCGTGGCCCTCACCGTCGGCACCGCGCTCGGGGGCTGGCCGATCGTGCGCACGGTGGGTCAACGGCTCTTCCGGCTCCGCCCCGCCGACAGCCTCGCCAGCCAGGGCGGCTCCGCGGTGGTGCTCTTGGTGTCCACCGCCGTCGGCGCGCCGGTGAGCACGACCCAGATCGTGGCGTCGTCGGTGGTGGGGGCCGGATCGGGCCGACGGCGGATGCACCACATCCACTGGCCGGTGGTGCGGGAGATCCTCGTGGCCTGGCTGGTTACCCTGCCCGTGTGCGCCGTACTCGGCGCGGTCGCGGTGGTGCCGTGGAGGTGGTGGACGTGACCCGGCGGTGGTTCCTCCCGGAGATGCCCGACGTGCTCGGCATGCTCCGCGCCCAGCTCGTCACCACCGAGGCCGGGATCGTCGCGTTCGCGGCGTGGGCCCACGGCGACGGCGAGCGGGCCGACGAGGTGCGCGCCATGGAGCACCGGGCCGACGACCAGAAGCGCGAGCTGTGGCGTGCGCTGCGCAACGCGTTCGTCACGCCGGTCGACGCCGAGGACCTGTGGGTGCTGTCGGCCGGGCTCGACGAGGTGCTCAACCGGGCCAAGGACACCGTCCGCGAGTCCGACGTCATGCAGCTGCCCCCCGACCCGCCGATCGCGGAGATGGTCGACTTCCTCGTCGCGGGCGTGCAGCACGTCGGCGAGGCGTTCGACCACCTCGGCGAGGAAGGGGAGAATGCGACCGGCGCGGCCGACGCCGCGGTGAAGTCGATGCGCGCGCTCGAGCGTGTCTACCGGCGCGCGATGTCGGAGCTGCTCGACCTCGACGATCTCCGTCTCGTGACCGGTCGGCGCGAGCTCTACGGCCGGGTCGTCGCGATCAGCGAGCAGCTGCGGCTCGTCGCCGAGCGGGTCTGGTACGCCGTCGTCAAGGAAGGCTGACCAACCGAGGTGCGTCCCACGACCGCGCTGTCGACGACGTGGGACGCACCTCGCGAGATCAGCCCCAGTCGGTTCCGTAGCCGGCGACGTCGACGACGCGACCCGTGATGCCGTCGGCCCGTTGCTGCACCAGGCAGTGGATCGACGGCACCACACTGGCCGGCTCCTTCCAGATCGACCAGTCGTAGTCCTCGCCGAGCTCGTGGACGCTCATCTCCGTCTTCACCGCGCCGGGCCGGTACGCGTTCACGGCGATGTTGCGGTCGGCGACCTCCGACGCGAGCGCCGTGGAGAAGCGCTCGAGCGCAGCCTTGGCCACGGAGTACGCGAGGTAGCCCGGCGGCAGGAACTCGTGCGGGAGGTTCGGGTCGGCCGCGCCCGACGACACGTTGACGATGCTGCCGCCCCCCGTGCGCGCCATCGCGGCCACGGCGGCGCGGCACGACACGAGCAGCGAGCGCACGTTGATCCGCCACGACGCGTCCCACTGCTCGAGCGTGAGGTCGTCGAACGGCGCGCGCGTCGGGGTCATCGCGTTGTTCACGAGCGCGTCGAGGCGCCCGAAGGTGTCGACGGCGGCGGCGATCATCCGGTGGACGTCGTCGTCGTTGCCGATGTCGGCGCGCACCGGGACGGCCTGCCCGCCCGCGGCGACGATCTGCTCGGCCACGTCCTCCACGGTTCCGGGGAGCTCGCCGGGGCGGGCCCGTGAGCTGCGCGCCGCGCACACCACGGCGGCGCCCTGCTCGGCGAGCCCGAGGGCCACGCCCTTCCCGATGCCCCGTGAGGCTCCGCTGACGACGACGACCTGACCGCTGAGGCTCCCGAGTGGCTGCATCCCTGTATCTTGCCGCCGGTGCAAGCCCGACGTAGGTGTCGTGAACGTGTCCCCCGCTCGCCGGTCGTGTCGGCGGTCGTCTTCGCGATCGCGCTGGTGCTCGGCTCCGCCACCATGGCCGCGGGGGTCGAGCCGCCGGTCCCCACCGTGAGCGGACCGGTCACCGGCGGTGCGGGGGAGCCCGCGCTGCTCCGGCCGACGCTGCCGGCCGACTCCGGCTACGTCACCCAGGAGTACTTCCTCACCGGCAACGCCACCGCGTACACCTCGGCGCAGCAGCTCACCACCGACGGGAAGTGGACGCTCGCCCCGGCGGGCACCGCGCCGTACGCCACCCGGTTGGTCGTCATCCGCCCGAGCGACCCGAAGGCCTTCAACGGCACGGTGTTCGTCGAGTGGCTCAACGTGTCGGCCGGGTTCGACACCCCGGCGACGTACCTCATGGACCGGCTCGCGCTGATCCGCGAGGGTGCGGCCTGGGTGGGCGTGTCGGCCCAGTCGGTCGGCGTGCAGGGGGCGTCGTCGGGTACCGCCACCGCGGGCTTCGCCTCGGGGCTCAAGGCGGCCGACCCCGCGCGGTACGCGAGCCTCACCCACCCGGGTGACAGCTACTCCTACGACATCTTCACGCAGGCCGGACGGGCGATCCGCGGCGAGGGCGAGGTCGACCCGCTCGGCGGCCTGGAGCCGAAGCGCCTGATCGCGACGGGGGAGTCGCAGTCGGCCACGCGGATGGTCACCTACATCGACGGGGTCAACCCGCTCGCGCCGAAGGTGTGGGACGGATTTCTCGTGCACAGTCGGTTCGGCGGCGGCGCCGCCCTCAGCCAGGCGCCGCTCCCCGATGTCGGTGTCCCGAACGGCACCGTCATCCGGGCCGACGTCCCGGTGCCCGTGCTGATGTTCGAGACCGAGTCGGATGTCGGACCGCTCGGCGGCGCGGCGGCGCGGCAGGCCGACACCAAGCGGATCCGGACCTGGGAGGTCGCCGGCACGGCCCACTCCGACGCGTACGGCACCCTCTACAACTTCTCCGATCCTGGCGACGGCAGCGCCGAGGTGAAGCTGCTCGACGTCACCAACGCGACCGTCGGTCCGCTCAGCTGCGCCACGCCGATCAACGCCGGCCCCCACTACGCGGTGCTGATGGCGGCGGTCACCCAGCTCGACCGTTGGGTCCGCACCGGCACCCCGCCGCGCTCGATGCCGCGCTTCGCGGTCACCGATGGCCCGCCGCGGACGGTCGGCGCGACCACCGTGCCGACGTACGTGATCACCCGGGATGCCGACGGCAACGCCATCGGCGGGATCCGCACCGCGTTCGTCGACGCGCCCCGCGCGCGGCTCGACGGCGAGAACGGCACGGGGCCGTCGTTCTGCCGGCTCTTCGGCAACACCCTCCCGTTCGACGCGGCCACGCTCGCGAAGCGGTACCCGTCGAAGGACGCGTTCCTCGCCGCGTTCCGCAAGGCCACGAAGCAGTCGGTGAAGGCGGGGGTCGTCCTGCCCGAAGAGGCGAAGAAGCAGCTCGCGGCGATCCAGCAGGTGCCGTACCCGGGCTCGTAGCCGCCGTCGGCGCTAGGTTGCGCGCCGTGCCGACCTTCGCCTCCTTCGACGGGACCGAGATCTTCTACGACGACCAGGACGAGCAGGAGGACGGCCCCGCCGTCGTCCTGCTCCACGGCTTCGCGGCCGACACCAACATCAACTACGTACGTCCGGGCATCTTCGACGCGCTCCTCGACGCGGGCTTCCGTGTGGTCGCGATGGACACGCGCGGTCACGGCCTCTCGGCCAAGCCCCACGACGCCGCGGCCTATGCCGACGATGCTCTGACCCGCGACGTGCAGGCCCTGTTCGACCACCTCGGGCTGGACCACGTGGCGGTCGTGGGCTACTCGATGGGCGCAGGGACCGCGCTCCGGCTCGGGGCCATCGAGCCCCGGGTCCGGACGGTCGTCGCGGTTGGCGTCGGGTCGGCGTCGATCGAGCGGGGGACCGACGACCCGACGCCAATGGGCGACGCGTTCCTGGCCGACGACCCCGAGACGGTCACCGACCCGCTCGGCCGGCAGTTCCGGCGGCTGGCCGACTCGATCCGGGCCGACCGCCTCGCCCTCCATGCGTGCATGAGCACGTCGCACGCACGGGTGGAGGACCACCTCGACGAGATCGCGGTGCCGGTGCTCGTGATCGCAGGCACCGGCGACGAGCTCGCCGGTGACCCGGGCGCGATCGCCGACCACGTCGCGAACGGTCGTGCACTGACCGTGCCGGGAGACCACTTCACCGCGAACGCGCAGCCGGCCCTCCAGCGCGCGCTGTTGGACTTCCTCGCCGAATCCTGAGCAACCGCGGCCGCGCCGCGCCCGGCTGCCGGTGACGGGCTACGGGTTTCCGTCGGTGGCGTCGGGGTCGGGCTCCACGCCGTCGAGCAGTCCCTGTGTCGCGAGCTCGCGGGCGAGGGCGAGCACTTCGGCACTCGTGCTCGCCCGGGCAGCGCCGTACGCCGACGCGAGGTCGCGCGCGATCTCGTCGATCGAACCGCTGCCGTCGAAGCACGACCACACCAGGCCCGCGGTGGCGTTGAGGTGGTGGAGCCGGTTGTGGACCTCGTCGAGGATCACGGCTTCGCCGTCGATCTCCACCGTGAACGCGTCGGCGGACCGGTGGGGCACGAAGGTCGTGTCGATGTCACGCGCGTGCACCGGCCCATGATGGCCGCGAGCACGGCTCGGCGCAGGCTCAGGCCGAGGCCACGAGCGTGAGCGGTCCCGCCTCCGCGTCGCCGACGAGGAGGGACGCGGCGGCCGAGTCGGAGCTCAGGGTGGCGTGGAGGAAGTCGGCCGTGAGCGTGGCGACCTCGGCGACCGCCTCGTCGGTGGTGAACGGGCCGACGTGCGTACCGCCGTCCACGGCCACGAACATCTTCGTCCCGGTGGCCTGGTCGAACAGCGACTGGCTCGAGGAGAAGGGGTTCACCTCGTCGGCGGTCCCGTGGACCACGAGCAACGCTGCGGGCGTGTCATCGGTGAACCAGGCGCCCGGGAACCCGAACGCGCCGCCCGACAAGATCACCGCCGCGCCGATGCGTGGGTCGGCGACCGTCTCGTTGAACGCCACGCCGGCTGCGGTGACCCCGCCGTCGGAGTGGCCGAGCACGGCGATGCGCGTCGCGTCGATCCGGGTCGCGGCGCCGGGCACGGGGCCGGCCGGGTCGAGCAGCTGGTCGATCGCGAACGAGATGTCCGCGGCCTGGGCGGTGATGTCGCGGGTCGGGGTTCTCGTCACCGCCGAGCTGGAGAGGGGGAAGTCGGGGCTCGCCACCGCGAAGCCGGCCGCGGCGAGCGCCTCGGAGAGGGCGTCGTAGTCGGCCGCCGCGGCGGCGTACCCGTGGGCGATGACCACGAGCGGGACCGGGTCGTCGGCCACGGGGATCCGCAAGGTCGACGCGATCGGGCGGTCGCGGTTGGCGTCCCAGAGCTGCACGGTGAACGTGTCGACCGCGGGGCGGCCCTCGTCGGCGCCGGCGACTGGGACGTCGTCGGTCGGCGCGGGCACCGCCGTGGTGGTGGTCGCCGCCGGCTCGGCGGCGGGGGCAGTGGAGCCTTCCGTGATGACGAGCGCGTACGCCGCGCTCCCGGCGAGGATCGTGCCGACGACCGCAGTCATGACGACGATCGCCCCGGGCCACCGGCGGAGGGGGGAGGCCGCTGGGTGACCCGGGGCTCGTCGTTGCATGGGTGCATGTTCGGCCTGGTTCGTAACGGTGGCCCTGCGTTCGTGTGAACCATCGGTAAGAAGATGCGGAGCCGGTTCTTACGCGTTCCTTTCCGCCAGGTCGTACGGTTCCGGGCGTGAATGGAGCAGCGCCGCGTCCGCGTGTCCTCGTTGCCGAGGACGACCGCAGTGTCCGTGATTCCCTCGTGCTCGCGCTCGAGCTGGAAGGCTACGACGTCGAAGCGGTGGGCGACGGCGAGAAGGCACTCGCTGCAGTGCTCGCGTCCGAACCCGACGTCGTGGTCCTCGACGTGATGATGCCGTTCCTCGACGGGTTGACCGTGTGCCGGCGCCTGCGCGCCCGCGAGGTGCGTGTGCCGATCCTGATGCTGACCGCCCGCCACGAGGTGACCGACCGCGTCTCCGGGCTCGACGCCGGGGCCGACGACTACGTGGTGAAGCCGTTCGCGCTCGACGAGCTGAGCGCACGGCTCCGTGCGCTGCTGCGGCGCACGAGCGTCACCGGGCACGAAGTCGTGATCCAGGTCGACGATCTCGTGCTCGACCCCCTCGGCCGTACCGCGTCGCGCGCGGGGATGCCGCTCGATCTGACCAAGACCGAGTTCGACCTCCTGGAGCTGCTCATGGTGAACGCCGGGGTCGTGCTCCCGCGTGACGTGATCTACGAGCGGATCTGGGGCTTCGACTTCGAGACGAGCTCCCGATCGCTCGACGTCTACGTCGGCTACCTCCGTACCAAGACCGAGGTCGACGACGCGCCCCGGCTGCTCCACACGGTGCGCGGCGTCGGCTACGTCCTCCGCGCCCCGCAGGACCCGGTTGACGCGTGAGCCTGCGCTGGCGCTTCGCGATCGGGCTCGGCGCGATCACCGCGATGGTGATCGGGTTCGTGGGCGTCGGCGCGTACATCGCGGTGTCCGACCGGCTCGAGCGCAGCGTCGACGATTCGCTGAAGGCGCGCGCCGCGGAGGTCACGAAGGGGGGGCCCAACGGCTTCGACCACGTCGACGGCAACCGGGCCGCCAGCAACGACGTCGACGAGCCGGCGTTCACGCGGCCCACTGCATGCCCGCCCGCGGGCTTCATGCAGCCGGCGTCGGCCGCGCAGCTCGTGGCCACCGACGGCACCACCACGGTGTGCATCGAGGGCGGGGTGGCCCTCCCGGTCGACGGCCAGGACCGCACGATCGCACGGCACGGCACGGGTACGTTTCTCCGCACCATCCAGGTCGACGGCAAGCGCTACCGCGTCGTGACGACGGCCCGGTCCGACGGCTCCGCGCTCCAGATCGCGCGGAGTCTCGGCGAAGTCGACAGCGTGCTCGGCTCGATGCAGCGCTGGCTCTTCGGCATCGGGCTCGTGGGGGTGGCGGCCGCGGTGCTCCTGGGCTGGTTGCTCGCCCGCCGCACCGTGCGCCCGGTCGAGCGACTGCGCGACACCGCCGAGCAGATCGCCGCGACCCAGGACCTGGCCGTGGCCGTCCCGGTCGGCGGGCCGAGCGAGATCGCGAGCCTCGGCCGCTCGTTCACGACGATGGTCGACGCGCTCGGCACGTCCCGCCTGGAGCAGCAGCGGCTGGTGAGGGACGCGAGCCACGAGCTGCGCACGCCGCTCACGAGCTTGCGCACCAACGCCGAGCTGCTCGGCCGGTCGGATGAGCTCACGGTCGCACAGCGACAGTCGGTCGTGGAGGGGATCGGGATGGAGGTGGAGGAGCTCACGCATCTCGTCTCGGAGCTCGTCGAGCTCGCCACCGACCGTTCGGCCGAGTCCGAGCCGATCGAGTCGGTGGAGCTCGCCGACCTCGCCCGCGACGTCGTCGCGCGGGCCGAACGCCGAACCGGTCGGCCGGTCACGCTGACCGCCACCGATCCCGTGGTGGTCGACGTGCGACCGCAAGAGATCACCCGCGCGATCTCGAATCTCGTCGACAACGCATGCAAGTACAGCGACGGCCCGGTCGACGTGGTGGTGACCGGCGCCCGGGTCGAGGTCCGCGACCGCGGGCCGGGCATCCCCGAGGCCGACCGCCCCCACGTGTTCGATCGCTTCTACCGGTCGGTCACCGCGCGTACCGAGCCGGGCTCCGGTCTCGGCCTCGCGATCGTTCAGCAGGCGGTGGAGCGCCACGGAGGCACCGTCTGGGCCGCCGACCGCACCGACCCGGACGCCGACGGGCACCTCGGCGCAGCGGTCGGCTTCGAGCTCCCGACGCCGTAGGCCACGTCGGTCGCCGGGTTCAGGCGGCGGGCTTCTCCAGCACGACCAGCTGGGCCAGCGCCGGGTAGCCCTGGCCATAGCAGAACTCCTCGAGCCGGGACTGGATGTCGTCGGGGTCGAACCCCGGGTAGCCACACAGCTCGCGCTCGACGCCGACCGTCTTCTCGATGCCGATCTCGTCGACGAATGCCTTCACGTCGATGTTCCAGCCGTAGCGGTTCTCCGCGCGCCTGGTGAACGGCGCGAGGTTGAGGAAGAGGTCGATCGTGAGCACGATCTTGCCGCCGGGTTTGAGGATGCGGCGCATCTCGCGCGCGAGCTCGGGCAGCTCGTCGACGGGGATGTGCTCGATCGTCGAGATCGCGTAGATGCGATCGACGCTCTCGTCGGCGATGCCCGCGTCTTGGAGGGTCGTGTTCTCGAGCCGCACGGTGGTGCCGAAGGCCTGGTTCAGCCGGGCGATGCTCGACGGATCACACGGCCAGCCGATGCCGGTGGCTTCCAAGCCGGGGTCGACGTTGACGACGTCGACGCCCTGCTTGGAGAGCACGAACTGGAACCCGGCGAGACCACCACCGATCTCCACGACGCGCATCCCGGGTTCGACGGGCGCCGCGAAGTAGGCCCACGGGTACTCGTAACGCCGGGTGTCGTTGTTCCCCTGGATCGCGAACGGTCCTCGGATCCGCGGGTACCGCTCGGTGAGCCGGGGCATGCGCTTGCCGATCGAGCGCGCCCAGATGCGTTGGCTGCCGAACGGCGCGCCCCAGCGATTGTTCCACGCGGCGTACGCAGGCGGCAGATGGTTGGGCGCGAGCACCCGGGGAGTGTAGGGGCGGCCGACCGCTCGCTCGGCGGTCGGGTACGGTGCGCGCGTGAGCGAGTACGACGCGGTCGTGGTCGGAGCCGGACCCAACGGGTTGATGGCCGCGATCACGATGGCGCGCGCCGGACGCCGGACCGTCGTGTTCGAAGCGGCGTCGAGCGCGGGGGGTGGGAGCCGCTCGGCGGCACTCACCGAGCCGGGGTTCGTCCACGACGTCTGCTCGAGCGTGCACCCCACCGCAGTGGCGTCTCCCGCGTTCGCCACGGTGCCCCTGGCCGAGCGCGGCGTGGAGTGGTGCCACCCCGAGATCGCGCTCGCGCATCCGCTCGCGGACGGCCGCGCGGCGCTCGTGTACCGCTCGGTCGACGAGACCGCGCGTGGCCTGGGTGTCGATGGCGACGCGTACCGGTCGCTCTTCGGGAGGTACGTGGCGAAGGCGTCCGCGGTCAGCGAGACGCTGTTCGCTCCGTTCGGCGTGCCGCGGGCTCCGTTCACGATGGCCCGTTTCGGGCTCGACGCGATCCGGTCGGTGCAGGGGCTCACCGCGCACCGGTTCGACGGCGCCGAAGCCCGGGCGATCCTGGCCGGGGCGGCGGCACACTCGATGGTCTCACTCGACTCGGCGGGCACCGCCGGGTACGGGTTGTTCCTCACCTTGCTGGCCCACGCCGTCGGCTGGCCGGTGGCCGCCGGGGGGTCACAGCGGATCGCCGACGCGCTCGTCGCGGAGCTGCAGGCCCACGGCGGTGAGGTCGTGACGGACCACGCGGTCACCGCGCTGGCCGACCTGCCGCCGGCCCGCAGCGTCCTCCTCGACATCACGCCGCGCCAGCTGCTCGCGCTGGGCGGTGACGAGATCCCGAGTCGGTACCGCCGAACGTTGCGGCGGTACCGGTACGGACCGGGGGTGTTCAAGATCGACTGGGCGCTGTCGGGCCCGGTGCCGTGGGCCAACCCGGAGATCGGCCGGGCCGCGACCGTGCACCTGGGGGGCACGGTCGCCGAGATCGCGGCGTCCGAGGCGGAGGTGCTGGCGGGCCGGGTGCCCGCGCGTCCGTTCGTGATCTTCGTGCAGGCGACGGTGGCCGACCCGTCGCGCGCGCCGGCCGGCCGTCACACGGGCTGGGCCTACTGCCACGTCCCCCACGGGTCGACGGTCGACTGCACGGACGCGATCGAGGCCCAGGTCGAGCGCTTCGCGCCCGGGTTCCGCGACACGATCCTCGCCCGCCACACGGTGCACGCCGCGGGGATGGAGGCCTACGACGCCAACTACGTGGGCGGCGACATCAACGGCGGGGCCGGCACCCTGCGCCAGGTCTTCACCCGTCCGGCGGT
>Ga0302322_100002617_pt1 | contig 15225 bp, 10 predicted proteins | sample Fen_T0_2_FD_203757 | JGI IMG/M metagenome (GOLD analysis project Ga0302322, IMG submission 203757) | Peat permafrost microbial communities from Stordalen Mire near Abisko, Sweden - Fen_T0_2 | ecosystem: Environmental > Terrestrial > Soil > Wetlands > Permafrost | place: Sweden: Abisko... | reverse complement strand
CACCAGCGCCACCTTCGCCTCCGAGCCCACGACGCCGAGCACCCGCGCGCCCCGCCGCTTCGCGATCTGCAGGAGCAAAAGCCCCACGCCGCCCGCCGCCGCATGCACCACCGCCGTGTCGCCCGGCTTCAGCGGAAACGTATCGCACGCGAGATAATGCGCCGTCGCCCCCTGCAACATCAACGCCGCCGCGATTTGCCCTTCGACTTGGTTCGGCACCTGCACCGCCTGCGCCGCCGGTGCGACCGCGTGTTCGGCATACGCGCCGCTCACCTTGGCCGACGCGATCCGGTCGCCCACGCGGAAACGCGTGACGCTCGACCCCACGCGCGTGACCACGCCCGCCGCCTCAAGCCCCAGCGTCGCAGGCAACGGCACCGGATACAGCCCGGTGCGCTGATAGATATCGATGAAGTTAATGCCCGCCGCCTCCACGCGGAAAGCGATCTCATCCGCCTTGGGATCAGGCACCGCGATCTCCTCGCAGCTCAAAACTTCCGGACCACCGTTCTTAGAAATTCGAATCGCACGCATGCCCAAGAACAGATTCATCCTTCACAAACTCGCAACGTCGAAGCATGTCCACGCGAGCTATGAAATCGTTGAATTGCGTGGTTGAAGCATCGTTCAAATGACGCGCCGCGGGAGAGAATGCGCGTGCCTATACCCACCCCGAAAAACCACGGCAGTTTTCCATTTCTTTCCCCTAAATTCTTCCCATGCTCGGTGAGGCAATCTCAGCGGCACTATGATCCACGTTCTTCCATCTCGCGAAAGCGGTGTTGTCTTCACCAGACCGTGGATGGTTGCGCTCATGCTGGACTTAGCCGGCTACACGCCAGATCGGAATCTCGGGCAGCTTGTGGCAGTCGAACCCTCCGCAGGAGACGGTGCTTTCTTACAGGAAATGGTTCGGCGTCTCGTCACCTCCTGCAGGCGTCATAGCCAGCCGCTAAATGATGCAGGCGAAGCGATCCGCGCGTATGAAATCGATCCCGATACCACCGCGAATGCCGTGGCCGCAATCACCGCGACATTGATCGAGTTAAATGTGCCCGCAGCTGAAGCCGCGTCACTCGCCCATGGCTGGATTAAGCCCCACGATTTTCTGGAGGCGGCGCTAGGTTTTCCCGTGGCAGATTTCGTCATCGGCAATCCGCCCTACATTCGGCTGGAAGAGATTCCTCCAGAAAAGGCCGCTCTTTATCGTTCGTTCAGCGCGATGCGTGGTCGGGCCGACATCTACATCGCGTTTTATCAGGCAGCCTTGATGCAACTAAAGCCAGGCGGCGTCTGCGCTTTCATCTGCGCCGATCGATGGATGCTCAACGATTACGGTGCCTCGCTGCGGGAGTTTATCACGACCGAAGGATATTCCGTGCGCACCATCATAGAGGCGCACGATGTCGCTGCATTTGAAACGGAGGTCTCAGCCTACCCCGCGGTCACGCTCATCGCTCGCGAACCCCAGTCCACGGTGGTGGTGGCGCGCGCCCTGCCCGGAATCGAAAAAGCCGAACCAAGCGATGTGATTGAACTTCTCGCCCACGCCCGCTCCAGCGACGTGCTGCGATGCGCTAGGTTTCCCAATTGGTTCCACGGCGATCACCCGTGGCCATGTTCCTCGCCCGATGCATTGCGACTGCTCCGACATCTCGAAGCGACCTGCCTGCCCCTTGAAAGCGAAATCACCGGCACTCGAATTGGCATTGGCGTGGCCACAGGAGCTGATCGCGTTTTCATCACCAACGAGAAAGTTGACGTCGAATCAGAGCGCCTGTTGCCGCTCGCACTCGCATCAGACCTCAATGGAGGGCGTGTCAGCTGGTCGGGACATCATTTAGTTAACCCGTGGGACAGCCAAGGCCTCGTCGATTTGGCCCGCTATCCTCGCTTCGCTTCCTATCTACTCCCGCACCAAAGCATTTTAAGCAGCCGCCACACAGCCAAGGAACGCCCCCAGCACTGGCACAAAACAATTGATCGGGTTAATTTCAGTCTCCTGCGGCAGGAAAAACTCTACATTGCCGACATCAAAGACCGGCTGCTGCCGTGCTTGGATTTGGGCAAAACCTACCCGCAACATAACCTCTACTGGATTACCTCCACCCAGTGGGATCTCCGCGTGCTCGGCGCACTGCTGATGTCGGCTATCGGAGAATTCTTTATCCACAGCTACGGCGTGCGCATGCGCGGAGGGTTCTTGAGATTTCAGGCTCAATACCTCCGCCGAATTTGTGTCCCCTCGCCCGAAAGCATTTCACCGGAGCTTTCCGCAACACTGCGCCACGCCTTCGATACACAAGATTTCGAACTCGCAACCAAGGCAGCGATACAAGCATACCGGATCGACGGACTTCCTGACTTTAAACGATGAATACCCCTGCGGAGACGGATCTCTTTCAAACAGCGATCAACCATTGGTGGACCTCGAAGAAGGCGCCAAAATCAAAAAAGCCCCAGGGAGGAGCCCGCGACTCGAATCTTCACGGGAAAACCATGGACGGCTTCGCGACCGCACTGCGCACGTTCTTGATCGAGCTCGGTGTGAAGCCGGAGCACATCTTCGCTGGCGGACACCTCACCACCACACCATCGATTCTTCCCTCATATTTTCGGCCTTCAAAAAACTGGGACTTAATCGTGCTCGCCAACAGCCGGTTCCATCCAGCGCCGGGCGACTCAACGCAGCCAACCTTGTACGCCGCGATCGAATTTAAGTCTCAGGACAAAAGCATAGGAAATAACCAAAACAACCGTCTGGAGGAAAGCATCGGCAATGCGCATGATTTCTGGACCACCTACGCGCATTCAGGCTTCGAACGCCAACAACCGCGGCCTTGGCTTGGATATCTTTTCGTTGGCAAATACGAACCAGCTTCCGATGCAAAGCCAGTGCGGGTCAAACAACCCCACATGCTCGCGATGGAAGCCTTTCGCGGAAGCGGCAACGACAGCAAAGAGACCTTCGCCGGCCCTTCTTACGCGGAGCGCTACAAGATATTCCTGAAACAAAGCGTCGGTGCACGCCTCTACGACGCAGGCGCATTTATCGTGACGGATGAATCAATCGCGTCAAAAAATCCGAACCACCGCATCCCGCTACCGGAATTCGGCTCCGCAAATTTCCTTCGCAGCTTGAAAGCCCAGATCCTTGCCCACTATCCCGGAGCACAAGTGCGGCCCGGAACAAAGGCAGCTCTGATCTAGTAAGCCACTCTAGCCATCACTTTCACAAGTTTCGAGGTCGATTTACACCTCTCTGTCTCGGAATTTACAGGTTCCGACTCGGAACGGGCGGGTTCCTAACAGGAAGCTAGAAGTTCCGATGAGGAACGAGTGGGTTTAGCCTTGGTACTTGCAGACACCCGTTCGGTGTGCGGGCGCACTTGTTCGGTGTGGATGCGCACCGGGCGGGTGTTTACAGACACCGGCTTGGTGCGCCGGGACACCGACTAGGTGCGGGCTCGCACCGACCCGGTGTGTGCGCGCACCGACGGCAGGCGGGCAGACACCAGCAGCAGGCAGGCACGTTTCGGGTGCAGGCGTGCAGGCACCGGCACGAGGCGGAGGCGCGGCGCAACATGAGAAATTCTAAAGCACGGTAACGAACGGGCTAATATGTCCAAACGCGGCCGCACCGCGCGGAAACCAAAACCGGTCGCCTCGTACTATACGGGCCAGGCGGGATCATGGTGGTACCGCCAAAACAAAAAATGCTACGGGAGTATAAATAATATGGCTATCAATCCAAAAGTCCCCCTCGCACGTCTCACGCGCACCAAGTCCGCTTGGACGGCGCTTCGTCCCAATAAATCGTTTGCCGGAATGACGCTCGATCAGTTCAACACGAAAACCGGACCGAGCCTCGCCGCCCGCGATCTCATCGACCGCCTCGAAAACGAACTCATCGCCGCGCAGAACCAACGCGACGACGCCGATCAGGTCACTATCGAGACGCTCAAGCTCGTGGTCAACGCCGTCAAAGGCGACCCCGACGAAGGCGAGGATGGCGAGTTGTACGAAGCCATGGGCTACGTGCGCACGAGCGAACGCAAGAGCGGCCTCGGTCGTAAATCCAAGGCCGCCGCAACCAAACAAACAGCCTAAGCGCAGACAGCACAACCGTTCACCGTAGGGTCGCACCTTGTGTGCGGACCGCTGCCGAACCAACCGGCACGGACACGAGGTCCGGCCCTACGGAATCTCGTTTGCCACGTCGTAGGGTCGCACTTCACGTGCGGACCGGCTTTGGAGGTTGGCGACGATTGCGGCCCGCAGGCGAGCTGCGGCACTACCCTCTGCAGCCCGCACGCACCGTGCGGGCTTTTTCGTTTTCGATTTCTTTTTATCCGCAGATTTCGCAGACGCTCGCAGATGGCCGAACCATGATGGACACCATCGTTCCTAAATCTGCGCCATCGGCGTAATCTGCGGATTCAGCCGTAGCCGCTGCTCTTAAGCAGCGGTGCTCAGGGGAGCGCGGAAACCCGCGTCATAAGTTACGCGGCTACGACATTTTGAAATGCTCAGAACGCCGTCCCTCAAAACTCGATGGTTCGCGTCGCTCCCATTTTCACCCCGAACCGTTCGTCGTAGGGTGTTACGTGCCGGAGTTCGGTGCGCACCATTTCGTTACGCATGACGTGCTCCTTCCCGAAAAGAATCCTGACGCGGCCCTCGGCGATGGCTTTCGTCAGCACCGACGGATGGAGCGGATCAGGGGTGCTAAACTCGAACTCGATCAGGGAGTCGGTGAGTTTTGCGATCAGCTTCACGCGCATGGGCGCTCGCTGCCTGATCGTCGCGTGTTCGAACTGGTGGCTCGCCTTGTTGACGCGCGCGGTGAGCTCGAACTTGTCGAACATCGAGCTGGCGTCGCCCTTGCCCTCCGCATGCATCGGCACTTCGTAGGTCACGCTGGTCTCGTCATCTTTCAAGACCTTCGCGCCATCGACCTCGGGTGTGATTCTTTGCCCATTGATCCAGATTTGGACTTCGTCCGCGCGACGCATCTCCGGTTTTTTCTCGTCCACCGGTGCCGCAGGAATTTTTTCCTGCTCTTCGTGACGCCGCTTGGCGGCGTGTTCCCCGCTATCGGCCGCCCGCTTCAACTGTTTTTCGGTCGGAGGTTTTCCACGGATTTTGAGTGGTATACGCTGCGCCGCATAGGTCGCCGAGGGATCGATGCGAAAACTCGTTTCGCCGACCCGCTTGCCATCGTTTTCGCCGATTTGGGTCTCGGTAAAAGCCCAGCGCCATTGATCTTCGACCAATGCGTTGAACGCATCGTTCAGCAAAGCAGGCCGTCCCGTCGCACCCGGCGCGACTTCGGCGGAGGCTCCCTCGGCAAAAGCCATCGCAAGCAACCCAGACACCCACGCGGCCAACGCCGCACATTTCCAAACGCGAGAAAAACGCATTCCGATTCTACCCCGGCAAATCTGAAAAGTTCCACCGAAGGCGCCCCATCTTGCGCCTTATTCGTTTTCGATTTCTATTTATCCGCAGATTGCGCAGATGGCCGAACCATGGCGAATGAGACAGTCCCAAAATCTGCGTCATCGGCGTAATCTGCGGATAAGTACGACTTGCGGTGACAAGTACACGAGCGCCCGGTTCGAACGGTGGAGCGGACCGTCCCTTGCACGCTCGGTTTGAAGAAAGCTCCGCACGACCTCAAACCCGAACCAACGCACAAGGGACTGTGCGTTCCACCCTCAAGCCTCTCTGCTAGACCTCAACGAACCTGGCGGCGCGTGCGCACCTTTTACCGTCCGGTCTTCTTTGCGACTTGGCATCTCGGCGTGAAACTTTTCCCCAATCCGAGAAGCTTAGCTCACGCGCAGGCACGCAGGTGTTGGAACGCAGACTCGTTCGTTGGCTAATATTATATTATCGGGCCGCGTTTGTGGGGAGATCGATTGCCCATACGGTGACGCCATGACTTCGGCCCGCACTCCTGCCTTAATGCCACGCAAGAAGTTTTTGTCGCACGTGAGACTGCATAGCGCCGTCGCCGCGCTCGTGCTGCTCGTCAACTTAGGCGTGGGCGTGCTCGGCTATCACGTTCTGGAAAATCTCGCCTGGGTGGACGCGTTTGCGAATGCAGCTTTAATCCTCTCTGGCATGGGACCGCTGGCACCGATCCATTCTCAAGCAGGCAAGATCTTCATCGGAGTCTATGCGATCTTCAGCGGCGTGGTCTTCCTAACGACGGTCGGTTTCTTTCTGACGCCAATCGTCCTCGGATACTCCACCGGCTGCATCTGGAATCAGGTGGATGATTTTTCACCTGTCTCGGTTAGCGGCGCTCATTCGCTCAACGCGCCGGGACGTCGCGTTCCATCTCAATACAATTTCCGCGCACGGTGGTAACATTATTCGATGGTTCGTCCGTTTCAGGCGAACGCAGATTGCTTGGGCCAGTCAGCAGGTGAATCTTCCCATTCTTCCTGGCGGCCATAGGGCGTGAGATCGAGAAAGCTGTTCGGTGCATGAAGCAGATCGAGGCCGCGGGCGTAGGCCGAATACGTGTGATACACATCGCCGCCATCGCGAAGAAAAACCGAATTCGCCGGCCAGTCTTCTTTCAATGAGTCTGCGGCAAAGCCGGCAGCGAGTAGTTCGGCTTTGTTGCGGTAGTTGTATTCGAGCGGCGCCTTCGCCTCGTCGAGCGTGGTGTGGAAATCGTAATTGAAGTCCGTGCCCTGCGACGAGTACCACGGAAACGTCCAGCCGTGTTCCGCTTTGTACGCTGCGATCTGCTCGAACGGTGCACGAGAGACGGCGACAAACGTGACATCGCGCCCGGTCAGGACTTCGCGGAGGCGCGGGTTGTTGAAGGTGTGGTGAGCGGCGCCCGTGCAGCCCTTGCAGAACGCCTGCCGGTCCTCGAACCACATGAAGTGGTGGATGTACAACTGGCGGCGACCGGCAAACAGTCCCGCCAAATTGATCATGCCCTCCGACCCGGTGAACACGTAGGGCTTCTCGATTTTCACCATCGGCAGACGGCGGCGCGCCGCGTTCACCTCATCGCGAAGCCGGGTGATTTCTTTTTCTCGGGCGAGCAGAGCCTTGCGCGCAACCAGCCAGGCTTCGCGGGAGACGATTGGGGGCATCCCATTTTGCGAGGACGTGTGCATGAGGATAATTGGTTTTGTGCGAGTGTGATTTTCCCTCACTTTCAAAACCACGACGAAGGAACTCAGCGCGTTCGGACACGTTTTTTGCGACTCGGCCGTTTTTGCGGGAAACTTTTTTGATCCAAGAAGAGGGGCTCACGCAAAGGCGCAGAGACGCAAAGAATCGCAGGCGGGATGTTTTGTTTTTCGACTCCGGTAAAGTTCACGGCTTACGCGGACGCTCGGCCGACAAGCTCTGCGAAACCCGTCTGAGCGCGATTCGTATCAGGTTTCTTCCGACTTTGGGGACGCCTGCGCAGATTATTAACCGATTCAAATCAGGAAACCTTCACAGGAAATCAATTTGCATCACAAATTTTTGTCGGTAGCCGAAAATGGCGTTTGACGGCCCCTAAGATCTATATTTTCTCGTCTCGTCTAGCGAGAGAGAAACCCCACAAACAAACCCATTAGGACGTGCTGCATTGGCGCAGCATGCCCTTCACCGGAAGGATTCTGCACATACCCCATGCGCATGTGCACGTTTCCTTACAAACAAACACATACCCATGATATATAGACTAAAAACGCTAAATCGAGCAGCGGTTTCCAGTGCCGCCTTGCTCTGCTCAAGTCTGTGCTTTGCCCAGACGACAACCCCACCAACCGAAACGACAAAAAACAGCAGCATACCAACCGAGGAGGCAGACGAAGTTATCGTTCTCAGTCCGTTCGAAGTTAATGCAGACTCGTCCAAAGGTTATATGGCGACGCAGACTCTCGCCGGTTCGCGTATTAACACAAAATTGGAAGACGTCGGTTCAGCTGTGTCGGTCGTGACGGCCCAGTTTCTGTCGGACGTGAACGCTACGGACAACAAAACGTTGCTCTCGTACACGACCAATACCGAAGTGATGGGCACCCGCGGCAATTTCATTGGTGCTTCGGGCAGCCAGGGCGAAGACGAATCCGGTCGGTTAAAAACACCGAATTCGAATACGCGTGTTCGCGGACTTACCTCTGCTGATAACACGAGCAACTTCTTCATGACGGACATTGCATGGGATGGATATAATGTTGACCGCATCGACTTTCAACGTGGTGCCAACTCCATCCTATTCGGCCTCGGCAGCCCGGCTGGTATCATTAATGCCTCTCCGAAGACCGCTCAGCATCGCACGTTCGGCGAGCTGAGCCTGCGCTACGGTTCGTATGGCAGTAATCGCGTGGCGCTTGATTCCAACGTCAATATCCTGAAGAAGGAGCTGTCTTTCCGGGTGAATCTTCTGCGCAATGACGAGCATTACAGACAGGATCCGGCGTACAGCTTGGATCGCCGCGTCGCCGGTGCTCTTACGTACGACCCGAAGCTCTTGCAGCGCAATGGCGCCAAGACCTCGTTGAAGATTGGTTATGAAGGGGGAAAGGTGAACAGCAATAATCCCCGTACCATCACACCGATCGACAGCATTACGGGTTGGTGGGATCATCTGAACAAACAGGTATATGATCCAAATACGGTTCAATATGCCGGTAATTGGTATGATTCGAGCGGCAATGCATATCATAAAGCCAACACTGGCCAATATGCGAAGAGTTATTCTGACGGTTCTTTAAATCCTTATTATCAAGCCTGGCTCGGCGCGCCTTCGATGTATGGCGGCCTCTGGATGCAGGTTAATAAAGGCGAGACAGCTCCTTATTCAATCTCGGAGCCGGAAACAAAGACCCCTTATGGCATCAAGTCTACCGGTGCGATCGATGGAGGAATCGGTGGTTGGCCCTTCTCCCGTCGCGTGACTGTGGCCACTAACGCCTATTGGGGGGAGCGCGAAGTTAACGCACCGTATCAAAAGTGGGGTCTTTGGAAGGCGGCGACGCTGAGCGATTCGTCGATCTTCGATTTCTATAATAATCTTCTCGATGGCGACAATAAGAAGGAATGGCAGAAATTTAACAATTTCAATATTGATCTCACCCAGTCCTTCTTTGATGAAAAACTGGCGTTTGATGCTGCATATAACAAACAGCATTATAAGGATGGCCAATATAGCTTTTCCGGTGCCGGCAATATTTACGTAGACATCAATTCTTACAATCTTGACGGCACACCGAACACCAACGTCGGCAAAGCTTATACAGAAAGCAACTACACCTATGGCAATAATTCCTATGACAGCACTCGCGAGTCATCTCGTCTGTCAGGCGTATTCACGCAGGATTTCGGAAAAGGCAACTGGATCAAGAAGGCCTTGGGACGCCACGTCCTTAGTGGACTGTTAAGCCGCGACAGCTGGGTCACAGACAGCCGCTCGTTCAAGCGTTATGGCACGACGGACGACTTTGGTAACCTGATCGCCACCGGAACAGCCGCGACCGGCATGAACGGCAACGACCGCGTTGTGACTTCTACGATCTATTTGTCAGACTCCCTTGCTAACCGCGATACTTACCGCGGCGCAAACATCGCACGCGCTGGTGCCGCCGTACAGGTCCCCAGCACCGCAGATTTCCGCTACTTCGACTCTCACTGGAATGCAACCGGCGTCGACCCCGCCGCTCCGTGGGTCAGCACCTACAGTGGCGAAACCCTTACGCAATCGGAGAATCCCGCTAACTATCGCGGCTGGACGACGACTCCTGTGAAGATCCTCAGTGCCGAAAACGGCGATCAGGATGCGCTTACGTGGGGTGCCACGCTCTCCAAGCGGATAGTGGAATCTAAGGCGCTCGTGCTACAGTCCTATTTCTGGGACGACATGATCGTTGGCATGTATGGCCTGCGAAATGACAAAGTTAAGTCGTGGGCGTATAACGCCACGACGGTCAACGATCGCGTCGACTTCTCGGCTGTCTCTACGAAGGCTGAGGACCACGGTCGCCTTGTGTATGAAATCGCCGACAAACCGGCTGCAATTGCTGAAGACACGCTGCCGACTTGGAGTCTCGTTTTCAAACTTGATAAGCTCCTTCCCAAGGGTTTCCCGCTCAAGGTAAGCGTATTCTACGATAAGTCGCGTAACTTCCAGGTCACGCAGGCGCGAAACAACATTTACGGAAATCCGTTGGCTCCTCCGTCCGGACAAACGACCGAACGCGGTTTCATGGTATCGACTAAAGACGACCGTTTCGTGTTCAGGGTAAATCATTACGATACCACCGTTATGAATGCGACCAATACCACCGGCTTCCCGACGTGGTTCATCCTCGGCGACTTTATTAAGCGCAATGAGGATCGCGCAGACGCGTACGAGTACCATCTCGGAGAACTCGGTAATGCCGCTACCGCTGATCAGACTGGCAGCTGGCAGTGGCGTTACGCGCCGCGCACGGGTGAGACTCAGGCCCAGGCCGATGCGCTGGCCGCAGCTGCAGTTGCCGGGTGGCGTGCTTATACCCAGGAGCCGCTTGTGCAAAAGATCCTGAAGGCATGGGGCTTCAACGATTTCACCGGTATCCAATTAACCACTGAGAGTACTCCCGTGGCGAACTTCGCTCCTACGGAAGATCAGCGCTCTGTGGGTTGGGAATATGAGTTTACCGCCAACCCGACGGAAAACTGGCGCATCTCCGTGAACGCTTCGGAGGCCAAAGCTTCACGCAATAACATTGGTGGTAAAGAGCTCCAGGAATTCGTCGACCTCACGACGACTTATCAAAACGGGCCCATGGGCGATATCCGTCAGTGGGGCGGCAGTAACACGACCTCCACTTCGCGACTCAGCTGGAACACGAATTTTTATTCGAAGTACCTGTTGATGAAACTCCAGGAAGGCACGTATTCTTCGGAGCTTCGCAAGTGGCACTATAACATTGTTACTACCTACGAATTCAGTCGCGGGTTCCTGAAGGGCACGAGCATTGGTGCCGGCTATCGCTGGCAGGACAAGGTCGCGATCGGTTACCCTGTTTTGGATGATGGTACCGGTACTGGCACCATCACGTTCGATCTCAAACATCCATATTACGGGCCGAGCGAACACGGCTTGGATCTGTGGGCTGGTTATGAGCGTAAACTCACGGCCAAGCTCGGCTTGCGCATTCAGCTGAACGTCCGCAATGTCGGCGCTCACGACAAACTCGTCCCACTGTCGACGCAGTACGACGGTACGGTGGCTGCCTGGGGCATCGCTCCTTCACAAGAGTGGACACTTACCAATACACTCAAATTCTAGCGTCATCTCGCTAAGAGAGTTTATATAGTGGCGTAGCCGCGGATCAACCTGTGATCCGCGGCTATTTTTTGGCCATGATGCCGGGCAAATCTTCATTATCTTCAGTCCGGCTGATTATTTAATATAAGCATCACCACCTGAACAGGCGTGTCTGGAGAAATTTGCCGGCACTTCTTGCCGGAATAAGGATGCCGATGTCTTCGGGACAAAAGATACAAAGATCGCCGAGTTGCCAGATGCGGGCTATTGCCTTTCGTTGATCTACTCTCACCACAATCATGACTCTTTGGGGAATAGACCTCGGCGGCACCAAGATCGAAGGCGCCATCCTTGACCCGACTCAACCGGAAGTCGCGCGCCACCGGCTGCGCCTGCCGACCGAAGCGGCTAAGGGCTACGACCATATTGTCACGCAGATCGAACGTGTCGTGACCCAACTCGAAACAGCCTCGGGCCAGCCACGTCCGAAAATCATCGGCATCGGCACACCCGGCGCCACCGAACCATCCACAGGACTATTAAAAAATGCCAACACGACGTGCTTAAACGGACGTCCACTCCGCGCCGATCTGATCGCGCGGCTGCAGACCAACGTTCGTCTCGCCAACGATGCCAATTGCTGCGCGCTCGCCGAAGCGACACTCGGTAGTGCGCGCGGGCGCTCCGTGGTGATGGGCTTGATCTTGGGCACCGGCGTGGGCGGCGGCATTGTCGTCAACGGCCATCTCGTGGAAGGCTGTCACGGCATCGCGGGCGAATGGGGCCACAATCCGGTGTGCGGCGAGACGACGCCTTGTTACTGCGGTCGGGTTGGTTGTGTTGAAACGGTTATCTCCGGTCCCGGGCTGGAATGCTACTACCGCGAAAATGGCGGCGAAAAAATCCGCCTGCCCGAGATCGCGAACCGCGCGCAGGCCGGTGAAGCGCTGGCAGGCGCGACGCTCGCCCGGCTGCGAGATAAATTTGGTGAAGCCATCGCGGCGGTCATCAACATTCTCGATCCCGACGCGATCGTGATCGGCGGCGGCGTCGGCAATCTCGATCTGCTTTACGCAGAAGAAACGCGCGCGGCGATCCGCCGTCATTTATTCAACCCCGAGCTGCGCACCGAACTACTCCGTCCCGCCTTGGGCGACAGTGCCGGTGTGTTTGGTGCGGCGATGCTGGGAGCGTGAATGACAAGGATGCGACCGTTTTAAAGGTAGGGCGCGCCCAGCGGTCCCGCCCTACCTAAAACGGCTATAAAATTAGTAAAAGCGCTCTAGTTTTTAATTTGTCCAGCGGCGATCACTGCGTCGTAGGCGGGCTTGCGTTGGTAGCTGTCGTCAAACAGCAACGGGCTCGAGCGGCGGCGCCAGGACTCGGAGTCACGCACGCCCCAGAAAGTCACGCGCGTGATCGACTGGCGGTGCTTCATGAAGACCGCGAAGATCTCGCCGTAACGCTGCGCGAGGTCGCGCTGCAATTCCGGCGTGAGCGGAGGCGGCGGTGGCCCCATCATGGCTCCCAGCTGCACCGCCATCGCCTCGGTGTAGGCGGGCAGCTGCTTTTCGGTCAGAAGCTTCGCGATTGCGTCGGTCGTCGTCTCGCGGATTTCGCGGATCAGACCGAACTCGCCTGCTTTGATGGCGTCGCCGATTTCTTGGGTCGCCTTCGCGAAGAGCGGCTCGATCTGCGCAACCTGCGCATCGGTTAGCGCTACCTTGGATTTCAGAATATCCATCGTCGGGAAAAAGTGCCGGCGTGGTGGCGGCTGCGCGCCGCCGGTATTGGCATCGACCGCGCCACTGACGTGGGAGTCGCGGATCGCCTCCACGTCGAGTTCGGTAATCACCACTTTCAACCCGAGGTCGGCGAACATCTGAATGGTCTCGTCGATCTTTGCGGCGGTCGGTGTGGTTAGATTATAGTGGCCCTGAAGTCCGATGCCGTCGATGGGCGCGCCCTGTTCGCGAAGATATTTCACGAGTTCGATCGCGCGGGCACGCTTGGCGTCATTGGCGTCGAGGTTGTAGTCATTATAATATAACTCGGCGGCTGGGTCGGCCTCGCGTGCCCATTTGAAAGCGAGCGCAATATATTCTTTGCCGATCAGTCGGAAGAAAACGGAGTTTCTGTATTCGCCGTTACCGTCATTGATCGCCTCGTTGACGACGTCCCAGCCGAGCACCTTGCCCTTGAAGTGGGCGGCGACGGTCTGAACGTGGTTTTTCAGGCGGGCGAGAAGGACTTCTTTGGTCAACGTTTCCTGCCCCGGTTCGGGTTTGGAAACCCACGAGGGCAACTGGGCGTGCCAGCAAAGGTTGTGGCCGATAGCGACGAGTTCGTGCTTGCGGCAGAAATCGATGAACTTGTCGGCCTGTTCGAAGCGAAAGGTGCTGGGCTTCGGCTCAAGCCCCTCCCATTTCATGTCGTTCTCTGCGGTCGCAGAGTTGAATTCGCGCGCGATGAACGCGGTGGCCTGAGCGTCAGTGTCAGTGAACTGGCGCGCGTTGAGTGCGACGCCGATGAGAAAATCGTCCTTGAACGTTTCTTTAAGCGAGGCCGCGACCGGAGCCGTGGGCGCGTAGGGCGCGACCGCAGAGGCGGCAGGAGTTTCGGCTCTGGCGCCGGTCGACACGAGCACGGTGACCGCGAGCAGAGAGACAAGACAGAGTCGGGAGGTGAGGAAAATCATGGGGCAAAAAAGACGTTGAAACTCAATCGTGTCCGTTAAGACGCGCAGGAACAGGTCTGGCTACGAAATTTCTTAGAAATGTTCTGAAGCATTTTCAAAAACGCCGTAGCCAGGTCGCGCTCGACTAAGTTTTTTTCGGGGAACGAGGTGCCGGCGATTCGGGCGGTTGTGAGAGACAGTTATCCGGAAAGGCCGGCTGGCGTCGTAGCCAGGCCGCGAGGCAGAGGCTGTTTGTCAGGGCTTCGTGCAAGGCCGAACCAAAGTCGTAGGCGCGATCATCGTAATCGAACGTCTCGATCGCTTCGTCCAAGCCCATGCGAACCGCAAAAAGCCGGGCCCGTAGTGCCGGGATGAATACCTTGGTGATGTCGATGGCAGGGTCCGACTGGTGCGCAGCACAAACAGCAGCGTCGCTACTATGATGACAGCGGCAAGCCTCGGGCCGCCCGGCGTAGATCGAACAAGAACCGTCTTTAAGCAACGCACACGCTTGACGGCTCGTGTCGCGTTCGCCCACCGCGAAAAAGGAAACGCGGCGGCGATGGGCGCAAAGACTTTCGAGGACTTGCTCAAGCGCGGCCGGGAAAAAATGCCGCTGAATATGATCCGCCGCAAAAAAGACCTCATGCGCTTGCACATCGACCGGCACGCTGCAGCAGGCGTCGCACCCGACACGGCAAGCCGCGAGAGCCTTCACGCCCTCAGGAGATTCCGCATAGGTGTTGTCCAACTCCGCCATGCCCCAATCGAGCGCGGCCATCATCTGAGCGGGCGCCCGCACCGTGAGCAGACGCTGGCCCATCTCCTGCACGGTTCGATCGAACATCTGAAATCGTCGGGCAGTAGAAAGTGGAACGGGCACGACGGAACCAATCACGAGCACGATCAGACCTCTTCGCTCCGGGTATTTCAAAAAAAATCTGCCATGGCAACGGCAACGACGATGATTTTATTTCGTATGCTCGAGTATCGTTTGACCGCTCGCTCCTCACGCCGCGAGCGATGTCTGGCAGTGGTGTATGAGCGATAGTTCGGTCAAGCTCGGCACATGCTGGAGCAGCCAGATGGTTTCCGGCTCCCAAAGTGCGGCGCGGATCGGTTCGAGCAGGCGACGCCCGAGATCGGGCTCGGCGATTTTTTGCAGGATCGTCATCGTCTGACGTGACGCCGGCAGGCCCAACCATTCAAGCAGCGCATAAATGCCGCCCCGGTTGTGTACCGCCGCGATTTCCTCCCAGCGCGGCGC
>Ga0302322_100002615_pt1 | contig 15236 bp, 25 predicted proteins | sample Fen_T0_2_FD_203757 | JGI IMG/M metagenome (GOLD analysis project Ga0302322, IMG submission 203757) | Peat permafrost microbial communities from Stordalen Mire near Abisko, Sweden - Fen_T0_2 | ecosystem: Environmental > Terrestrial > Soil > Wetlands > Permafrost | place: Sweden: Abisko... | reverse complement strand
CGCAACAAAACGGTCCGCCTCTTGCAGTGCCCGTATACGAGGTCACCGCAATGCTCGAGCTCATAGCTGAACCCGATACGATCAATTTCGGCGACTTGCCGGAAGAGATTGACGCGCTGCTGCAACAGGGCGTCGCGGCCTATCGGCGTGACCATGCCCGCGCCGACCGCCTGTTTCGGCAGGCGTTGGCGGCCGCCCCGCAACAACTCCCGACCTATTTCTGCCTGTACAAGATCCACACCTATCAGGGCAATCTGGCCGAGGCGCAGGCGGTGGCGGAGAGCGGATTGCGGGAGGCCGCACGCCAGGCCGGCTGGCCTGCCGATTGGCGGCAATGGGCTCCCGAGACGCCAATTCCCGATGGAGCCGGACGCTTCGCTCTTTATACTTTGAAGGCGCTGGCGTTCATCCACCTTCGCAAGGACGACCTGCCGAGCGCGCGACACATGCTCGACGCGCTCCGACAGCTTGATCCGACCGGCGCAGTTGGTTGGCCGGTGGTCGCCGCACTGGCGGACGGAATCGGCTCATGACCAGGCAGCGGTATGGCACTCCGCTTGCAGATAACTTGCAGAAGGCAATGCAAATGAAACTCATGAGATGCGTGCCGACATCATGCTTCGTCTCGAGAGCTGCTCTCGAACATAGGCCGGCACCGGATCAGAGAGGGAGTGAGCCATGACGGATATCATGTCAAACGCGCAGGCCGACGGTCGGGTTGCTACCCTGCCCGCAGGCGACGCACAGGAGCCCTACGCAGGCGTCCTCGCCGCGCTGCGCACCGTTTATGATCCCGAGATACCGGTGAATGTCTACGATCTCGGACTCATCTATCGAATCGCCGGCGACAACCGTGGCGCCATCGAAATCGACATGACGCTCACCGCCCCAGGCTGCCCCGTCGCCGGCGATATTGTGAAGTCGATCGAGACCGCCGTGCTGGCGGTCGACGGCGTTCAAACCGTCAAGGTGACGCTGGTGTTCGAGCCGCCGTGGGACAAGTCACTCATGTCTGAAGACGTCAAGCTCGAACTTGGATTCCTTTAACGCTACGGCCGCACCCGCGCGCCGCACCGAACAAGGAACATCGCATGGCTACGGACAGCATGGTCGCTTTGACCGCCACCGACGGACATACGTTCTCAGCCTATCGCGCCGATCCGGCCGACACGCCGAAGGGCGCAATCATCGTGCTGCAGGGTATCGCCTGCAGCGATGGAAAGGTCAGCCGGATCGCTGATACATTCGCCGCCAACGGCTATCTGGCGATTGCGCCCGTCCTTTCGGAACCGCCGGCCGTCACCGGTGAGGCGGATGCCGAAGGCGCAGCCGAGAAAGCCGCCCAAGAAGCAGCTGCTCAGTTGCTTGGCGAAATCCAGTCCACGGTGGACAGCGTCAAGAGTTGCGGCAAGGTGGCCATCGTGGGATATGGCGCTGGCGGCGGTCTCGCTTACGCAGCCGCCAACCGGATCAGCGGACTTGCCTGCGCGGTGTCTTATTACGGCACCGGGATCGTCAACAATTACTTCGAGAAGCGGAAGATCCCGGTCCTGATGCATTTCGGTGAGGCCGACCCTCTGGTACCGTTCGAAGACGTCAATCAGTTCCGGGCCAACCGGCCGGAGGTGAGCGCGTTCTCCTACCCAGGAGCGGCTCATGATTTTGACGCCGATGGCAGCGAGAGCTATGACGACTCCTCGGCCAAGCTTGCGCTTGAACGGACCATGACCTGGCTGTCGCAATATGTCGTTGGTCAGCCGCGAATCACGATGAAGAATGGCGGCGCCTACGCGCTGGCCAAGGTCGACAAGAAAAAGAAGAAGGCCGCAGACAGCGACATGGGTCCGCCTGCGGATTGAGGAGTGCAACTGCGATGCTCCCGACTACGATCCTCGTCAACGAAAAGCCCCGCTGCGTGGTGCGCCCAACCGACACCAAGGATCTGAATCGTTTCATCCGCAACGGCAAACCCTACCTCCTGGCCGAGAGCCAGGAGGCCAAGATTACCCATCGCAATGCGAGCGATCTCGAAGTGTTGAAGTGGCGCGACGGCTTGGCGCTGCATCGCGCCTGGGGCGGCGACGACGAGAGTTTCTTCGGCGTGCCGCTTGGGGGTGAGAGCGCGCCGGGGTAGTCACTTCCATATGGTCTGGGCCTCAGACCGCCTGACAGCGAGCGGGCGGCCGGGCTCTTTCTGAATCAGGTGGCAGCGCGCGGCGACGCCTCGACGCTCGCGACCCGATCGAGATTTGCGATTGTCGCTGGACCAAGGCAACAAGCTGCGCGGCCTCCTCGTCCGTGAAGCGGTTCAACGCCTCGCGATTACCCCGGAGCAAGGTTGCACCCGCGCTTCTGCGGCTTCCCTCAGCACAACGCGGCTGCTGCGTCCATCGGCCGGGTCTGGCGTGCGCTGGATGAGTCGGTCTCGCTCCATGCGGGCGAGCATTTGCGCCATCGGCTGCTCGATCTTGGCGAAGCGGGCCAGATCACCCTGCGTGTTGGCTCGGCCGTCGCCCCTAAGAGCCTCGGCGTCTTGGCCGCGGTCGACCACGAGGCGCGAATCTCACATCAGCGAGCGTCATGAGGGTTGCCAGCCTGGTTGCGCATCCAGTCTGCCAGCTTGGTCATGGCGGCGTCGACCTCCTGCCTCGCCTGGTCGTCAGCGACGGTTTCCGCAAGCGCGCCGCGCATGCAGAGCAGCCAAGCGTCGCGCTCGGCGGCGCCGATACTGAAGCCCATATGGCGCTGCCGCAACCGCGGATGACCCTTCTCCGGCGAATAGAGTTTGGGGCCACCAAGCCATACCGACAGATAGCGCTTCAGCGTCGCCTTGGTAAGAACGAGATTCGTCGGATGCATATCGAGGATCAGCTTGGCTTCGGCCAACGTCGCCATCCGCCGATAGAACGCCTCGACCAGCCGATCGATCACGACGGCGCCGCCGATGCGTTCATAGGGTGCCACAACGGCTTCCGTCTCGGACATCTGTTTTCCCCTGCCGGATCTGGTCCGGTACTATTCGTCCATGCTTGGCTGGAGAATCACCTCCGCCGGCGCTCCGGGCCCCTGCTGTTCCACCAATTCAAGCGCATCCACGCGCGACAGCCCAGCGCCGTTTTCGATCAGCACGATAGCGTCCTTCGGCATGGCGGCGAGCGCCGCGATCAACTTGTCGACCGTCATTGACCCACCTCGCCTCCTTGGTTCACGCAGTCCCGGGCACGGCGATCGGCACGCCATCTTCGTCGAAATGAAGCGTCACCGGCTCCTCGTCGGGCATGACGATTTCGGCGACGCTCAACGCGCCATTGACGTGGTAGCCATAGCGATGCGTCATTTCAATCTCGCCATAGACCACCTTCTCGAAGCCTGAGAGCAGACCCGCAGCATCAAAATAACCGCGAAAAAACGTGTTGCGGTTGGACAACTGCTCCGCCGCGATCGGATTGACGAGCCGGAGCGGGAGTTTGACGCCGGTGTAGGACACGAAATAGCGGGTCTCCCGGTCCGTCATGGATCAGCCATCATGCGACCCGCTCGGTCGATCTTCACCTTCAGGCAACAACGGCCTTCAGCGACTCGATCTGCTCGCGCACCGTCTTGAACACGCCGCGCCCACCGGCGTAGGTCCGATACGCATCACCTGCGAGGCCATCGCTCAGACGATCGAACCATTGCTGGGGCGTGAGGTCCGACGGACGCTCACCGATTTCAGCCACCGTCCCGTCGGACGCGAAGCGAACGTGCACCACGACATCTTGCTGTTCCATGTCAATCTCCTGACGTCTCGATTTTAGAGGCCTGAGCCGAAGCCGAGCAGCTCGATCTTGATGTTCTCGGTGCCGAGGATGGTCGCCTGGCAGGCCAGACGCGACTTCGAGCCGACGCCGACGATGCTGTCGAGCTTCTCGTTCTCGAGCTTCCCGACCTTCGATACACCCTTGCGTCCTTCCTGCAGGAAGATGTGGCAGGAACCGCACTTGGCCTGTCCATCGCATTTGTGCTGGATCTCGACCTCGGCGCCCAGCAACGCCGCCAGGATCGTCGTCCCCTCGCTCACTTCAATGGTCTGTCCCGACGGCATGATGGTCAAAGTGGTCATCTGGTTTCTCCTTCTAAAAGTCAGTTGACGATGATGAGGCTTAGTAGATCGCAGCGCCGGCTCCGATATTGACCGACGCGTCTTTCATGGTCGCAACAATGAACGCAATCTGATCCGCCGTGAGATGAACGTGGAACGGCAACGCGACGACCCGGTCGGAGACCTTTTCCGTCACGAGATAGTCGCCGCGGCGATAACCAAGCTCGAAATAGTGCCGCTGCAGATGCAGCGGATTGGAATAGGCGACCGCCTCGACCCGCTCGACCCGCATATCCTCCACGATGGAATCGCGGCTCGACTTCGAGAACCTGGTCCCGAGGTGGACCTGGTACAGGAACCAGTTCACGTCGCTCACATCGGGCCCGACATAGGGGTCCTTGATGCCCTCGAAGGACTGCACCTGACTGTAGTAGATCTGCTCGATCAGCCGCCGGCGCTCCAGGATCTCATCGATCCGCTTCAACTGCGCCAGACCAAGCGCAGCCGTAACGTCGCTCATGACCGCCTGATGCGCGGGCGAGCTGGTGACCACGACCGAGGCGCGCTCATCGAGCCGATGCGAGCGGTGCCGGCGCATCGCGACGGCAAGGTCCACATTGTCGGTGACAACCATGCCGCCCTCGCCGCACGTCATCGCGAATGGCTGGGCGAAATCGAACACTGAGACATCGCCAAAGGTGCCGACCAGCGCCCCCTTGTATTTCGATCCAATCGCCTCGCTGGAATCCTCCAGCAGCAGCAGACGATGCCTGTCCGCGATGTCCCGCAGCTCCGACCATAGCGCAGGATGACCGTTGGTGTTGCCGGCAACGATCGCCTTGGTCTTTCCGGTGATGCGCGCTTCGACCTTCACTGGCGCTATCGTTCCCGAATAATAGTCGATATCGGCGAACACCGGTCTCGCACCCGCGATGCTGATCGCGTGCGTGATCTCCCGGAACGAATAGGGCGAGGCGATGACCTCGTCGCCAGCACCGATCCCGCACGCTTTCAGCGCCAGCAGCAGGCCCAGAGTTCCACTTGGGACGGCAACCGCATATTTGCGGCCGAGGTAAGCAGCGAATGCGGTCTCGAAGGCCTCGACCATCGGTCCATTGGACATCAGGGGCGAGCGCAGCGTAGCCTCGACGGCTTCGATTTCTGCCATGGTGATGTCGGGGTCCGACAGCGGGATGAAGCTTTCGTTGGTCGGAACCAGGACAACGTCATCGGTGTCCAGCCTGTCCGCCTCATCAACCAGGATCGGCTCGTTCATGGCGTCGCTCGCTTGGCCAGGATCACGCCGGTCGCACGGCTCGGATCGTCCGTCACCAGGGCGCAATGGTCGCTGCTATCGAGCAGATGCAGATCAAACGCAGCGAAGCTGCGGAATGGTGTCTCCGTCACATCCGACGCATCGCATCGCGTCCAGGCCAAATGCGGAAAGCGGCGCCGCAATTCCCCGTACACCTCGCTGCCTGCATTTGGCGATGCCAGCACGTTCTCGATCTCAGCCAGTTCATTTTCTGCAAGCGCCATGATCACCCGTCCGTCTCTTCAGTCTTATTGCCAGAACGTCCGTTCCGGATCGGCATTCAGTTCATCCACGGCCGCCGCCAGTCGCTGGTGCACGCTGTGCAGCTCCCAAACACCCTTGTCGTGGTCCTTCCAGAACAGCTTCCAAACGCCGTTTGCCGAAACGTGACAGAGCAGCGCCACGTCGACCACCCCCCCCTCGGGATCAATGTTGCGCGAGCAGCACGGACTCACGACGTGATAACCGTCCGTTGCCGGCACGACCCTAGGCGTCACGTAGCGATAGCGCTTGCGTGACTTCAATGCGCGCTCGATCCGCTTGCGATCCAGATCGTTCGGATGCGCGGCCGGAGCAAAGCTTGGTTTGAGCGCTGTTGAAGCCATTGCCGACTGACTCCCTTAGATCGGGATGATCTCCTCCTCGAGACACCCAACCACCAATTTCTCGCCGAACTCCACCAGATAGATCGGCATGTTCTGTTCCGTATGCGTACCGACCTGCACGATCTCGCCGGTGTCACCGATGCCGACCAGCAGAGCTTCCAGCGGCGCATTGGGAAACGAACCATCATTGTGCAGATCGACCACCGCCTTGACGCGCTGGCCCCATTGGTATTTCGGCTGCCGTGGCTCGATCATGACGTCATCGCTCCCGGCAAAGGCACTTCATCGTCCTCATTACGCGGTATCACGGGATCGAGCTCCTTGCGCTTCATTCCGACGCGGTTGCCGCTCTCCAGGAATTCGACGCCATAGATGTAGAACTGCTGCAGAAACGTGCCGATGCTGACGACGTAGCCAATCTCGCCCTTCTTCGCGAGAATCTCGCCGATCTCCTTGCCGGCATAGGTGCCGTCGTTGCGGATGGTCCGCTTCGCCTTGACCTTCTCGCCGAAGGCAAAATAGGGCGAGGCCGACAACTCGACGACGTCGCTGTCCCGAACGATGTTGCTCATGCCGGCTTCTCCATTGGCTGCCCCGCGCGGCTCTTGAGTCTGTCGCGCGCCATCTCCTGCACCAGCGGATCCTCGTCCCGCACCAGTTCCAGAAGTTCGCTGACGGCAATACGGCTCGCCACCTCGTAGCGCACCCGCCAGTCAGGGTCGTTGCGCAGCACGGCCAGCAGGTCGGACGCCAGGCGTTCGGCGATCTCCAGGCGAACCCGCGCGTCGGAGTCGCTCACCATGCCGAGCAGCCATTCCGCCGGAATGCGGCGCGCAACCACGCGTCGGACTTCCGCTTCAGGGTCACCCATCATCCGACCGAGCAGGGTCGGAACGATGCGTCGCGCGACAACGAGGCGGACGTAGTAGTCATCGTCCAGCATCATCGGCATCAGGTCTTCGGGATCGATCACGGTCGCGATCCGGATGCGGACTTCGCGATGCCGATCGCTGCGCAGCCGCAGCACCAGCCGCTTCGGCAGTCGCCGCGCGGCGTTCCAGCGCACGGTCTCTTCGGGATCGTCGAGCAGCGGAGGGAGGTGGAACACGCTCGCATGCTTGGCCGCGATCGCGCGCACCTCGAAATGTGGATGTTTTACGTAGTCGTTGGCGAGCGACGGATTCCAGTTGAAAAAACGGTCGATGCGCCGCGCATAACGGTCATGGACGCACGCATGCTTGAGCCTGCAGCCCTGAACAGTCGTGCTCAGCGCCTCGTGAGCGCATCCCGCGCATTGGATGTCGTTGCCCTGCCAGTCGATGGCTTCGTCGATATCGTCATTCATCGTCCTGCCCCACCCGTTCGACAACTTCCAGCAACACCTTGGCGCCGATCTTGTCGCTCGCGTCGAGCTCCAGGAGCTTCAACACGGCCGATCGTCCTTCTTCAAGATGTCCGAGCCGCATCTGCAGGTAAGCGTAACCCTTCAACGTGAACAGAAAGAAGCGGGGCAGGATCTTGTCGTAGCTGCTGAACTCCGCATCATCAGCCCTGACCTCTCGCCAATCGGCGGGCAGTCGGTTTTCTGTAGCGGCCTTAGCAAGGCACAGCTTGGCAATTTCGAGCGCCTCCGCGAGGCGCCCCTTATAGAAATAGAACCTGTAGAAGCCGATCAGCACGGCGGCGTGCCCCGGCGCCAGCGCCTGCGCCTCGCGCAAGTGCTCCTCGGCATCGGCATCGAGATGATAGTTCTGGCCTGCTTCCCACAAATGGTACTCCGCCTCAACCGGCAGCCCGCCGCCGAGCAGCGCGTCTGCAAGCAGCGCCTCCTCGATTGCGCTCTGCGGATTGGCCGGAGTACCTGTTGTCATGGTCGTATCTTTCGTTAGGCTGGCGGCTGATAGCGCGGGAACGACGTATCGATCACGCAGGTGTTGTCGACCGGGCACACCGCCGCGCATTGCGGCTCGTCGAAATGGCCGAGACATTCGGTGCACTTCTTCGGGTCGATCACGAATGTGCCGTTCTTCTCGGAGATCGCCACATTCGGACATTCGGGCTCGCAGGCCGAGCAGCTCGTGCACTGCGAGGCTATGATCTTCAGAGTCATCAACTTCTCCTGTCAATGGATGGGCCCGGCGGCTCAGGCCGCCGGGTGGTCTCGGTGGCTTCAGGCCGCCGAGGTCAGAGCGCCCTGGCGAATTTCGGCATCGCCGCGCTCGACGTGTTGCAGTTCGCCGCTATTGACCTTCTCGAGGTAGGCCTTGAACCAGGCAATCGCGGACTTCTCGATGAACTCATGCGCGTACTGGTCGACCGGATCGATACCCGCCGCCTGCAGATCGCTCTTGGGGCAGCCGCCGATCTTGGCCACGAACACCGCGTGACAGTCGTTGATGGCGCGGATCACGGTCTCGAGGCTCTCCTCGTCGCCGAAGCCACCCTGGCAATACAGGTCGACGCGGCGATGACCGACGAATTTGGCGCCGGCGGTCGAGAGTTCGTAGACCTGGAACTCCTTGGCATGACCGAAATGCTCGTTGATCAGGCCAGACCCCTTGGTCGCAACCGCCACCAGCAGCTTGATGGTGCTGGACTGACCGGCCAGGGTCAAAAGCTCTTCCTGCCTGGCAACCACCTTGGCGACGCGCTCTTCCTCGACATGAGCCTGATAGGCCTTGCGGCTGTCGAGGTCGTAGTTGACCTCCATCGCCATGATCTTGTCGGTGGTGAACTCGGCGCTGCGGTCTTCGCCGAGCAGACCGACGGCATCCGCACGGCACTGCCGGCAATGCCGCATCATGTTCATCTCGCCTTCACAGGAGTCCTGCAGCGCCTTCAACTCCTGCGCCGTCGGGCCACGCTGGCCGGTGAGGCCGAACACCGTGCCATGCTCTGGCGCGGAGATCAGCGGCATGATGTTGTGCAGGAACGCGCCGCGCGACTTCACCGCCTTGTTGACCTCGACGAGGTGCTTGTCGTTGACGCCCGGGATCATCACCGAGTTGACCTTGCAGAGGATGCCACGCTCGGTCAGCATTTCCAGGCCCTGCAGCTGGCGATCGGTCAACAGCTTGGCCGCTTCGACGCCGGTGTAGCGCTTATGCTTCCAGAACACCCACGGATAGATCTTGGCGCCGACCTCGGGGTCGACCATGTTGATGGTGATGGTGACGTGGTCGACGTTGAAGCCCGCGATGGTGTCGACATGATCGGGCAGCGCCAGACCGTTGGTCGACAGGCAGAGCTTGATGTCGGGCGCGGTCTTTGCGATCAACTCGAACGTCTTGAAGGTTTTTTCCGGGTTGGCCAGCGGATCGCCGGGACCGGCAATGCCGAGCACCGTCATCTGCGGAATGGTGGAGGCCACCGCCAGCACCTTCTTGGCCGCCTGCTCCGGCGACAGCTTTTCGCTCACCACACCGGGGCGGGATTCGTTGGCGCAATCATATTTGCGATTGCAATAATTGCACTGGATGTTGCAGGCCGGCGCGACCGCAACGTGCATGCGGGCGTAGTGATGATGCGCTTCTTCACTGTAGCAGGGATGGTTCTTGACCTTGTCCCAGATATCGGCCGGAAGATCGTTCTCTCCTGCTCCCGATCCGCAGCTGGCTTTGCCGCTGCCGCCCGAGGTGCCGCAACCCTTATGCTCTGCAATGGTCTGCATCACATCCGTGATCTTCTTCGCGCTGTCCGGTATCGTCGTCTGGTCGTGCTGCACTGACGCGTCCATATCCGCTCCTTAGTTGCTCGAGCCGCAAAACTTGTTATCGGATATTGAGCAACTCGCGTGCCACCGTGGAGCAGCGACCATTTTGTCGAACTATCAATGCGTTAGCGAAACGGTCGCAACTGTCGTCTTGTCAACACGGCGGCGCTGCCAATCAGAGCCTTGTTAGAAACGTTACAGACGGGCGAAACAGCGCCCGCAGGCACAGCAAAACAGCGCAGCTGTTGAGCCGCGCTGCCTGATCAGGACTTGGCCGTTGAGGGCTGGCTGGCCGTTGAGGGGCTGGTCGTCCGGTGAGAGTTCCTCAGCTGCTCATGATGAGCTCTGCCGCACGCGACAGCGGCATAGCGATCGGCGTCAGCCCTTCGGCGATGAAGAACCGCAATTCGTTCTTGGAAAGCACCTCCGGCTCAACGACGACATAGTGATCGGAGCCCGAGCGCTTGATGATCTGGCGCGCATAGGTCCGCAGCAGCTGATCGTTGAAGCGACAGCCGATGAACAGGAAGCTGCGATCGGTGCGGCGATCCTTGACCGTGTCCGGGATCGGCGTCTGAATGTCGATGTCGGTCAGGACCTCGACATAGTCGGCGTCCGTGATCAGGAAGTTCTTCGCCGGAACGACGCCGCCATGCGGCTTGTACAGCAGCGTCGCCCAACTTGGCGCCTGCGTCCGGTCGGCCTCCGCCCCCGAGGCGTCATAGAAGCGGTACCAGCGGTCTTCGCCGATGCCGGCGCGGGTGTTGCCCTGAACCTCGCCCCAGTCGGCACGCGCCGCGAGCGCCGCATGCATGGCGCCGTCATACCAGCTGTCGACGATCATCGGCAGCGGCAGCGACGCAAGATACTCATGCAGTGCGGTCGGCGGCACCGGCGGGGCGAACGCCTCCGCCATCAGCGCCGTGACGGTGGAGCGGTGCTTGGTGCTCTCGATATGCTGCGCGGATGCCCAGGCATTGCCTTTCGCCCGGCGCGGCAGCGCCACCTTGGTGCCGAAGAAGGCTGCCAATGCCTCGGGATTCATCGGCACTGGCGCACCGCTCATTTCGGAAACGCCGGGACCGAGATAGGGAACGACGCTCCCGGCTCTGAGCCGCCGAACCAGGTCGACCAGAAGTGCTTCGGCATCGGCCGGCTTGATGAAGTCGATATGCGGAACTGGCGCGTTCATCACTCTTCGGCCTCCCCACCGCGCTTGCGAGCATTGATCGTGATCGGCAGCCTGGTGTCCTTGGCCATTTCGGGCAGATCGAGCACCCAGCCGTTGGCGATCCGGATCCAACCGCCCCACAGCGTCTCGTGTTCGGTCTCCACGATCGGCTCCTCCAGATCCTTTTTCGGAACGTAGATCGACAGCCCCGTCTCCGGAGAACGGCGGATCATCACTTTCATTGCATTAGCTCCGTGGATCGCAGGGGGTCCGCCGATACCGCAGGTCGATTCTGCTGCCAGGATGGCGATGTCTCGCGCAGCCTGCCGATGATTTCCGGCAGGACCTGCAGGACATGCTCGATATCGTCGATCGTATTGTCACGCGACAGCGAGAAGCGAATGGCCCCGCGCAACAGCTCCGCCGGCACGCTCATCGCGCGCAGCACATGGGACGGCTCCATCGATCCAGAGGCACAGGCCGATCCGAGCGATGCGGCGATCCCAGCCTGGTTCAAGCGATGCACGATCGCCTCGCCCTCCAGATGCTGGAACGCGATGTTGGATGTGTTTGGCAACCGGTTCTCGGGATCACCGAGCACGCTGCAGTGACCGATCAACTCGATCACACCCTGCTCCAGATGATCACGCAAGCTGCGGACCCTGGTCAGCTCGTCGTCCATCTGGCTCGCCGCGAGTTCGGCCGCCTTGCCGAGTCCCACGATGCCTGGCACATTCTCGGTGCCGCCGCGCCGGCGGCGCTCCTGCGGGCCGCCGCGTACCAGAGGCCCGAAAGGCGTGCCCTTGCGTAGGAACAGCGCGCCGATGCCTTTCGGTCCGTGCAGCTTGTGCCCGGCCAGCGAGAGCATATCGACGGCGGACGATTTGAGATTGATCGGGAGCTTGCCAACGGCCTGTACGGCATCGGTATGAAACAGGGCCCCGCAGCCATGGGCCAGGTTTGCAAGCTGCTCGATCGGGAACAGCGTGCCGGTCTCGTTGTTCGCCCACATCACGGAGGCGATCGCCGTGCGCGGTCCGAGCGCCCGTTGGTAGGCATCCACGTCGAGCCTGCCGGCACCGTCGACACCGATCAGATGCACCTTGATGCCGCGCGCCGCCTGCAGATGCTCGACCAGCGACAGGATCGCAGGATGTTCGACCGCCGTGGTGACGATCTCGTCGCGACCTGTCTGCGTCTCGATGGCCGACAGGATCGCGGCGTTGTCGGATTCCGTACCGCCCGAGGTGAAGACCACCTCGTGATCGAAGGCGGCCCCGAGCAGGGATTGCAGGCTCTTGCGGGCCTGTCTCAGCGCCCCGGCGACCTCGCTGCCAAATCCGTGCGATGACGAAGCGTTGCCGAACTGCTCCGAGAAGAACGGCAACATTGCCGCGACAACCGCAGGATCGGTACGTGTCGTCGCGTTGTTGTCGAGGTAGACCGGACGCAAGACAGCCCCTTAATGCCGCGCCTTGGGTGCGCCGGCCACCGGAATCACGCGGACGAATTCGCCGAGCTTCTCGATCATACGAGCTTGGATACCCTCCAAAGTCGCGCTGGCCAGCTTGCAGAACACGCAGGCTCCCGTGAGCTTGACCATGATCTTGTTGCCATCGATCTCGATCAGTTCGCAATCGCCACCATCACGCTTCAGGTTCGGGCGGATCTCATCGATGACCGCCAGGATGGTGCGCTCGCGTTCGGCGGCTTGGCTCGGCGCCTCGGCGACCTCTTGGGATTCAACTAGCATGGCTTCAGTTCTCTCCATGGGGATCGGGGGCTAGCGTCGAGCACGCATCACGCGAACGACTTGCCGCAACCGCAACTCGACTTTGCATTGGGATTTTCGAAGGTGAAGCCCGAGCCCTCAAGCGCGACGACGAAGTCGATGGTCGTTCCTTCGAGATGTTCGAGGCTCATGTGGTCGACGAGGACCCGCACACCTTCGCGTTCGATCACGGTATCCTCCGGCTCGACCCCGCTCACGAGACCCATATTGTATTTCAGCCCGGCACAACCGCCGGCCTCCACCATGATCCGCAAACCGTCGACCGGCTTGTCCGAGGTGGAGATCGCGTTTCGAACCGCGTTCACTGCGCTTTCGGTCAGATTGATCATCATTGCTCGCCCTTTGCTTTGCGATTTCAACAGGGTTGGCAAGTCTCGTGCCACCTCCAATAGGCTGAAAACGCTCAACTTTTCCTACACCGACGCTGTGGGATTTGCGACGCATGTCGGATTTCCGACAGGACGGTTTCATGCCCGTCTGTCCCTGTTGGCGGGGCTCGCTGGCCAGATATCGACAAAACGTCGCGCCCACCTCCTAAAGCCGCACCGGACAGCTACCGAAGCCACACGGCAGACAATTTGCATGACAGTGCCCGGACCGCGCCGGACGGCGAGACGGCTGATGACGAGGGACGTTTTATGACGACGATGGAAAAGACGATGGCGATCGAGACGACGGCGCTCGGCCGTCTCGACAGCGAGGGACGCCTGCTGAACGCGGTGCTCAAAGGACCGACGAAGAAGCCCGGGCGCTATGGTTTCCGCGGCGATATCGCGCTCAAGTTTCAGGCCCAGCTGGCCGACGAGAAGCGCCCGCCCGACTTCTCCATCGAACAAGTCCTGACCGTCGTCCAGGATGGCGAGAGCACCATTCCGGTTCTGGTCGGATACATCCATTCGCTGGCCTATCTCGAGACCGCGGCCGACGTCCTGGGCGGCCTGCTGCGTCCCGACGGCAGCTACTTCATGTTCTGCAACAACATCGACCTGCTGGCGAAATACCGCATCACACTCGGCGACATCACCTTCTACGTCCTGCCCTGCGACGAATCGACGGTCTGGAAGGAAATGCTCGATCTGCTCAGCATCGACAAGAACGACATCAAGAAGCTCGACACCGCAGGCAAGCTCGACTACGTGCTGGACGCCGCGGTCGGCTTCAGCGAACCCTACGACTTCATCAGTTACGCGGATGCCCTGAGCCGCATGGAGCCGGTCAAAAACCGCAACGAAAATCGCCCGGTCTAGTGTCCCGACGCAGACATTCGCATCTTGATCGCGCGGGTAACTTTCTTGCGACGGTCAGCGGCTCAGGAAATTACCAATACCGACATCCATTGCGGTCGTGGGTTTGACATTCCGTCGGAGAATGTCAAATCCACGGCACTAGGCCGGGTGATCGCTCAGCCCTCCTCGCCCATCTCGTCGGGGAGCGCTTCCTCTTCGTCTTCATCATCTTCGACCAGATTCACGCCGGTGACGCAGATGTCGTCATCGATCACCGTCAGCGCGACCGGCGTCAGTGCCTCGCCCTTGCAGGGCCCATCCACGCAATGGCCGGTGCCGATCTCGAACAGCGCGCCGTGCTTGCCGCACAGCAGGCGCAAACCGTTCGAATCGAGGAACTGGTTTCGCTCCCAGTCCAGATTCACCTTGTCGTGCGGGCATCGGTTGACGTAGCCGAACACCTGCTTGCCCCAGCGCACCACGATGATCGGAAACGGCCGGTTCTTGCCGTGCTCGTCGACGACCATGAGCTTGAAGCCCATCGCCCGCCGGCTCGGAATGTCGTTCATGCTGCAGATCGCATAAGCGATATTGGTCGTCATCCTGTCCTCGTCCGTCTCTGGAGTGTTCCCGACATTCGTTCGGACCCGACCGGGCGAACGCCGCCAATCAGGACCGTCCGGAGCATTCGGTTGCAAGATTCGCGCTACTCTTGAGCGCAGCTCGTCGTGAGTCAGCGCCTTCGCCGACTGGCACAAAACTTGAAAAACCTGATCCCGACATCGCTATGTAAGGAGACGGACATGAATGTGGCTGCAGATTTTGTCGCTTGCTCGCTTGATGAACTGAAGGCCGCGTTGGCGGGCGGAACACTGACGGTGTACTCGGTCGCGCGCCCGCTGACGGCGGACAAGCCGGTCGACCGCAGCGGCGTGTTGGCCACGTTCACGTTCGCGACGCCGGCATTTGGCCCCGAAAGGGAGGGTCTGGAAACCCCGAATTTCGTCGCCGCCACCGTGCCCACAACCAGCGTCGGCACCCCCGGATTTGCCCGCGCCTGCAAAGCCGACGGCACCACAGTCGCGGATTTTTCCGCCGGACCTGGCGAACGGGAGATCAAGTTCAAAGAGGTGTCGTGCTCGGCCGGCGCGCCGGTTGTCGTCAGCAAGTTCAAGTTCATCGCCGAGGGCGGCTGGCCCGAGCGGCCGGAATATTACGACACCCGGCCGCGCACCGGCTACCCGCTGCCGAAATCGCTTTGAATCGGCAGCTGTAACGAGGCAGCCGAGCCGGCTGCCTCGTTACATTCGCGACATCCTGGGCCCTCGACATCA
>Ga0302322_100002614_pt1 | contig 15247 bp, 15 predicted proteins | sample Fen_T0_2_FD_203757 | JGI IMG/M metagenome (GOLD analysis project Ga0302322, IMG submission 203757) | Peat permafrost microbial communities from Stordalen Mire near Abisko, Sweden - Fen_T0_2 | ecosystem: Environmental > Terrestrial > Soil > Wetlands > Permafrost | place: Sweden: Abisko... | reverse complement strand
TTGCCGGTCTCCTTTATCTCCTTGCGCCTCGAGCGCGTCGATAACTTGGGAGCTTATCGCATCCCGTCGGAGACCGGCATTCTCATCTCATCTGGTTACGACAGTTGTGCTGGTTCGTTATCCCCGCTGGTTTTGCATCATTAAGGAATGCCCGCCATGCCAGGACAGCCTGCCTTACGAAAGGCTTGAAAACTCGGCAGCTTTGCGACGTAGTCTTCGCAGACCTTCCCGCAAGCCTTTGCTTCGACCGCCTCAACAGTTGCTTCTGGAGTGACTTTATAGGTGAAGTTGCAGGTGAAGATGTATTCAGGGATCAGCGGTCGTCGAGCGAGCACATCAAAAACATCACTGTCCTCAGGCGTGTCACTCAGAATATGAGTGTGCAGCGAGTACGTGGAATCGTTCCGAATTGTGAAATTGATGATGTCTTGATGCATTCGCCGCTTGCTGACAATATTCAAGCCATCACCTGAGATGAGATACCTAATGTCACCCCCCACGGGGTAGACGCCTTCGTCGGTCTGAGCCGGGAGGATATAGACGTAGAGGCCTCCCTTGTCTGCGGGCAAGACCGCCATATTGTAGGGGCGCTGTTCACCGTGGAATTCCTGTCGTGCAGTTGCAATCGCAAGCGCCGCGTGGAAATAGAATCCCGTATCTTCCAGTGGCGGCTCGTGCTTCTTGACCGTAAACACTTCGGGCGATTCGCTCTGAATTGCCTCATAGGCAATGAGGAACTTGTCTCGCGATTGCGTGAACCGTCCCCACATCACCGTCCATCCGCTTTCGGTCTTCTGCGCGACGTAACGATCAATTGCGCCTTTGGGCATATCAACCTTCTGCACGGCATCGGTGGACTGCCAAGCTGCCTGGTCGTATTCGTAGAGCAGCTTGCCGCGGATGGCGATAGCGGCGAGTTCATCACTGGCTGGCAGTTGTGGCTTCTGCGCCAGCCCTGCCGCACATAGGGAGATCAACAAAACGCCGAACAGACAGCGGTACATATCGCATATGGTACGCCGGATACGAAGCCGTGAACATGATTGGTGTAACATCGCAATTACACTCACGACCCCGCCCCTGTGGAGGTTCTGAGTGAAATCGCCTGGTTGCATCAACGAGAGGATCACGACATCGCTCCGGCGCTGCTGAGTTCCTTGTGCCATGTTTCGCGGGCCGCTTGGACCGGTGTGATCCGGGTCATGATGAGCGTAATGTTGTGGCTTACCCGTAGCTGGTCGCTGGGGATTGCGTCGCCCCATGTGGCGGCAATGCTGAAATAGCTGCGAGCCCTCAAGAAAGAAGAGTTCTCCCTTAGAAGCTACCAATCTGCCTCGCAAATCCTTTTGGAGGGGCACGGCTTCAAGCAATAGCGTCAAAGTGTGGTGCGATAGTCTGTGTTGAGACTGGGGAGTTGAGGGTGAGTGCTCAAAAAGAGAATAAGTAGGATATTTTGACGAAGATGGAATCGCCCAAGTCGCCGGGATCAATCGGAGAATACCGTTGCCGGTTGTAGCCGATATACGCCGCGCTTCGGGCTGTGAAATCGTACGCGGCGAGTGCGCTGATGCCGACGTTGTTGCGGTGATGATCGTCCGAGAACTGGGCCAGGACTCGGGTCCGAAATTTAGGCGTGAATTGATACATCCATCGGGATATCAGGTAATTGCGGTTCTGAAAGTGCGAGTGGTTCGAGAGATATTCTCGCACTTGTGTTCCGGTGAGATCGCCGCGAAGGCGTCTGCCCAAGCGGGCGCTGAGAGAAAGGTCCGCTTGCCGCTGAGAACCATAGACGTTCTCATCAAACTGTACCAATTTGCCTGCCAAGTAGCTAGCCGACAACACAAGCGGCTTGTTCCCGCTGGAGTTGATCTCAATTCGATAGTAGGGCACATCGTAGACGCGGGTTGAATCGAGCCGGGGCGTGGGCCGCGCATCACAAGCTGCGGTGGAACTACAGGGAGAGAATTCATTGAAGCGGACTTGGTCGTAGCTGTTACTGACTTGCAATGACCAGAAATTCTTGAAACCAAAATCCAGGTAGGCGATTCTCCCCGAGCTCTCCAGTTCTCCGGCCGTACCGTTTGATTGCAGGAACGCGAGTCCGGCGGATAACTGGCGAATCCCCCACCGATTGAGAAACGGCTTGTACTCAACGCTGCCGTTCTCCGTCCACCGATCAGTTTCGGGTTCGTACCCGATTTGGCTGAAGTCGGTGTTCCGCCCAAGGAACTTGCTGCCGGCTGAGACGCTTAGAATCTCCGAATCGTAGGCGAAATTAGAGGTCCACCCGAGGTGCTGCGCGTCAAAGCCGGGATAGAGCGAACTTGTGTTGGCGACAAACTGCGATCCCCAGGAAAGGTGATCACCCTTGAGTATCCGCAGGTCGACGCCCTGAGCCGTTTCATTGCCTGTGATGAGATTCCCATCCACATCGTAGGTAGGGCCTGCACTTTGAAAACGATTGACAGACATGAATCCGATCTCGGACTTCTCGAAAATGCTGTGCCCAAGCCGCGCGACTCCAAAGAAAGCCCCAGGCGCAGTTTGCGTCGTCTCGGCCGCCGGATCACGGAACTCCCTGGCTTGGGTCGCCGCTTCCAGGATTCCCAGAGTCCAGCCACCCGCTTTTCCGGTGACCTTGCCGCCTTCGAGCACGCGTTGTGGGTCGCCGTCCGGCAGTACGGCGCCGATTCTGCGCGAAAAAAACAAACTGAGCGGCGTGCTGAAGTAGTTGGCGCCCTCGGTGAAGAACTTGCGCTTTTCGGGGAAGAATATCTCGTAGCGGGAGATTTCCGAAGTGAACCGGTCCGCCTCCGTTTCGCCGAAGTCTGGATTCACCGTTAGGTTCGCGGTGAGGTTGGCCGCTAGGCCGTAGCGCACGTCGAGGCCGCCTGACAGATCCGTTCCCGCGGATTCAGGTTGCCAGGGTGCTCGCCGGTACTTTGTTGTGATGAAGGGGATCAACTCGAGGGCGTGTCCCACATGCAGGCCGTCCAGGCCAGTCAGAGTGCCCGATTTGGAAGGGCGCATCGTGTCGTCGAAGCGAGACACTGCATTCCAATAAGCAACCTCATGTTTGCGCGGCATGCTGCGTCGCAGGTTCAGACCCCACACCTGTGTGGATGCTCGTGGCAATCGGACGGACTTGAAGGGGATAACAAACTCCGCGGACCATCCCCATTCTTCGAGCCTCGCCGCGCTCTGCCATATGCCGTCCCAGGTGCTGTCATGAATACGGCTGAAGGGACTATCGTCGGAACTAGAGTTGTCCTCAGAGCTCAAAGCGTCAAATTGAACGCTGCCGGCGCTGACGGAGAAGTAGTAGCCCGTTCGCATGTCGTGGAAAGGGTCGATGAACAGACTAACCGAGTCTGAGTTCCCCGACGAATCATGCGGGCCCATACGACGGACAATCTTCTTGGGCTCCGAATCATAGCAACGAAACCCCACGTACAGATTGTCGTCGTCATAAAAGATCAAGGCTTCGGTTCGTTCGCTGATCGGCTTGCCGAGGTCGGGCGAGGTTTGCGTGAAGTCGATTACGGGGTCGATCGTTTTCCAGACCGGCTCGTCGAGTCTGCCATCAACGGTAATCTTGGCGGAAATATGCCGAATCGCGAGAGTCTTCGACGCAGGGCGCACCTGCCCCGCGCAAGGTAGTGAGAGTGCGACGATTACGAAAACCAGAACGAACGTGGCCAAGTTCTGAAATGGCGGCGCTTTGCCACTTACGGAGTGGCATGGAACAATACACACGTTTTCAAAGGTCCAGATCTGGAGGGTCTGTCCTCCTTGTAGAACTCTGGTTAAGATACAGGAGAAATAGGAATAGTTCGAGGGCATTCGCGTTCGCAGGGCCGGGCGACGCGAACCTAAGCTACAGGCGGATTGGCTTCCCGCTGTGGGTTTCATTCGGCAGCCCTGCCCATAGGTAGTTGGCGTGATAGTGCGCCGTGAAAGGCGCTGGACTTCAGCGGGTGAAACTCCCGTCCGGGAACTGGTTCGCTCCACCCGGTAACAATCGAAACGGCGGAGGAGGCAACGAAGCTGTCGGAGCTTTCGATGTAAAGGGTCGCTAGGCGACTCGGTGAGCGTACAGGCCATAACGTGAGTGAACGCTGAGCAGGCCCCGAAAAAAACAATTGCAGGAGCCGACCTGACTGTTACACAGGGAAGGCCGCTGACGATGGAGATCGACGAGCGAACAAGGTCCATCGGACCTGCCGGGGTAATGGCGATGGCATGCACGCATAGGAGACCAGACGCAACACGGGAAGCCCCAGCGGTGATCGCAGTTGGGATCAACTGGCAACTCGCGAGAGACCGGCCGGGCCGTGTGGGGTGGCGGAGAGGCTCGTAGTACCCATGAAGACGGGTAACTCCGGCGGAGGGAAGGGACCTCAGTTAAAGACGGACGCAAGAAGCAACGAAGGACATGGGGATTGACGATGAGTCTAGCCACCCCGAGTTGTGTTCAGAAGTTGCAGACGGCGTCACACGGAGCATCGTGTGTCTTTTCCGAGAGCCGGATGCGGGAAATCCGCCTGTCCGGTTCGATGAGCGGGAACAGGAAACAGAACCAAGCCAAACCGGACTGCGGTGGCGCGGCGAAAGCCACGTCGAATCTCCACCGGGAGACTACAGTTACTGCGCCTGTTCTCGACTCTACTCGCGATTACGACAGTTGAGGAGTTGAGGTCACTGAACAGTCCTTTCGCGCTTAATTGCTCGGGATTCCGGGAGATGCTGGTGCTGGTGCCGCCTCTCGCTGTGGCGTCTTGATGTGCGTGCCGACTTCGGGAGACATGAGAAGGAACATCACACGTCCGCTTACCTCCTCGGAAAATTCGGGACCGTTCTTTTCCAACTTAAGCCGAATACCTTCCGCCGAGCGTTCGGGAGGTACATCTCCCAAAGCGCAGTTTACCTGCAGCACTGCGCTTCTGGATGGGCCTCCCGTCGGCAACAAGCGGATGTGGAACACCGCCAATCCACCCGTCGGCATCGGTCGCAGGGTCGATGGCGTGCGTCTAAGCCCCATGGGGCGACGGCCGGGTCCCATTCCCCGGCGTGGAATTGCATTTGGGGCGGCGCCGTAGGAATCAAAACTCACGAGTTCACCTGCAAGCCACACACCCGTTTCGAGCACATTTCCATTGGGCGCCTTGTGAGTGAAGGTTCCGGTCGCCTTTACGGACTTGTCTTGTGCATCAAACGTTCCTGCGCCACTTAACTCATAGCTATCGCCATGGTTCGCCTTGGCCGTCGCTGGACAGGTGGAACTGTCGCCCGGATCGCACAGAAAGCCGGAAGCAAGGATCAGGATGTAATTGCTGTCCTTACTTTGCGCCATCGTCGGCAGGCTGCCCAAGACTAGAGCCAAGCACAGCAGTGCCGCTTCGCTGATCACACGGATCGAGAAGACTTTTGGCCGTAACATAGGGATCTCCTCTCGACCCAGCGGGAGTGGCCTGGTCACAGTCACTTCCTCTGGTTTCCAGTCATTCTATTCCGCACTACGCGTTAAAACGTCAGCGCAGTGTCCATGCAGCTGTATTCTCCATCACGTTCTCGTTGCCGTACGAACCCGCCACAACTCCGTAATTGTTCACCTTGGTCGCCCAACTCCAACTGCCGGGACGGCGCGGGCTGGGAAGAAGCCTGGGAGCAACATTCGGATCCTTGGTGCTCCAAGCTGTAGCATAGTAATTCCCGTTGGCATCGCTGCTCCCGCCCACAATGTCACCAACGTCGTTAATTCCCTCTCCGTCGCCGAGTCCCGAGAGATAACCTCCAAGCGTGGGAAGAATAGTCACACTGAAGTGCAATTCTGAACGATCGGTCGGTTTCCAATAGGCGGGAAATTCAGCGTTCCAGTTACCCGTAAGCGGATCAATGATAAGGACATCTCCGACAATCTCACCATTGTTATTGATGTCCGTTGGATAGACGCTGGAGTACCCCGGCGCGCCAGGGAGCTGCTGGATTTTCCAACCCTTGCCTCCCCCAACAGGATTCCAGAGAACGCCGATTTGTGTTCCATCGGCGCCCGTGGCCATGCCAAGGATCTGGCCATGGTCATTCGGAAACAAGGCCGTCCAGTAACCAAATCCGTCAAAACCGGTGGTGTCCAGCTTCTGGATTTGCCAATTTACCTTCCAATGGCCCGAGTCCGGTACCACTTTTGGCGTCCACACGACAGGCAGCGAGTCTGGCATTAAATGAACGTCGCTGGCGCCGCTATAGCCGACGATCAAAGTCCCGGATCTGTTGGTACCCCACGCCACGCTGAAGTTGTAACCGGTGTAACCAAGATCCCCGAGCGTGCCAATGTCCACCATGCGGGTGGCAGGTGTCCAGGCAAAAGCGTGAACAGTTTGGTTTGCGTCAATCGCGGAGTGACCGACGATCATTCCGGTGTTGGCAATTGACATGCACATCACTCCATCGTCCGTTCTTTCGCCTCCCAAGGTGCCGAGGTCGAACCAGTGCCCGGCGAAAGGGCCGAATAGCAGAACACCAATCGGTCGGGTATATCCGCTAGCGGTGTCACCAAAGCCCACAAGAACACCAGCTTCGTTGATGTCCCATGGCTCAGCCCAGGTTCCATGCGGGTAGTGACCGAGATTATGAAATTTGACTTTTTGGGCCCAAAGGTTCGGCCCGCTCACAGTTGCCAGGAAAACTACCGCGAGCGAAACTAACATCGCGACGCGTTTCATAGAAAACCTCCTTCCGAGTCTCAGGGTGAGTTTTATGCTTATCGGCTGTGCCTCAGGGGGTGCTGCGTCTCAACGGGCGGGAACTGCTCTTCGGAGAGGCGGGGACAACGCCATCCTATGCCGCCGGATCAGCTACGGCGCAAGAAAATCTGTTAACCGACTGAAGGGTCTGCCCAAAATGGGAAGCACATACTGCTTGCTAAGGTAAGCAAGTTAGTTGTCGAAAAATCGCCTCTCTAACAATGTCGGCGCTGTCAAACACTTTTTGAGCGTACTGCTCCGTGCACTTCGAAAAGTGCGCCATTTCGCTCTAGTTGAGGCTTTTGCTTTTGCTCTGCCAACCAAGGCTCGCTCGTAATCGGTTTCAGGTCAGGAACTCAGTCCGACCCATGCGTCTCTTCGGTCACACCTTCGATCATGATTACTACTTCGAACTCCCCAGTGATGGGGAGCGGGATTGGTGCGGTCTCAGCACATCCTTGCCCTTCCGCTCTGGGTTCGCTCCGCATCGGCCAAGCGTAAGGGCTACGCCGAGCAACCCCGCCGCAATCCGGTTTGGAAGCGATGCGTTGGCTTTGGAATTGTAAAGAGGGTATGCCATGCATGAACACTGGTGACTATCGAGTTCCCGGCTCGCCGCCAGTGATGTGGCCGGGACCAAATGCGAACCTCTTACTACCGTGTATGAACTGCTCGTCCTCGGCGTTTTCCCGCCATGAACCGCCGACTAGGTGAGCGGGATTCCCACACGCTTTGTTGTTGCAGAGAAGGTGTCGGATGCATAGACCCTCGGGAATGTCCTTCTGACGTGACCAAATCCATCGCAGGCGATGAGTGCGAGTGTTCTCTCCATCGAACACGTAACGACCGTGTCCCCTATCCCAGAAGGGACCGAGCCACAGGTGACACCCGTTGTCTTGAATCTCGAAGTTGCCGAAGAATTGGCGTTTACGCTCCGGGTCAGAGAACCACAACTTTAGGAGTTCAAATGTCGGTGTCACAGCCTCTCCGCTGCATAGCGTATCGCGTTCGGCACGACGCAAAGGAGATGACTTCGGCACACACACCATCGGATGAAACACCCCGGAGAATGCTGGAAGAACAGCAACTAGCGTGTGCAGGTTTTGTGCAGCGTCTAGGCTGGACGCCCAGTTTACGACATTCTTACTTGCTGATTCTAAACAGGTTTGTACGTGCCGTGCGTACGACTCCCGCCGCCTCCACCACCTTTTCCTTTCGATGAGTTACAAAATCAACGGCGCAACAAACGAGCTTTTCAATCGAGAAGTTTCCCGGAATACAGCGCCATTCCGACAACGGCGTCAATTCCCAGCGCGTCGAGGCTGTCGATTTCCTGCTGTTCGGTGATACCGCCGGCGACCACCAGGTGCCGGGCAGTCGCACGGCGGATAGCCTGAACCGTCTCCATCGGAATTCCGCCCATTAAGCCCTCGGTGTCGATGTGGGTATACAGAAAGCTCCCGCAGAAGGGCTCTAACTCCCGAATCATGTCGAAGGCGGTGACGGCAGTCTGCTGGCGCCAGCCGTGAATCGCAACTCGGCCTCCTCGGGAGTCGAGAGCAAACATCAGTGCCGCCTTCGACAGTTTGTCTGCCAGCGCGCGAGCTTGCTCCTGGTTGATCCGGCCTTCCGCTAACAACGCGGACCCGATGATCACTTTGCGCGCACCCATCTTCAGAAGTTCTTGCGCGGTTTCGAGGGTGCGAATGCCGCCGCCAACCTGGCAGTTCAATTGGCCGACGATCTGCTTCACCAACAACCGGTTGTCACCGGCGCCGCGCGCTGCGTCGAGGTCGATGAGTTGGACCAGGGGATACCTGGAAAAGCGTTCGATCCAGTAGTCGAAGTTGTCGAACTCCAGTTTCTTCTTCTCGCCCTGCACCAATTGCACGATCTTGCCGCCCATAAGGTCGATTGACGGAATCAACATGGCCACCTCACCGGCACGTGCGCAGCGTGCAGTTCGCTTTTCAATTGCGCGATGTTCTCGATACCGAAATGGAAGATGGAAGCGGCCAAAGCCGCGTCCGCGCGCCCGTTGCGGAAGACTTCGATAAAATCCCGGGCTGACCCGGCGCCGCCCGACGCGATCACGGGAATAGAAACCGCGTCGGCCACGAGTTGCACCAGCTCGCAATCAAAACCAGACTGGGTCCCGTCACGGTCCATGGAGGTGAGCAGGATTTCTCCTGCGCCGCAAGCGGCAGCCTCCCGCGCCCATTGAACCGCGTCCCGGCCTGTGGGAATGCGCCCTCCGGCAACGAACACTTCGAAACCGCCGTTCACTCGCCTGGCATCGATGGCCACCACGACCGCCTGCGAGCCAAAACGAGCAGCGATTTTTCCGATCAGGGTTGAATCCTTGGCCGCGGCCGAGTTGATGGCAATCTTGTCGGCGCCTGCCTCGAACACGGCTGCGGCGTCCGAGAGTTCACGGATTCCTCCGCCGACCGTGAACGGAATGAATAGACAGCGCGCCGTGCGCGAGACGACGTCGAGCATCGTCTGGCGTCTGCCGCTGGTGGCGGTGATATCCAGCAGAACGATTTCGTCCGCTCCATCGCGGGCATGAGCAGCGGCGCATTCCGCGGGGTCCCCAGCGTCCCGCAGATCCCGAAACTGCACGCCTTTTACGACCCGGCCGCCGTCCACATCGAGACAGGCGATGATGCGCTTGGTCAGCACTTATCCCACCTCGCAGAAATTCTTGAGGATCAGAAGCCCCACGGCAGATGACTTCTCCGGATGGAACTGCACTCCGAAAATGTTTCCCTGTTCGACGGCGGCGGAAAACTGCACTCCGTATTCGCTTGACGCCGTGGTGGCGGCAACTACAGGCGCTTGAAAAGAGTGGGTGTAGTAGACAAAGGAGTCGGGCGGGATGTAACGCAGCAACCGCGAGCCTTCCCGGACTGCCAGCGAGTTCCATCCGACATGCGGCGATTTCACCGAAGCTGGAAAGGGCCGGCAGCGACCCGCAAGAATTCCTGCTCCCGCCAACTGCGGGGCTTCATCACTGCCCTCGAACAGCCACTGCATCCCCAGGCATATCCCGAGGAAGGGTTTGCCGGCGCCCGCACCTTGCAGCAATGCATCTCGCAAGCCCTTGTGGTCAAGGCCAGCCAACGCGGAGAAGTGTCCGACACCGGGCAGAACGATCTTGTCCGCGGTGGCGACGATCTCGGGCTGCGTGGTCACGACGACTTCGGCGCCGAGATAGTCAAATGCTTTCTTCACCGAATTCAGGTTGCCGGCGCCATAGTCCACGATGGCGATCATAGAAGGCCCTTGGTGCTCGGCAGCATGCGTCCCAGGCGGCGGTCGCGGGAGCAGGCTGCGCGCAGAGCCCGCCCAAAAGCCTTGAAGAGCGCTTCAATCTTGTGATGGCTGGAGCGCCCGTAAAGCACGCGTACATGAACATTCGCGCGCGCGCCGCGTGCGAACCCCTCAAAGAAGTCGCCCACCAGCTCCGTCTGCAAATCGCCGACCCGCATGGCGCGGACCTTAGTCTGAACCACGGAGACCGCGCGGCCGCCAAAGTCCACCGCCGCCAGACCGAGAGTCTCGTCCATGGTCATCAGAAAATAGCCGGCTCGCAGAATGCCGCGCCGATCGCCCAAAGCGCGGTCGAATGCCTCGCCCAGGGCGATCCCGACGTCTTCCACGGTGTGGTGCTGATCCACATCCAGGTCGCCCAGCGCGGCGAGCTTCAAGTCGAATCCACCGTGACGCACGAACAGTTCCAGCATGTGGTCTAGAAAACGGATTCCCGTGGAGACTTCATACTTTCCGCGGCCCTCAATGGTGAGGGCGATTCGAATCTCTGTTTCCGCGGTCTTGCGATGCACTTTGGCCTTCCTCACGCTCTCACCTCACGTCCCAATCCAAGCTGCTCGACCACGTCGCGTAGCGCGCCGATCAGCGCCTGCGTGTGTTCGTCCGATCCTACTGTCAGGCGAACGCAGCCTTCGCATCCAGGGTCGGAATGCCGGTCACGCACCAGAATTCCGCCGCCGCGCAGGGCTTGGACGAACTCCGTATGAGCTGAGCCAATGCGTACAAGAACGAAATTGGCGTGGCTCGGCCAGCAATGCAGCCCGAGATGGTCGAGTTCCTGCTGCAATTTCTCGCGATTGCTCAGCACTTGCGCCACATAGCGGCGGACGTACTCCTGATCCTGAAGAGCCTCCGGCAGGACGGCAAGGGCTGCCGCGTTGACGTTGTAGGGCGAGGCCACACGGCGAACCATCGCCATCTGCCGGGCTTCTCCCGCAAGTACGCCAATTCGCAAACCGGCGAGGCCGTAGGCCTTGGAAAAAGTCCGCGCCACGAAAAGATTCTGGATCTGCCGGGTGTGGTCCAGCAGCGTTTCTCCGTGAAATTCGAAATACGCCTCATCGACGAGCAGCGCAGCTTGCGGCGCTGCTTGCGCAATCTGGATGAGGACATCTCCTGCGACCGCTGCCCCGGTCGGATTGTTTGGATTCGCCACTGCGATGAGCCGGGTGCGCGGGTTGAGTTGAGCGAGTAGGTCTTTTGCCGGAAACGTGAAGTTATCCCCGGCGCGCACTTCAACAACACGGGCGCCTTCCGCCTGAGCAAAGATCGCGTACATGGCGAATGTGGGCACGACGACGAGCGCTTCGTCACCAGGATCGAGATATGTGGCGCAGAGCAAATGAATCCCTTCATCGACCCCGTTGGTGAGCAGGACCTGCGCCGGATCGAGTCCGAGAAAACCCGAAACTTCTTCTTCCACCGGCTCGCGCTCGGGATAGCACGCCAACAGTTCCGAATCGAGTGAACGCAGCCGGGCCAGCACGCGCGGCGAACACCCCACTGTGCTCTCGTTGAAATCGAGACGCAGTCCCGTTCGGTCAGATAAAGGTGGCCGATAGACGTGCAGATTCTTTACTGCCTCGCGAGCCTCAAGCATGGGAGCACCTCACTCGGAATGCCTCGGCGTGTCCCTTCAGGCCTTCGGCAGTTGCCAGCGTGATACCCACCGGCGCGATTTGGCGGATGCCTGCGCGGGACACTTGCTGGCAGCCAATGAGGCGGACGAAATCGAGCACGCTGAGGCCGCCACGCACGCGCGCCATGCCACCGGTGGGCAGCACGTGGTTCGGTCCGGAGACGTAGTCCCCCGCCGCCTGGGGCGTGAACTCGTCCAGGAAGACCGCGCCCGCGTGCTGCACAGCCGGAGCCAACGCCGCCGGGAGTGTGAGATGTTCCGGTGCGATGTGATTCGCCGTCTCGACGGCCCGCTCTAGCGAAGCAACCAGAAGAATGGCGCCGCGACTGGAGAGTGATTGGGCGGCAATCGGGTTTGCGCGCATGCGCTTCCGCACCTCGTTCTGGACTCTCTTCGCCAACGCGCGTGAGGTTGTTATGAAGATGCACAGCGCATCGGGATCGTGTTCCGCCTGGGCCACAAGGTCAGAAGCAATGCAGGCCGGATCGCCGTCTGCGCTGATGATGACGGCTTCGGTGGGACCAGCCAGGAATTCAATGGCGCAATCAAATGCCACCAGCTTCTTGGCTGCGGCCACGTACCGGTTGCCCGGACCGACGATCTTGTCCACGCGCGGGAGGTCTTCCGTTCCATACGCAAGGGCAGCGATCGCCTGCGCCCCGCCGACTCGGTAGAATTCGCGCACGCCCAGGAATGCAGCCGCCGCCAGGATTGCCGGGGCCGGGCGTGGAGACACGACGCGAATCTGTCGGACACCTGCAACCTGCGCGGGAATCACGGTCATGAGCAACGTGGAAGGCAAAGGATACCGGCCGCCCGGAACATAGCACCCCACAGATTCCAGAGGACGCACCAACTGGCCCACCGAGACGCCGGGCTGAATCTCGCGCCGCCACTCATGGACCACTAGGGGCATTTGCCACTCCGCATAACGGCGGATGTTGCCCGCCGCCTGCTTGATCGCGTCCTGCAACGTAGGATCAATCTCCGCCCATGCCTCGTGGAGGTCGGTCTCGGAAACACGGATTGGCTCGCCCTTGCTCAATCCGTCCCACCGCGTGGCGTAGCGGCGGACTGCACGATCGCCGTTGCGCCGGACATCACCCACGATGCGGCGGACTGCCGGCTCGACTTCCCCCAGATCGGTGGCGCCGCGCTGTGCGAGCGCAGCCACAAGGCGGGTTTGCTCCGCGCCTTCGAGAATGCGCATCACATCACCACCTTGTTCAGCGGGTATTCGACGATGCCCTGAGCGTTGGCTTGCTTGAGCTTCGGAATCAGTGTCCAGGCGGTGTGCTCCTCGATCACCGTGTTCACTGCGACCCACTCGCCATCGGCCAGAGGCGCAACCGTCGGATTTTTCAGCGCCGTCAGAAGACCGAGAACGGCGGGCAAGTCCGGCTTGCGCACGTTGAGCATCAAACCGACCCGTCCCTGCGCGGCGATCGCTCCGCTGAGCATGACCGCCAGGTTCTCGATCTTCTGCCGCCTCGCAGGATCGGCCCAGGCGGCCCTGTTCGCCACCAGTTGCGTGTTGGACTCAAGTACCGTTTCGAGGACTCTCAAATGGTTTGCGCGCAGTGAACTACCCGTCTCGGTCACCTCGACAATGGCGTCCGCCAGCAACGGGGGCTTGACTTCGGTTGCGCCCCAGGAGAACTCGACCCGCACGGGAACGTTCCGGCTCGCGAAATAGTTGCGGGTGAAACTGACCAGTTCGGTGGCAATGATTCGCCCGTGAAGGTCTTCGAGTTTCTGGAAAGCCGAGTCCTCGGGAACAGCCAGCACCCACTTGACCCTGCCCATGCTTTGTTTGGCATAGATCAGGTCGGCAACCTTCACCACATCCAGGCCGCTTTCGAGTATCCAGTCCAAGCCAGTCAAGCCCGCATCCAGGGCCCCATGTTCGACGTACCGGGCCATTTCCTGGGCGCGAATGAGCAGGCATTCGATATCGGGATCATCCGTGGATGCAAAATAGGACCGGGCGTTGGTGTACACGCGCAGTCCGGCGCGCGTGAAGAGGCTCAAGGTCGCTTCCTGCAAACTTCCTTTGGGAATCCCCAGCCGCAATGTCATCGCTCCGCCCTCTCTTGTGCAAGCAGCGCGGTTCCGAGCGGCAGTTCCTGCGTAAAGCAGGAACGCGTCCCGGTGTGGCAGACCTTGCCCTCGCCCAGCACGCGGACGCGCAGCAGGACCGTATCCCGGTCGCAGTCCGCCCAGGCGGCGACCACCTGCAGACGATTGCCCGAGCTTTCTCCCTTGGTCCACAGGGTCTGGCGGGTGCGGCTGTAAAACGTCACGAATCCAGTGTGCAGGGTTCTATCCAGCGCTTCCCTGTTCATGAAACCCACCATCAGCAGCTCCCCGGTGCCCACATCCTGAACGACCGCAGGCGCCAGGCCCTGCATCTTGTCGAAGTCGATCTCCATCGGACCCTCCTAATCTCCGTGCCAGATTTCCGAACCTCGCACAAAAGCAAAAAGCCCGCTGGGCGAGGTCTGCGCCAGCGGGCTTGGATTTCCTATGAGTGCTTTTGGCTATCCGTGATCCCCCGCCGACACGCTCATCGCATGGTGATGATGGTGATGGCGATGGGTCAGCGGAGTCATCGTGGGCAAGATACTAGGGCAGAAGAGATATGGCTGTCAATCTGTTTCTGGTCCAATTCGTAAGCTCGTCGGAAACGTTGGAAATAACATCGAGTTCGAGCATTACAATGTCATTGATATCAATAACTTACAACAGCTTGATCCGACGCAGTTTCCGCTTCTCTTGCAGGCTTGTTCCCTGGTCGAACGAACGCGCTTAAGTTATTATAAATAAACATGTTATATAAATCTGTTGACAACGATTGCCGTCCGGTTTATTTTCGTTAACGTTTACGATTTTATTGGCATGCTGGATGATCAGTGTTTCGTATAGGTGCCATCTCTTTGGAAATATGGAAATTACTCCGCCTGCCGTGATCGCGGCTTGCGCGGGTTCCACGGACCGAGTGCTGCCATGAATCAAAAAATCAGACTTCTCGACATCGCTGAGGCGCTGGGTGTGTCTACCGGTACCGTGCATCGGGCCTTGCACAATCACGACGGCGTCAACCCCATGACCAAGGCGAGAGTGCAGCAGATGGCGAAGACTCTCGGCTATCGTCCAAATTTGGCGGCCCGGTACTTATCCTCCAAGCGCAATCTTCGGATCTCCGTCAATACTTTGCAGGGGACAACCTCTTTCTGGGATGACGTGAGGGCAGGAATCAGCGAAGAGGCCAGGGGCCTGGTGATGGAGAACGTGGAGATCGAATACCGAACCTATCCACGCCTGGGCGAGGGCGAAGAGGAGGCGTTCGACGCCGCTCTCAAGGCCGAGGTAGATGGGATCATCACTTTCCCCAGCCGGCCCCGAAGCCTGCACTCCTGGATGCGCCGGGCATCGCGCAATGGCGTTCCGGTGGTGTGCGTGGCCACCGACGCCCCCCACACGGGACGGCTGGCGGTCGTCTCGATTGACACCTTGGCCAGCGGAT
>Ga0302322_100002613_pt1 | contig 15249 bp, 10 predicted proteins | sample Fen_T0_2_FD_203757 | JGI IMG/M metagenome (GOLD analysis project Ga0302322, IMG submission 203757) | Peat permafrost microbial communities from Stordalen Mire near Abisko, Sweden - Fen_T0_2 | ecosystem: Environmental > Terrestrial > Soil > Wetlands > Permafrost | place: Sweden: Abisko... | reverse complement strand
TTCCTCCATGCCTAGACGATCTTACTTTCTTCTCCTGTTTCTGCTTGCCGGTCCGTCCGCCTGTGACGACGGCGTCTCGTCTGCTTCGCAATTGAAGCGACTGCGGCTTCTTGCCGTGCAGGCCGAGCCGCCCAATCCCCGTCTGGGCGAAAGCACGGTGCTTCGCCCGCTGGTGTACCTTCCGCCCGGCGAGAGCGTGACCTACGAATGGTCGTGGTGTCCGGTGCCCACGAGCTCGCAAGACGGCTATGCGTGCCCGGTGGACCAGGCCGCCGTGGATGCCATGACCGAGCAGGCCGGGCTGGTCGGGGTTCCTCCGCTGGCGCTCGGAACCGGCGAATCGGCCACCTTCACGAATCCCTTTCCCGCGAGCTTGCTGGCAAGTCTGTGTGCCGGCGACAGCTCCGCCGTCCAACTGTTCACGGGCAGCGACGTCGGTGGGAAGAACCGCCAGGTCTATACCTGCGCTGTGGCCACCGTGCCCATGCAGGTGAAGCTCACCATCCGCGGCAGCACCACCGACACGGGCGTGGTCTCGCTGAGGCTGCCCATCGACGACAACACGCCCGGAAACCAGAACCCCGTCGTCACCGGCATCGGCGTGACCTCACCCGAGCCGACACGATGGCTCGACGAGTCCGGCCTGGTCCAAGTTCCGCGCAACCAGGAAGTGAAGCTGCGTGCGGCCATCGCCCAGGCCCAGGCCGAAACCTACCTCGACAAGCAGGTCGGGCCGGGCGACGAATACGTCCGCGACCCATCCGGCAACTTCGTCCTGGCTCCGTCGCAAGAACGCGTGACCCTGTCGTGGTTTGCCGAGGGCGGCGGCTTCGTCGATCGCACCACCAGTTGGGGTGCCAAGGATCTCGACAGCAATGGCCAGCCCATGCCATTCGAGTCGGCCACCGACAACCCGTGGACCACACCCAAGCAGGACGAGTACGGACAAACCTCGTCCTTGGTGCTGGTCGTGGTTCGCGACAGCCGCGGTGGCGTGGCGTGGACCCGGGGCGTGGCCGGCTTGGAGGGCACGCCATGAGAAGCTCTCGAGTTTCCGCCGTCTTGATGTTCGCGCTCGCGTCCACTGCAATGGCCGCCGAGGACTCGGCCCGCAAGCCGAGCGAGACCAACGCTCTCGACGCCAGCATCCTCGACAAACCGCCGCGACTGGTCCACAAGGTCGCGCCCGAGTTTCCGCCGAGTGCGCCGGGCCAGCAGGCCGAGATCAAGTTGCTCCTCGACGTCGACGACAAGGGCCAGGTGTCCGCCGCCTCGGTGCTCGAACCCAAGCAGCCCACCGGGCTCGGCTTCGAAGAGGCATCGCTCCTCGCCGCCTACCAGCTTGCCTTCGAGCCGGCCGAGATGGGTGGCAAACCCGTCGCCGTCCAGATCGTCTACACCTTCAAGTTCGTTTCCCCGAAGCCCGAAGCTCACGTCGCCGCGCCGACCGCCATCACGCCCGAGTCTGCGCCTGCGCCCGCGCCTGCACCGGTCAAGAACTTCGCCGGCATACTTCGCGAACGGGGAACCCGCTTGCCCCTGCGGGGAATCTTGGTGACCGTGTACCGGGACGAGGACACCTCGCCCGTCGGATTCGAATACACCACCGACGAGCGCGGCCAATTCGCGTTCCTTGCTCTCGCCCCAGGCCAATGGAAGGTTTCCATCGAAATCCCAGGCTACTTCCCCTTCGCGACCACCGAGGAAGTAAGAACCGGCGAGCTTACCCAAGCGACCTACTTCATCGAGCGAAGCAGCTACAACCCCTTCGACGTGCTGGTCGAGTCGCCCCGGCCACGCAAGGAGGTCACCCGGGTCGTCATCGACAGCGAGGTCATCGAGAAGACCCCCGGCGCCATGGGCGACGCGCTCACCGCTCTGCAGAACTACGCAGGCGTCGCCCGCGTGCCCACCTTCGAAGGCCAGCTCATCGTGCGCGGCTCGGCGCCCAAGGACACCAAGGTGTTCGTCGACGGCATCGAGATCCCGATCGCGTACCACTTCGGCGGCCTGCGCAGCGTCGTCCCCACCGGCATGATCGAGAACCTGGACTTCTATCCGGGCAACTTCTCGTCCTACTACAGTCGCGCCATCGGCGGCGTCATCGACGTCACGCTGAAGAAGCCCAAGACCGGACGGTGGAACGGCTACGTGGATGTGAACCTGCTCGACAGCGGGTTCTTCATCGAGGCGCCCGTGACCTCGAAGCTGACGTTGTCGGCCGCCGCCCGTCGCAGCTACGTGGACGCCATTCTGAACGCCGTGGTTCCCGACGACGCGCCTTTGCGAATGACCCAGGCGCCGGTGTACTACGACTACCAGTTCCTGGCCAACTACCGGCCGGCTGCGGCCCACGACCTGCGCCTGTTCCTCTTTGGCTCGGAAGACAAGCTGGCGATGGTGTTCAAGAACGCCGGATCGCTGGGCGCCGAGGTCAGCGGGAATCGCCTGAGCAACAGCATGGGGTTCGGTCGGGTGATGGGCAGCTACCGCTATGTCCCGGGCGAGCACTTCGAGAACACGCTCCGGCTGTCGCTGGGGCGCGATGGGGTGGACGAGGTGGTCGGCCAATACGTCGAACACTTGCACATGGATTCCGTCCAGCTGCGCGACACGGCCCGCGTGCGCCTGTCCGATGCCTTCACCTTGGTCACCGGCGCGGACGGGGTCCTACAGCACTGGATCGCCACCGTGCGCATGCCCATGCCGTCGCGGGAAGGCACGGACCAATCGGACGTCGACCTCACCCAGACCTTCGAGGCGGTGGTCGATGAATACCACTGGCTGCCGGGCGCGTTTGCCGGACTGGAAGTCCAGCCAACGCCGAAGCTGCTCCTGCTCCCGAGTCTTCGCTTCGACCACTACTCGAAGGTGAAGGACACCACGGTCGCGCCACGGCTGTCGGCGCGCTACACGGTCAGCGACCTTCTGACCGTCAAAGGCGCGGTCGGCGTCTACCACCAAGAGCCCGCCGTCGCAGAGAGCAACCAGTCCTTCGGCAATCCACTGCTCAAAACCGAGCGCGCCATCCACTACGCCGCCGGCTTCGAGCTCAAACCATCGTTGGGCGTTTCGGTCGACGTCACCGGCTTCTACAAGGCACTCGATCATCTGGTCAGCGAGACCTCGGCCACGCGGATCGAAGACGGACGCGAGATTCCCCTCCGCCTCGACAACCACGGCGAAGGCCGGGTGATGGGCATGGAGCTGGTGCTACGCCGAGAGCCCATCCATCGACTCTCGGGTTGGGTGGCGTACACGCTGTCGCGCTCCCAGCGCCGTGATTCGGGCGTGGCGGACTATCGATTGTTCCAGTACGACCAGACCCACATTCTGACCGCGGTGGGGATGTGGCGCTTCGGGCACAACTGGCAAGTCAGCTCGCGCTTCCGACTGATCAGCGGCAATCCCAACACGCCCGTTACCGGCGCCGTACTGGACATGGACGCTGGCATCTACAAGCCGACCTACGGCCCCAAGTACTCGGCCCGCAATCCCATGTTCGCCCAGTGGGATCTGCGCATCGACAAGAAGTGGGTATTCAACAGCTTCCTGCTCAATGCCTACCTCGACGTGCAGAACGTCACCAACCGAACCAACGTGGACGCGCCCGACTACAACTTCGACTACCGCAAGACCAAGACCACCAACGCCCTGCCCATCTATCCCATCCTGGGCCTGCGGGCCGAGTTCTGAGACCTTGTTCCGAGACCCCTGGTCGCGGCCGCGGCTACGCCTTCCGTCTCGCCAACCGAGCCACGACGAACGACCGCACGGTCAACGCGACAAAGGCCAGGCAAAGCACCGCCATGATCGAACGCGCGATGGCCGCTGCGGGACGGTTGATAGTCTGACCCGCCAGCATCCGCACGAATGGAGGAATGCCGCCAACCGAACCGGCGAAACCGATCAAGCCCGCCAGCGCCGCGCCATGCATCGCATGCATGCGCAGGCTTGCTTTGCGCGCCAATAGTCCCATGACCACCAGCACGATGCCGATGACCGCCGGGATCAACGCTGTCGGGCTGTGCGCCCCCGTACTGACGTAGCCGATGATCCCCAGCAAGACCAGCACGCCCCCAAAGCCCACGGTGATGTTTGCCATGCGCAGAATCTAGCCCGCATTATTCGCCATGCATGGTTTTTCCCCGCTACGGCTTTCGGAAGACCAGGAACGTTTGGTACGGCAGAAGCTTCGGCTGCTCAGAGTCCAGCACCAGACCCGCCAGGGTTGCCATCGCCAGCAACTTCGCCCGTGGGATCTTCAGCTTCTCCGGCGGTCCCTGCGGCAGCTTGCCCTGTTTGAATTCGATCAGCACCAGCCGCACGCCCGATTTCATCTCGCCCGCCATCTTGCCAAGCCAAGCCGAGGGATCGGGCACGTGATGAAGAACGTCGCACACGAACACCACGTTGGCGCCGTCGGGAACTCCGGGATCCTCCGCCTTGCCCAGCACCGCCTCGACGTTCGATACATTTTCCGTCATCGCCTTGTGGTGGATGTGCCGGACCATCTCGGGCTGAATGTCGATGGCCACCACCTTGCCGCGCGGAACCGCCTTGGCGAAGCGGAAGCTGAAGTAGCCCGACCCCGCGCCCACGTCCGCCACCGTCTCGTCGCCCGCAAGCCCAACCGCCGCCACCACCTCATCCGGCTTTTGCCACTTGGCCCGGTCGGCCCGTTCCAGAAACGCCACGTACTTCTCGACATCCTTGAACGGTCGCAGATCCGCCGGATGAACGCCCTGCTTCGCCAGCGGGCAGTCGATACCCGGCGTGTGCCCCATGCCCGGCGTGTGCACCAGCGCCTCGTCCGCCCAAGCCCAGCCAATCGCCACAGTGGTCGCCAGAAGTGACACAAATGCGATTCGAGAATACACAGCCATTAAACAAGCCTTTCGTGGATTGCGCGCGTAAGAGGGACGAAGTCTAGCCTACGCGGGTGAGAATCGCCGGTGTCCCCATGCCCGGTCGCGGGTGGTGGCGCCGGCTTTGGGATTGGTCCCCAACCGCACGTTCCCTGGCCGCACACGAGCGGGTTGCCCTTGGTGTCGCGGAATTCGTCCGCCACGCTGGCCATTCGTTCGCCGTCTTCAATCACATCATCAGGGACCTGCGGCTGGTCGCCATACGTCGATCCGTCGAAGCCCGGCACATCGCGCTTCAGCAGTGGCGCCCACGTTTGGATGTGCTTGAGCAAGGTCGCAATAGCGGCCCTGCACGATGCGAACCGCCCGAAAACCGCGGGTGGGCGGGTGTGGTCAAGGGGAAAGTTGCATCTCGTCAAACCCCATTCAGATTCCGGACCAAGCTCTCCAGATATCCGATACAATCCGCCGTGCCTTGGCCAGAAACGATCGTTCCGTTCGTCTGGAGCTGTTGAAGCAGGCACTTCTACAGACCCGGCGAGGCGTCGCCCTGAAGGCACTGGCAGAGAAGCACAACTGGAGGTTGCGGAACCTCTACCGTGACATCGAAGTCCTCGAAGCTGCGGGTTTTCCCATCCGATGCGAGAGCGGTCTCTACCGGATGGATGCCACGGTTCCCCCCATCTCCGGCGCGCCCAGCGCCGACGAGCGTCTGGCCCTCTTCCTCGCCCGCGAGCAAGCCGCGGGCTGGAAGCACACATCACTTGGCAAAGCCCTGGACAAACTGTGGCACCGCATCGCCACCAGCTCCGGCGGCCAGACCGCCCTGTTCCCCATCGACAGCGCCCCTTGGCTCAGCACCCGCGAATGGCGCCCCATCGATTACGGTCGCCACGCCAAGATCGTCGAGACCCTGGAGCGCGCCACCCGCGATCGCATCGCCGTTCAGACCCGCTACCGAGCCGCCTCGACCCGACAAACCACCAGCCGCGTGATCGAGCCCGGCCAGCTACACTGGGATCCCGGCCTCGAAACCCTGTACCTCATCGGCTACTGCCGCCTGCGCTCCGACATCCGAGTCTTCGCCGTCCACCGCTTCCTAGCCGTCTCGCCCACCACCCAAACCTTCCCGGCCCGGGCAGAAACAAGAAGTAGAGCCGCCCTGAACAAGGCCTTCCGCGTGTGGCGAAGCGAGCGCGTCCTGCCCGTACGCATCTGGTTCGCCCCCGAAGTCGCCGAAGAAATCCGCGAGCGCCGCTGGCTGGCGAATCAAGCGGTGGAAAGCGAGCGCGGCGGTGTCGTCCTGAGTGGGGAGGTCGCAGGGCTGGCGGAGGTGGAGAGGTGGGTTCTGAGCTACGGCGGAGCCGCGCAGGTGCTGGAGCCACGAGAGCTGCGCGAGAGCGTGGCCGCGAAGCTGCGGGCGGGCGCGGAGGGGTACCGCGAAAACAGATTGGCCAGAACTGACAATGGGTAGGCGCAGGATGGTGGGGAACTCAAAGACCGGCTGAGGAAAAACCATGTCGGACCAACCAGAACATGCCGAGCTCGGATATTTCCACAAGAAGTTCTCGGCCCTGATGGGCTTCTCGCCCATGCCCTGGCAGGAGCGGCTGTTCGTGCGGTTCATGACGAACGACCTCCCGTCAGGCTGCGACATCCCGACGGGCCTGGGCAAGACGGCGGTGATGGCGATTTGGCTGTTGGCCCGGGCGGCAGGTGCGCCGCTGCCGCGGAGGCTGGTCTACGTAGTGGACCGGCGCGCCGTCGTGGATCAAGCGACGGATGTTGCCGAGAGCCTGCGGAAAGGCATCGACGGTGATCCACAGGTTCGGCAAGCACTTGGGCTCAGGGATGGCCGTTCGCTGCCGATTTCCACCCTACGTGGTCAACACGTCGACAATCGGGAATGGCTCGAAGATCCCGCCTCGCTCGCCATCATCGTCGGCACGGTCGACATGGTCGGCTCGCGTCTACTCTTCGAGGGCTACGGCGTATCTCGAAAGATGCGGCCGTACCATGCTGGCCTGCTCGGAGCGGACAGCCTGGTCCTTCTCGACGAAGCGCATCTGGTCCCTCCGTTCGAGCACCTTCTCGCGGCCATCGACCAGGGCGAGGTCACCTTCGGTCCCCGCGCTACGGACAGGCAGGCCCTCGTGCCGAGGTTCAGGCTGCTAACCCTGTCAGCGACCGGGCGTGGCTCGACCGCGAGGTGCCATGGCCTCACGGAGAGGGATCTGCAACATGAGGAGGTCAAGAAGCGCCTCGGCGCCAAGAAGCGACTGACGGTCCTCCCACCGCCGAGCGATCCGGAGGGCTGGCAGCTGGCCGGCGTTCTTGCCAAGGAGGCGTGGAAGCTAACCGAGAACGGAGCGACACCGCTCCGCTGCATCGTCTTCTGCCACAAGCGAGAGGTGGCCGAGCAAACGTTCGAGGAAGTCGAAGGCCTTGCCAAGGGCGACAAGAAGACCGGTCGAGCAAAGGTGGCCATCGACTTGGAGCTATTCGTCGGTGGCCGCCGTGTATTCGAACGGGAGAAGGCAGCGGCGAGACTCCGCGAGATGGGGTTCGTCGCTGGGACCGCAGCGCCGCCGGACAAGCCCACATTCCTGATCGCCACCTCTGCGGCAGAGGTCGGCGTCGACCTGGACGCCGAACATATGGTCTCGGACCTGGTCCCATGGGAACGGATGGTACAGCGGCTCGGGCGTGTGAATCGTCGAGGCAACGGGAATGCGGCCATCGTGGTGGTCCGCGAGCCAGAACGCAAACTACCGAAGAACGTGGAGAAAGCTCTCGCCAAGCCCGTCGACCAGCGTGACGAAAAGGAGAAGAAGGCTGTTATCAAGTACGAGACCGAGATCGCGTCTGCCAGATCGTGGCTCGAACCGCTGGGAAAGCTCCCAGAAACCGAGGATGCTAGGGACGCTAGCCCTGGCGCAATTCGAAAGCTCAAGCTCCGGGGCGAAGTTGACAAGGACATATCCCAGGTCCTTCTCAAAGCCTCCACGCCGGCACCGCTCTATCCGGCCCTCACCCGTCCTCTCGTCGACGCCTGGTCCATGACGTCCCTCAAAGAGCACACCGGACGACCTGCTATCGATCCCTGGCTGCGAGGCTGGACCGATGACACGCCCCAGACCACCATCGTTTGGCGGCGGTTCTTGCCCGTCCGGCCTCGCGGCAAGGTCAAGGACGGCGAGATCGAGGCCTTCTTCGAGGCTGCTCCACCGCATGCGAGCGAAACATTGGAGACCGAGACATACCGGGTGATCGAGTGGCTGGAAGCGCGAGCCAAGGCGAAGACACAGGAAGGAGGCCGCGATACGAACGCCGTCGAAGAGCACGAGCCATCCTCTGCGAGTGACGACGAGGCCGACCTCGAGGATTCGGACGCGCAGTACGATGCGACAGATCCGATCACGGACGGTGAGAAGGTTGACCAAGGAGCGAGCGACGGTGGAAATGAACTATCGGATCGTGACCCGGTTGCGTTCGTGCTCTCGCCCGCGGGCGACCTCCGCAAAGGTATGCACCAAGGTCTGCACCTAAGAAATTTGGCACCGCTTCCGGACAAGAGGGCCGACAGTCGCAGGAGAATAATCCTGGAGCGACTGCTCCCAGGCTCAACTGTCGTGGTCGACCGGCGGCTCGCTGGTTTGGCGGATACTGGTCTACTGGACGACTATATCGACGGGCAACCACTCACCTCCGACGGTGGCGTCCCGTGGGACGCCGTTCGATTCCGAGTGAGGTGCGTGGCGGCCGGGGCAGAGTCGGTGGTGGAGAGGGACTGGCACGAACGCCGACGCTTTGCAACCGAGATCTCGGCCGACGGCGAGCCGACCTCCTGGCTCATCATCGATAAGCGGCGCCACGATGCAGCCACCGAGGAGGATCGCGCACAGAGCAAACCTCAGCTTCTTGTCGATCACACCGCGATGGTCGAAAGGAGGGCTCTGAAGATCGCCCGTGATCTCGGTCTGCCGGAGCCATACCCGGCAGTTCTCGCTGTCGCTGCCAGACTGCACGACGACGGCAAGAAGGAGGCACTGTGGCAGCGGGCTTTCAGGGCCAGGTCCGATGGTATCTATGGCAAGACCAAGGGGCCGGTGAATTTTGCGCTGCTCGATGGCTACCGCCACGAGCTTGGTTCCCTGCCAGCCGCCACAACGGAGTTGGAAGCGGCCAAGCTGCCCGAAGAACTGCGGGAGCTCACCCTTCACCTTATCGCCGCCCATCACGGCTTCGCCCGTCCGGTGATCGGCACCAGCGGCTGCGACAGCTCCCCTCCCTCGAAGCTCGAGGAGCGCGCTCGCGACATCGCCCTAAGGTTTGTGCGCTTGCAGAAGGACTGGGGCCCATGGGGGCTCGCTTGGTGGGAAGCGCTACTCCGTGCAGCCGACCAGCAGGCATCCCGCGAAAACGACGAGCGTCAGGAGAAGCCGTGATGGCCCAAGCATCGATCCCAGTTGATCTCCTCAACCCAGGCCAGGTCTTCGCCTGTCTCGGCTTTCTGGAGGCTGCCGACGTTCTCCTCGGAGATGCGGAGGGCAGCTTTGACTGGGCCGAAGAATCTAACGTCCGCTTCCACCTGCGTGCGCGCGGCGAGAAAGACCCCGTAAGCAGGGTGCTTGGCTTTCTGGAGTCGGCGCGGGTCGAATCGATTGCCCCTTGTGGATCGAAGAACGACACAGAGAAGTGGAATGTGCCTACCGAGAGGCTGGAACCAGATTCAGCATTCCCTTGTCCGGATCCTGACAGCCCTGCAACCATGCCCGCCAAACTCGTCTCAACGAAGGAAGGGATTTCGTTGGTAATTGACCACTGGTGCGAGGAGGGCACGAGGACGCGGCGCGACGCCGTCAAGTTCTGGGCGGGCGCCGGGGGGTATCCAGGCGCGGCAATCGTCAGAGACGCACTAGACCTTGTCCGCGGAAAATGTGCGGACGTGACGTCCTCCCCCTTCGCACTCGCCGCGCCTCAGAGCAGCAACCTTCGTCTTGATTGGCGCCGTGACTACATCCCCATCGACGCGGGTTTCTCGCTCAACAGACATAGCAAGATGACCGCGGTTGGCTTCCCGCTCGTAGAGGTTCTCGCCGCCCTTGGGCTGACGAATGCTCGTCCGATGAAGGTCCACAGACTCGAGTATCGCTATCAGGTTCTTGGCCAGATCGATGGGCAAAGCCATTCGGTGGGGTCCCCGATGTATTCTGCGTCGCTCCTCCGCGCCGGACTAGGCTGTGCCGAGTTGCCATTTCCACGCCGAGTGTTCCGAATGGGCCTGGGTTGGCCAGGACAAGAGGGCCAAGCGCGTGCCATTACCATTGTCAACGAGGAGAGACACCGATGACGAACGATGAAGAAGCCAAAATCACCGACGAGACCAAGAAAATCTACGACACGTGGGCGACGGACCTGACGGGGCCAGTGGCGCTGCACATGAGGCAACCACTCCTTCCCGTCGGCGGTGAAGGGGGCGTCATCTTCCCTCCGACCTACGCCGACGTCGGCTACAACGTTGACACCCTCTCGGATGGCACAAAGGTCGCCACCATCGACAGCGTGGGCTCTCAGGCCAACCGAATGGAGCCCATCTTCAAGAAAGCACCGGAAGGTCAAACCAACCGCCTCTCCGCCCTCGTTCCACAGATCACGATTACGATCAGCGACGGAAATAGCGTCTCAATCCTCGACGTTGGCCATCGGCTCGGTGACGCGATTGTCCGATGTACCGAGCTGGCAGACGAGGCCACCAAGGCATTCAGGGCATTTCTGAACAACGGGGATGCCACGCAAATCGCGAAGCTTTCCCCAACCTCTCTGGCTTTCGGTGTCTGGGACTCGCGCGAAACATCGGCAAAGCTGCCTCGGATCGTCCATTCCGTCGTGCGTGCCTGGAACGTTGAGGTGCTGACCAGATCAGCCCAGTACAATCCGCCGGTGGACTACGCTGAGCTTGCCGTGTTCACCGACGAGGAGAAGGCGAAACAGGAAGGAGATCCCAAGAGCCCCCTGGCCAAGCGTGGCTTTGTCCATGTTCCCGCTCCCAGAGCGCTCGGCGGTGTGATCGCCCGCGGCCCAATCGTCCGAGAGGTCACGGTCAACCTGGTGGCATTGAGGCGCCTCAACCGTGGCGACCAGGGTGTCAAGCTGTGCCAGTACGTCCTAGGTCTCGCTCTAGTCGCCGCGACCGACCCAGGCGACGGGTTCCTCCGCGAGGGGTGCCTTCTCGTGCCCGCAGACTCCAAGGTACCCGCAAGTTGGCAGGCGATCTCCCGCAACGGTGCCCGTGAGACCGTCGCGATCACCCACGACACCGCGTTCGCGTATGCCGGAACGGCGGCGACGGCATTCGAAGTGGCGGCCGAGCGGTCGGTACAGTTCCAGAAGGACCTGGCCAAGGCAGATGTCAAGAAAGCGGACAAGAAGAAGGAAGCCTCCTCCAAGGCGGGCAAGTGAGGTGCTGGTTTGGCAAGACTTGTCATTGAGGTTCACGAGCATGACGGTCGGTATCACGGCGCGGGGGAGGACTCACCCTCGCCTGGGCGGCTGTTCCAAGCACTCGTCGCAGGGGCAGCCTCGGGAGCAGAGATCGAGAGCCAGACGTACGCTGCTCTGAAGTGGCTCGAGGGGCTCTCCCCACCGGTGATCGGACTACCCGGCTTCTGGCCTGGCCAACGTATCGACATTTTCGTCCCGAACAACGATCTCGACAGCGTCGGCGGCGATCCCCGCGACATCGCGGAGATTCGTTCCAAGAAGGCGGTCGCCCCACAGTTCTTCAACCAGTCAACTTCCTTCTTGTTCGCGTGGCCCTTTGACAAAGGTGGCAGTCCATATCCACGCGTGATCTGCGCCCTTACCGAGCGCCTGTACCAGTTCGGCCGCGGTGTCGACATGGCGTGGGCCTGGGGCGAGGTCCTGGATGAGGCAGAGTTCGAGTCCCGTCTGGCGTCCTACCCAGGACGGGTCCTTCGTCCTTCGCAGGGAGGACGCGGGATCACCTTGCGTTGTCCATACCTCGGCTCGCTTGAGAGCCTGCGAAGTCGCTACGAGGCTTACTCTCGACGATTCGCCGTTGAAGGGACCGGCAAGAATACCAAACGTACCTTCACACAGCCACCGAAGGCCAGCTTCGCCCAGGTCGTCTACGAGGCGAAATCCGATCGGCGGGTCTACGACCTCCGCAAGTCGGACTCGGACACCAGCTTTGCCTGCTGGACCCTGGCGATGGCCTCTGCCCTGGTATCAAAAGTGCGAGATCTGGCCGCCGACCGCCTGCGCAAACACATGCCCCACCAAGTCACGCATGTTGAAGCCTCGCTGATCGGCCGCAAGGCCAATGGTAGCGACACCGGCCCGACCTCCGCACGCGTTCGTATCGTGCCCCTGCCGTCGATCGGGCATGCTCACGCCGATCGCGGAATACGCAGGATCGTGGTCGAGGTTCCTGCCGACTGTCCCCTTCGTGGCGATGACGTGCACTGGGCATTCTCTGGGCTGGGCATCGACGAACTGGTTGATCCTCAAACCGGCGAAGTCTCGGGAGTCCTGCTCGTCCGCACCGATGACGAAGGAATGCTGTCCCGCTACATTGGACAACCGCCGGGGCGCCGCTTGTGGCGAACGGTCACCCCTATTGCGCTGCCAGCCACGGCTGGTCGTCGCAGAATCGAGCCGACCGGTCGACTCGCCGAGGCGAAGGCTGGCAACGAACGCGCCGAGGAGAACGCCCGCGCCGCCGCCGCCATCGTACAGGCGCTTCGCCACGCTGATGTCCGAGGCCACGTTCATTCCGTGAGAGTTCAACGGGAACCATTCACCGGCAACGGCGAGCGGGCCGAGCGATTCGCACCGGGAACGCGCTTTTCCAAGGAGCAGCTCTGGCACGCGGAGATTGCCTTCGAAGAGCCCATCAATGGCCCCCTGGTGATCGGCAACGGCCGATTCCTCGGTCTCGGCGTCATGCAACCAGTCCCGGCAGTCGAAGGCGTATTCGCGTTCGAGATCACGGACGGTCTCACGTCAGCGGAAGCCCACGACGAGATCTCCCGTGCTCTTCGTCGCGCTGTAATGGCGAGGGTCCAGGAGGTCATCGGACGACGAAATACACTCCCGCCCTTCTTCTCGGGTCACAACGATGATGGCACACCCGCACGCAGCGAAAACCAGCCACACATAAGCTGTATCTTCGACCCCAAAAGATTGCGGTTGCTCGTTGTCGCCCCGCACTTGCTCGAGCGTCGTGGACCTGATCGTGACGATATCTCGAACCTTCAGACCCTGGCCGAGGCGCTTGTGGGTCTCAGCGAGCTGCGCGCCGGCCGAGCGGGCAAGTTGGCCCTCAAGCCGAGCGTGGTTGATGCTGGCGACGACCCGATCTTCCGACCATCCCGAGTCTGGGAGAGCGCGACGCCCTATCTGGTCACTCGTCACCCGAAAGGGACCGACGCTACCCAAGCTCTCCAAACCGACTTGCTCGAGGAATGCCGACGTCGCGGCTTACCAGCACCGGATATCGTTTTCCGGGGCCTCCGAGGGATATCTGGCGCCGGCCTAACGGCGAATGCGCGTCTCACCTTCAGCACTGCCGTACCGGGGCCCATCATTCTGGGCCGGAGCCGGCACCGGGGCGGCGGCCTCTTCGTCGCCGTATCTCCCGGCTAGCGAGTAGCATCTCCTGCGGCACCCACGCGATCCATCCCGCAATGTCCCGAGCAGAGCACGTCGGCCCCAAAGACCCGGTGGTCCTTCACAAGGCCACTGCCTTGGCCCGCCATCAGGGCGCGGGGGATCGCCCTGCGTCGCAGGCCAGGCTGTTCCATCACTGCGATCGTTCTCGTCGGCACGGCTAAGTCCGACTTCCACAAGATGCTGGTTATTCATGCAGGCTCGCAACCGAGGTCACGGGTCCCATTTGCCTGGCTATTTTTCCCACTTCGGCCTGGACCTCTTCGTTGCCGCCCCGACAACCTGCTTACCGGCGCTCTCCCCTTCAGTCCCTCGGATCCAGCATGGCGACGAGCTCGGGCAGATCGTCGACCACCGTGGTCCACAGCAAGGAAAGGTCGACGTCGAAGTAGTTGTGTACCAGCCGATTTCGCATGCCGATGATGTGAGCCCACGGAACGTGGATATGCTTGGATCGGGCTTCCGGTCCCAGGCGGGCGGCCGCTTCCCCTATGATCTCCACACATTTGAGGAGGGCGAGCGTGAGCTTGCGGTCGCCGGCCAGATCGCCCTCCTTTCTTCCGACAACGAACGTGAGGGCATCACGCGCGGCAGCCAGCATGTCGGCCACTCTCAACGAATCATCACGCGGAGACATATTCCGTCACGGCTTCGGCAAGCACCTGGTCGCGGAAAGAAGGGTGCAGCTCGGCGGGGGTACGAAGGTCGACAGGGCGACCGAGCATGGCGGACAGTTCCTGAGCCATGCGGGCCATGGCGAGGTAGCCGATGCGGGCGCCCGGTTGGAATTCGACCAACATGTCCACGTCACTACCTTCGTGAAAATCATCGCGCGTGACCGAGCCAAAGAGCGACAGCCGACTGATCTGGTTTGCCCGGCAGAAGCGGTCGATTTCGGCGTGCGGAATCTGGACAGCCGCAGTGTCCGGTCCATCGCCCTTGTGGACTGCCTGTCTTACGATATGCCGGTCGACCATGCCGAGAATTGTAGCATTGGCACCCCTCACCCCGCCATCAACCCCGCCACCGCCAAGTCATAGTCCGGCCTTGTCCCATCCCATAGCGGCAGGTTCGCGTCGGGGCCTAGATCCAGGCCCCGCTCCTCGGCCCATTCCTGCAACCAGGTCAACGTTCGCTCGACGCTCTCTCGCAACGGCACGGCTGCCACGGGTTCCCCGGCGGGCGATGCAAACCTCAATTCACCTTCTGCCGTCCGAACCACGGACCAGCCGCCCTCGTGGACCATCCGGTGGTGGACGGTACACAGCATGACCAGGTTCCCCACGCTGGTCTCGCCACCGTGTAGCCAGTGCTGGATGTGATGGCCATGAAGGAAGCGGTGGTGGGTGCAGCCTGGAAAGGCGCAGCCGTGGTCGCGCAGCATCAGGACTCTGCGAATGGCAGGAGGAATGGTGCGCGTCCTGCGGCCGATGTTCAGATCTGCCCCCTGACTGGCGGTCGCGACGATGCCGCAATCGCATGCGACCCGGCGAAGGCTTTCCGCGGAAACGCGGGCGCCGTCGTCCAAGGTGGCGGCAAATTCACCGTCGGCACCAAGCATGTCCTTTTCCAAATGGACCATAACCTGGAAACGCTCGCCACCGTTGCCGGTGGCGGGATGACCTGCAAGGAAAGCCTCGGCCATGGTGACTGCGCCGTCCGCGCGCGAGGGCCAAGCGGCGTCCTT
>Ga0302322_100002611_pt1 | contig 15250 bp, 17 predicted proteins | sample Fen_T0_2_FD_203757 | JGI IMG/M metagenome (GOLD analysis project Ga0302322, IMG submission 203757) | Peat permafrost microbial communities from Stordalen Mire near Abisko, Sweden - Fen_T0_2 | ecosystem: Environmental > Terrestrial > Soil > Wetlands > Permafrost | place: Sweden: Abisko... | reverse complement strand
CCTCCAGGACGGGCATTCTCCGGCGAGCCGCAGGGGACTTGCGCTGTTCGTGAAAGGCCAGGATCTGCAGCTCTGTGGACAGGTCCACCTTGCGCACGTCGACACCATCGGGGACCAGGAGCACACGGGGGGCAAAGTTCAGCACCGACCGCACGCCGGCGGCGACCAACCGGTCACACACCCCCTGAGCGGACTCGGCGGGAGTCGCGATAACGCCGATCGCGACTCCGCGCTCGGTAACGGTCCGCTCAAGATCATCGACCGACCGCACGACCATCCCGGCAATCACCTGACCGATCACCCCAGGGTCGCGATCCAGCAGTGCGACAACCTGAAACCCTCGAGTGGCAAGGCCCAGGTAGGCGGCCAGTGCATGACCCAGATTGCCCACGCCAACGATCGCCACGGGCCAGTCCTTTGCCAGACCGAGCTCACGGGTGATCTCGTGGGCGAGCATCTCGACGCCGTACCCGACCCCACGAACGCCGTAGGAGCCCAGATGGCTGAGATCTCGGCGCAGCTTGGCCGACCGAACCCCCGCCGCGGCAGCGAGCTCCTCGGATGAGACGGAAGAGATGCCGCGCTCGGCGAGCTCACTCAGGGCATGCAGATACTGCGGCAGCCGGGCAACCGTTGCATCGGGTATCTCCTGCCGTGCTGCCGGGTCGGCGATCACGAAGTCACCGACTCCTCTCAGGGATGAACCCCTCCATAGCACGGAGGAACTTGCAGCGCGTGGTTACCCCCCAGAGTAGGTGTTTGTGAACGCGTACACAAAGTCGCGGAACCGGCGGTCCCGTGTTACAGGAGAGACATCGCAGCCGGCCGTGCGCACTTCGACTAAGCGTCCGGAACCTCGATGGCCCGACTGCTCCCGAGAGCCGTGCGAAGGCGGGACTCGTCCACCCGCCAGAAGTCATGCTGGACACCGTCCACGAGAGTCACCGGGATCTGTTCCCAGTAGGCAGCGCTCAGCTCGGGGTCATCAAGGATCGAGAGCTCCACCCACCGGACGCCCAGATCCCGCGCCACCCGTTCGACCACGTCACGCGCCGGGCCGCACAGATGGCAGCCGGGCTTGGTGATGAGGGTGATCCTGGCAGGCCCGCGGTCAGTCACGGCCCCACTGTATGCCGAGCCACACTGTATGCCGAGCCAGACCGCGTGCCGGGCCAGACCGCATGCCGGGCCAGACCGCATGCCCGCCGAAACTGGATGTGGGGCGAGTCAGGCTCAGAAGAAGACCGACCTGCGCTGCAGCAGCAGCGAGTAGAGCGTCTGCTGAATCGTCTCGCGGACCCGGTCGGTGAGGTCGAACACCACCATGGGGTCGTCGGCTGCCTGCCGTCCCAGAGGCGCGGTCTCCACCGGCGCGCCGAACTCGATGATCCACTTGCTTGGCAACGGAATCAGGCCGAGCGGACCCAGCAGCGGGAAGGTCGGCGTCACCGGGAGATAGGGGGCTCCGATGACCCGGGCGACGGTCTTGAGGTTGCCGAGGATCGGGTAGATCTCTTCTGCCCCGACGATGGAGCACGGCACGATCGGCATGCCGGTGCGCAACGCCGCCGCGACGAACCCGCCCCGGCCGAACCGTTGCAGCTTGTACCGCTCGCTGAACGGCTTGCCGACGCCCTTGAAGCCCTCGGGCCAGACACCGGCGATCTCGCCTGAGGCCAGCAACCGCTCGGCATCGGGGTTGGCGGCCAACGTGCAGCCGCTCTTGCGCGCGACCGGCCCGACGATAGGCGTCTTGAAGACGAGGTCGGCTCCGAGCATGCGCAGGTAGCGATGGGCTGGGTGCTCGTCGTGAACCGCGACCTGGGTCATCAACGAGTCGAACGCCACGGTGCCCGAATGGTTGGCCACGATGAGTGCGCCGCCAGCGCTGGGGATGTTCTCGACGCCGCGGACCTCGACGCGAAACCACGATCTGTACAGCGGCCGCAGCAACGGGAGGTAGATGTTCTCGGTGAAGTCCTCATCGAAGCCGAAGTCGTCAACGGCATAGTCCCCGCTCAGCCGTCGACGAACGAAGGAAAGCGTGGTGGCGACCTGACGCTCGATGTCATCCCCGGACAGCCCGGAGGCCGCGGCCGCCCGGCGCAGCGCCGAGATCGCGAAGGTGACCAGCTCGTCGACACCCATGCCCACCCGAGCGGAAGCCGCGGACGGTATTGCCGGCGTCGCCGTGACGCCTCGCGCCGGGGCGATGGTCCGCGTGGGGCGGGCGGTACGGGAGGTACGCGGGATGGGGGTCGTGGGAGTGCTGGGAGTGGTACGGGAGGTACGGCCACCCTTTGTCGTCAGCACCCGGCCCGGCTTCGGAACGGGGCGCGGACGGTGGACGGTCGTCGCGTTGACGTCGACGGCGCTCAGAGCCGGACGCAGTGCGACCTCGTCGCCAGAGGCATCCGTCAGCAGAGGGGTCCGGCGCCGTTTGGCCCGCTCTCCGGAGGCCCTGGCTGCGCCTAGCGCCAACGTGTCCGCGCCAGACCCGCGAGCTGTGCCCTTCTTACCTCGGGACCCGCCTTGAATCGGGACGACCTTGGGATCGGCCATCATTGTCTTCCCCCCGAAGAGTCCGAGTGCGTGAGGACCTTGACCGCGGAGTCCGCCAGCGCTCCGGCGGCCGCCGCGATCGTGGCACTGCCTGGCAGACCTGACCTGGCATGGGCGATGAAGTCCTCATAAGCCGAACGAGTGGTGAACTCCGGCTCGAGCCGGAGCACTTCGCGCATTCTGGTGGTGTCCATGCCCCTGCCCCAGGCAAGGTACTGCATCTGCTCCGGCGAGAAGTCCGCCAGCCCGGCGCGCCTGACGAACCGGCTCAGCAGCCCGCACGCGGACAGCGGGACCGGGATAGTGGCCCGACCGGCCAGGCGAGCGGCCTGCTGCACCGTGATGACACCGTCGGCAGCCACGTTGACGATGCCGACCGGTGGCCCCATGGTGGCCAGCAACAGGCTCTGTACGGCGTCGTTCTCGTGCAGCAGCTGGAGCCTGGCGTCGAACCCCAGCGGCGTCGGGATCACCGGCAGGCTCAGGTAGTCCGTCAGGCCCGTCCTGAGCCCGGGGCCGACGATGTTGGCCAGGCGCAACATGGAGATCTCAACGTCCGGACGGCGACGTGAGAAGCCTCGGACGTAGCCCTCGACCTCGACCGAGTCCTTGCCGAAACCCGCCCGCGGCAGCGCCTTCGGCCCCATGTCCTCAGCAAACATCGCCGGGTCACGAGGTGAGGAACCATAGACTGCGGCGGATGACTTGACCACGAGGCGGCGGATACTGGGGGCCTTCTGGCAGGCTGCGAGCAGCTGCATGGTGCCGATGACGTTGATCTCCTTCTGGGAGGCCCGCCCACCTGCTGACAGCGGCGTCGCAATGACGTTCATGTGGACGACGGTGTCGACCTGCGCCTGGCTGATGATCCGCGCGATCATCGGGTTGCGGATGTCGGCGCGGACGAACTCGGCGTTGCCGAGGTCATGCGGAGGCGGGATGACGTCGATGCCGATGACTCTCTCGACGCCGGGATCGGCCGTGAGCAGGCGCGCGAAACTACCACCGAGATAGCGGGACACGCCGGTTACCAGAACCACGTCCGCCATGAACCCACCCTCTTCGCCACGGTTGCCGCGCCACCCCGGCGCTTGGGGACGATCCTAGCCAGAGCAACACGAAGACCCGCCACAAAGGTGACGGGCCCCGCACAAAGCCTGAGCTATTTCTTGTTGCGACGCTGGTGACGCGTCTTGCGAAGCAGTTTGCGATGCTTCTTCTTCGCCATGCGCTTGCGGCGCTTCTTGATGACTGAGCCCATGAGTGTCCTTTGCCTTCAAGCCTGAATAAGTGGGCAGTGCTGAGTTGTTGCGACCGTTGCAGGCACGAACTCCGCACCACGCCGAACATTCTGCGCTAGCGTACCGCCCCCGCTTGCCCCACCCCAAACTCCGGTGTCAGGCGGTGTCGATGAATGAGCCCAGCAGGTAGTCGTGAACAGCACTTTCCGGAACCCGGAAGGAGCGACCGACCCGAACCGCCGGAAGCTCGCCACCGTGGATCAGGCGATACACGGTCATCTTCGACACGCGCATGAGCGAGGCAACCTCAGCGACGGTGGCGAACCGTACATCGGCCAGTCGGCGTTCCTGAGCCATGGTGCCCCTCTTGTTCTGACCCCGGGGAGAGCGGTGACAACAAGAGTCTGACATCTGTCCAGCCGACACGCCGCATGCGGCCCGCTCAGTCGAACCAGATGTCCAGTCCGTGAAGGGGGAACACAGCCTCCCGAGTGGCCATCACCGCCACGTCGACGGCGTCCTCCGGGTCAAACCCGACTGCCCAGGAACGCCACCACACCTGTCCACCTCTGGTCTCGGCATCGCCCATATGAGTCGGCCCCGACTGCTCGTACCGCTCCATGACGTAGTCGCGCCACGCCTGTGGCACCTCGGCATCGAACGGGATCGGACGATGCGCGGCGATCGCCGTCAGATGGGTCCATGCCAGGGGCACCACCTGGACGAGCTCGTAGCCACCGCCGCCGAGCGCGACCCACTTGCCGCCGCACAGCTCGTGAGCAAGGTCATGCAGGGAGTCGTACGAGGTGCGCTGGGCGTCCACGGACAGAGCCAGGTGAGCCAGTGGGTCCATGACATGGGAGTCACAACCGTGCTGGGTCACCAAAATCTCGGGGTTGAACGAACGCACCAACGGGGGCACGACCGAGTGGAACGCCCGCAACCACGCCGCGTCGCCGGTGCCAGGCGGCAGCGCCACATTGACGGCGCTCCCCGGCGCCCCCGGACCGCCCGTGTCACCGGGGAAGCCGGTGCCAGGGAACAGCACCTTGCCGGTCTCGTGCACTGAGATGGTCAGCACTCGGGGGTCGTCCCAGAAGATGCGCTCGACACCATCGCCGTGATGGACGTCCACATCGACATAGGCCACCCTCTCGGCACCATTGTCGAGCAGCCACTGGATCGCCACCGCAACATCGTTGTAGATGCAGAATCCCGAAGCCCGGTCACGCATCGCGTGGTGCATTCCACCGCAGAAGTTGACGCCGTGCTCGGTCTCGCCGCGCCAGACCGACCTGGCCAGGCCTTGAGAGCCGACCGCGATACGAGCACTCGCCTCGTGCATCCCGACGAAAGCCGGGTCGTCCTCGGTGCCCAGTCCTCGCGACATGTCAGCGTCCCGGGGCTCCTGCGAGGCGTGCCGGACAGCGGCGACGTACTCCGCGTCGTGGACGGTGAGCAGGACTTCGTCGTCCGGCATCTGGGGGTTGACGACCTCGACGTCAGGAAGGTCGAACAGCCCGAAGGCCCCACACAGCCGAGCAGTCAGGTCAAGGCGCACCGGACTCATGGGGTGCCCCGCCCCGAAGTTATAGCCCGTGAAACTCTGGTCCCAGACCACTCGCGCCTGTGTTGGCATAATGGCACGGTACCGGCACGTTGCCGCGGGCGCGCAGTGAGCGCTGCAGAGTGGAACTACCCGCATGCTCCAGGGAGGGTTCATGGCCAGGAACCGCTTGTACCAGGATGACGTCCTGGTCATCGGGCTCGGTCGATTTGGGTCCGAGGCAGCCCTCGGGCTTCATCGTCTCGGGCACAAGGTCGTCGCCATCGAGAAGGACCCGACCATCGCCGAGAGCTTCTACGACAGACTCAACCGGGTCATCGTCGGCGACGCCTCCCTGCCGCAGATCATCGAGGCGCGAACGAACACCTACAAGTTCGCGGTCATCGGCATCGGCTCGTCGGTCGAGGCGTCGGTCCTGACCGCCGGCAACCTCGTCGATGCCGGGATCCCGTCGATCTGGGCCAAGGCTGTCAGCTTCGAGCACGCCCGCATCCTGGAGCGGATCGGCGTGCAGCACGTCGTGCGGCCGGAGGTCGAATCAGGCCGCAGGGTCGCGCACCTGGTCAACGGCAGGTTGCAGGACTACATCGAGTTTGACGACGGCTACGCCATCGTCAGGATGAGTCCGCCACGTGAGGCGATCGGGTTCACCCTCGCGCAGAGCGCGATTCGCACCAAGTACGGCGTGACGGTGGTCGGCGTGAAGGCGCCCGGTGAGGACTTCACCCACGCTGTCCCGGAGACGAAGGTGACGGCAAAGCACACCCTGATCGTGAGCGGCCCGAGCGATCTGCTCGAGCTGCTCGTCGCCCGGCCCTGATCGGCACCCTCCCTCACGAGGCTGGGCCGGTGCTCCGCTCGCCTCTGCTCGGCCCTGCTGCTCGATCTGTCAGCGAATGACGGTGCTGGGGACCGAGCCGGGGTCCACGCCCAGGGGCAGGACCATCACAATCTCTTCTGCTCCGTCTGTCTCGTTGGCCACCCTCATCGGTCGCCGGGTACCCGTCGGGCGAAATCCGAAGCTGCTGGCAAAGGCCACAGCCGGGCCGTTGTCCGTGCCGACCCAGTAGCCCAGGCGCCTGTGCCCATCTGCCCGGGCCGCAGAGGCACCTGCTTCCACGAGCTTCCAGGCAACGCCGGTACCCCGCCCCGGCGGTGCGACCCACAGACCGAACAGCTCAGCAGTGATGGAGTGCTCAGGATCGCCTCTTCCGAGGCTGACAACTCCCACCGGTGATCCGTCAAGCTCGGCGATCAGACGGCGAGCCCGGCCTAGGCGCTCGCGCCACACCTGCTCGTCGAGGACTTCCTCCTCTGCGCGAGTGGCGACAAAGGCCTCGGGAGAGTCCGCAAGCGCCGCCAGACGGATGTCGCGGTACTGCTCCCAGTCCTCTTCCACCAGGGCATGCACGCTGATCTCGCTCATGGGAGCACCATAAGACGCACCGCACCTGTGCGGCGACACAGGTCACCCGGGCTCACCCGATGAGCATCGGGTGAGGAACGCTCCGTCAGCGCCGGCCATCTCCAGCATGGTCAGGCATGGTCAGGCATGGTCAGGCATGGTCAGGCATTGCCCGAGGCAAGCTGTTTCGAGCGTTCGGCAGCCGCTTCCATGGCCGTGACGAAAGCCGCCCGCACCCTGTGGTCGTCAAGCTGGCGCAGCGCGGCCATCGTCGTCCCGCCTGGGCTGGAAACCTGCTCGCGCAGCACCGTGGGGTGCTGACCGGTCTCCTTGAGCATGGTCGCCGCACCGTAGAGCGTCTGAACGACGAGCTCGGTCGAGGTCGTCCTGGGCATGCCGAGCAGCACGCCGGCCTCGATCATCGCCTCCACCACGTAGAAGATGTATGCCGGCCCGCTGCCACTGATCGCCGTGACGGCGTCCAGGTGCTTCTCATCGACGCGCAGGACCTTGCCGCAGGAGCGCAACAGCTCCTCGGCTTCGCTCAGGTGCACCTCGTCGCAGTGCTGCCCCCCACTGATGGCGGCCATGCCCTCGTCGACGAGTGCTGGCGTGTTCGGCATGACCCGAACGACCGCGGTGCCCACCGGCAGGTGCTCCTCCAGGAAGCCGGTGGTGATGCCCGCGGCGAGGCTGACCACCAGCGTCCCGAGTCGAACATGGTCGCGAATCTCAGCGAGCAGACCCTCCATGTCCTGAGGTTTGACCACCAGAACCAAGGTGTCGGCCGCCTGTGCCGCCTCCACGTTGCTCATCAGGGCGACGCCGTAGGTGTCGGCCAGCACCTTGGCTCGCTGCGCGTTGCGCCCGGTGATGACGAGCTCAGCGGGATCGCGCCCCGATCGGATCAGGCCTGTGAGCAGCGTCGAACCCATGACGCCAGCGCCCAGGATGGCGAGCGTCTTCGGGCCCGCCCCACCCTGCTCGCCCGGGACTCTCTCAGAGGCAGCACCAGCCATGACCCCTCGCTCTCAGTTCTTGGTCGCAAGTCCACGCAGGAAGACCATGGTGTTGGCCGGACGCTCGGCCATCCGGCGCATCAGGTAGCCGTACCACTGCTGGCCGTAGGGGATGTAGACCCGCATCTGGTCCCCGCGGTCGGCGATCCGCTTCTGCTCCTCCGGCCGGATGCCGTAGAGCATCTGGTACTCGAAGGTGCTCGAGGCGCGGTCCGCCTTGTGGGCCAGTGCGCCGGCGATCTCGACAATGCGCGGGTCATGGCTGGCCACCATCGGGTAGCCCTGTCCTTCCATCAATGCCTTCAGGCACCGGACGTAAGACTTGTCGACCTCGCCCCTGCCCTGGAAGGCCACCGACTCGGGCTCCTTGTAGGTGCCCTTGCACAGACGGACCCGGCTGCCCTCGTGGGCGAGGTCACGGCAGTCGGCCTCGGTCCGGTACAGGTAGGCCTGCAGCACGGCGCCCACGGTCGGGAAGTCCTGCCGAAGCTCGCGCAGAGCCTCCAGCGTCCCGTCGGTCGTCGTGTGGTCCTCCATGTCGAGAGTGACGTTGGTGCCCACGTTGGCGGCCGCATGGCAGATCTCGCGAGCGTGGTCCAGCGCGATCTTGGCACCGTCCCCGGCCAGCGCCTGTCCCACGGCGCTCAGCTTGAGGCTGACCTCGGCCTTGCCGCCCTGAGCCAGACCGGCATCACCGAGGGCCGACAGCAGCGTCAGATAGGCATCGCGGGTGGCCTGCGCCTGGGCCAGGTCGAGGGTGTCCTCACCGAGGTTGTCGATCGTGGCCAGGCGGCCGGTGAGCCCGAGCGCAGCTGCCACCCGCACGGCATCCGCGGTCGAGTCGCCAGCCACGAACCGCTTCACGACGTCCCTGCTGACCGGCGCCTTCTCGACCAGCTCGCGCACACGATCACTCTTGGACAACTGCAACAGCCCTTGGCGCAGCACGCCGCTTGGATCCAACACGTGTTCCTCCAGATGCCGAACTTGGTGATTTTCGGACAAGGCTAAGCCCCCATACACGGTCACCGGACAGCGCTCCCCCCCGGGGCGGTCGAGGAACGGTCAGGGAGTGCGCCGGCGGAGCGTGAGCGAACCGGCGGCGATGGCTGCCACAGCGAAGGCAGCCACGATCGCCACGTCAAAGCCGACATCCCCCGCAGCATCGACTGTTGTCGTGAGGGTGCGCATGGCGTCGACCGCGTAGGAGAGGGGCAGGACGCCGGAGACCAGCTCCAGGGCCCGGGGCAACTGGTCGCGCGGCACCAGCAGACCGCACAGCAGGAACTGCGGCAGGACGAAGGCCGGCATGAACTGGACCGCCTGGAACTCCGTGCGAGCGAAGGCACTGACGAACAGGCCCGTGGCAGTGCCCAGGACCGCCACGGTCACAGCCACCACGACAAGCAGCCAACGCGGGCCGGCCACGTCGAGCCCGCACACCCAGATCGCGAATCCCGTTGCCACCAGCGCCTGGACCACTGCAAGCGCGCCGAATGCCAGGGCGTAGCCGGCGAGGAAGTCACCCTTGCCCAGGGGTGTCGACAGCAGACGCTCAAGAGTGCCCGACGACCTCTCGCGCAGGGTCGCGACGCTGGTGATCAGGAACATCACGACGAACGGGAAGACGCCCAGCAACGGAGCGCCGATCTTGTCGAACACAGGGGTGCCGTTGAAGATCCAGGCCAGCAGGCCGATCAGCACGCACGGCACCGCGATCATCAGAGCCAGGGTGCGGTGATCGGAGCGGACCTGCTGCAACACTCGTGTAGCGGTCGCGAGAGTGAGCCGGGGGTTCATGCCGCCCCTTCGTTCTCGATCAGGGCGAAGAAAGCCTGCTCGGCGTCCGGAGCGCCGGTTCGGGCGAGCAGCCCCGCCGGGGAGTCGTCCGCAAGCAGGCGGCCATCCCTGAGCAACAACAGCCGGTCACAGCGCGTCGCCTCGTCCATCACATGGCTCGATACCAGCAAGGTGGTGCCCTCGTCGGCGAGGCTGCGAAACAGCGTCCAGAGGTCGCGCCGCAGGACCGGGTCAAGACCGACCGTCGGCTCGTCGAGGACCAGGAGCTCAGGGGACCCCACGAGCGCAGCCGCGAGCGACACCCTCGAGCGCTGACCACCCGATAGCCGGTCCACCCGTGAGTCGATGTCGGCGCTCAGGTCGACCACCTCGACGATGCGCTCGACGTCGGTGCGCGGAGCGCCGGCCAGAGCAGCGAAGTAGATCAGGTTCGCGCGTACGGTCAGGTCGGCATACACGCTCGCGTCCTGGGTGACGTAGCCGACGCGTGACCGCAGCCCGGGCGACCCGGCGGGCTCCCCCAGCACCGTCACGGTGCCGCCCGCGATGATCTGGACCCCCACGATCGAGCGCAGCAGGGTGGTCTTGCCGCCTCCGTTCGGTCCGAGCAGTCCGACAACCTGCCCACGCGGCACGGACAGGGAGATTCCGGGAAGCACCTCGCGGGAGCCCCGAAATACCCGCAGACCGTCCACGACGACGGCCGGAGTCTGGTCATTCATCATGCGCCGATACTTGCTTTGCGCTCGGGTCCATGACAAGAGTTTCCACCCTCGACAACCCTGTGCTGACGGCACCCGGACGATGGCCCGGATCGTCTCGATCGTCTCGATCAGGTCCAGCCAGGGGAAGCCGCAGCTGCCAGGTGCAGTCGCGCGAACGCCAGTGACTCAGCCAGATCTGTCTCACGCTGCTCGACCTCCGCCCGCCGGGTGCTGACCTCGACCACGACAGAGCCCGAGAACTGTTGCACTGCAAGGAATCCGAGCAGCTCGGCGCACGGCTGACTGCCCCGACCGGGCACCATGTGCTCGTCCATCGGAGAGCCGAGGCCGTCGGCCAGATGAACGTGTGCGAGTCGGGGGCCGAGTGCCGCCGCCATCGCCAACGCGTCCGATCCGGCGGTGGCCGTGTGGGACAGGTCCAGCGTCACGTGGTTGTAGGGCTGGTCGACCGGGTCCCAGTGCGGCAGGTAGGCCTCGACCGAACGGTTACGCGCGCGCCACGGGAACATGTTCTCCACAGCGAGCCTGATGCCGGAGTCATGTTCGCGCATGGCCAGTCCGTCGGCGAACTCCCGGGCATACTCCTTCTGCCAGCGAAACGGCGGATGCAGCACCACGGTGTCCGCCCCGACCGCCGCGGCCAGCTCAATGGAGTTGTCGATCTTGGGCCACGCCTCCGTCCCCCAGACCCGTGCGGTCAGCAGCAGGGTCGGGGCGTGGATCGACACGATCGGCATCCCGTGCAGGTCCGAGAGCGCCTTCAACGCCCCGGCCTCCTGAGAGACCGGGTCGGTCTGCACCATGACCTCGAGCCCGTCATAGCCCAGTCGCTGCGCAAGGTCGAACGCTGTGGCGCAGTTCTGCGGATAGACCGATGCGGTGGACAGCGCCACTCGCGCCCGGGGTACCTGGACTGCGGTCATGGCAACGAGACTAACGGCGGGCCTCAACCCGCCGAGATCCAATCCAGCCGGCGAAGGATCACGCCTTCGCGCAGGGCCCAGGGACAGATGTCGAGCCTTTCGATACCGAGCAGGTCCATGACTGCATCGGCCACGATCGCTCCCGCCAGCAGCTGTGGCGCACGCCCGGGCGACACCGCAGGAAGCGCAGAACGCTGGATGGCGGTCATCCCAGCGAGCCTGGGCACCAGGGCCGCGACGCTCTTTCGCCCCAGTGCGCGCATGGCGAACGGTCCGTCGATGCTGGAGGGCGCACCCGAGATACGGGCAAGGGAGCGCAGTGTCTTGCTGGTCCCCACGAACCGGTCGGGCACCCCCGCCTTGTTCACGTCGCGCAGCACCCGGGCGATGTCGGCACGCACCTGCTTGCGGACCGCCTTGACCTGTGCCGACTTGGGCGGGTCACCAGCCAGTGCAGACCTGGTGAGGCGACCGGCCCCCAGCGGCAGGCTCAGGGCCACGTCGGGCACCTCGTCGATGCCGGCCGCAAGCTCGAGCGAACCACCGCCGATGTCCATCACCAGCAGCCGGCCACTGGACCAGCCGAACCACCGCCGAACCGCCAGGAACGTCAGCTTCGCCTCTTCCTCCCCGGACAGCACCTGCAGCTCGACCCCGGTCTCCTGGCGCACCCGGGCAAGGACTGCCTCCCCATTGGGTGCTTCGCGAATTGCACTGGTAGCAAAGGCAAGCAGGTCCTCAACACCCTGGTCCTCGGCGAAGGTGAGGCACTCGCGGGTGAACTCCACCAGGGCGTCGGCGCCCGATCGGTCAATGGAGCCGTCCGCCTTGACGTGCTCGGCGAGCCTCAGCTCGATCTTGTGCGACGACGCCGGCAGCGGATGGGCGCCGACGTACGCGTCGACGACCAGCAGGTGGACCGTGTTGGATCCCACATCGATCACGCCGAGTCGCATGTGCTGAATCTAGCGAGAGTCAGACCAGCGCAGGGGCGCATAGTCTTGGTGAATGCCAGAGACCGACCTCGATATTGCGCGCGTGTGGGTGGAGTTCACCGACCCCGCTGATGGCAACCAGCGATTTCGCTGTGATCTGACCTGGCTCACCTCGTCCTGGTCCTGCATCTTCGGCAGCGGTTGCGCGGGGATCTATGCGGACCGCCCCGACGACGGCTGCTGCACCCTGGGTGCTCACTTCACCGACAAGGACGATGTATCACGGGTGAAGGCCGCCGTCGCCGAGCTCGGGCAGGATGAGTGGCAGTACTACTCCGCCGGCCAGGGGGGCCGGTGGAAGACCAAGGAGGACGGCCAGCCCAAGACCCGGGTCGTTGACGGCGCCTGCATCTTCCAGAACCGTCCAGGCTTCCCGGCCGGGGCCGGGTGCGCGTTGCACCAGCATGCCCGCCTGCATGGCCTCGAGCCCCTCACCGTCAAACCGGATGTCTGCTGGCAGCTGCCGATCCGGCGCACCTATCGCACAGTCGAGCTGCCCGACGAGAGCTCCTACCTGGAGGTCACCATCACCGAGTACGACCGCCGGGCCTGGGGTCCCGGCGGCCACGACCTGGACTGGTACTGCTCGGGCAACCCCGCTGCCCACGTCGGCAAGGAGCCGGTCTTTCGCAGCAACAGCGCCGAGCTGCGCGAGCTCATGGGTTCTGCGGCGTATGACGAGCTGGCCATCCGCTGCGACGCTCACCTGGTCGCCGTGCAGGCCGCTACGACTGGCACGACCGACCCAGCCGACATGACCAACCCAGGGGTCGTGTCGGTCGGATCGCGCAGGCTGCTCCCGCTGCTCGTACACCCGGCGACGCTGGCGGCTCGCCGCGACGCCGACCGCGCACACTGACTCTGCGCGCAGTGACCCCCTGTGACAGTTAACCGAACGAAGGCAGTGACACCATCGGTGGCAGTGATCCCGAGCCCGAACATCTGGCACCACCCGGACGTCTATGAGATCGAGAACCGCGGGGTTGACCCCGACGGGCTGATCGAGGCGGCCATGGCCGGCATCCACGACTGGAAGGGTCAGCGGGTCCTGGACGTCGGCTGTGGCAGTGGCTTCCACCTGGCACGGTTCGCCCAGACCGCATCCAGCGTGGTGGGGGTCGAACCGCACGAGCCGCTGGCCGACCTGGCGCGGCACCGGGTGAGCGACCTGTCGCTGGCCAACACCTCGGTTCTGGACGGCGCGGCGCAGGACCTCCCACTGGCCGATCAGAGCGTCGATGTGGTGCACGCCCGATGGGCCTACTTCTTCGGACCAGGATGTGAGCCAGGCCTTGCCGAGGTGGAGCGGGTGCTGCGGCCCGGTGGCACGGCGTTCGTGATTGACAACGACGCCTCGCGGTCCACCTTCGGTGGGTGGTTCCGCCGGGCCATGCCGGCGCACGACCCCGTCGCGGTTGATCGCTTCTGGGCCCGACAGGGTTGGTCGCGCGAGCGCATCGACATGCGGTGGTCCTTCGGGTCACGCGCCGACTTCGAGTCGGTCCTGCGAATCGAGTTCACCCAGACCCTGGCGGACGGCATCCTGGCCGACCACGAGGGAACCGGGGTGGACTATGCCGTGAGCCTGTGGTGGCACACCTTCACGTGAGATCCGCAAGAGATCTCGGCGATCCGTCGGCCAAGTCTTCAGATCAGCACACTCTTGGCCGATAGTGTGCCCCCATGACGGTCGAGAACACCGGGTTAGCGGCGCCCTGGCAGCCGCTCGTGGAGATCGGGGACATCAGTGTCGACCAGACGTGGGTGCGCACCCCCTCGGGATCCCTGCCCACCGCAAAGGCGATCTGGACCGTGCAGGACATGACCCGCACGGACACGGGGATCCCCGCCTATGCGATCATCCTGGCCGTCGTCTTCTTCTTCTTATGTCTGCTGGGACTGCTCTTCCTCCTGATCAAGGAGAACCGCACCACCGGGTGGATGCAGGTCACGGTCCAGGGACCCGCTTTCGCCCACACGACCCAGGTTCCGGTGAGCAACCAGGGAAGGGTCGCCGACATTCACGCGCGGGTGAGCTACGCCCGATCGCTCACCGCCGCCGCGCAGGGGTGAAGTTGAACCTCGTTCCTGCGGCGAATGCCTTTCCGAAGCCTGTCAGAGGCGTCTCGTAGGGTCGCGGCATGGCAACCAAGACAATGACCCGCTCCCCTGGCCACCGCTGTTCCGAATGCGGCTGGTCGGCGGTCAAGTGGGTCGGTCGATGTGGGGAGTGCCAGGCCTGGGGCACGGTCAGTGAGATCGGCGCGGTGAAGGTCAGGACGACGGCTGCTGCAGTCGTCGACCGGCCCGCCATCCGGATCGGCGAGGTCGATGCGCGCCAGGCGCAGGCCCGCACCACCGGCGTCAGCGAGTTCGACCGCGTCCTGGGTGGTGGCCTGGTTCGCGGAGCCGTGGTCCTGGTGGCCGGAGAGCCAGGGATCGGCAAGTCGACACTGCTGCTCGACGTCGCGGCCAGGGCCGCCCGGCAGGACCAGATAGTCCTCTATGTCAGCGGCGAGGAGTCGGCGGCACAGATCCGGATGCGGGCCGAGCGCATCGAGGCGATGGCCAAGAACCTCTACCTCGCAGCCGAGACCGACCTGTCCACGGTGCTTGGTCAGATCGACCAGACCGAGCCCGACCTTGTGGTCATCGACTCGGTCCAGACCATTGCCAGCGGTGAGGTCGAGGGGGCGGCCGGCAATGTCTCCCAGATCCGCGAGGTAGCGGCCTCACTCATCCAGCTGGCCAAGACCCGGGGGATCTCCATCCTGCTGGTCGGTCATGTCACCAAGGACGGCTCGATCGCCGGTCCGCGCATGCTCGAGCATCTGGTGGACGTCGTGATCCAGTTCGAGGGTGACCGGCACTCGAGGTTGCGGCTGGTGCGCGCTGTCAAGAACCGCTACGGCCCTACCGACGAGGTGGGTTGCTTCGATCTGTCGGATATCGGCATCGTCGGACTCCCCGACCCCAGTGGCCTGTTCCTGTCCAGCCGAGACCTCATCGTTCC
>Ga0302322_100002609_pt1 | contig 15252 bp, 10 predicted proteins | sample Fen_T0_2_FD_203757 | JGI IMG/M metagenome (GOLD analysis project Ga0302322, IMG submission 203757) | Peat permafrost microbial communities from Stordalen Mire near Abisko, Sweden - Fen_T0_2 | ecosystem: Environmental > Terrestrial > Soil > Wetlands > Permafrost | place: Sweden: Abisko... | reverse complement strand
AGTGCGGACTGCGGGGTTTGAATTCAAGCCCGCGGCACGCGGAGCGGGTGGCGCCGTGGGTGGTGGGTACCCGGCTGCCGCAGGTAAAAGGAAGGAGGGCAGGCACCGCCTGCCCGGAGGGACACGGAGGCAGCCGGGTACCCGCCGGCCTCGGCTGCGCTTCGGCCATCGAACACTGGCCTTGGCCTCGCTCAAGCCAACGAACGCCGGCTTTCAAGAACAACAAACCAAAGACAGCAACGCGCCGTTAGGACCAAGCCCCGTCAACGAGTGCCCGGCAGCAAAGACCAACTCAGCGCACACCACCGCCAAGCAACCACTCCGCACCCGGCAAGTGCTGCGCGCGCCAAGCCGTCACCGCCAGCACGGCGGTGGCCTGGGCACCGGCCGCCACGTAGTGGGTATCGTCCTGCCGGCCCTCGGGCAGGCTGGGCCAGGCGCCCGGGGCCACCCACATGAACAAGGCCTTGGCCGGCTCGGCACCCAGGGCCTGCAACTGCGCGGTGGTGAGCTGGTTCAGGTCCAGCAGGCCCACGCCGGCCTCGGCCGCCACCGCGCGGGTGACGGCGGGGTAGTCGCCCAGCGTGTTGACCACCCGGCCTTGGGCGTCGAACTTGCGCCGCGCCACCGACGTGGCCAGCAGCGGTGTCGCACCGCGCGAGCGCACATCGCCGACGAAGCGCTGCAGGTGGGCGCGGAAGTCGGTGTGGGCCTCGGCGTAGCGGGCCGGGTCATCTGCCTTCTGGTCGTTGTGGCCAAACTGGATCAGCACCACATCGCCCGGGGCCAGCTGGCTCAGCAGGTGGGGCCAGCGGCCCTCGTCGACAAAGCGCTTGCTGCTGCGGCCATTGGCGGCGTGGTTGACCAGGCGCTCGGGCCGGTCCATCAGGCTGCGCAGCGCCATGCCCCAGCCGCGCTCGGGGTGCGGCGGCAGCGGCGCTTTGTCGGCCATCGTTGAGTCGCCCACCAGGTGCAGCGCCGGGTGCAGCGCGGCCAGCGGCAGCGGCGGGCTGGCCAGGCCGGCACTGGGCACCGGCATCTGCGGCGCCACCAGGCTGGCCAGGTACAGCTCCAGCTCGGTGTAGCCGGTGGCGGGGTCCACCCGCTGGGCGTCGGCAGGGTCGTTGGGGTTCAGACTGCGTTGGCGCTCCCAGACGTCGGGCAGGCCGTCGCGGTCGCTGTCCAGTGGCGGCGGCAGGCTGGTCAGCACCGGCCAGCCGCCCACCTGGGCTTGGCTGTCGATCAGCCGGCCCGTGCGCTGGCGCACCTGCTGCAGCACGCGCTGGTCGACCGCGTCGCGCACCAGCGAGGCGCCGCCGTGGGCCAGCACCAGGGCCTGGGCCTGCTCGGCCGTGTGGGTGCTCACCGGCCCCAGCGCCAGCGGCTGGGCCAGCCAGTAGCCGGCCGGCAGGCCCTGCGGCAGGTGCTGCGGGTGGGCGCGCCACAGGCTGTGCGGGTCGGCCGGCAGCTGGCCGTCGATGCGGTTGCCGGCGGCGTAGGCGCGGGCCAGCGGGCTGCTTTCCTCAAACGCCAGTGCGCCGTGGCTGGACGGGCCCTGCAGGTAGGCGTTGTTGACGAAGCTGTAGGTGGAGCGCGTGGCGGTGTCCAGGTTGTAGCCGGCGCGCTCGCGGCCCCAGTCGTAGAAGACGTTGTTGCGGAAGTCGAACAAGCCGCCCAGCGGGTCGAGTGCCGGGCCATGCCAGTTGCCGGGCCGGGGCATGCGGTCGTTGTGGTGGGCCCAGAGGTTGTGGTGAAAGCTGATGCGCGCACCCCGGCCGGCGCGCAGCAAGCTGCCAAAGCCATGGTGCTGCGGCGCCTTCACCCGGTTGGCGTCCAGCGATTCGGCGATCACGCTCCACTGCACCGTCACCGCGTCAAAGCTGCGCGCAGGGATGTCAAAGCGCGCGCTGGCCGACAGCACCTCGTCGGTGCTCCAGCTGGCAGAGACATGGTCGATGACGATGCGCCGGCCGGCGATGACGCCGATGGCGTCGCCGTCCACCCCGCTCTCGTCGCCCAGCCGGCTGCGGATGAAGCGCAGCACCACATCGTCAGCGGCGATCTCGAACGGCTGGTCGCGCAGGGTGATGCCGTCGCCCGGCGCCGTCTGGCCGGCGATGGTGAGCCGCCCATGGCGCACGGTGAGCGGCGTTTTCAGCGCGATGGTGCCCGAGACCTCGAAGACCACGGTGCGCGGCCCCTCGGCCTCCACCGCCGCACGCAGCGAGCCCGGGCCGCTGTCGGCCAGATTGCTGACGAACAGCACCCGGCCGCCGCGCCCGCCCAGCGCGAAGCGGCCGGCGCCCTCGGCCCCCGGAAAGGCCGGCAGGCCGCTGTCGCGCGCGCCATCGGTGGCCAGCCAGCCGGTCTGGGCGCCGGCGGCGGTGGTGGCATGCACCGGCGGCAGCGCGCTGGCAGGCACAGCCGCAGGCGCAGGCGCAGGCGCAGGCGCAGGCGCCCCAATGGGTGCGGCCACGGTGGCCGCCGGCACCACAGCCGTGACCGGGGCGCTGCAGCCGATCAGCGCCAGGCACAGCCCGACCGCCGTAAGCGCCGTAAGCGCCGTAACCGCCGAAGCCGCTGCAACCGCCGCACCCGCCGCCGCGCCGCGTGCCGGGCTGGCACGGCGCACAGCCGCTGGGCGCTCGCGGCGCGCTTGGCCAACGCTGCGCATCAGAACCGGTACTCGGCGCTCAGCCGGTAGGCGCGGCCCACCACGTCGGCGATGCTGGTGAGGTAGCCCTGGTAGCCGCTGTGGTTGGTCAGCGGCGGGTTCTTGTCGAACAGGTTGTTCACCGCCAGGCCCAGCTTCAGGTTCTTGATGCCGCTGTAGTTGAGGGCCAGGTTGTACTGCTCGTAGGCCGCCACATTGCGCGGCCCGGTGGTGCCGGCGCCGGTGCGCGCGGCGGAGTTCTGGTCGCGGATGGCGCTTTGGTAGCGCTGCGACAGCTGCGCCGACCAGTCGCCCTGCGTCCAGCCCACCTGGGCCGTGTGGCGCCAGCGGTTGTTCAGGCCGCGGGTGTTGTTGCTGATGCCGGCGTTGGGGTTGACCGGCACCACGTCGTTGTACTGCGCCAGCGCCGACATCCAGTTGTTGCCGTTGACGTCCTCGCTGCGCGCGTCCCACTTCAGCAGGTAGGCGATGTCGATGCCGGCGTTGAACTGGCCCACGGCGGTGCGTGGGGCGACGAACTTCAGGCTCACGTCCAGGCCCGAGCCGCGCAGCGAGCCGACGTTGGACGGCACATTGATCAGCGCGTTGGTGGACAGCGTGCCGTCGGCTTCGCGCTTGAACAGCGACGGGTACAGCGTCGGGTTGGCCAGCATGAAGTCCAGCGAGCGGTTGCCGATCACGTTGTCGATCTGGGTCTGCCAGTAGTCCACCGTCAGGCCAAAGTTCTTCACCGGCTCGAAGGCAAAGCCAAAGGTGACGGTGCGCGAGGTCTCGGGCTTGATGCCGGTGTTGCTGGGCAGCTTGGTGACCTGGAAGCGGTCGGTCAGCTCGCAGACCTGGGCATAGCTGTAGCCGCTGGCCGGCGTCTTGACACCGCCCACGGTGGGGCACAGCAGCGGGTCGTCAAACTTCGACAACGAGGTGATCTCGGTCTCTTTGGTGTAGATCTCCGGCAGGCTGGGCGCGCGGTAGCCGGTGTTGGCCGAGGCGCGCAGCGTCAGCTGCTGCAGCGGCTGGTAGCGCAGGCTCAGCTTGGGGTTGACGGTGGTGTCCTTCAGGTCGTCGTAGTGGTCGGCGCGCACCGAGGCGTTCAGCGTCAGCGTCTTCAGCAGCGGCACCTCCAGCTCGCTGAACAGCGAGGTGATTTCGCGCTGGTTGCTGTTGGTACTGGACAGGCGCGCGCCGGCGGTGGCGCTGTCGCCGCCCAGCACATCGATGGCGCCGTTCAGCGACGCCACCGGGTCGCTGGTGGACAGGCCGATGGCACGCCAGCGGTCGCGCCGCAACTCGGCGCCCACGGCCAGGGTCATGGCGCCGCCGGCCAGCGCCATCAGGTCACGCGAGGCGGTGAAGTCCAGGCTGCTGTTGTAGGCGCGGTGCAGGCGCAGGGTCTGGCCCTCGAGGTTGCGGCTGTTCAGCAGCGCCAGGCCTTCGGCGGTCTGCAGGCCAAACGGGTTCAGCCGCGCATCCAGAAACTGCGTGGTGGCCGTGCCGCTGGTGGTGACCAGGCCCACCGAGCCCACCCAGCCGCTGCCAAAGCGCGTGGCGCGCTCGGAGCGGCCGATGTTCAGGCCGCTGCGGTAGTCCCAGCCGGCGAACTGGCCCTCGGCCTCGATCACCAGGCGGTCGTTGCTGTGGTGGTCTTCGCGCACGCGTGGGCCGGTGTCCACCACCGACCACAGCACGTCGATCGGCCGGCCGGCCAGCGTCAGCCCGGCCACCGCCGGCACGATGCCGTTGCCCGGGTAGTAGGGGTGGGTCTTGGTCAGGCGCACGGTCACGGCCGTGGGGTCGTTGTACTGGTCGACCTGGTAGGCGGCGTGGTTGAGCGAGGCGCTGAGCTTGTGGCCACCGCCCAGCGACAGCGTGCCGCGGGCAAACAGCGTGGTGATGTCGTTGCCGTTGCCGAACGGGCGGAAGTTGTTCTCGTTGTCGGCAAAGCAGGTCTGGCGGCCACCGCTGGTGCTGGGTGCCGAGTACGGCGCCAGGCAACCGCTGGCGTAGTACGGGTTGTAGCGCAGGCTGCGCAGCGAACTGGTGGGGTTGGTGGGGTCGGTGAAGTTGCCGGGCGCGGCATTGGCGCCCAGGCCCGAGGTGGTGTTGACGCCCACCGAGTTGAGCACCGCCGGGTCGATCAGGTCGGGTCGGTCCTTGCGCATCACCACGTCGCGGCGCTGCACTTCCAGCGCGCCGTAGACGTTCCAGCCGTCCTTGGCCAGGTTGCCCACGCCGGCCAGCAGGCCCAGGCTGTGCTCCTTGCCGCCAGAGCGCTCGGGCTGCAGCGCCTCCAGCTTCAGGCTCACGCCCTGGAAGCTGCGCTTGGTGTAGAAGGCCTGCACACCGCCGATGGCGTCGGAGCCGTAGCTGCTGGACGCACCATCGCGCAGGATGTCGGTGCGCTCCAGCGCCAGGCGCGGCATCACCGACACGCTGACGTACTGGTTGGTCAGCGGCTCCTTGGCCAGGCGGCGGCCGTCCAGCAGCGTCAGTGTGCGCATCGGGCCAAAGCCGCGCAGGCTGGTCATCGGCCCGGCGGTGCCGGCGTTGGTGCCCAGCGAGTTGGCCTGCGGCAGCTCCAGCATCAGGTCCTTGAGCTCGGTGTGGCCGCGCAGCACCAGGTCTTCGCTGCGGAAGCTGGTCACTGGCAGCGACGAGTCGTCGACCACGCGCTTGATGATCGAGCCGGTGATCTCCACCCGCTGCGGCGTGCTGTCGGCCGCAGTCGTGGCCGATGTCGTCTGCGTCTGCGCGTGGGCCTGGGCGGCGGCCAGCAGGCTCAGCACCGCCAGGGCGGTGGCGGTGTGGGGGCAGCGGGCAAGGCGCTGGGCGCGGGCTGGGGTCATGGCGGTCTCCAATCGTTGGTCTGGCGCGTGGCAGCAGGCCGCCCGCGCGGTGTGTAGTCAAAGCGCCGCCCCCGCCGCCCGCGCGGTGGCGCGGCAGCGTGTGCATCGGGCGGTGGGTGGGCAGGCGCAGGCCGCGCACCCCAAGAACGGCGGCCCCCGCTGCAGTGCGGCGGGCCGCGCAGGGCGCCGCGCTAGGCCAGGTAGTCGTCGCGCGGGGGGCTGAACTGGTCGAGCAACTGGCTGTCGGCCTGCAGCGCCACCACGCCGTGGGTCATGCCGCGGCGGGCAATGAAGGCGTCACCCGGGCGCAGCAGGCGCTTCACGCCATCAACCTCGGCCTCGAAGGCGCCGCTCAGGCAGTAGGCGATCTGGTCGTGGGCCTCGTGTGCATGGGGCGTGCCCACCGCGCCGGCGTCAAAGTGCACCAACACCGACATCAGCACCGGCGTGTGGCCCACGATCTTGCGGCGGATGCCGTCACCAAGCTCGGTCCACGGGGTGGTCTGGGCGTCGAAGAAAGGATCCGTCATGGGCGGTGGCCTCGAACTGCTGAAAGAGGGTGCTGCGGGGGGGCAGTCACCGGGGCTCGGCATGGGCTTGCAACGGCCCACCAGGCCCGGCGCCCCCCTGCCGATGAAGTTACTATAGCCAACCGGAAACTTTTTCGAAACGCCGGTTCACTAATTAGAAACCACTATTCCGCAGCACCCGCTGCGCCACGTAGGCTTGCATCCGTTGCCGCTGAAGGGCCCGCCAAGTGCGGCCCTGCCGCAGCCGGTCGGATCCCAAGACCACCCGCCCACCGCCGGGCGCCCTGCCCACCCACACGCCTCACCCCCGCCATGGACATCCGCCAACCCCTGCACAGCGAGCACGCCAAGACCCTGGACACCAGCGGTCTGCGCCGCCACTTCCTGGTCGACACCCTGTTTGTGCCCGACCAGGCCACGCTGACCTACAGCCAGATCGACCGCATCATCGTCGGCGGCATCCACCCGGTAAACCAGGCCGTGCGCTTTGCGCCCGAGCTGGGCCGCCACACCGGCACCGATTTCTTTCTGCAGCGCCGCGAGCTGGGCCTGATCAACGTCGGCGGTGCCGCCGTGGTCAGCGCCGACGACCAGACCTACAGCGTGGGCCCGCGCGAGGCGCTGTACATCGGCCAGGGCGCCAAGGACCTGGCGTTTGAAAGCGTGGACCCGGCCACCCCGGCCAAGCTGTACTTCAACAGCGCGCCGGCGCACTGCCACTACCCGAACAAAAAGGTGACCCTGGCCGAGGCCAGCCCCGAGACCCTGGGCGACGCCAAGACCAGCAACCGCCGCACGATCTACAAGTTCTTGGTGCCCGACGTGCTGCCCACCTGCCAGCTGCTGATGGGCATGACCCAGCTCGAGCCCGGCAGCCTGTGGAACACCATGCCCTGCCACACGCACGACCGGCGCATGGAGGTGTACTTCTACTTCGACATGGCCGCCGACGCGGCCGTGTTCCACCTCTGCGGCGAGCCCACCGAAACCCGCCACCTGGTGGTGCGCAACGAGCAGGCGGTGATCTCGCCCTCGTGGTCGATCCACAGCGGCGTGGGCACCCAGGCCTACACCTTCATCTGGGGCATGGTGGGCGAGAACCAGGTCTTCAAAGACATGGACCACGTGCCCATGACCACGCTGCGCTGAGCCAGGAGCACGCCCATCATGGTGCTTGATCACTTCCAACTGGCCGGCAAGGTGGCCATCGTTTCCGGTTGCGACACGGGCCTGGGCCAGGGCATGGCCCGCGCCTTGGCGCAGGCCGGCGCCGATGTCGTGGGCATCAACGTCAGCGCGCCCACCGAGACCGCGCAGCAGGTGCAGGCCCAGGGCCGGCGCTTTCTGGACCTGCGGGCTGATCTGTCGGACATCGGCTGCATCGAGGGCCTGGTGAAGCAGGCCACGCAGTGGGGCGGCCATGTCGACATCCTGGTCAACAACGCCGGCATCATCCGCCGCGAGGACGCCATCAAGTTCAGCGAGAAAGACTGGGACGACGTCCTCAACCTGAACCTGAAGTCGGTGTTCTTCTTCAGCCAGGCCGTGGCGCGCCAGTACCTGGCGCAAAAGAACGGCGGCAAGATCATCAACGTGGCCTCGATGCTGTCGTTCCAGGGCGGCGTGCGCGTGCCCAGCTACACCGCCAGCAAAAGCGGCGTGATGGGCATCACCCGGCTGATGGCCAACGAGTGGGCGGGCCAGCGCATCAACGTCAACGCCATTGCGCCGGGCTACATGGCCACCAACAACACCGCGCCGCTGCGCGCCGACGCCGACCGCAGCGCCGCCATCCTGGAGCGCATCCCCGCCGGCCGCTGGGGCACGCCCGACGACCTGGCCGGCCCGGTGGTGTTTCTGGCCTCGCCGGCCTCCGACTACGTCAACGGCTACACCATCGCCGTCGATGGTGGATGGCTGGCCCGGTGACCCTTCCCCCCCCGAAGCGCCTGCGGTGCTCCCCCCCAGGGGGGCGCCGCCTGCGGCCCGGCCAAGCCGGTTCCGCGGCGGCCGCTGGGTTCTGACTGAGGCCCGGACTTGGACCTGAACCTGCATGTACGACAACAAGAAAGTCGGCTTTTTGTTCGCCCTGCCCTTTGTGCTGGGCGTGCTGGGCTTCAAGCTGTTTCCGTTCGTGATGAGCCTGGCGCTCAGCTTCAGCCAGTTCGAGGTCTTTAGGCCGCCGCACTGGGTGGGGGTGGACAACTATGTGCAGCTGGCCACGCAGGACCCGACCTTTGGCCGCGCGCTGGGCGCCACGCTGTGGTTTGTGGCGCTGGCCGTGCCGCTGCGGGTGGGCTTTGCGCTGTTCATCGCCCATGTGCTGAACTTCAAGCTGCGCGGCATCGGCTTCTTCCGCGCCGCGTTCTACCTGCCGTCCATCCTGGGCGGCTCGATCGCGGTGGCCGTGCTGTGGCGCTTCATCTTCTCGCAGCGCGGCCTGGTCAACATCGTGCTGGGCACGCTGGGCATCGAGCCGGTGATGTGGCTGGCCGACGAGCGCTTCTCGATGTGGACCATCGTCACGCTGTTTGTCTGGCAGTTCGGCTCGTCGATGGTGATCTTTCTGGCCGCGCTGCAGAACGTGCCCACCAGCCTGTACGAGGCCGCCGAGCTGGACGGCGCCAGCAAGTGGCAGCAGTTCTGGCGCATCACCGTGCCGCTGATCACGCCGGTGATCTTCTTCAACCTGATCATGCAGCTGGTGCACGGCTTCCAAGAGTTCAACGGCCCCTACCTGATCACCGAGGGCGGCCCGTTGCAATCGACCTACCTGCTCAGCCTGTACATCTATGAAGAGAGCTTCCGCTACTTCAACCTGGGCTACGGTGCGGCCATGAGCTGGGTGCTGTTTGCCATCGTCGGCGCCTTCAGCGCACTGTCGTTCTGGAGCTCGCGCTACTGGGTGTTTTACGCCGGCGAGAAGGACAGCCCGCGATGAGCGCGCCCACCACACTGCTGTTCACGGCCCACGACGCCGAGGTGGCCGCCGCCCAGCAGCGCCGCAGCGAACGCCGGGCGCGGGCCCAGCTGCTGCTGCGCTACACGGCCCTGGCGGCGGTGGCCGTGCTGATGCTGTACCCCATCGTCTGGCTGGTGGGGGCCTCGTTCAAGAGCAATGCCGAGATCTTTGGCGACGCCGGCTTCTGGCCCCAGCACCTGGATGTCTCGTCCTACGCCAAGGGCTGGAAGACCAGCACCGAGTTCACCTTCGCCACCTACTTCCTCAACAGCTTTCTGATCGCCGTGCCGCGCATCGTCGTCACGGTGATCAGCTGCGTGCTGGTGGCCTATGCCTTTGCCCGCTTCGAGTTCTGGGGCAAGAAGCTGCTGTTCTCGATCATGGTGGCCACGATGATGTTGCCGCACGTGATCCTGCGCATCCCGCAGTACCTGATGTTCCGCGAGTTCGGCTGGCTTGACGGCTACCTGCCGATCATCGTGCCCTCGGCCTTTGCCACCGACACCTTCTTCGTCTTCATGCTGGTGCAGTTTCTGCGCGGCATCCCGCGCGACATGGAAGAGGCCGCGATGATCGACGGCTGCAACCCGCTGCAGCTGCTGTGGCACATCATCGTGCCCATGCTCAAGCCGGCCATCGTCTCGGTGGTGGTGTTCCAGTTCATCTGGACCATGAACGACTTCATGAGCCCGCTGATCTACCTCAGCACGGTGGAAAAGTACCCCGTCTCGCTGGCGCTGAAGATGAGCATCGGCGCCACCGAGGAGGTGGAGTGGTCCAGCGCCATCGCCATCTCGGTGGTGGCCTTGCTGCCCAGCGTGGCCGTGTTCTTCGCCGCCCAGCGGCACTTCATCGACAGCGCCGCATCGTCCGGCATCAAAGGCTGAACGCCGCGTCCCCATGGCCCAACTGAGTCTGCACAAGATCGAGAAGATCTACCCCAACGGCTTCCAGGCGGTGCACGGCATCGACCTGGCCGTGCGCGACGGCGAGTTCATGGTCTTCGTCGGCCCCTCGGGCTGCGCCAAGAGCACGGTGCTGCGCATGATTGCCGGGCTGGAGAGCATCAGCGGCGGCCAGCTGCGCATCGGCAACCAGGTGGTCAACCACCTGGCGGCCAAGCAGCGCGGCATCGCCATGGTGTTCCAGAACTACGCGCTCTACCCGCACATGAAGGTGCGCGAGAACCTGGCCTTCGGCCTCAAGCTGGCCGGCCTGCCCAAGGCCGAGATCAACCAGCGCGTGGCCGACGCCGCCGAGCTGCTGGAGATGGGCCATCTGCTGGACCGCTACCCCAAGCAGCTCTCGGGCGGCCAGGCCCAGCGCGTGGCCGTGGGCCGGGCCATCGTCAAGCGGCCCGAGGTGTTTTTGTTCGACGAGCCGCTGAGCAACCTGGACGCCAAGCTGCGCGCGGCCATGCGTGTGCGCCTGACCGAGCTGCACCAAAGCCTGCGCGCACGCGGCCAGCCGGCCACCGTGGTCTACGTCACCCATGACCAGACCGAAGCCATGACCATGGGCGAGCGCATTTGCGTGCTCAAGGACGGCCGCATCCAGCAGGTGGACACGCCCACCGCGCTGTACGACCGGCCGGCCAATGCCTTTGTGGCCGGCTTCATCGGCTCGCCCGAGATGAACCTGCAGCCGGCCCAGCTGGTGTGTGCAGGCGACGGCCTGGCGCTGCAATGGGCCGAGGTGCAGCTGCCGCTGCCCGACGCCAAGGCCGCCAAGCTGCGGCTGAACGCGCCCTGCGCGGTGACGCTGGGCCTGCGGCCCGAGCACATCAGCGTGCTGCCGCCGCAGGGCGGCTCGGCGCTGGTGGCCGGCACGCTGCGCTTCACCGAGCACATGGGCAGCGAGGTGTTTGTGCACGCCACCATCGGCGGCCTGCCCTTCACCGCCCGCGTGCCGGCCGACGCGCTGGGCACGCTGGCCGGCAAGGCCCGCGGCGACAGCCAACTGTTCCACCTGCAGCCCGCTGCGCTGCATGTTTTTGACGCCGCCACCGGCGTCAACCTGCTGCTGTGAGCGCGCCCCGCCTGCCCCGCCGCCGGCTGCTGGCCGCCAGCGCCCTGCTGCCCGCCGTGGGCAGCGGCCTGGCGGCGGACGCCACCGCCACCGCCACCGCCACCGCCACCGCCACCGCCACCGCCACCGCCACCGCCACCGCACCCGCCACCGCCACCGCACCCGCCAGCGATGCCGCCGCACCTCGCGCCGCCAGCCCGGCCAGCCCGATCACGCTGCGCTTTGCCTGGTGGGGCGGTGGTGAGCGCCACCAGCGCACGCTGGCCGCCATTGCCGCCTTCGAGGCCCGCCACCCCGGCGTGCGCATCAAGGCCGAGTACATGGGCATCAACGGCTACCTGGAGAAGCTGACGATGCAGATGGTGGGCCGCACCGAGCCCGACATCATGCAGATCAACTGGGCCTGGCTGGCGATGTTCAGCAAGGACGGCCAGGGCTTCCTCGACCTGGCGCCCTACCGCAGCGTGATGGCGCTGGACCAGTTCAGCCCGCAAGACCTCGCCATCAGCAGCGTGCACGGCAAGCTCAACGGCCTGCCCAGCAGCTTTTCGGCGCGCATCTTCTTGTGGAACCGCGCCGCCTGGGCCCGCGCCGGCCTGAGCCTGCCCGACAGCTGGGACGCGCTGATGGCCGCCGGGCCGCAGTTCCGCCAGCGCATCGGAGCGCGCGCCTACGCGCTGGACGGCGAGCTCTACGACATGCTGCTGCTGGCGCAGACGCAGATCGCCCAGCGCCACGGCACGGCCTACCTGCACCCCACCGAGCCGCGGGTGGCGATGTCGCCCGAGGCGCTGCGGGAGTGGGTGCAGCTGTACCAGCAGCTCACCACCACCCAGGTGGCCACGCCGCTGCGCTGGCGCGCCAGTCTGGGCGGGGCCGAAAAGCCCTCGGAACAGCAGCCCGACTGGGTCAGCGGCCAGTGGGCCGGCCTGTACACCTGGGACAGCACGGTGCGGCTGCGCCAGGCCACGCTGGACGCCCGCCAGCAGCTGGACATCGGCCCGTTTCTGATGCTGCCGCAGGCCCGTGCCAGCGGCATCTTCGGCCGCCCGGCCATGCTGCTGTCGGCCAGCCCGCGCTGCCGCCACCCCGAGCTGGCCGCGCGCTTCATCAGCTTCATGCTGGCCGACGCGCAAGCCGCGCAGCTGCTGGGCCAGGTGCGTGGCGTGCCGGCGGCCCGCAGTGCGCTGGCCGCCATCACCCGCCACCAGCCGCTGCCGGCGCTGGAGGGCAAGGCCTGGCAGCAGATCCAGGGCTTCCGCGAGGCCGGGCAGATCGAGCCGCCCTCGCCCTACTTCGAAGACGCCCGCTTCCGCAAATTTCTGCGCGACGTGTTCGAGCGCGTGGCCTACCAGAAGATCGACGCGACTGAGGCCGCCCGCCGCCTGCGCGTGGAAGGCCAGGCGCTGCTAAACCGCATCGGCTAGCCGCCCCCCATTGACCCCGAGCGCCCACCATGCCCAAGCACAGCACCCGCAGCCTGCAGTTCCAGACCCGCACCGACCCCGACACCGGCGCCCGCGTGACGCGGCTGACGCCGCCCGACATCACCTGCCACCGCAACTACTTCTACCAAAAGTGCTTCAGCAACGACGGCCAGCGGCTGCTCTTCGGCGGCGAGTTCGGCCCCGGTGACGCCTGGAACTACCACCTGCTGGACCTGCGCAGCGGCGAGTGCCGCCAGCTCACCGACCAGCCCGACGAAAACACCTTCGGCGGCTTTCTGAGCCCCGACGACCGCCACCTGTACTTTGTGCGCGGCAAGCGCCAACTCATCCGCCTGGAACTGGCCACGCTGAAGGAGGAGGTGGCCTACACCGTGCCCAAAGGCTGGGTGGGCTACGGCACCTGGGTGGCCAACAGCGCCTGCACCAAGATCGTCGGCATAGCGATCGCGGCCGAGGACTGGTTTGCGCTGGACACCTGGCAGAAGTTCAACGAGATGTTCCACAAGCAGCCGCGCTGCCGGCTGTTCAGCGTCGACCTGGCCACCGGAAAGCAGCAGCTGATCCTGGAACAAAAGGGCTGGCTGGGCCACCCGCAGTACCGGCCGTTTGACGACCACACGGTGGCCTATTGCCACGAGGGCCCGCACGACCTGATCGACGCGCGCATGTGGTTCATCGACGAAGACGGCCGCAACCGCCGCTGCGCCAAGGCCCACGAGGCCGGCGAGAGCTGCACCCACGAGTTCTGGGTGCCCGACGGCAGCGCCATGGTCTACGTCAGCTACCGCCACGACAGCCCGCAGCGCTTCATCTGCAGCCTGGACCCGGTGACGCTGGCCAACCGCGTGCTCACCGAGATGCCGCCCTGCTCGCACCTGATGAGCAACCACGACGGCACGCTGATCGTGGGCGACGGCTGCGGCCAGGCCAGCGGCGACAGCAGCGCCAGCAACGCCATGCTCAGCGGCGACCCCTACCTGCACCTGTTCGACCTGAGCGCCGGCCCCGGCCACGCCACCACCCGCCGCATCGCCCGCCACGACAGCAGCTGGGGCGTCTACAAGGGCGACCGCCAGGTCACCCACCCGCACCCCAGCTTCACGCCCGACGGCAAGCAGGTGCTGTTCAGCTGCGACAAGGCCGGCGAGCCCGGGCTGTTTCTTGCCGACCTCTGAGCGCGCCGAGGCCGGCCCCCGCCGGCCGTCAGCCGTGGCGGCCAAAGCCAGCGGCCGGGCGTCCTGGGCCGGACGGACCGCGCCGCAAGCGGGCCGTTCGGGCGCTGTTGGGCGGGCGCTGCTGCTCTGGCGCCGCGCCGCTGCGCAGCTGGCCCGCCGGCCATGGATGGCCGCTGCCCTGGCGGCGGCCAGCGCGGCCGCACAGCCCCCACAGCCCGCACAGACCGCACAGGCGCCGGGCCACAGCCTGCGGCCGCAGCTCAGCACCGCCCAGGCCGCTGCCGTCACCCCTGCGGCCGTGCTGGGCGGGGCCGACGGCTGGGCGCCGCTGGCCCAGGACGCGGCCGACGCCGCCGCCCTGCCGGCCCAGCCGCCCTACCTGGTCAGCACCGTGGCCGTGGCCGCGTCCCCGGGCCAGCAGGTGCTGGCCACGCTGCCGGCCGCACTGGCGCGGCTGCAGGCCGATCTGCAGGCCGCCGCCCAGGCCGGCCAGCGCGCACCGGCCCGGGCCTACATCGGCCTGGCCGGCGGCCAGCACGCCGGCCCGGTGATCGTGCCGCCGCTGCCCGTGCCGCTGACGATCTACGGCCTGCCCGGCGCGCCGCAGGCCGTGCAGCTGGCGGCCGACACGCACGCCGGCCTCAGCGGCCCGGCCCTGGCCCAGCGCGCTGCGGCCGCCGCCGGCGGCACGCTGAACGCCGCCACTGCCGCGCTGTGGGCGCCCTGCACCCAGCGCAGCCCCATCGGCACCGGCTGCAGCGCCGTGCTGCAGCTGCGCGGTGCCGACGTGCAACTGCGCCGGCTGACTGTGGTCAACACCCATGGCCAGGTGCCGGCGCTGGGCCGCGCCGGCCAGGTGCAGGGCCTGGGCCGCGCCGACCTGGTGCAGGGCTCGGACCGTGCCTGCCCGGTGCAGGTCTCGGGCCGTACCGGCTCGGTGCAGGTCTCGGACCGCGCCGGCCCGGTGCAGGTATCAAGCCGTACCGGCCCGGTGCACCAGGCCGTGGCGGTGATGACCGCCGGTGCCGACCGCGTGCTGCTGGCCGACGTGCGGCTGCTGGGCCACCAGGACACGCTGTACCTGCGCCGCGCCAACCCGGCCACGCCGGCGCGCGTGGCCGTGCTGCGCAGCCAGGTGGCCGGCGATGTGTATTTCATCTTCGGCAACGCCACGGCCTGGTTCGAGGCCAGCGAGCTCCGCTGGCTGGGCGAGCGCGGCACGCCGCAGGGCTATGTGGCTGCACCCAGCACGCCGCTGACGGCGCCGTTCGGCTTCGTCTTCCACCGCTGCCACTTCAGCAGCGACGGCCTGGGCCTGGCCGCCCAGGCCGGCGTGGCGCTGGCCCGCCAGTGGTTTGAAGGCGCGCGCTGCAGCCCCTATGCCCGCCGGGCCGAGGGCGCCACCGTCTGTGGCGTGGCCACGGCCACGGCCACGGCCGCGGCCGCCACCGCCTCCGCCACCGCCACCGCCACCGCCACCGCCACCGCCACCGCCACCGCCTCCGCCGCTGCAGAAGCCGCCGCCCCGGCCGGCGCGGCAACAGCCCAGGCCGGCGCGGCCAGCGTCAGCCCGGCCGCGCTGGCCGCCGTGG
>Ga0302322_100002608_pt1 | contig 15253 bp, 7 predicted proteins | sample Fen_T0_2_FD_203757 | JGI IMG/M metagenome (GOLD analysis project Ga0302322, IMG submission 203757) | Peat permafrost microbial communities from Stordalen Mire near Abisko, Sweden - Fen_T0_2 | ecosystem: Environmental > Terrestrial > Soil > Wetlands > Permafrost | place: Sweden: Abisko... | reverse complement strand
CATTTTCTTCGCCAACCCGAAGGCCCAGAATCTTCACATGCCCCTGCGCTACGGACAGTCACTTGCGACCGAAGATAGCGCGCGCCCCATCGAGATCACCGTCAACGGCAAGACCACGGCCCTGACCTTGCTCTTCAAACCCTACCAGTCGATCCTGATGACCCTTGATGGAAACGGCGCGGGGAACGGCACGCACAGGTTCGTCGACATCGCGTTTCAGCCGAAGACGCCCGTGGTGAAGATGCGCTAGCTATTCGATCGTCACCCCGTTCTTCGTGCACATCGCCCTGACCGCCTCGCGCTTGCTGTCGCTCAGGTGGGAGGCGGCCTCGCGAGCGGCGTCGGCCTTGCCAATAGCGCAGGAGCAGGTTGCGATGAGCTCGTAGGCCTGCACGGCCTGTGCGGGGTTGGGATCGGCCCTGAGCGCGGACTGCGCCTGGCCGATCGCCAGAGCATGGTGCCCCCGCATCCAGGCGTGCTGGGCCTCGCGCACGAGATCGTCGACGGTTGCCGGCGTAGGTGGTGGCGAAGCGGGCTCGGCCGTGCTTGAGGCCGGCGGCTCGGGCTGCGGCCGTGGCTTGGCGGTAGGCAGCGCTGCAGTCTCGGACTGGGCGGTAGGTGCCGGCGCAGCCTCGGACTCGGCGGCAAGCACACGCGTGGGTGGCACGGGCATCACCGGCGTTGTCCGGCGCGCACCACTTGCCTGGGCAGGATGGAGCCGGGACAAGGCGAGCTTGCCAGGAGCACGAACCGTGGGACGGGGGATCTCAGCACGCGCTGCTGGTTCGGAGCTGGGTAGTTCGTCCACTGGCGCCGCCGCCACTGGAATTGCTGGCACAGCAGGCGCGACCACCGGAGCTGCCGCCGCTGGAGCTGCTGGCGCGGATGGCGCGACCGCCGGGGCTGCAGCCTGTGGCGGTGCAGCTTGTGGCGGCGGCGATGGTGGTGACGGTGCGGGCACTGTGGGGGCCGGTGCCGGATGCGAGGCAACGATGGCCTTGGTCGTGCTCGGAGCCGAGACACTGCGCAGGGACCAAAGCGCGATCCCGATCCCGCCGAGCAGCAGCACAGAGGCAAGAGCAATCCCCCGTGTCCGTTGCGAGCCCACCATCTCCAATTCCTCCAGGTCGAAACGCTCGGGGCGCTCATCGACGTCCGGGACGATTGCCTCGGGACGCACCAAGAGCTTCCTGGTTGGCTGGTCGTCCAACTCGGCAGCGATATTGACAGGCAACGCCGCTGCCACTACTGCAGGAGGCGGCGTGATCACCACTGCCGCTGGATCGTTCGCCATGGCCGCAATCGCAGGCGGCGGCGTGATCACGGCCGCGGCAGGATCGGCCGCCATCGGCGCTACGGCGGTCTTCCGCGCTACCGCGGGCTTCGCTGCCTCCGGCTCCCGCGCGGGCTTCTCCGCGGATCGCGCTCTATCCTGGCGCGCCTCCTGCGAGGCTCCCGACAGATCGATCCCCGACTCTACAATCCCCGGCAGTCGGTGCGCGTCCCGCAGGAAGGCGCAGTCGGTGATGCAGTCGTCGAGGGCCTCGCACAGCTCACCGGTGCTGGCGAACCTCAGGGTCGGGCTCTTCTTCAAACACCTCAAAATCAGTGCATCGATGCGCATGTGGATGCCGGCCCCGGGGGTGCGGCGACTGGGTGCGATCACTTGGCCCGAGACGTGTCCGCGCAGGATGTCGAGCAGCGATTCGCCGCCGAATGGGACGGCCCCGGTGACCATCTCGTAGAAGACAGCGCCCAGCGCGTAGATGTCGCTGCGCTGGTCGGCGGGCTGCCCCTGGGCCTGTTCGGGCGATAGGTAGTGAAGCGTGCCCGACACTGCCCCGGCGCGGGCCTGCGCGCCGGGTGCCAGGTCGAGGAACCTGGCCATCCCGAAGTCGAGCAGCTTGACCAGATCGAAGTTCTCCTCGGGCTCGACCACCAGGCGCATACCGTGCGCCTTGCTGCGACGGACGATGCGGCGCCGGCCCGCGCGCGTGCACAGGAAGATGTCGGCCGGCTTGAGACCGCCGTGCACGATGCCGGCCGCGTGGGCCGCACCCAGTCCGCGTGCCACTTGCCGTAGGATGTTGATGGCCTCGAAGAGAGGCAAGCGCTGCACCGAGTGCAGGCGGTTGCGCAGGCTCTCACCCTCCAGGTGCTCCATCACCAGGAAGACCGTGCCGTCGGCCGTGGTGCCGAGGTCGGATACGTCGATGACGTTGGGGTGGTGAATATGGCTGGTAGCCCTGGCCTCGCCTATGAACTGCTCGACGATGTCCTTCTGTCTGGCGCCTCGGTCGTGCAGGATTTTGATGGCGACCAGCCCGTCGCTGGCAACGTGGCGGCCGCGGTAGACCACGCCCGTCCCACCCTCGCCCACGACGCCCGTGATCTCGCAGCCCCCGACCCTTGTGCCCACGCGGGCCAGGGCCTCGGCCGACACGGTCCCCGCGCTCGGTTGCGGTGTCTTTTGGAGTGCTGGCGAGTGTCCCATGCCCGTTAGGGGCCTGGCAGCCCGGCCAAGTAGGCAGAATTCTATCCAGTCACTATGCGCCAGCCCTCGGATCACAAGGTTTTCAGGCAGTTACGGGACGCCACAGACGTTCCGTGTCAAGCGCGCGGACTTGCGCGAAAGCCCGGCAGGACGCTGTAGGCGAGGCGCACGGGATCTTGCACGCCTTGCTCAACCAGCCAGCGCTCGGCGCGTGCGCGCAACTCACCCCCGCGTGCCCCGCCGACGATTTCGCCAAGCCAGAAACGAGCGCATTCGGCCAGCGACTTGGCGCCCGTGGCCTCGACGGTTTCCACCGCACGTTCGAGGGCGGTGGCAATCGCTTTGCAGTCCGCGCCCGGAGAAAGCCTGCGCACCCCCACTGCCAGAAGTGCCCCCATGGCGACGGCGGTTTGCTGATCGAACTTCAGCAGGTAGCGCGCGCCCCGCATGGCTGTGCGCAACAGCGGCGCACGCTCGGCAGGCGCGGTTCGTTCCGCCATGGCCAAGGCGAGGCGACTGGTCAGCCAGGTGTAGTCGGCGCGCATGCCTCTGATCTTCAGCATCGAGGACGCCCGCAGGCTTGCCTCCTCGGCGGCCATGGCCTTCACGGCGACCTCCGGTTGGTCTTCGTACAGCGCATGCTCGCAGCGCGCGTACAAATGGAAGAAATGCTGGACCTGGTACTTGTCACCGGGCCACAGGTCAAGCGCCCCTTCGATGTCTTTGCGGGCCCGCGCGACGTCATTGCGAATGAGCCAGACCATGGACAGATAGGTACGCAAGTTGGTGGCCAAATAGCGATCGCCCGTGCGATCGGCATCGGCCGTGTAGCGATCGAAGCGCTGGCACAGCTCGGGCAGCCGTCCGAGCGCGCGCAACGTGAAGCAGATGAAGGAGCGCGTGGTTGCGAGCTCCCAGCTCACGCCGTGGCAGTAGCGCAAGAAGTGCTCTTCGGCGCCCGTCAATTCGCCAAGTGTCGCTTCCCAGTCACCGGCGAAGTAGAGCACCACGCCCTTGCACATTCGGCCGAGGCCAATGACCGCTGGATCTCCCGAGCGCCTGGCCAGCACCTCGGCCTTGGCAACCAGCTTCCTGGCGAACGGCATGCGCGCGCTGCCCAGCGACGCGAGCTGACCGCCGAGCACGGCCAGTCCCTGCGCCACGCGCCGAGCGTCGCCCACCTCCAGCGCGAGGAAGAGAAATTGTAGAAGGAAATCATCGGCGCGCAGGATGTCGACCATGCCAAGTCCGATGTTGGCCGACCACAGAACGTCGAGCAGCCTGCGCCTCTGCTCTGGAATGCTCGACGCCGGTCGTTCGACGAACTCGGTGCCGCGCACGCGCAGCCGAAGCAACCGCCACAGCACCGAAAGCAAAGCGCGCCGAGGACCCACCATGCGCAGCCTTGCCTGCTTGAGCACACCTTGGAGGGTATCGAGGCCCTTGGCGATGTGGCCGCCGCGCAGAAGTTGCTCGGCCGCAAGGTGGTGCAGGTGCAACGACTGGTTGGCATCGCTCCCCGCGGCGGCGCGCTGGTAGGCCTCGGCGGCGGCAATCGCATGTCCATCACCGGCCCGGCAATCTCCCAAGGCACGCAGGAGCGCGATCTTTGCCTGCTCATCGGATTCAAGTTTGATGGCGGTTTCGTAGAGCTCGGCGGCCCGGTTGAACGCCAGCTTGCTGCGTGCCTCCTCGGCGGCGGCAATGGCATAGAGCTTGGCACGCGCGTGATCCTCGGCGGATAGCCAATAGTGGGCCAGTTTGTCCTTGCGCTCGCGATCCCATTGTTCGACGGCCAGGGCCAGTTGCTGGTGCAGCCGACGTAACGTCGACGCGTGGAGATGGCGCAGAACCGCCTCCGCGATGCGATCGTGGTACACGACGACGGTGTCGTCCCCCTGGCGCCCTCGCCGGACGAGCAAGCGGCCCTCCACCAGCGCCGAGATTCCACGTTCCCAGCGCTCGCCACCGAAGGTCACATCCACGGCGCTGGCCAGCGTGCGCTGGGCAAGTGGATCCCGTGCCGCCGCGACGATCTCGAGCATGCGCTGGGCCTCCTCGGGAAGGCCACCCACGCGCTTCAGGATCATGCCGTCCAGTCGGTAGTCATTGCTCTTGGCCGACGGCGACGGCGATGGCGCTCCGTCGGGATCCACCATGTCGAGAAAGTGCTGCACGAGCTCCACGGCGAAGAAGGGATTACCGGAAGCCTCATCCGCCACGGAATTCACAATCTGCAGTCTGAGCTCGGGCGCAAGCTGCGCCGCATGGATGCTTTGCTCGGCGAGCGAGCGAATATCGGCGTCGGGCAAGGGGCCGACCTCCACGGTTTCGACCGCCGTGAGCGTCTCGTCACCTTGCAACGTCGACAGCGAACTGCGATTGCCCGAGGAAGGGCGGCAAGCGAGCACGAGGTGCAAGGCGGGCGCGGCAGGTTGCTGCATGAGCGCGTGCAGAAGCGCGAAGCTGTCCCGGTCAGCCCACTGCCAGTCATCGATGAAGATGACCAGTGGTGAAAGCCGCGCCAAACGCGCGAGCAACTCGCGAAAAGCGGTAAACGCTTGATTGCGCGATTCGCTGGCGTCAGGCGCCGGGGCCGTCCTGTGGCACGCGCGATCGATGACCTCGATCCGGCGCAGGACCGGAAAGATCTCGGCCAGCCGTGAGATGCCGTCGGGAAAGACGAAGGATCGGTCACGGGTGACTATCTTGTCGAGGAGGTGGCTCAGGTCATCGACCACGCTGTCGAAGGCCTTGAAAGGCAGCGCCTCGCGCTCGTGGCAACGCCCGCGCAGGACCAGCGGCGCAGCGGTCGGTCCCGGGGAAACGAGCGATCGCAGGAAAGCCTCGATCAGGCTTGTCTTGCCGATACCGGACGTGCCCTGCACGATGGTGACGGCTAGGTTGCCGTTGCCAATCTTTGCGTAGGCCCGGGCAAGCGCGTCCAGTTCCGCCACGCGCCCGCACAAGGCCTGCGCTGGTGTTCGTATGGCAAGGTGGCCGTTGGTTTGGCGAAGCGTGCTTCTGTCGCGATGGCCACCGAGCCGCGCGAGGATATCGGGCCCCCGTGGCCTCTGCTCCGGATCGCGATGCATGAGCTGCATGCACAGGTCGCTCATCATCGGATCCGCGTAGGGATTGAGGGTTCGCGGGTCAGCCGGATCTTCGGACTGCTTTTTGAGCAGAATCGCGAACAAGTTGCCCTGGAACGGTGGCTGCCCCGCCAGCGTCTCGTAGATCATCGATCCGACCGCATACCAATCCGCGGCCTCTGTACACGGCTTCTCCATGGCCTGCTCGGGGGCCATGTGGGTCGGGGTGCCGAGGATGCCGTCGCCGGAGAGGCTGTTGCTGGTGGTCTGCTTGGCCAGACCAAAATCGAGAACCACCACCCGCCCTGCCGCGGTCACCAGCACGTTGGTCGGCTTGAGGTCGCGATGGATAGCGCCGGCCTCGTGCATGGCCTGAACGCCTTCGCACAGTTGCAGGGTCGTTCTGCGCAGCAGCCGATGGTCGGCGGGCGCGGACGATGCCGAGGGCAGGAAGTGATCGAATGGAACACCCGCCACATACTCCATGGTGAAGAACCACAGCTCACCCTCGGAAAAGAGCTCGTGGAGCGTGACCAGGTTGGGGTGCCGGAAGTCGGCCAGCGCGCGAAACTCGCGTTTGAAGCGATAGAGGTCGATGCCCGCCGCCTCGTTCAGAATCTTCAGCCCCACCTCCGCGTCCGTCTGCCGGTCGTGCACGAGGTACACGTTGCCCATGCCCCCCATGCCAAGGAGGCGAATCACATCGAACCTGGACGTTCCCGAAAAGATCATTGGCAACGCCTCATGAGCCTTTCGATGCCGCCGGTGGTCGACCGATTCCTACGATGGCCTCGCACCATCGGAAACGAATCGCTGGTACACTGCCTGGTAGGACACCTTGGGTGCGTGAGCGCTGACAGGCAAACCGCATGGCAAGTTTTTCCGACCCCAACAAGAACTGGATGAACCAGCGTGTCCGCGATGCGTTGGCCACGGGCTCGCACACCGAGCTGCTCAAGGCGCTGGTCGAGGCGTTCCCAGGAAGTTGGTTCTTCACGCGCGTGGACGCGACCTTCGCCTTCGTCAACCAGAACGCCTGCGACACCCTCGGCTACACGCGGGAAGAGCTCATGGCTCTGACCCTTTTCGACGTCAATCCGACCCTGACGCCAGAGCTGTGGAATGGGCTTCTCGCCGTGGGGCCTTTCACCCCAGCCTCCGTTCGCACCCATCACCGTCGCAAGGACGGCACGGTCTTTCCCGTCGAGGCGTTCGGCTCGCGCATCATCCTCGGTGACGAGAACGTATCCGTGTCCTACGTGGTCGATCTGTCAGAGGAAGCGCAGGCTCGGCAAGCGCTGGCCGAGAAGCAGCACCTGCTGCAATCGCTGCTCGACAACGCGCCCGTCGTGGTTTGGTACGTGGATGGCGATGGTCGCTTTCAACTCTCGGAAGGTAGCGCTCTATCCCTGCTGGGGATGGTGCCGGGCCAGGCCGTGGGCAAGACGGTGGAGGAGATATTCCCTTTGCTGCTTGATATGGCGAAGGCCACCGAGCTCGCCCTGCAGGGGGATCCGGTCGAAGGCATCGTTTCGGTGGACGCGTTCGAGTTCGAGTACCGCTACCTTCCCCGGCGTGACGGTGCGGGCAAGGTGATCGGTGCAACCGGCGTGGCGATTGATATCACGGCCCGGCGCAGCGCCGAACAAGCCAATCTGCGCTTGATGAGCGCCTTCGAACAAGCTGACGAATCCGTCTTGCTTCTGGATCGGGAGGGGCGGATCGAATACGTCAATGCGGCTTTCGAGGGCATCTCGGGCACCCCCAAGGCCAAGATGCATGGGCGACGCTGGCCGGACTTGCTGCCGAACGGCCCCAAAGACGACCGCTCCCGGAGCGAACTTGTGCGGGCCATCCGGGGCGGTACCCCCTGGCGCGGAACCCTCAAGTGGATGGGCGAAGGCCAGCGCGAATGCGTCCTGCAGGCGAGTCTCTCCCCGTTGCACGATGCCGGGGGCCAGCGCACCGGGTTCGTCGCAAGCTGCCGCGAGATCACGGAGCAGACGCGGAATGAGGAGCGACTTAGGCACATTGAGAAGATGGACACCGTTGGCCAACTGGCGGGCGGTGTCGCCCACGACTTCAACAATTTGCTTCAAATCGTTTTGGGCAACGCCGATCTTTGCCTGGCGCTCGGCGCCCCAGAGCCGCTGCGAGCCGCGCTCGGTGAGATCCAAGAAGCCGGAAAGCGCGCTGCCTCCCTGGTCAAACAGCTGCTCTCCTTCAGCCGAAACGTCGGTGAGCCCAAGAGCGTTGCGCTTGGCGCGCTCATGAATCGTATCCTTCCTCTGCTGCGACGGTTGCTGGGCGAGCACATTCTCGTCGAGGTCGCGCTGAGCGACAGCGGCTTCGATGTCTGGGGCGACGAAAGCCAGCTAGAGCAAATCGTCGTCAATCTGTGTGTGAATGCTCGCGATGCCATGCCCGAAGGAGGCAGGCTGAACCTCGAACTTTCGCAGTGCTCGATCGACGCCGCCGAGGCCGAGCGCCTCGGGCTTCCCGGGCCAGGCGCCTACGTCGCACTCGACGTGGCGGACACGGGATGCGGCATGAGCGATGAGATTCAGCGCCGAGTTTTCGAGCCCTTCTTCACGACCAAGGCGCCAGGGGTCGGTACGGGGCTTGGCCTAGCGACCGTTTTCGCCGTGGCCAAGCGCCATGGTGGCAGCGTCGAGGTGCGGTCGCAGGTCGGCACGGGCAGCCGTTTTCGCGTACTGCTTCGCCCGGCCGAACGGCCAAAAGAAAAGCCAGTTCCGAACTTGCAGGCTGTCTCAACCGGGATCCCGCATCTGCGCGTGTTACTGGCCGAGAACGATTTGTCGGTGCGAAAGATCACCCACCGCTTTCTTGAGGTCGCTGGTCATGACGTGGTCGCGGTCCAAGATGGCGAAGAGGCGGTTACGCGCATCCAAGCGGAAGGCGCTGCTTTCGATCTCCTCGTGCTCGATGCCATCATGCCAAAAGTGAATGGCCCGGAAGTGTACCGGATGTTCCGTTCACTGAGCGCTGCTCCAGTGTTGTTCGTGACGGGTCACGATTTCAATGTGCTCCAGGCGCTCCCGCCAGATGGGGCCCGGGCGCTGCTGCACAAGCCCTTCAGAGCCTCTGAGCTCGAAGCCGCCATCGCCAAGCTCGTCGGCGGGTAGCGCCTGGGCCATCTCGGCGGGCGGCTCACCGCCGCCCCCGAAGCTTTCAATCCGTTTACGGTAGCAGAGGCGGATTCGCGTTCTGCGCTAGCTGCAAGGCTTGCGCCGGGAACCAAGCTCCCGCCGCGGGATCGATGATTCCCCAGAGGGGATCGAACGTGCTCTGGGCGGCAGGTGTAAGGTTCCAGGGATTGTAAGCAGAGTAGTCCCACGCTCGGGCACCCCCAGCGCTGTCGCACTGACCATCCGATTCTCCGGGTACCTTCACCCAGAGGTAGGCGTCCAGAAGCGCAACACCAGTCTTTGCGGATGGGGAGAGGCCGAGGCCCGCGCCCGGAGGATTGCACCAATTGCCACTCGCAAGTGCGCCGAGAACGCTGGCGGGTTGGCCATACGGAGCTGCAGCGTATTGGGCTGTGTTGAGTGTGCCCTGTCCATTGCGGCTGGTATCGATGATGAAGTGTGTCGTCGCAGCCGCTCCGCCCATCAGGCCTTGTAGGCCGGCCGTGACCGTCGCCGCGTAGGCCGGGCTGTAATCAACGGCCCAGTTGAGTGCTTGGTTGTACTGGCTTGGGCACCAGTCGAAATGACCCAAAGCCCAAGATGGCCCGGCCGTTGCCGCTGTGATGCAGTCGGAGACCCAAGTCCCGAATTGCGTGGCTTGGTCCGTCGGTTGGTAGTTCGAGGCGTTGAGGAAGAACCCAGCGGCCGATGCCACCCCTGCCTTGTTGAGGCGGTACGCAGCCTCGCCCACGCCAAGCCACGCGCTGTGGGTACCGTCGAGATAGACGAGCGCATTCGGAGCGTGGCTCTTGAGGCTGGTGACCGCGTAGCTTATCTGCGTGTAGCGATTGGTTGGATCGGCCCCTGGTGCAGGAGTGACGATGCCTTGCGAGTCGGTCACCGTGGGCTGGCACCACTCGGTCGCACCGTAGATTGTCGTGTTGTAGGGAATGATTCCCAGACTGTCGGGCTCAAGGATGACCACAGCCTTGGCGTTGCCGATGCCGGCCGCAAAACCGTCGATCCACGCCTCGTACGCTGCGGTGTCGGCCGCGCCGCCCGCCGAGTACTGCGCGCAGTCCCGGTACGGGACGTTGTAAGCAACCACAACGGGAACGCGATCTTCGAGCGCTGCGTCCTTCATCGTCTTGTGCACGCTCTGATGGACTTCCTGAGGCGTGCCACTTGTAAACCACACGGCATGTCCCTGCGCCAGCATGGCAGCCAGTTCAAGAACCGCCTTTAGGTTGTGTGCCTTCAGCAGGTCGATGCCCTGCTGGATCGCTGCGGAATCTGGTGGTGGCACAAAGAACTTGGTTTTCGCATTGAGCGTTCCTCCTCCTGCGGAGCCCGCCGGTTTTGCTTCGGCGACAATCCCTAAAAGGATGAGTGTGGATCCGGTGATGGCGGCCAGGAGCTTCTGGCCCAGGTGATGACAGCGCATGATTTCTCCTTGGTAGTTGGTGCCTAGCGTGACCGTTCCTGTCGGTTCGCTGTGCGATTCGGTTGTCCTCGGTTGCAAAGGGCGCGGCGTGAGACAACAAGTGCGCCCCAGACGCAGCGCCGACAGCACGCTGCTTCCTTCGGTTGCTTCTTGGTTCTGGATTCGTAGAGCGAAACAACATCTGCGCGCGCAGCCAGGAATTCCTCAGCACGGCAGCAGCACAGGACTAGATCCAAATCGAATGACTAGCAAGCCACTTCTGCGACAACAGTGAATGGGCGACGTCTTCCCCCGAGCCGTGCGACTGCGAAGTTTCCGATGCCGATCTCACCTACCAAGTCAGCGAAAATCCATTCGAGAAATTGGTCGTTGCCTGCGAGCACGACGCGGGCGTGGAGCCGTAGCAAGTCCGTGTGCGAAAGAAGCCTCCCCAGACCACCAGGCGGTCACCGGTCCAGGCCATGGAGCAGTTGGCGCGCGCCAGTGGTGCGACGGCGCCGTCCAGATCGGTGGCCGCACCGGTGGCCAGATCGTACAACGATATGCCGGAGAGGCTGGTGCCGTTCAGGAGCAGCAGTTTGTTCTTGTAGATCATGGTCGGCGTGGCAGCCGAGCCCACGGACCCGGCAGCGCATCCGGTAGTGGCAAACGTCGTCCATTGGCCGGTGGTCGCGTCGTAGATCGCAATCGTGGACGAGGCGTAGCGCATGACCACCAAGCGATTGCCGTAGGCGCTCGCGCTGGCGATCTGTTGGTTCTGTCCGCGCGCGGGACTGGCGGGGACGGTAGCCCAGGTTGCGGTGGCGACGTTGAAGACCGCCCCGGCGTCCGACTCTCCCGCTGCATCGTATCGCCCGCTGCCGATGAAGAAGGCCATTCCCGACACCGGATCGGCGGCGGCGCGGTAACCCGTCCCCGCGGCCGGCGCCCCCGCACTGGGCATGACCGTCCACTGATTGGCCACTGGATCGAAGACGGCGCCATCGCTGAAGGGTTTGCTGCCGTCCAGGGATGCCCCACCCCACACCACGAGCTTTCCGGAAGCGATCGCGTAGCTGGGCGTGAGCCTTCCCGTCAGCGGAAACGGCGCGGCCGATTTCCAGGTGTCGTTGCTGGGGTCGTACAGCCAGGCATTGGTGCTGTCACTGCTCGAGCTGCCCAGGCCGAGCTGAAGCGCTGGATTCTGACCGGGAATGAGAAGGATCAGATTTCCAACCGTCAGACCTTTCGTGTAGGTCATGTATCCGGTCTCGACGCTGACGGGGATGTTCTTGCCATCCGTGGGCACGTTCGACGTCCACAGATGGGTATCGAGATCGTAACGATGCCGGCTCATCGTATTGCCGGTGCCGCCAAGGACGACGAGCTTGCGCCCCACGAGCTGAACGAGAGAATCGGTTTGCCAAGGTGGTGCACCGGACGTCTCGATGCTGGTCCAGGTCCCAGTGATGGTGTCGTACACGGCTCCCTGTGCGTCCAATCCGGACAGCGGAACAGCCCCCGAAGCGCACGAGTCCGAATTCCCTCCCCAGAGGACGAATTCGTGATCGTTCGACACGACCGAGGGCCGACAGACGGTGGCCAGCGGACTCGGCACGAGCGGCGTGCACGTGGTCGATGCAACCGACTTGATACACAGGGCGCTGGGATTCGACAGGGTCGGAGTCGACGGCGCGGACGGATCGCTGTACAGATCCGGGGAGGGACTTGGTGCGCATGTCGACGTGGTCGTTCCTCCGTACCCAGGGGGCAAACCTTCGCCGCCCGTCCCTCGCACGCCGGCCGATCCGCCGGCCGATCCGCCGGCCGATCCGCCAGCCGCCCCACCGCTCCCGGTACCAGCGCCCGCGTCTCGGGAGACAGCGAAGCCACCACTGCCGGTGCTCGCCTCACCGTCCTGCTGGCCCCCTACGCTGGCGCCATCCTGACCAAGTCCGCCGGTACCTGCCATTGTATCCAAGGCGGCGTCCGCGGCGGAAGAGAGACCTGATGGCTTGCTGGACTTCGCGCACGAGGGGGCGATGGTGATCAGAATTCCCATTGCCAGGCAGAGGCCCCTGACGGTGATTGGGCTCGAGGAGCTTGGTTGCAGAATCATTGGAATGCCAATCGATGCAACGAGCATGCCGCGCAAAATCCCGAGAATTGGACAGAAACTCCAGCTCAACTCAGGCCAAGCCCACCCCAGCTGCGACAAGCATGTCCGGGTCAGGTCGACGTCACAGGAAACTACGTGCCCCCGGCAACGTCCGAAATCCTACGCACCGGAGGAAATCCACAGAAACAGCTGTGCACCCTATCAAGCGGTGCCCCAGTCACGGCCTGGTAACCCGGCGAAGCTGCGGACAGTTTCTACGGCACCCATCCATCAGCGGCGATCGGCTGCGGAGCGGACATTCAAGGCCGGACGGCACTGCACAGGTGTCACAGCACCCGTGCACTTTTCGTGAGTTTCGTCGCGAGATCCTCGCAAAATCGGCTACTCTCGCTGCTTCACTGCGGTTTTGCCCGCGAAGATCCATCACCAAGGAGATACACATGGCTAAAGGTCCTCTTTCGAAGTCCGGTCTGATCCAAATCCTCGTCGACAAGCACGCCCCCACCCTGAGCCGAAAGAGCGTCAAGGGCATCCTTGAAGCCATGGCCAGCATCGGCCACGCCGAGCTGAAGAAGAATGGCCTCTTCGTGGTACCTGGTCTGGTGCGCATGGTCGTCGTCAAGAAGCCAGCGACCAAGGCTCGCAAGGGCATCAATCCGTTCACAGGCCTGGAGACGACGTTCAAAGCCAAGCCGGCCCGCAAGGTGGTCAAGGGCCGTCCGGTGAAGGCCGCCAAGGACGCCGTAGCCTAGCGCGCATCGGAGCCTCGCCGAGACGACTGCTTCTCGGCGAGAGCTCTGCATCAAGGGCCGTGTCTTCATCGGCCCTGCGACTGGCCATCTTCGCTCCGGCCACTTGCGTGGTACATTGAGCGATGGGAGCGATGGATTTGGTAGACAGGCATCCATCGGGAACGATCACCGCAGGGGCCAATACCCTGCGCTTCGCGCGACGGCTGTTTTCCGCGCGCGTCCTGCATCGCTACCGGCCGCTGCTGGTCAATATCGAGACGACCCTGCGCTGCAACCTAGCGTGCACGTTCTGCGACAAGGCGTCACCGCACGGCCCGCAGATGGACACCGAGCGGGCGTGTGGTCTCATCGACGACCTGGCCGACTCGGGAACCTGTTCGGTGTGTTTCGACGGCGGCGAGCCCCTCCTGCATCCTGGGATTGGCCACATCATCGCGCACGCGCGTCGGCGCGGCCTGCGCGTGGCCTTGAGCACCAACGGGACGCTCATTCCCGAGCGGCCCGAGGCTTGGCAAGAGGCCAACGTCATCAAGATCAGCCTGGATGGCCTTGAAGAGCAGCACGATGCGGGGCGCGGCCCAGGCGCGTTTCGGCGCGCCTGCGCGGGGGCCCGCTTTGCTCGCCAGCACGGCAAGCACGTCATCTTGCGCATGACCATCGGTGCGCACAATGTCGGGGCGTGGGCCGGCGCGCTCGCCATCGCCAAAGAGCTCGATTGCCCTATCCTGTTTCAACCCGCGGTCGGCAGCATTCTCGACGGAGACATCGCGCTGGCCGAGCACTCGGCCGATGCCCAGCGCTACCGCGACGACATGCACGGCATCGCCCTGGCACACAAGGCGGGCGAGCCTATTGCCAACGAACGCGTATGCCTGGAGCACCTACGGCACTGGCCCGAGCCACGGCCCGTACCTTTCTGCGCTGGCGGCCGCATTCAGGCGGCGATCGATCCAGAGGGCAGAATCTTCCCGTGCGGGCGTTTTGGGCGAACCGCCTCCGCGCCCAATGTTTTCACCCAGGGAGTGCGCGCCGCTTTCGCCGCGCTGGCTCGCCCGACCGAATGCGAGAATTGCTGGTGCACGCTAACCCTTGCCACATGTTTCCTGTGGCGACTCGATCCACGCCTGCTCAGGGGGCGATTCTAGACGAGCGTTCGGGGCTCTCCCCTTCCTTGATCACCCTGCGCACAAGCACGCCGCCCACGACAATCCAGAATCCCGTGCGCAGGCGCCGCAGCAACGCCAGCGCCATCACCGTCGGCGGATCCACACCTGCCAAGGTACCTCCTAGCGCCAGGGCTACCTCAACGGCACCCGCTTGTCCTGGAATCATGGTGCCAAGCAGCGACCCAAGCACAGACATGGGCGCGAGCCAGAGCGAGGCGGACGAACTGGCTCCAAGCAGGGTCAGGGCCAGCGCCATCTCGGGTACGATCCACGCCTTGCCCAGCCCGTGCAAGAGCACACTGCCAAGAACTTTTCTGGGCCGCCTTCGCATGAACATGCGTGTGGTGTTCAGGGTGTGCAGCAGCCGAGCGCCCCAGGCGTAGGTGCGCAGGCGCGAGCGCTGAATCGCGCCGGCCATGAGCATGGGCAGCGCGATTCCCACGCTGACGAGCAGCGCTCCGGCCACGGCCATCAACCCAAGGGCGCTGGAACGAAGATCGGGATACTGCATGCGCAAGGCGCACGAAGCTGTGAGCAGAAATACGCCCACCGCGATCACTTGCGCCACGTTGTCGACCGCGAGCGCAACGAGCGCCCTGCTCCGGAAGGCCCTGTTCGTCGCAGCCAGTTTGAGGGGTTCGCCCGCGACGCCGGCACCGAGCTCATCGCCAGCTTGCGCCGCCACCTGGGCCCACAAGGCAGCTTTCGCCGTGGGACGCGCCGCACGGGGAAGCAGCACCAGCCATCCCCAACCATGCAGGACCATCCCCACGATAGGTGCCAGCACGATAGGCACGAAGCTCCACCCAACACGCTCGATGGCGTGCAGCACGTTGGATGGACCCGCTTTCGCGATCAGCGCTCCGATCACGAGCAATCCCAGGGCGGCCAAGACGCGCCCGAGCCAGCGTGTGGACGCGGGCTGAAGATCGCGCGGAGGAGTGGCGGTCGGCATCAGGAGCAATGGGTGGGCGACCTCGGGCCGTGGGAGCACCGTTGTCCCCCGAGCAACCTGGCAGTCGTCTTGCATAAACAGCCGGTCATGAAGATCGGCATCG
>Ga0302322_100002607_pt1 | contig 15258 bp, 10 predicted proteins | sample Fen_T0_2_FD_203757 | JGI IMG/M metagenome (GOLD analysis project Ga0302322, IMG submission 203757) | Peat permafrost microbial communities from Stordalen Mire near Abisko, Sweden - Fen_T0_2 | ecosystem: Environmental > Terrestrial > Soil > Wetlands > Permafrost | place: Sweden: Abisko... | reverse complement strand
CGGCACGCCGCAGGAGCCGGAGTGGCACCCCGAGGGCGATGTGTTTACGCACACTCAGCTCAGCCTCGATGCGCTCGTCGCGCTCCCGGGGTGGCAGGCCGACGACGACGCCCACCGGCGCGTGCTGACCCTCGCCGTGCTGGCCCATGATTTTGGCAAACCCTCCACAACCGAGCGGGCCGAGCGGCGCGGTCAGTTGCGCTGGATCAGCCCCGGCCATGAGGCCGCGGGCGGCCCGCTCGCCGAGGCGTTCCTCCGTCGGATCGGGGCCCCGCTCGAACTCACGGCGCCGGTATGCGCGCTGGTCGTCAACCATCTCGCGCACCACCACGGGCAGACGGAGTTCACCGACACCAGTGTGCGCCGACTCGCCCGCCGGCTGGCGCCCGCGACCATCGACGAGCTCGCGCTCGTCATGCTCGCCGACCACGCCGCCCGCCCTCCCCTGCGCGATCCCGCGACGCTGGCGCGCATCGACCAGCTGACGGCCAAGGCCCATGCGCTGGCCCTGGAAAAATCCGCGCCGCGCCCGCTCGTGCTCGGCCGGCACCTCGTGACGCTCGGCCGCGCGCCGGGCCCGGACTTCAAGCCGATCCTCGACGAGGCGTTCGAGGCGCAGCTCGACGGGGCGTTTGCCGACGAGGCCGGCGGCGTGGCGTGGTTACGCAACCGGCTCGGCCACCACTAGGCTCGTCGCCCCGACGGCGAGGGGGCCGTCGCTCAGGATCCGGGCGCGCAGGCCGCCATTGCCGCGCAACCATTCCTCCGCTCCCGGCGCCACCGCCTGCTCCATCCAGTAGCATGGCTTGGATTCGACCGTGCCCTCAAATTCCACGCCGCCGAGCGTGAAGCGCCGGCCGATGAGCTGCGTGAGGTCCACGCCCCCGACGACCACGTTCCGGCGAAAGGCGCCCGGCGACAGCGCCGGCACCGCGAATTTTTTCCGCGCCGCCTCCACGATGTCCCACGAAAAAAACGTGATCTGCCCGGGGTAGTTTTCCTTGTAGTCAAAAAACCGGTCGCCCTCCACGCCGTGGCCCGCGCGGCACATGATCGTCTTCACTTCCACCGTCAGGTTTTCGCCCGCGGGCTGGCCGTGCCGGCCAAAGAAATTATGGCCCGGGGAAATGAACAGATGCCGGAGAGTGACGTCCACGGGCGCCAGTGTAGGTCAGGCTTTACGCCCCACTCAAGACCCCGCTACACCCTTGCCATGCCCGCCGCGTTTTCCCCGACCCGCTCGTTTCAATGGGACCTCGCCCGCCAGGTCGAGCGGCTCGACTGGCTGCTCGCGCAGCTGCCCCGCTACGCCGCGTGGGGCTATCAGGAGCTGCACCTGCACCTCGAGGACGCGGTCGAATACCCCAGCCTGCCCGGCGTGGCCCGGCGCGATGCCTATAGTTACAAACAGTTCGCGCGGCTGGTCGCGGCCGCGACGCGCGCCGGCATCAAGGTGGTGCCGATCGTCAACCTCCTCGGGCACACGCAGTATCTGATCAAGGTCCCGGAGCTGCGCGAGCTGAACGAGCTCCGCGGGCCCGACGGCACGCCGTTCCCGGGCGGGCAGATCTGCCCGCTGCACCCGCGCACGCTCGAGGTCGCGGAAAAGCTGCTGCGCGACATGGCGCCGTTCTGCACCGCGGGCAAAGTCCACGTCGGGCTCGACGAGTCGTTCGATCTTGGCCGGCACCCGCTCAGCCGCCGGGAGATCGGCCGCATCGGACTCGCGGCGCACTTTGCCCGCCATGTGAACCGGCTGCACACGCTGACGCGCGCGCTCGGCCTGCGCATGGGCCTGTGGGGCGACATGCTGTATTTCCTGCCCCAGGCGATCCCGCTGCTGCCCACCGACGTGACGGTCTACGAGTGGTATTATTATGGATTCCCGCGCCGGCCGCGGGTCGAGCTGTTCAATTTCGCCGAGGCGGACATTGCCACGCCGCTACGGCGGCGCGGCATCGCGCTCTACGGCTGCCCGATGAACGGCTCGGCGCGCTACGAGCCGCTGCCCCATTTTTCCGACCGGCTGGAGAACATCCTCTCGTGGTGGCGGCACGGCCGGCGCATCGGGGCGGAGGGGATCCTCGTGACGTCATGGGAGCCCTTCCGGCTGGCGATGGAAATGACGACCGTGGTGGACGCCGCGGCCGCCTGCCTCTGGCTCAACCCCGGGGTGACCGAGCCGCAGGAGATGCTGGCGTGCGGGTTCGAACGCGTGTTCGGGAAAAAATCCGCGCGCACCGCGGCGCGGGCGGCGCTCGCCAGCGACCGCCATCCCTTCGGCGGCTACCCGCGCTGGCAGATCAACGACCGCTGGGACACCGTCTCACGCCGCGAACCGCTCGCGCCATTCCACTCCGAGGAGAAGTCATGCACGCGCCTGGCCGCCGCGCGGCCCCTGCCCGCCCCCCTGCAAGCGAGCCTGGAATTCCGACGCTACCTCGCGGTCCGCGACATCTTCGTGCGCCGCGCCGCGCGCGGTCTGGCCACGCCGGTGGAAGGCCGGCGGTTCGCAGCAGCCCTGGTCGCCGGCAAGCGGGCGGCGCGCGCGATGTGGCGGTTCACCCGCGACCGGCGCGTGCGCGGCACGAACGAAAAGATTGTCGCGCAGGACGCCAAGCGGCTGCGCGCCTGGCGGCGCGGCGAGCCGGTCTTCGGCGGACGCTGGCAGCTCTGCTATGCAGTCCACAATTTCGCCCCCGCGCTGCAGTTGGTCGGCGTGGAAGAGCGCCAGCCGGACGGTTCATGGAAAATGCTCCAGTCCTGCCTCACGATCGAGTTCCAGACGCGGGCCGCACAGCCACGCGGCCCCTTCATCCGCGAGCACGCCGCCCCGGTGGACTGGCCGGGCGATCGCGCGCAGCCGCCACACCTGCGCCTCGTCGTCCGCGGTCTCGGGCAGGTAAAGGTCGGGGACGTCGCGTTGACTGATGGCTCAACCTTCGTCCGCGCCCGGGGCCTCGGGCCGCGCCGCTGGCAGCGCCTGGGCGAGCCGGCCCCGCGCGCCGGCCTGCCCCCGCTGGCCTGGGACGTGAACCGCGGCGCGATCGAGCTTCGGTTCCAAGCGTGACGCCGCGCCCGGCCGGGCCGGGAGGGCACAAAAAAGAGGCGGCCCGAAATCGGGCCGCCTCTTTTTAAAACACGGAGTTAACCGCGGAATTAGAACTTGATCTTGAAGTCAACGTACATGAAGCGACCCATGGCGCCGAAGGTGCCGGTGTCGACGTTCGAGTCCGTGAACGTATTCGGGTCCTTGTTGCCGTACTTGTTCATCACGTTGTTGCAGCCGATGGTGAACTTGCAGCCGCTGAGGTACGAAACCTCCGCGCCGAACGTGTAGTCAAACATCAGGTCAATCGACGAGAACGAGGCCCCGTGGCTGCTGTCGGCGTAGATGATGTAGTCGTTCAGGTAACGCCAGCCGAGGAAGGCATGGTAGTTGCCGCGGGTGAAGTCCACCGAGGAGTAGGCCTGCAGCTTCGGCATCGTGCCGTTGGTCCGGGTGGAAAAGCCCACCGTCTCAAACGGCGCCGTGCCGGGCAGCGAGGTCACCGTGTAGTGGCGGTAGATGCCGATGTTCGACATGAAGTCGAAGCGGCCCACGTTGTCCACATTGTAGGTGTACTTGCCCGTGATATCGAAGCCGTCGAGATCGACGGCGGCGATGTTCACCTGCTGGTCCACCACGTAGATGTTGTCCGGCACACCCGTGCTGATCTTGCCGGCGCCGCCCACCGGGCCGCCGGTGAAGCTGCCGAGGTGAACCATGCTGTAGTACTGCGAGGCCGCGCCGAGGAGCTCAACATCCTGCAGGATCGTGGTCGCGCCGATGCTCGAAACGAGGTCGGACTGCTTGACGTTCCAGTAGTCAACCGAGATCTCCAGGCCCTTGATGGCCTTCGGCGAGTAGACGCCACCGAGGGTCCAGTTCTTCGCCTTCGAGGGCGTCAGATTCGGGTTGGAGCCGGACTCCGAGTTCGTCTGGAGGTTGGCCAGCGTGCCGCCACCGAACTTGGTGAGGGTGAACGGGGAGGTGAAGCCGATGCTGACCGGGCCGTACAGGCTGTACAGCTGCGGGGCCGAGAACGACTTCGAGTACGAGGCGCGGAGGGCGAACTGGTCGTCGATCGGCAGCCAGCGCATCGTGAACTTCGGCACCGTCGGGCTCGTGGTGTCGCTGTAGTCCTCGTGACGGACCGCACCCGTGAACTCGAGGTAGTGCGCGCCGGGCACGTCCTTGAACACCGGCACGCGGATTTCCGCGAACATCGAGTTGACCGTACGGCCCGAGTTGAACGGATACAGGGTCGTGGCACCGGTCCAGCCGAGGTTGCCCGTGACGGGATCGATCTGGCTGAGCGGGTCGGCGACCGCGTTGAGCGACTCCTGGCGGACCTCGGCGCCAACGGCCATGTCCAGCCGGCCGGCCGGCAGGTCGAACAGCTTGCCGAGGACCTTGAGGTCGTAGTTGCTCAGCTTGCTGACGAACGTGCCCATGGCCGTGCCGATGATGCCGTCGGCAACGATCTCGGCGGGATCATGCGTGTGCGAGAACATGTTGTACCGGTCGGCGTTGATGGCGGCCGTCAGGTGGGCCGCGTTGATCACGCCGAAGTTGGTGAAGTTCTGGACCGTGCGGTTGTAGTCCGCCGCGGTTTCCCAGGACCAGTCCTCGTTGATCTTGCCGTTCAGGCCGAACACGCCGCGCACGCCGGTCGAATCCGAGCGATACTGGCGGGGCATGGCGACGTTACGATTGCGCGCCGTGACCGTGACGTTGAACGGATTGCCGTGCAAACCGGCCGCGATGCTGGCGGTGATCGGCTGGCCGTTGATCTGCGAGAACGTGTCCGTGTGCGAATACATGAAGTCACCGAAAGCCTTGAGGCTGTCGTTGATCTTGTGGTCAAACACCATGGAGAACGCCTCACGATTGTTGCCGCCAACCTGCGTGACATAACGCGCCAGGTTGAAGAACTGGAACTGGTCGCCGGCGAGCCGGGGACCGGAATAAGTGCCAGCCGCGGTAAGCACCGCCGGGTCCGAGCCGCCGGGGGCCACCGGGGGCGCGACCAGGTTCGGGTTCAGCAGGTAGTAGTTCGAGCCGATGTTGACCGAACCGGCGAAGGTCGGGGTGCCAAAGGTCGGGTCGGAATAGGGCCGCTCAAAGTTCCAGAGCGGATCTTCCTTCACCCACTCGGCCGAGACCGTGATGGAGGTCTTGCCGCTGCCCGTGCCGCCCACGATGTAGGCGCTGCGGGAGGCGGTGTTGCCCGTGTTGGTGGACCAGCCGTAGCGGCCACCCGCCTCAAAGCCCTCGTAGTTGGACTTCAGGATGATGTTGACCACGCCGGCGACGGCGTCCGTGCCGTAAATGGCCGACGCACCGTCCGCGAGGACCTCGATGCGATCGATGGCCGCCACGGGGAGCATGTTGACGTCCACGAACTGGTAACCGCCGCGGGCATCAACCGGGGAATACGCCGCACGGCGACCGTTGATGAGGACGAGGGTCGCAGTGTTGCGGAGGGCGAGCTGCGAGCCACCGTTGGTCGAGCCGCTGCCGACATTGGCGTTTTCCGAGCCGATGTTGGTGTTGCCGTTGAACTGGGGCACCGTCCGGCGCAGGATGTCGAGCACGCTGGTGGAGGTACCGGAGTTGGCGATGGCCTTGGAGTCCACCGTGATCACCGGGATGGCGACCGCGTTGGCCGCCGTCGGCAGGTACGAACCCGTGACGGAGAACTTCTCCATCACTGTGGCTGAATCCTTTTCCTTCTCCGTGGTGGTGGTGGTGGTCGTGGTAGTGGTCGTCTGGCCAAAAGCGCCAGTAACCGCGAACAGGCTCGCCGCCGCAAAAAGCGACAGCGCGGCCATGAACTTCCCTGAGGAATTTCTGTTCATAGTCATAGTTTTATCAGTTGGTGTTGTGTGTGTTTGTAGTTAACCGGCTTGTAGACCATGTTGAACTTGGGGCGGAGGCTGGGAGGAAGAAATTTGAAATGCAATAATTTCGTTCAAAGGCTTTTTACAAGAGTGAGAAAACGTTATTCGTTGGTTTAGAGTTTCTAATGGCTTATATTCGGTGGTTTTGGGTGAAATTGCTTTTCACATCAGGAAAAGCTGCGCTTGATTCCTAGGCATTTAACTGTCTGAAAAGAGCTTAACTCATCATGCGCACCACCCTTGCCTTGCTCGCCTGCCTGTCAGGTTTGGCGGTTTGCGTCGCGTCGCCGGCGCCTGCCACAGCCTCGCCCATTCATTCCCTTACTCCCGAAGAATTCTCCCGTGCCGGGCTCAACAAGCTCACCCCCGAGGAACTTCTGTTCCTGGATGAGGCCCTCATGCATCACCAGCAACCGGTTGCGGAGGAAGCGCCGGTCAAGCCGGCGGAGAAAATCGTCAAGTCCACGGACAAAGCCGCCGCGTCCTTCGGTGCCGAACAGGTCACGGAAGTAAAGAAGGTGGTCACCGAGCAGGAGCTGCACGCCCATATTGAGGGTACGATCGAGAGTTTCACGGGCCGCGCGGTGTTTGTGCTCGATAACGGCCAGATCTGGCAGCAGCGGATGCCGGAAACGGTGTATTTCACCCCAACCCTGGTGAACCCCGAGGTCATCATCACCCGCGGTTTCATCGGCTATAAGATGCTCATCGTACCGGCCAACCGCATCGTTTTCGTCAAACGCATCCAGTAATCCCGCCTTGGCGGGACCCGCCGGCCATGAGCTCGACGCTGAACCCGACCCACGCCGCCGCCCGGCGGAGCTGGGTGGAGCCGGCGAACGACCCGGCGGGGGATTTTCCGCTGCAAAACCTGCCCTTGGGCGTCTTTGGCGCGGAGGCGCAGTCGGCGCCGCGCATCGGCGTCGCCATTGGCGACCAGGTACTCGATCTCGCCGCCGCCGGATCGGCCGGATTGCTACCCGCGAACGTTACCCGTGCCTGCGGCGAACCCGCGCTCAACGCGCTGATGGCGCTCGGGGCGCCGGCCTGGACGGCGTTGCGCGGTCGGCTGAGCGAGCTGCTGGGCGCGGACACCTGCCTCGCCGGCCCGGGTCGGACAGCGGTGGCGCGTTGCCTGGTGCCGATGCGCGAGGCCACGATGCACCTGCCCGCCCGGGTGGGCGGCTACACGGATTTTTACGCGTCGATCCACCATGCGACCAACGTCGGCGCGATGTTCCGCCCCGACAGCCCCCTCCTGCCGAACTACAAGTGGGTCCCCGTCGGTTACCACGGCCGGACCTCGTCGCTCGTCGTCAGCGGCACCCCGGTGCGGCGGCCGCAGGGCCAGGTCAAACCCGCCGGATCGGCCGCTCCCGTCTTCGGCCCATGCCAGGAACTCGACTACGAGCTCGAACTCGCCGCGTTCGTGGGGCCCGGCAATGCGCAGGGCACGACAATCCCGCTCGCCCGGGCCGAGGAAAGCATCTTTGGGGTGAGTCTGCTCAACGACTGGTCCGCGCGCGACATCCAGGCGTGGGAATACCAGCCGCTCGGCCCGTTCCTCGCCAAGAATTTCGCCACCACGGTCTCGCCCTGGGTCGTGACGCTCGAGGCGCTGGCGCCGTTCCGCGCCCCGGCCCTCCCGCGGCCGGCGGGCGATCCCGCGCCCCTGCCCTATCTCGCCGATGCCGCCAACTCGGCGCGCGGCGGACTCGATCTCAGCTTGGAGGTTCTTCTCCTCACGCCGCGGATGCGCCGGACCGGCGCCGCGCCGCACCGGGTCTCGCACGGGAATTTCTCCACGATGTACTGGACGCTCGCCCAGCTGCTCACGCACCACGCCAGCAACGGCTGCAACCTCGTGCCGGGCGACCTGCTCGGCAGCGGCACCGTGTCCGGGTCGGAGAAAAACTCCCGCGGCTGCCTGCTCGAGCTCACGAGCCGCGGCCGCGAACCGCTCGCCCTGCCCGGCGGCGAGATGCGGACCTTCCTGCAGGACGGCGACGAGGTTATTTTCCGCGGTTATACCCAGCGCGACGGGTTTGCGCGCATCGGGCTGGGCGAATGCCGCGGCGTCGTGCTGCCGGCGGGAGCTTGATCCGGTCAGTGCGCACGAGAAGGGCTCGCCGTGTCACGCGGCGGCCGCCAAGCTGGCCGCACCATGAAGCTCCCCGCCCTGCTGCTCACCGCCGTTCTCGCCGCTGTTCCCACCCTACTCCCGGCTGCTCCCGACAAGGCAAAACTGAAGGCGGAAGTGGCCGCGATGGAGGACGCCTTTTGCGCGATGGCCCAGACGCACGGCCTGCTCGCGGCCTTCCAGCATTTCGCCGCGCCCGACGTCGCCTTCATCGACACCGACCCGCGCAAGTGGCGCGGGCCCGCCGCCGTGCTCGAGCGGATCGGCCCCGACCAGCCGGGCTCCAAGCTCACCTGGTCGGCATCGTTCACCGACGTGTCGGATGACGGCACGCTGGGCTACAATTACGGGCGCTATGAGTGGCGCGGGCCCGGGGCGGACGGCAAGGAACGGATCGGCACCGGCTGGTTCCTGACCATCTGGAAGCGCCAGCCCGACGGGTCGTGGAAATACGTCATGGACAATGGCGCGCCCGACCGGCCGGCCCCGAGCAAAGTCGCGGGGCCGGCGCCCAAGCCCGCCGCGGCCAAGAAAAACTAGGCCCGCGCAGGCGAGGGAAGCCGGAAGCCAGGAAACCCGGAGAAATCCAGAATCTGATGCCTGGCTTCCTGGCTTCCGGCTTAGAATCGCTCTTTGCGCTTACGGCAGCTTCGCCTCGGCGACCTTCTTGGTCTGGGCGGCGCGGTAGTCGTCGAGCGCCGATTTGATCTTCGCGTCGCCGTGGGCGAGGATGGCGGCGGCAAAGAGCCCGGCGTTGATCGCGCCGGGCTTGCCGATCGCGAAAGTCGCCACCGGGATGCCGCCCGGCATCTGCACCATCGAGAGGAGCGAATCGAGGCCCTTGAGCGAGGCGGACTCCATCGGCACGCCCAGCACGGGCAGCGGCGTGAGCGCCGCGGCCACGCCGGCAAGATGCGCCGCACCGCCCGCGGCGGCGATGATGACCTTCAACCCGCGGGCCGACGCCCCGCCGCACCATTCGAACGCCAGCTGCGGCGTGCGGTGCGCGCTGATGACGCGCTTCTCGTAGCTGACGCCGAGCTGGTCGAGCGTCTGCGTGCAATGCTGCATCGTCTCCCAGTCCGACGTGCTGCCCATGATGATTCCGACCAAAGGTTTCGCCATGGCGGAAGGCTGTACGCGAGTGGCCCCGGGCTGGGCAAATAAAAAGGCAGGGCGCGTGGCCCTGCCTTTTCCCAAACTTGGTGGCAGCTGATCGCGTTTACACGAGCGACCCGCCCTTCGGCGTCCGCACGACCGTCGTGCCGGCGATCTTGTCGTGCCAGGACTGCTTCTCGTCGTCGAACACGACCCAGATGAAGCCGAGGCCCAGGATCATGAGCGAGAGGAAGCAGCCGAGCGCGCGCACGATGGCCGTGCCCCAGTCGATCGGGCGGTCGTCGAGCCGGATGACCCTCAGGCCGCAGATGATGCCCCCGACGGTCGAGCCCTTGAGCTTCCACATCACCGCGCCGTAGAACGCGAGGGCCGGCAACAGGTCGGCCTGGATGCGCACATGCGAGCCGCTCGCGAACATGTGGGAAAGGACGTTGCAGATCATCCCGACGAGAATCACGTCGATCAGCAGCGCCGCGGTGCGAATCCAGAAACCGGCCCGCGGCAGCGTGACCGCCGAGACGACCGGCAGGGCGCCCGGAGCCAGCAGGGCGGCGCCAGCCGCGGCATCACCCGCCGGCGTACCCGGTACCGGCGGCACCATGGGTGGAACCGCGGGCTTTTCGCGCTTCATGCCGAGGAGCAGCGTGTAGACGACCACCCCGAGCCCGATCCAGCCCATGAGCTTATAGAGCACAATACCAAGGATGGGCACGGTGTAGAGGAAGAGCATGGCCACGCCGCCGACGAGCACGGCCAGCGCCGGGTGGCGGGGGCCGCTGAGGAAGCTGGTGAGGCGCCGGCCGAGCCAGGCCAGCATGACCACTTTGCCGAACAGCCCCGCAAAAAAGATGCCTGCGATGAGGAATGGAATCACCGCGATGCCAATGCCGGTGATCGCGAGCAGCACGACGGCGACCGGGATGAGCAGCACGGTCAGCAACGCGGCGAGAATCGAATAGCCCGGGCGTTCCTCGACGGTCGACACGCACTTGTCCACGCCCCTGCCGAAGAGCAGTGCCAGCACCACATAGAAGGCGAGGAAGCTCAGCGCGACCCACCAGGCCCACATCAGGTTGGGGCCAAAGGCGAGGAGCCGGCCGTAGAGCACGCACTGCGTGAACCAGGCGCGCAGCCAGGTCATGTCGGACAGCACGCCGCCGAACGAGATATTGTGGACCTCGCCGTGGACCACGGCCTTCGGGTCGCGGATAACGCTGCCGCCAACCGCCACGACATCGCCGCCGATCACGGCGTCGGGACCCAGCTCGACGTTGCCGAGGACCGCGACGACGGCATCGCCAACCTTGTTGTTGACGTAAACATTGCCCATGACCGCCACGGCCGCATCGCCAACCGGGCCGGTGGCCCGGGTGCTGCCGAGCACGGATACCACGGAGTCCGAGACGTCGCCATCGCTCGTGGCGGAACCAAAGACGGCCACCACCGCGTCGGCTTTGTGATCCTTGGCGAGAAAGGCATCGTGACCAACGGAGACGACCTCGTTGCCGTGGCTGTGGTGGGCATGGTCCCGCATTATCTTGTGCAGGGATTTTTTCCCACCAGCCGGTGCGACGGGCGGAACGGGCTCGTCGAGCCGGCGCAGGGCGGGAGCCTCCGTCTTCGGCGCAGCCGCGGGTGCGGGTTCGGCCGCCGGGGCCGGGGTGACCGCCGGGGTTTCCGGGGTGGCCGGGGTCTCAGGCGTCTCAGGCGTCGGCTCGGTCGCCGGGGTTTCCGGAGTCGCCGCGGTCGCGGGCGTTTCCGCCGGGGCCGCTGCCGGCGCCGGGACGGCGGCCGGGGCTGGTGCCGGGGCGGCGGGCTGCTCCGCGGGTGCGACGGCGGCGGGGGCGGCGGGTTGCTCAGTGGGAGCGGCCACAGCGGGCTTGCCCGCCGTAGGCTCGGCGGAGGCGGACTGCTTGTTGTCCTGAGCGTAGGCGGCGAACGTCAGGTAGAACGCGACGGCGGGGCCGAGGAGAAGGTGGCGGAGTGAGGTTTTCATGGGAGGAAAGGCGGTGGAAGTTCAGCGATGGGAATAAAGGGCGCGGTAGGCGGCGGCCCCGAGACCGAAGAGCGCGGCATACATGACGGCGACGAAGGCCAGGCCGCCGTACAGCCAGAGCGGCGGGATGTTGCGGAAGAGCATCGAGCAGAAGTTGCCGATGCCATCGACGGCGGCGGCGGCGCCCTCGAACCAGGACACCTGGGTGGAAAACGCGTTGGTGAACAGCGTGCTGTCAAAGCCGGCCAGCACCCAGACGGCCGCCATGAGGGCGACTTTCGCGACCCCCGCTGAGCCGATGAAGAACGCCACGCGGGCCGCCAGCGGCCAATTGGCGAAGGACTGCTTCCACCACGGCAGCGCGGCGCGGGCCTCGATCGCGGCGCGCACGCGCGACTCGAGCGAGTGCGGCGCGCGGCGGGCGGGGAGCGCGCGCAGCGTCTGGTGGATGAACTTTTCGAGGTCTTCGGGAGAGTGTTTCATGGCGGGTCAGGCAGAAAGCGTTTCGTGGCGGGCGCCACTGCGGGCGATGATCGCGGCGAGGGCGGTGCGGGCGCGGAGGATGTCGGTCTTCACCTTGGCGAGCGACACGCCGAGCTTCTTGGCGATGTCCTCGTAGGGCAGGTCTTCAAAATGGTAGAGCACGAGCGGCACGCGCTGGTGCTCGGGCAGCTTTTCCAGGGCCTCCTCGACCCAGGCGCGGCGCTCGTCGGCGTCGACGCCGGAAAAGAACGTGTCGGGCGCGGCAAAGTCCACGTCGGGTACATCGGTGTCGCCGGCCGCGTCGTCGCGGCGGAACTCCGAGAAGAATTTCCAGCGGTTGCGGTAGCGCGAGAGATGGTTGAGGGAGAGGTTGGTCGCGACGGTCTTCAGCCAGCCGCCGGCGGTGGGGCTGGACGACAGCATGTCAAAATGCTCGTAGGCCTTCAGGAAGACTTCCTGGGAAATGTCCTCCGCCTGCGCCTCGTTGCCGGTGAGGCGGGTCGCGGTGGAGAAGACCATGTCCTGGTAGTTGCGCATGAACGTCGTGAAGTCGGCCGGGGTGATTACGCCCGTGGGTGGTTTTTGCACTGGAGTGTCATCGTTCATGCCCAGAACACGGCCCGTGCCGGAAAGTCGCAGGAATGTCACTGGCAAACCCCGCCGCAGGGGGCGAGCGCATAAGATCGGGCCAACCCACGCTTACGCCGGTAATTAGCCCTTGTTCAACCCCACGCCACCTGTCCGGGCAATCTTGCCAATCCGCCCGCCTTGGGGGAGCTTTCATGCTTAAAACCATTCACCCCACCCGCTTGCCCCACCATGAGCCCCTCCAGTTTCCCCGCCCCCTCGCCTGCCATCGAAGCCGCCATCCGCGCCAAGGGTGAGCAGCTTTTCGCCCTGATGGACCAGCAGCCGCCCCCGGCGCTGTTTTCCAAGAAGGGCGCCTACGCCCGCCTGATGGACTGGTCGATGAAGGACCCGGTCTTCAAGACCCAGCTTTTCCGCTTCGTCGACGTCCTCCCCTCGCTCAATAGCTCCGCCGAGATCGTCCGCCACCTGCAGGAATACCTCGGCGACAAGGCCGTCGCGCTCAACCCCGCGCTCAAGGCCGGCCTCGCCGCGTCGTCCTTCGCGCCCGCGCTCGTCGCCACGCCGGTCAAGGCGCAGATCGTGGACATGGCCGGGCAGTTTGTCGCCGGCCAGACCGGCGAGGACCTGATCAAGCAGATCCGGAAAAACTCGAAGCTGGGGCTCGCCACCACCATCGACCTCCTCGGCGAGGCCGTGGTGAACGAGGCCGAGGCCGACGTGTTTCTGCGCCGCAACCTCGAGATCCTCGACTCCGTCTCGGCCCATTTTGCGAAGGAGCCCGCACCGTGCTTCAGCGACCTCGGCCCGGACGGTCCCATCCCGCGGCTCAACCTCTCGGTCAAGATCTCCGCGCTCACGCCCGACGTCCACCCGGCCGACCCGGAGAACTCCATCGCCGCGCTGAAGGAGCGCCTGCGGCCGATCCTCCGCCGCGCCGCCGAGGTCGGCGCGCTGATCAACTTCGACATGGAGAGCTACAAGCTGAAGGACCTCACGCTCGCGCTTTTCAAGTCCATCTTCGAGGAGCCCGAGTTCGCCCAGAAGCCCGCCATCGGCATCGCCGTGCAGGCCTACCTGCGCGACTGCGAGGCCGACCTGCGGGACCTTGTCGCCTGGGCCCGCGCCCACCGCCGCCCGCTCAACATCCGCCTCGTGAAGGGCGCGTACTGGGACTACGAGACGATCATCGCCCAGCAGCGCGAGTGGCCCATCCCGGTCTGGCAGCGGAAACCCGAGTCCGACGCCAACTACGAGAAGCTCACGCTCTTCCTCCTCGAGAACATCGACCTGATCACGCCGAACTTCGCCTCGCACAACGTCCGCTCGTGCGCGCACGCCATCGCGCAGGCCGAGCGGCTCGGCATCAGCCCGAAGGCCTACGAGTTCCAGGCGCTCTACGGCATGGCCGACGAGCTGAAGGCGGCGCTGCTGCAGATGGGCCACCGCGTTCGCGAATATTGCGCCATCGGCGAACTGCTCCCCGGCATGGCCTACCTCGTCCGCCGCCTGCTGGAGAATACCTCCAACGAGGGTTTCCTGCGCATCAAGAACATGGGCGAGGCCACCAAGGAGCAGCTCCTCGGCAACCCCGTCGACGCCATCGCCGCGGCGCCCGAGCCGCTCGCCCGCAAGGCGCGCCCCGCCGGCGCGTTCGTCAACGCCGCCAACACCGATTTCTCCCTCGCCGCCAACCGCGAGAAGCAGCGCGCCGCCCTGCAGGATTATGAGGCGAACCGGATCGGGAAAAAATGGCCGGTCATCATCAACGGCAAAAAAATCACCGACCGCCCCTACCTGCCGTCGGTCAACCCCGCGCGCCCGGCGCAGGTCGTCGGCTACTGGGCCAAGGGCACGGTGCAGGACGCGGAGGCCGCCGTCGCCGCCTCGGTCGCGTATTTTCCGAAATGGCGCGCCACGCCGGTGGACGACCGCGCGAAAATCCTCGAGCGCGCCGCCGACCTGATGGAATCGCGCCGGTTCGAAATCAACTCGCTCCTGATCCTCGAGGCGGGCAAGCCCTGGGTCGAGGCCGACGGCGACCTCTCCGAGGCGATCGACTTCCTGCGGTTCTACGCGATCGAGATGCGCCGGATGGGCAAGCCGGTCGTCACCCAGCACGTGCCCGGCGAACGCTGCGTGCAAACGTGGACGCCCCGCGGCGTCGGCGTGTCCGTCGCGCCGTGGAACTTCCCGCTGGCGATCCTCACCGGGCTCACCGTGGCGCCGCTGGTCGCCGGCAATTGCATGATCATCAAGCCGGCGCGCCAGACCTCGATCATCGGCGCGCTGCTGATGGAGGTGATGATGGAGGCCGGCACGCCCCCCGGCGCGCTGCACTTCCTGCCCTGCTCCGGCGCCGACGCCGGCGCGCACCTCGTCGCGCACCCGCAGATCGACTTCATCGCGTTCACCGGCTCGCGCGCCGTCGGCTGCGACATCTACGCGACCGCGGGCAAGACGAGTCCGGGCCAGCACAACCTCAAGAAGGTCGTCTGCGAAATGGGCGGCAAGAACGCCATGATCATCGACAACGACGCCGACCTCGACGAGGCGATCCCCGCCGCGCTCTACAGTGCCTTTGGTTACGCGGGCCAGAAATGCTCGGCGCTGTCGCGCCTGATCGTGCTCGAGGGCGTGTACGACAAGTTCGTCGAGCGCTTCCTCTCCGCCTGCCCCAGCCTCCCGGTCGGCGATCCCGCCCACCCCGGCACCATCGTCAATCCCGTCATCGATGACGCCGCGCAGAAATCGATCCTCGGCTACATCGCGACCGGCATGACGGAGTGCAAACTCGCCTGGCAGGCCACGCTTTCGCCCGAGGCGGTGGCGAGCAAGGGCTACTACGTCCCGCCGACCGTCTTCACCGGCTGCAAGGTGGAGCACACCATCGTGCGCGAGGAAATCTTCGGGCCCGTGCTCGCCATCCTCAAGGCGAAGGACCTCGACGAGGCGTTCGCGATGGTGAACGCCTCCGACTACGCGC
>Ga0302322_100002606_pt1 | contig 15259 bp, 11 predicted proteins | sample Fen_T0_2_FD_203757 | JGI IMG/M metagenome (GOLD analysis project Ga0302322, IMG submission 203757) | Peat permafrost microbial communities from Stordalen Mire near Abisko, Sweden - Fen_T0_2 | ecosystem: Environmental > Terrestrial > Soil > Wetlands > Permafrost | place: Sweden: Abisko... | reverse complement strand
CTCGTTGCCGATCGCGCCATCGGTCAGGAACACGACCTGACGGACATGATCGGCATCACGGCCATCGTCGGTCAGCGCCGCCCGCATCGCCGGCACCATCTCGGTGCCGCCGCGGGCCTCCAGCCCGCTGACGAACGCGGTGGCGTGGCCCAGATGCTCGGCATCCGCTTGTACAGAGCTTGGAAACAGCACGGTCATGGTGTCGTCGAAGCGGATCACGTTGAAGCGATCCGCCGGCTGCAGGCGGCCGAGCGCATAAAGCAGGCTGGCCTTCGCCTGCTGGATCGAGGTGCCGCCCATCGAGCCGGAATTGTCGATCACGAACACCACTTCGCGCGGTAATGGCCGTTGTGCCGATGGCGCCAGCGCGGGCGGCGTCACGAAGGCGAGCAGATAGTCGGCATCCCCGACATGCTCGCGGAACAGGCCGACCGACGGCGCGGTTTCCGCAGCAGGCTTCCAGGTCAGTTCGAAATCCCGGTCGGCCGGCACCACGCCATCGGCGAGCGTGACGATCCGCGTGGTGGCATCGGGGCTTTCGATGCGCACCTGATGATGCGGGCTTTTGACCTCGCCGAGCGGAAAGCCGGCCTGCAGCCGCACGGTGATCCGGGTCGGATTGACCGGCGCATCTGTCGCGGGGTCCAGCACCTCGGGCGAGATGCTGTTGCGGTCGGGAACGGGATCGTTGCTGGCGGCGCCCCAGCCGTGACCGTCGGCGCGCAGGTCGACGCTTTGCACGATCGGCGCCGGATTGTAGCGCGGCCCGACCACCAGCGGCACTCGCAGCGAGAACTCGCTGCCGTTCTGGCCGACCGGCTCCTGATACTCGATCTGCACCAGCACGGTCTCGCCGGGGCCGATATTGGCGACCGCATTGGTGAAGATGTTGGGGCGCTGCTGCTCGGTCAGCGCCGCGGTCTGGCCATCGCGCCTGGCCTTTTCGTAGATGACCTTGGCTTCGCCGCGCTCCTTGATGTCGCCGACCACGACGCGGTCGCCGACCACCATCTTCAGCGTATCCACCGCGCTGCCCGCCGGCAGCGGGTAGACGTAGACAGCCTCCATCCACTGCGTGGTTGGATTGCGGAACAGCTGCGTGACGCGGGCGCGCGCGGTCGGTCCGGACACCGTGATGTCGACATCGATGCCGAGCCGCGCCGCCTCGGTCATGCCGCCGTCACTCTTGAGCAGCAGCGAACCGGAGCGGGCGTCGTTCAGATTGGAAAGCGAAGGCAGGGGTCCTTCGGCCGACCACCCCGGTGCGATGCCGAGCAGCAGCGCAGTCAGCCCGACCAGCAGCACGGCCGCACCCTGCACCAGCAGGAACAGCAGCACGGCTCTGATTCCAGCCAAAATCGGACGAGAACCACATTCCGTCTCGTCGTCATACGTATCGATCGTCATCTCGGTCGCTCCCGCAGCAATGTCTCGTGGCAAGGAGACTGCGCAAAGCGCCTGACCGCCGCGAGCAGAACGATCGGTCTTGTTTGGCCACGGTCCGCCCTTGCCGCTGGGCGCGCGCCTGGCCGGCGGCGGCTTTGTCCGGCTTTGTGCGCAAATGTCCGTCTGCTAGAAGGAGGCGCTACGCAGCAGGGGGCGCGATGTCGATACCGGACAACGAACTATCCGACGAGCAGAGCCGGCAGGTGGCGGAGACCATCCGCGAGGAGATTGCGCGCCGCCGCATGTCGCGCCAGATGCTGGCCGAGCAGGCCAAGCTCAGCCTCTCGACCCTGGAGAAGGCGCTCGGCGGCCGTCGTCCGTTCACCCTGGCGACGATCGTGCGGTTGGAGCAGGCGCTCGGCGTCACCCTGCGCAAGGCGCCGGGCGTGGCAGCCGCCATCGTCGCAGCCAGCGACGGCATCGCGCCCGATGGCCTGGGGTCCTATTCGCGCCGCGCGGTGACGTGGATCGAGGGAGTCTATGTGACGGTGCGGCCGTCGTTCGGCGACAAGGAGGCGATCTATGCCTACCGCACCGAGATCGCCTGGGATGATCAAGCCTGCTCGCTACTGTTCCGCGAGGGCGAGCGGCAGGACGCGGCGTTCACCCAATATGGCGAGGTCGCGGTGCCCAACCAGTCCGGCTTCGTCTATCTCGTCACCAACCGCCACGGCCAGCACCGGCTGATCACGGTGTCGCGTCCGACCATCACCGGCGAGATGTACGGCATCATCACCACCTTGCTCGCCGGCCGCGGCTCGCTGCTGACGCCGATCGCAGCACCGATTGCGCTATTGCCGCTCGCGAACGTTCCGGCGCCGACGCTGGGGCGAATAGGCGCTGGCGATCCCAACTACGCGCTCTATCGCGAGCATCTGCGCAAGACCGTCGAGGAGCCGTTCGCGCTGTTCGCGCATTAACCTCGCTGTAACCTCGCTGTCGTCCCGGCGAACGCCGGGACCCATACCGCGTGATGTCGCGATAGGGCAGCGTGGCAGACACCGTCAGCAACAATGAAAGCCGGTGGTTATGGGTCCCCGCTTTCGCGGGGACGACAGCGGAACGTGTTGTGACGTCCTGATGCTCGACCACGAGCGACGGGCTCGCGTCTATCCCCCGACCTCGGCGCTGATGATGTCGCCAACAGGTCCCATTTCCCGCCCTTGAACTGCATCATTGAGCTGTTCGACCGGCGCGAAGTCGGATGCGGCTGGTGATGAGGGTGATGCCTGGAATGAACGTGTCGGGCGGAAAGTCCTTCAGGCCTGGTTGTCCTGCGTTGTCAGTTCGTCCTTCCCCGTGGAACCGCGGGAATTCGTGCTTGATCGGCACAAGAAGCAAGCGGTTGCGACTGGATGCGCCCCGGTGGGATGGTCACCCTCTCTAAGGCTTCTTCAATCAATCGAGGTCTACCCTGTCCATGGAGGCTGACCGTGAAGGATGATACTCAAATCGCGCGCGACCGGTCGGGCTCTCAACCGGCCACGGCTGCAAGACTCGATCCGGACGCCACCAATAGCGGGCATTCGAAGCTTGGCATTCGCTGGATATTGCTGAGCGGCCTCCTGTTGATCGCCGGCATCGTGAGCGGCACGGCGGTCATGATCGACAGCTTTCGCGAGCGCACGATAGCGAGCAATATGCTCAATCTCGAGAATGCCACCCTCCTGGTCGCCCGCCACTTCGATCAGCAATTCGAGGATCTGGTCGACTCGCAGGTGCGTCTTGCGAAACGGCTTACCATTGCCGAGATCGCTTCACCCGAGGAATTCAGAGCGCGGCTGTCCACGTCCGCCATCCGTGAATTCCTGGCCGGAGAGAATAGCGAGACCTACGACACCGCCGACGTCTTCCTGTATGATTCCAACGGCCAGATAATCAACACCTCGCAACCCGGGCCTCTTCCAACGATCAACCTCGCGGATCGCGCCTATTTCCAGGCCTTCAAGACCAATTCGACGCCGGCGACAACGCTCGCAGAGCCGGTCATCAGCCGGGTTACTGGCCAGACGGTCGTGATCCTCGCCCACAAACTCACGAACGCGAACGGCGTCTTCCTGGGAGTCATGGTCAGACGGCTCGATGCGTATCAGTTCGAGAAATTTCTCGACACTTTGGCGCTTGGCGATAGCGCCACCACCATCCTGATTGCCAGCCGCAGCGGGGACCTGATTTCGCAGGCTCCCCGTACCAATCCCTTTGTCGGGAACATCGCACGAGGACCCGTTTTCCAAGAGGCGATATCGAGGCCTGGGCCGGCAACAGTGCGCAGGGTCGCCAGTCCCGTCGATGGTGTAGACCGAATAGTCTCGGCACGCCAGATGCGTGGCTTTCCGATCGTCATCCTTGTGTCGAAAATGACCGAAGATGCACTCGCCGACTGGCGCGAACAGACCAGGCTTCTGGTCGTGGTCGCCGGTCTGGTGTCAGTGGTGATCGTCGCCATATTTCTTTTGATCGGCTGGCGGTCATCGCGCGAGCGACAGTCTTCGGAACGAGCGATCGCGCTGGGCAAGCAACGTCTCGACACCGCGCTGAACAATTTGTCGCAGGGGGTCTGCCTTTTCGATGCCGACAAGAAGCTGGTCATCGCCAACCCCCGCATGTACGAGATCTACCGGATGACGGAGGCAGAGCTCAGGCCGGGCATGTCACTCGGCGAAATCCTGCGGCATCACTTGGCGAGAGGCGACAGGATCGATCAACCAATCGACGAAACGACTGACTTCCAATCGGCCGTAGCTTGCAATACGCTGCGGTTGAGCGATGGTCGTATCGTTGCGATCCGTGCAGTGCCGACGCCGGATGGCGGCGCTGTGGTGACCCATGAGGATATCACCGAACGCGAGCGTGCGACCGAAGCGCTTAGCGTCGCCAAGGAGGCCGCCGAGGCAGGGAGTCGGGCCAAATCCGACTTCCTGGCGATGATGAGTCACGAGGTCCGGACGCCGATGGCGGGCATGATGGGCATGATCGACCTGCTGGCTGCGACCAATCTCGACGACGAGCAGCAAGATCTTGCCAACATCGCCCATGAATCGGCGCGCAACCTGCTCACCGTCGTCAACAACATCCTCGACTTCTCGAAGCTCGAGGCGGGTCAGCTCGAGCCCGAATCGATCCCGTTCAACGTCGCGCACGCGATCAACGCGGTTGCCCTTCTGATGGCCCCAAAGGCGCAGGATCAAGGCCTCCTGCTCAAAACGTCGATCAGTGAGGGAATGCCCGCCTATCTGAGTGGCGATCCGAGCCGGCTTGGCCAGATCCTGCTCAATCTGGTCGGCAACGCGATCAAGTTCACCGAAAAGGGTTCGGTCGAGATCGCCGCGTCGCACCGTGTCGCAGCCGACGGGACCATCGAGCTTCGCATCGAAGTCATCGACAGCGGCGCAGGGATTCCGTCGGATCTCCAGGCATCGCTGTTCAACCCGTTCACCCAGGCCGACTCGTCGGTGTCGCGGAAATATGGCGGCACCGGCCTTGGTCTGGCGATCTGCAAGCAGCTGTGCCGGACCATGGGCGGCGACATCGGCGTCGAGAGCGAAGTGCGGCGCGGTAGCAAATTCTGGTTCACGCTGCAGTGCCGTGCGGCCGAAGCGCCGAAGATCGTCGCACCGTCTCTTGCGCCGGCCATCACCGATGAGGCCGCCAAGCTTAGCATCCTGATCGCCGACGACAACGACATCATCAGGAAGTTGATATCGAAACTGCTTGCGAGGCAGGGTCTTGGGGCGGACTTCGTCGTCAACGGCAAGGACGCCGTCGCCGCCGTCCGGCAGAAATCCTATGACCTGGTGCTGATGGACATGCAGATGCCCGAGATGGACGGCATCTCCGCAGCGAGAGCGATCCGCGCGCTCGCTGGACCTGAGCGCGAGGTGCCGATCATCGCGTTGACCGCCAATGCCCTGGTCGGGGAGCGGGAAAGTTGCCGCGCTGCCGGCATGAATGATTTTCTGACCAAACCGATCCAACCGGATGCGCTTTATGCAGCCATCACGCGGTGGGGGACACGGAAAGCCGCAGAGCCGGTCTGAACCGGATCACGCGGGCTGCGATCTGCTGCATGGCGCGCCAAAATCCGCCTGCGCCGAAAAATTGATTTCGCTCGCGATTTCAAAACCAAAGCTCGTTTCAAGAGGGTTGGCGAAAAATAAATTGTTTCTGAAAATCATAAAATCAGCCTTATGCTCCGCATCGTTCTGGTCCGGATGAGGGGCGTACGCGTCGTCACGATACGTTGGACCGGCAATGCGATGGCCGTGGATGTGTCGGAGCGCTTCGGCGCGACGAGCGACGCAATCGCGGACGGAGAAATCGTGTGGTCCTGGCGCCGCGACGCTGGCGCTAAGCTTGCGAAAACGTTGACGCGTTGCGCAGGCGACGGTGGCAAGAAAGCCCGTTCACCGAGGAGATCACGTATAATTCGTAACACCATCGCGCGGGGAATGCCGGGATGTCTCGGCTGAACCTGTGGTACCTGCCGCCTGCATTCTTTTCCGCAGGCGGGCCATGGGCGAGGCCAGCGCCCGGCATTCCCCGCGCCCTCGTCACGTGTCGAGGGTGTGAGCTTCACGCATCCCCCGGGCGCGCTTTGCGCCGCGGGACCGCTGCGGCGCGTCCGCCGAACGGCTGGCTGGCGCGAGATCCATGCGCCCTCGCGTGCCGAAGGCCGGCCGACTGGGGCGTGAACTGACCGACGCCTGCTTGCAATATTGGGGCGGCATGGGCTTCATGCACGAGACGCCGGTGGGCCGCGACTATCGCGACAGCCGCCTGAGTTCGATCGGCAGCGGCGCCGAGGAGGGATGTCGACCATCCTGTGCAACATGATGGGGACCTCGCCGGAAAGAAAAGGAAGCGTCCGATGATCACGCTGTACCATTGCGACGGCGCCCGCTCGTTTCGCCCGTTGTGGATGCTGGAGGAACTGGGGCTCGTCTACGAGTTGAAGATGCTGCCGTTTCCGCCGCGGGTGCTCGCCAAGGATTATCTCGCGCTCAATCCGCTCGGCACCATTCCGCTACTGATCGACGGCGAGACGAAGATGACGGAGTCGTCCGGCATCTGTCACTATCTCGGCGCCAAATACGGCCCGACGCGGCTGATGGTCGGGGTCGATGAGCCCGGTTATGGTGCGTTCCTGAACTGGATGTATTTTTCCGACGCCACGCTGACGTTTCCGCAGACGCTGGTCCTGCGCTACACCCAGCTCGAACCGGAGGAGCGGCGCTCTGCGCAGGTTGCTACCGATTATGCCAAGTGGTTCCTGGGCAGGCTGCGCGCCGTCGAGGCAGCGACCGCGGGTGCTGAAACCCTGTGCGCGGGCCGTTTCACGGCAGCGGACATCGTCATCGGCTATGCCTTGCGGCTGGCCGACAGCCTGGGGTTATCGAAGGATTTCGGACCGAATGTCGCGGCCTATTGGGTCCGGCTGCAGGCGCGCGAGGGTTACCGACGCGCGCGCGAGGCCGAACAACGGGCGGGAATCGCGCAGAACGTCACACCGCGGGTGAGGGCGTGACGTGAGGTGTGTTATTCCGTCACTCCGGGATGGCGCCTTTGGAGCGGCGAGGCGGTGGTGACTTGATCCTGAACGCGCGTGTGCCGGGCGAGCGTGGCGCGCAATGGAATTTTCGACAATTCGAGGATGACGAGAGACGCAAGGGCAGCTCCAACCGTGACCGCGAGATCGTCGCCGTGCAGTGGACCGAATCGGAATAATGCAGCGGCGGTGGGCCAGGTCAGGCTGAGAGCCAATACCGCGACAACGAACGCCACGACGACCAAGAGCGTCCGGTTCGGCCGTGTGAAGGCTTCGCGCAGGGAACTGCTGAAGGAGCGGTTGACGAAGATCAGGCTGACGATCACGAACACCAGCGAGAAGAACACCAGTGCGCGGATCTCGTTTTCCGGCATGCCGAGACGATTTGCCATCAGCAGGATGCCGCCGGTCAGCAGTAGCGCCAGAACGCCCTGCAGCACGCCCCACAGCACCAGTGGCTGCGGTAGCAACGACTCCTCCGGCGCGCGGGGCGGCCGTTGCATGATGTCACGCTCCTCCGCCTCTGCCTCGAACACCAGCGAGCACACCGGATCGATGATCATCTCGAGAAACGCGATGTGGACCGGGCCGAGCAGCAGCGGCAATCCGGTCAGGAGCGGCAGCAGCGCAAGACCGGCGATCGGCACATGAACCGCGAGAATGAAGCTCATGGCCTTGCGCAGATTGTCGTAGATGCGGCGCCCAAGCCGGATCGCCTTGACGATCGAGCCGAAATCATCGTCGAGCAGCACGATCGCGGCGGCTTCGCGCGCCACATCGGTGCCGCGACCGCCCATCGCGATGCCGATATGCGCCGCCTTCAGCGAGGGCGCATCGTTGACGCCATCCCCTGTCATCGCGACGATCTCACCATCCGCCTTCAGCGCAGTGACGATGCGCAGCTTCTGCTCCGGCATGATGCGGGCGAACACCGTCCGCGATTGCGCCGCCTTCGCCAGCTCGGCGTCGCTGCAGGCAGCGAGCTCGGCACCCGTCACGATCTGTTCGGGATCGAGCCCCGCCTCTCGGGCGATTGCCGAGGCCGTCGCGGGGTAGTCGCCGGTGATCATGATAATTCGAATGCCGGCAGAACGGCATTCCTTGACCGCGGCAGGAACTTCGTCGCGCAGCGGATCGGCGAAACCGAGCAGTCCACAGAACGTGTAGTGAAATGCCCGTTGGGTCTCTGGCAGTGCTCCCTGGTGCCAGATGGCGCGGGCAACGCCGAGCACCCGCAGGCCGTCGGCCGCCAGTGCCTCGATCCGTGTCTTCAGGCTGCCAAGCTCGGTCACGTCCATGCTGCACAAGCCCGCGATGGCCTCCGGCGCGCCTTTCGCCGCAATCACGAGCGGGGAGTTCTCCCGCTGTTGCCAGGCATTCGACATGGCCAGCAGGTCGGGGCGCAGGCCATAGCGGCGTATCAGCGCAGATCCCGGCGTCATCGATCCGATCGCCTGCAACGCCCTTTCCATTGGATCATGCGATTGTGGATCGCAGGCCAGCACCCCAGTCTCGACGAGATCGTGAAATGCCCCCATGATCGCGGCGGCCGCGGTGCCGGTCGGCACGAGCTCTTCGCCGTCGCGGCTCACCAGGCGAGCGACCGTCATCCGGTTCTGGGTCAGCGTGCCCGTCTTGTCGGTGCAGAGCACCGTGGCGGCGCCGAGCGACTCGATCGCGGACGCGCGCCGCGTCAGCACCCGCGCCTGCGAGATGCGCCAGGCACCCATCGCCAGGAACACCGTCAGTACCAGCGGGAATTCCTCCGGCAACATCGACATACCGAGCGCGATGCCGGCAAGCACGCCCTCCAGCCAGCCGCCGCGGTAGAAGCCGTACAGCAGGACGGTGACCGCAACCACGACGGCGCCGCCGATCGCGAAGATCGTGACCAGGCGGCGGGTTTGGCGCTGCAGGCGCGGCGTCTCTGTCTCCAGTGTGCTGACGGCCTGTCCGATCTTGCCGAGCGCGGTGTGCGGTCCCGTCGCAGTGACTTCGGCGATCCCCGTGCCGCGCACGATCAGGCTGCCGGAGAAGACCGTAGGCAGATCATCGCCGCCGGCGGGCCGGACCGTCCCGATCTCGCCATCGGTGCCAAGCCGCTTGCGCACAGGGACGGATTCGCCCGTGAGCAGAGATTCGTCCGTGAGCAGATCGTCGCAGCCGCGCAACACGGCATCGGCCGCAACGCGGTCGCCCTCGACCAGCACGATCAGGTCGCCGCGTACCACTTCGCGGCCGGCGATGCGGAGCTGTTCTCCGTCGCGAATGACCAGGGCGCGCGGGCTCGAGAGGTCACGCAACGATTCCAGCACCCGTTCGGTACGCGCCTCCTGGACGATCGTGATGACGACGGAGGCAGACGCAAAGACGGCCAGCAGCAGCGCTTCCGCGAGGTCGCCCAGCACGAGATAGATGCCGCCGCCGCCGAGCAGTAATAGCAGCATCGGCTCCTTCAGGACGTCGAACACCAAACGGAACACCGAACGCGTGCCACCGCGCGGCAGCTCGTTGAAACCTTCCGATTGCAACCGTGCCAGCGCTTCCGAGGCACTCAGGCCCGTCAGAGCGCCAGGTGAGTTCCGCTGGTCTTTGAGCATGGTGGCTTTCGCTGCAGTCACCCCGACCGTCTAGCGCGGTTCCGCGGCGACGGATTGATGCATGACAATATCGATGTGGTGGTCATCAATCAGCCGGCCGACGCAAGAGTCGCAACGTTTTTCATCACCGCGGCTTGAGCCACGGATACGTGGTTGCGCCGCAACGCGTGTCATGGTCGACAAGGCCGTCATCACCTGCGCGTTAAGATCGCGACCGGCTTATGTCTACACCGATCCCAGCTGGGGCAATTGCCGTTTCAACTCGGCGATGAGGCGCATTGTCTGGAACGGTTTCGACAACAACGGCGCAGCGGCGAATTCGAGCGGACATTGATCGACCGAATAACCGGTCACGGCGATGAAGGGCACCTCTGCCGCCGCCAGCATGGTGGCGACCGGTGCCGAATTTTCTCGCCCGAGATTGACATCGAGGATGGCGACGTCGCAGCCATGCTGTTCGAACAAGGCCCGCGCCTTTGCCACCGTCGGCGCCACGCCGACCACGGCGAAGCCGGCATCCTCCAACTCGACCGCGAGGTCGAAGCCGATGAGCGGATCGTCCTCGACGATCAGGATACGCACCTTGTCACCTCTGCGCATCGCGGCCGCTGCAGGTGATGCGTTCGAGCGGGCAGCTGACTTGCCAGCTTAGTCCGGATGATGGGAATAGCACCTCCACCGTCCCCTCCAGGCTTATCTTCACCATGTCCGAGATCACGCGGCTGCCGAAGCCGGTGCGCTCGGGCGGCGAGACCTGCGGGCCGCCGCTCTCGATCCAGTGCATGGCGAACGTGTCCCCGTCTCGCGTCCAGCCAACGTCGATGCGTCCCTCGCCGTTCGAGAGCGCACCATATTTGGCGGCGTTGGTCGTCAGCTCATGGACGGCCATGCCGAGCGATTGCGCGGCTTCAGGCGTGAGTTCGACATGCGGCCCGGCGATCATGATACGGTCGCCGACCGTATCGCCGAAGGTCCGCAGCTGCGCGCGGACCAGATCGGAGAGCAGGATGAAGCGCCAATCGTTCTTGATCAGCAGGTCCTGGTTGCTGGCGATCGCCTGCAGCCGCTCCAGAAAACGGTCGAGGTCGAGCTGCTTGCCCTGGCGCGTCATCTGCCGCGCGATCGCCTGCACCAGGGACAGCAGGTTCTTGCTGCGATGATTGACCTCGGCGAGCAGATCGCGCAACTGCTGCTGAGTCCGCCGCTTGTCGGTGATGTCGCGGACGATCTTGGAGGCGCCGATCACGCGCCCCGCCGGATCGCGCACCGGCGATACCGTCACCGAGACGTCGATCAGCGCGCCATCCTTGCGAATGCGGACGGTCTCGAAATTGTCGATGATCTCGCCGGAGACGACTGCGGCCAGGATGCGGTCTTCCTCCGCCTGCCGCTCGGGCGGGATGATCCGGCGGATCGATTGGTTCAACATCTCCTGCTCGGAGTAGCCGAGGATGCGGATGGCGCTTTGGTTCCAACTGGTCACGATGCCGTCGAGCGTCTTGCTGACGACGCCGTCGGAGGTCGACGTCACGATGGCCGCCAACATCGCGGCGCCTCGCTCGGCCTTTTTCTTCTGGCTGATGTCGCGGATGATACTGGAAATGCCGATCACGGTCCCTGCGGAGTCGCGGATCGGCGAGAACACGATCGAGACTTCGATCGGGCGTTCGGCCCTGGCAAGCCACACCGTCTCGTGATTTTCGATTGGCTCGCCCGCAGCGACGCGCGCGAGGATCGCCTTTTCCTCTTCCCACAATTCGGGAGGGATCAACTCGGAGACGGATTGTCCGATCATCTCGTCGGCCGTTCGTCCGAACAGCCGTTCGCAAGCCGCGTTCCAGCTCCTGATGAGACCCGCCGAAGTCTTGCCGAGGATTGCATCTGCCGAAGACGCAACAATGGCGGCCAAATAGGCCGCTGAATCGTCCAGCGCCGACGGTGTGACAGATGCGCCGGTTTTTCCGTGCACGTTTGCGCGCTCCTGAGCGGGGAAGGGGACGATGCGGCTGATATCGATCTCACTAACAGTCAATTTTGACCGAAGACAAGGTTGCCGGTCGGACGCAGGAACGGGAACTCGGTTGCCAGCGTTCGATGTTCTTGTGGGAGGGGCCGTTTCGCGGTGCCGAGCTCCAGCCGCGTCTAGAATTGGGGTCGGAACGCAAAACTCGCGATTTCGTTCCGGGGCCCGCCGCGAAATGTCGGCTTGCACCGACCAACCGCGAAAGGCAGGCTTGGCTCTAAGCGGCAAGCGAAAGGTTGGTCGTTCCGTTCGTCCGTTGGAAGAGACCTCGTCATGCGAAGACAGTCTGGACATTCCACCTCGTTACAGGAGCGCCTCGCCCGCGAAGCGGAGCTGGCGCGTGCGCGCGCAACGTCGATGCCGCATGGCAAGGAGCGGGATGCGCTGTTGCGGAAGGCACGCCAGGCCGAGACGGCCTCGCGGATCGACGAATGGTTGGCTTCACCTGGATTGCGGCCGCCGAAATAGGCTGGACGCGGTCGCTTCGTCGGTCCGGCTGTTCGGAGATATCCCGCGAGCAGTCAGGTCCGTCATTGAGACACCACTGATGAAGGACCCGATGTCGTAGATCGCCGTGCTGGCTGAGGAACAAGCCGACGTCGCTATTTTTTCATCGCGATGATGAATGCGGCGAGATCTTCGGCGTCTGTCTGGCTGAGCGAAAGGTTCGACATGGTGGCGTGCGGCAGCAACAGAAATGCGGTCAAGTTTTCTGTTGTCACGTTTCCCTTAGCGGCGATGGCCGCGAACGATATCGCACGTCTGAACCGGGTCGGCTTCGCGCCGATCGCATGACATTCGGCGCACCAGCGCTGAGCCAGCCGGCGCCCGTTGTCCAAATCCTGCGCTGCGGCCGCCGCAGTGATCAGTGCGAGCAGTGTGACCGCAAGAGCTCGGATCGAAATCCGCGTCAGCATAGCCTCCTCAGAGCGGCTGGTCGTCGTCGGTCGAGGGCTCCTCTTCCAGGGAGGCCAAGTCGCCGCCGCCCAACTCCTCTTCCGGCGGCGGGTAGATCCACATGTTGTCGCGGACGGCCCTGACCCCAGAAACGCTTTCGGCCGCGACCACCGCGGTCAGCCTCTCCTTGTCGTCCCTGACGACGCCGCTCAAATGCGCGATGCCGTCTTGGACAACAACGTTGTAACGGCTCAGCTTGCACGCGGCTTCTTTCATTGTGGCGAGGATTTCGCTGCGCAGCACGTCGTCGCACGGCGTCGGGCTCGGAATCGCGCAGGCAAAGTCGGCGATGGTCTGGACGAAATCGGTATAGGTCACCATCCCAACCAAACGGCCGTCGCGGAGCACGGGCAGGCGCTTGATGTTCTTCTTCTCCATCGTCCGCACGATGTCGGCGAGCGCGGCGTCCTCGCTGACGGTCACCGGGTGCGCTGTCATGACCTCGCCGACGGCGCGGCCGTGAGCATGAACGAAATCGGCCGCAACGCGATCATGCCCGACCAGCAGGCCGAGCCAGCGGCCGCGCCTGCGTTCGGTCCCGATCTCGGCGCGGCGCAGGAAATCGCCGTCGGAGACGATACCGACGAGTTCTCCGGCTGCATTGACCACCGGAAGGCCACTAATATGGTGCTCCAGCATCAGTTTGGCGGCGGCCACCACGGATGTCTCGGGGGTGACGGTGACGACTGATCGGCTCATGATCTGGTGGGCGCGCATGTTCAATCTTCCGTTTGCATAGGCCGATCCTGCGATGATGGGGCATACGGAATAGCGCGATTTGAGCAGGATCAAGCAGGCAAGAGGCCATTCGTCACGTTCCCGTGCGCCGCCGCTGCTTTCTCAAAGGATGCGAGAGCTTCTGCCAATAGCGGTCGCGCAGCAATCGCTTGTACAGCTTGCCGGTCGGCAGGCGCGGCAGGTTCCTTCTCGAATTCGATCCAGCGCGGCACCTTCTGCCGTGCCAGCGACCGGCAGCAGAAGGCGATCAGCGAAGATCGCCTTGGCGCGCTCTGACGCGCGACCGCACCAAAAAATTCCGCGATGCAAAATGATCGGTGATCATCTCCTTCCGCCGCCAAGGCATGACACGCGTCATCTTTTGACATTCGGTCCATGATTTTGCAGGGTGAGCCGAGCTCGTAGGGGGCTGCCGAATTTCCCAGCAACCAGCACGATTGTTTCGCTGTCACAAAACCGGTTTGCGTGTGAGACTATGTAACAACCCAGCCGCCGATGTTCGACCTCAACGTCGGCGGACTGACGCTTTCGAACGCGTGCGGCCCATCGTTCCATCTGCGTGGCCGGTGCAAAGGAGATGGCCTTGAGCGCAACCGATTCTTTGGTTCCTTTCCCTCCAAGCTCTGATCGAAGCATCAATAGTCTCGTCCGTGGCCGATGCGCGAAAGGGGCGCTGGTCGTCGTCCTGCTCGGGCTGGCCCTGTCGGGTTGCAGCGAAAAGCCGCAGCAGCAGGCGGCCGCCCCGGTGGCACCGCCGGTCACCGTCGCACAGCCTACCAAGCGCACGGTCACCGACTGGGACGAGTTCACCGGGCGATTCGACGCGGTCGAGGAAGTCCAGGTCCGCGCACGGGTCGGCGGCTTCGTCACCAGTGTCGAGTTTCGCGACGGCGCCATGGTCAAGACCGGCGACCTGCTCTACGTGATCGACTCCCGCCCGTTCGAGGCGGTCGCCGCCCAGGCCAATGGGCAGTTGTCGGACGCGCGTGCAAAGGCGGAACTGGCGAAGCGTGAACTCGACCGCGGCCTGACCCTGAACCAGAGCCAGGCGGTGGCGGACTCCATCGTCGATCAGCGTCGCCAGGCGCTGCAGGCCGCTCATGCGGCCGAGATGCAGGCCGAAGGCGCGCTGAAGGCGGCACAGCTCAATATCGAATTCACCCACGTCCAGGCGCCGATCACCGGCCGGGTCAGCCGCCATCTGGTCAGCGTCGGCAATCTCGTCCAGGGCAGCGACAACGGCGCCTCGACGCTTCTGACCACGATCGTTTCGATGGACCCGATCTACATCTATTTCGACATGGACGAGGCGACCTACCTCAAGAACAACCGGCTGTATTTCGAGGGCAAGCGGCCGAGCTCGCGCGAGACGCCCAACCCAGTCGAGGTGACGCTGACCGGGGAGACCAAGCCGTCGCACCAGGGCAAGATGGACTTCCTCGACAACCGGCTGGATGTCTCGACCGGCACCTTGCGCAGCCGCGCCGTGATTCCAAACCATGATCTGTCGATCCTGCCCGGGCAATTCGCGCGCGTCAGGCTGATCGGCAGTTCGCCCTACGAGGCCTTGCTATTGCCGGACACGGCTGTTGCCACCGACCAGTCGCGCAAGATCGTGTTCGTGGTCAAGGACGACGACACGGTCGAGGCGAGGCCAGTGGTGCTCGGTCCGCTCGACGACGGCCTGCGCGTGATCCGTGAGGGCCTCAAGGCGGACGACCGCGTCATCGTCGATGGCCTGCAGCGTGCCCGTGTCGGTGCCAAGGTCAGCCCGCATCCCGCAGCCGCACCAAGCGCGGCCAAGAGCGGTGACAAGTCATGAATCTCGGCCGCCTCTCCATCAATCAGCCCATCCTGGCGATGGTGCTGTCGATCGTGCTGCTGATCGTCGGCGCGCTCGCCTACACGACCTTGCCGGTCTCGGAATATCCGCAAGTGGTGCCGCCGACA
>Ga0302322_100002604_pt1 | contig 15261 bp, 17 predicted proteins | sample Fen_T0_2_FD_203757 | JGI IMG/M metagenome (GOLD analysis project Ga0302322, IMG submission 203757) | Peat permafrost microbial communities from Stordalen Mire near Abisko, Sweden - Fen_T0_2 | ecosystem: Environmental > Terrestrial > Soil > Wetlands > Permafrost | place: Sweden: Abisko... | reverse complement strand
CTCGCCAACCTCTGATGACACCAGAACCCGCCCGAGGGTTATGCGCAGCGGACGGACCTCGGCCGCCCTCTCACCAGGCACGACGAGCGGACGCTGCGCATAACCCAGCACTGTTCATAGGGGGGTGTGATCAGCCCTTTGCTCTGTAACGTGTACCTGCACCAGCTCGATCGGGTGTGGCAGGAACGTGAGCATGGAGTACTGGTGCGGTACTGCGATGACGCGGTAGTGATGTGCAGATCCCGGCGACAGGCCGAAGCCGCTTTGACGCGGCTTCGGGAGGTGCTGGCGGATCTCGGCCTAGAGCTGAAGGATGCTAACACCAGGATCGTCCACCTGGAGGTCGGTGGCGAGGGGCTGACGTTCCTTGGCTTCGACCACCGGATGGTCAGTTCACCTGCGCGTGGGGGCATGCGGCGGATCACTTTCCTGGCCCGCTGGCCCTCGGACAAGGCGATGCAACGGGCTCGGGACCGGCTCCGTGAGTTGACGGATAGGTCGAGGTTCCGGGTTCCTGTTGCGGAAGTGGTGGATGAGATGAACATGTTCCTTCGTGGTTGGGCGGCGTACTTCAGATACGGTAACTCCGCCGACCGGTTCGTGGACCTGCAATGGTATGCGAACCAGCGCTTGGGGCTGTTCCTCAGCAAGCGCTACAGGCGTGGTCGTCGGTTCGGCCGGTGGCTTGTCGGTGTGCGTCAGCCAGCGCACCTACGCCTGGTCAGCCTTGTCGGAATCGTCGTAGCCCCCAGGCCGAACCGGCCCTGGCGGGGAAAGACCGAACGCCGACGGTGAACGACGTCGGAGAGCCGTGTGCGGGAGAACCGCATGCACGGATCGAAGTGGCGGGGGCTGGAAACGGAGCGGAACGCCACCGCGCCAGCCCCCGACCCTACTCACGTTCCGGCAACGCTGCGCGCGGAGCAAGAACGGAGTGCTCTTCAACTCGTTCAACCCCGCGATCAGCAAGCCGGCCCTGAAGAAGATCAGTGCGGAGGTGCGGTCCTGGCGACTGCACAACCGCATCGGTCAGGACCTCGCCGACATCGCGCGGGACATCAATCCCGTGATCCGTGGCTGGATGAACTACTACGGATCGTTCTACAAGTCGGCGCTCTACCCGCTCCTGGCGCGCATCAACGCCTACCTGGTGCGCTGGATCCGCCACAAGTACAAACGGCTGCAGGCGAAGAAGAAGGCCCTTCAGTGCTGGCGGGGGATCGTCCAACGGTACCCTCGCGCGTTCGCGCACTGGCCGTGGGTTCCTTGGGTGCCTGTCGTCTGGTGATCAGGATGACAAGAGCCCGGTAACGGGAGACTGTTACGCCGGGATCTGTGGGAGCCCGGGGCTGAAACGCCCCGGGCCACCCGACCGCCGACCGTGAGGCTCAGCCCCGGCATAGCCGACTACGCCGCGTCGTCATGCTCGAGAGGCTCGTGTACTGCGGCGGGTGGTCAGGCGTCGTGGGGTCGGCCAGTTGTCTGGTCCTCGTCGAGGAGTTGGAGGAGTGACCGACAGCGTCGTCAGCGGTCTGGCTGCCGATCGCATGTGCCCCAGCTGTTCCTCGTACGAGGGGGCACCAGCGGCACGGACACGGCATGATCCAAACACGTCGGACAACGGGGCACACCCACCAGCACACGTACAACCTGGACGATCACGATCGTGTTGATCCGCCGATGGCCGAAGGGGGCTGTTCTCCCGCGGCCGCAGATGCTCACAATGCTCTGTACAGCTGGATGAAGGTGGGCGGAGTCATGGTGCAACTGGCGACAGGGACCGCGGCCGATGGGACCACGTGGGAGCTGGATGTGTCGGGTGGCGCAGAAGACTTGCACACGATGGTCTCCCAGAAGCGGCCCGACGGCCGCACGCCCTGGGGTGGCGGCTGCGGCGGCCCGGCTGTGCCGCCGGGTAGGCGTGTCACGGTCAGCATGGGCGTCGCTGACGACGCCATGCGGACCTTCATCGCCCGTGTCAGCGCCGATGTCCGGGCCGTGGTCGTCACCTTGTCGGACGGCACCCGGGAAGACCTCATCCTGCATGGTGACCCCGCCGAACTCGGCGCCAGAGTGGCTGTCCTGCTCTATGACCGCGAGCTCGACGTACACCGGGTCGACCTCCTCGGCCACGACGGCCAAACACTCCCCGAAGAACAGTGACCGAGTTGGGCAACCCGTCCCACGCACTCGTCAGCCAACGGATACGGATAACGGCATGGCTGGAGGACCGGAACCTAGCTGATCATCACGGCGGAACGGGCGATGCCGACGCTCCGGGCGAGCTGCGCGGTCGACGTAGTTCGAGTACTGCGGCGACCTCGTAGCGGACCAGCCGATGGGCGTCCCCAGGTCGGTGCTCCCAGCAACAGCGCAATTGCCGCCGGCCGATCGACCAGAGGCGGACCCGGTCGTCGCTGTCCGTTACCTGGTCGAGGTGCGGTCGCGCTGCCGGTCGGGTCCGTGTCGGCGCTACATGGCGGGGCTCCACTGTGCGGATCCATGATCTGGGTGGGTGGCCCCGACCCGGGCAGCGGTTGTGGCGTCCGGCCGGCACGCCGGACGCCGGACGCCGGACGCCACAACCGTGCACGTCAGCCGGGCGGGGGGACCGCCGTGCCGAAGTGTCGGGCGAAGAACCGAACCGCGCTGGCGGCCTCGAACCTGGGCAGTTCCTTGTGCTTGCCAGCGTTGGCGTGCAACGTCTTCTCCCTCGAGGCGAAGGCGTCGAACAGTGCGAGACCAGCCTCGCGCGGGATGTGCTCGTCGTCCCATTGCATGTCGAACTCGATCGGGATGGTGATCTTCTTCGCTGTCTCGGCTAGGACATCAGGCCAGTGCTGACCGAAGACCGCCGCGGTGATCCTTGGTTCGATCGCCACGAGCGGCATTCCGATGGCGGTGCCCATGTTGAGGCCGAAGTAGCCGACCGGCCCGTCGGCGCCGATCTGCGGCAGTTCCTGAAGGGCATTTAGGGTCGCTCGCCACTCGGGCACGGCGAGCTCTGCCAGGTACGCGTTGTAGCGGACCACGATCGGACCTTCCGGTTCGCCTGCCGCCCTCGCCCGGAACAGGTGGGCGATTTCCTCTTCATCGTGCGGCGTGCGCGCCCGGTCTCCGTGACCCGGGGCGTCGATGACGGCGACATGGAATCCGCAGCCGGTCACCAGGAGGTGGGCGCGCCCAGCCATGGCCTGATGCTTCTTGTGGTTGCCGCCGCCGTGGCCCATCAAGACCAGAGGCGCCTGATCGGCAGCGGAGGGCGGTGACCAGAGGACTCCGGGGACGTCGCCCAGGACGAAGTCACGTTCGACCATGCCGTTCGTGGACGATTCGGCGGTGAAGCGCAGAGAGTACACAGGTGTTTCCTTTCAGGAGCGCCTGGTTGTCGAGGCGCTCCCGGCGACACCTACGTCAATCGCCGGCCGTGACGGCAAGGGGGAGCACCCACGTCGATACAGCGTTCATGGGTCTCACCTCCTCGGGCGGTGTCACGGTCGACCGGAAGCTACCAGCCCGGTCATCGGGCTTCAAACCCCTTTCCAGCCGCATGATCACAAACCAGGGAAGCCCCAGTGGCCGGGTACCGGCGCGATGACACAGCAGAGGGCGTCGTCGGCAACGGCCGCCGACCGCGCGGCATGGCGACGGGATGGCGTGACCGCTCGCTCATGCCGCGTAGCGTGACGCCTCCCGCGCGACGCGGCCGTGCGGATCCGCCGCCGACCGAGAGGTCTCGGGTCGACGGTTTCGATGACTCTACGTGCTTACCGCGTGAGGTCGCAGAGCCAGTCGCTGTGCGGACATGGCCCCGAGACAGGGCCGAGCTCACGCGAGGCCGCCGGCTGCTGCGTCATCGAGCCACCAGTCGGCCGCTGTCCAGATCCCCCAGACTTCAGTGATGAGTCCGCACTGCAACCGGTAGATCGCAATTTCCTGGATGGTGGTAGATCCGCGGGTGGCGCTGGTGCCGGTGTCGATCAAGTGTGCGCACGCCCATTCGCCGTCAATGACCAGGCGCTGGATGTTCCAGTGGAAGTCCGGGAAGATCTCCTGGGCCGAGGTCAGCCCTCGCGGGCGCCCGGGTGGCGCACCCCGTGGAAGACCTGCGGGACGTGTGCCCGGGTGCCTTCGCCGTCCGGATAGCAGCCCCAGGGCAGTGGCGGCAGAGTGACTGACGTAGACGACGCGCCGTGGCAGGAGTTGCACTGGTAGCCGTCGGACCACGCGGTGACGTCCCGCACGGAGTCCGGGAACCGGTCCAGGTGAAGGTACTGGCCGCTCTCGCACTCCTCGCAGGCGCTGCCGTGCCGGCACGGCCCGGAGCACCGGCAGGGCCGGTCCGCCTCGACCGGGCACCAGGCCGTCTCGGCCTGGGCGCGCTGCCCAGCGGTGGCGCCTGCCAGCAGCCCCCGCCAGCCCAGTTCCCCGGCGGTGATCGGCTCAGGGCTCTCCAGCTCGTCGCGGTAGGGCTGCAGCAGCTCAGTGACAGGCCCCAGGACGCGTTCCTGGGCCTGGTGCCACGGTTTGGACGGGCCGCCCTCCGCGTCCGGGTGCAGGCCCGGCGGCCCGCACGTCACAAGCACCAGCTCCGCAATGCCCGCCCGCGCCGTTCCGTGCAGAGACCATCCATGCGCGCATGGTGTCACAAACGGGTAAGTCCGGCATAACGGGCGCCGGTTGTGTGGTGCGGGTGGCCGTGGTGACCCGCCCTGGCTGGGAGGTGGACGGCGTGCGGCTCATGCCTGTCCGGGGGTTCCCGGAACCCCTCTCTTGACACAACCGATCGGTTGACTTGCTGTTCATAGCACCCGAACAGTTGCGATATGAGCCTGACCGTGACCATCCCGGACACGATCACCCGGACCCTCGACCTCCTCACCCGCAGGAGAAGGTCTGGGCCGTCTGACGACGACCAGCGAGGGCGCCACCGGCTGGTTCGGCCGCCACGCCGAGGGCGAGATCAAGCGGGGGCACGACGTGCGGATGCGGTGGGAGCAGTACGGCAACGCCGAGCAGACGCTCGCCATCCAGGTGGTCGATCCGATGTCGGTGTTCGCCTACAGCTGGTCGATCAACGGAGCGCCCCCGAGGGCGGAGGGTGCGCAGCGACGGCTACCTGAGAGCCCAAGACAACATCCGGTTCTGCCGCGACGAGTGTGGCCGGGCACGGCCGCGCGGACGCGGCGCAGCCACCGTCCGCAATTGCCGCCGAGCGTGCCGGCCGCGCCTGCGTGTGATCGGTAACTGTTGGTAGCCGTCGCGCTCGGGGGTGACTCGTGGGTGAGGCCCGGCGCATTCGTATTCGCTGCGCTGGTCTGATCCATTCTGGCGACGGTGAAGTGGTCGGTGCCGCCGTCGGCGTGGAGGGACAGTTGTGGCTTGTCCGGATCGAGCGTGCTCGGCCGCGAGTCTGGCTGGCTGCGTGATCCCCGGCGGCCACGTCCTGGCGCGACGGTCCGGTAGATGCTCCCTCCGCCGTTCACCTCTTCGCCCCGGCCTGTCGTTCGACGGCGTAGATAGCGCTCCTTGGGGGCCGGCCATCTCCGGGGGGACGCGCCCGGGATAATGCAGCGGCAACCATGCGGGGTGCCTGCTATCGACTGGACAGGACGGAGGGGTGTTCGCGCTGGTATTGCTTGGTCAGCACGTCAGTGGCTTGGCCGGGTGGGTGCGACAGGGGCTGGCTGCACAGGTGGCCGCGGACGAGCGGTTGATCTACTTCGACAGCAATGCAGGCCTGATCAGCGGACTTGTGTCTGGTTCCGAGAATCACGACCTCTACCGTCACCGGCTGGTCGACTGGCATCCGCATCCAGGGCGCATCCAGGTAGATAGACCAGTCCGTCCATTCGTGCTGCGGGAGGCGTCGCAAGGGGGCGGGAATGAAGGCGGGCGTAGCTCAGTCGATCGGATCGCGCCGCTGACAGGGAGGGGGACGGGCAAGCCAATCTATGACCTGCTTGCGAGCGCGTCGCTAGGCTGTGGTAATTTAGTGGGCTAACTCCGCATCACTCCAGACGCCCATGGTATCCACTATGCATGGTCCGGAGCCATTCTTCTCGTATACCGACAATCGCAAATAGAGTTCCCCCTTTACATTGAAGGAGACTTTCCGACTCGCACCTCTCCCGAGTGCGAAGTAGTCGTGAGCGTGATCAGTAGTGAGTCTGAACTCGACTGTCCGCGCACCCTTAGTATCAAGATCACTCAAGCCCGCCGTTGCCTCCAGTCTTGAGTATTTTCGCCCCAAGTAGTACTCCACCACGTAGCCTACTCCGCCTCCCCCGTTGCACTCGCTGAGGCCATGGAAGATACTCTGCGAGTAGGTTTCACCATTCACGACCATGGCGCCGGTCTCATATTTGCCGATAACTGGGGTTAAGTCGGCAAGGAAATCAGGCTCGACCTGAGGAATCGGTGTGGAGGTTGGTGCCGTGGACGAGGTTGATGCCGCTGCGGATGAAGTCGCTATTTCCGTGGCTGTGGGGCTCAGCCGAAGCGCCAGGAGAAGAAGGTGACGGCTGGGGTGCGCCTATCGTTATGCTGGGTGAAGTTGGAATGACTTGGTTCGTGCCGTCTTGAGTTGGGCGACTCATTGCGAGGGAGATGATGACAGCAAATACGGCAAGAACGATTGATACGAGTACGGCGGTTCGCTGCCAATGCGACTCTTCGGAGCTCCACCAGCTGGGTACTCGCATCCCGACAGGATGCCAGATGCTGTCCGGATCCGAAGCGGTTCAATCGATCGCATGCCGAGTCCTCAGGTAACACGCGGATCTGCCGCGGACCGTTCCTTCGGTGACGCCGGCGCGGGAACACTGACCGTCACCTGGCGTGCTGCAAGCATGGCTAGGATCGGCATGGCTAGGTCTCGCACGCAGCGCGACCAGTCGGAACGGTCAACCGGGTCGCCAGGCTCCGAGCTCGGGATTCTCCAGGCTCTATTTCGCGGTGTCCTCGCCGGGCGGCGTTCCGCTCCCGACAGACGGCACATGGGCGATCTTGCTTGCCATCTCGACCGCCCGCTCGGCGATCCGTAGCGCGTTACTCGTACTCTCTTGAATCGCCCCGGCCAAGTCGTGAGCCTGCCGACTGATCTCCGGAGCGTCGGCGGCGGCCTCGGGATGGCTGCCGGCCGCACTCGCCACCTTGCGTGCCAATGCACCCGCCAAGGCGGTGGCCTCCCGGGCGACTCGGGCCAGATCACGGGCGGTCAACTCGATCTGACCGGCCATCTCACTGGCCTTGTGACCGATCTGGCCGCTTGCCGGCTCTTCGTCCGCCACGGGACCCATCCTTCCCGGCACCAAGGCCGGCTTCGGACTTGCCGCGTTCGCCCGGTGAGGGCTCACGCGCGTCGGGCATATCAGCCCAAATCTACCACGTCTGCAACCGATCGCTTCGGGTCTATCAGGCGCGTATGCGATGCCGACGAGTCGCTTCTCGCGGTCCCAGCGGGGTAGGTGCGCGAGGTGCTCGATGACATGGGCGGTCAACGTGGACAAGCCAACCGATAGCGGATGCCGACCAGCCGGTCGGAGGCCGACCTTCGGTCGGTGGCTCGTCGGGACGGCGTCCGTCAGGGGAGTTGGAGTCGGTCACCGACGGGCGCCCGCCTGCCGTAGTCGACTCCTACCGTTGACGGATCTCGACACGAGGCTGCCCGGAGCGCACCGGTCCGCCGCCCCTACCGGGCAGCGGCGGGCCGGGATCCATGACATGAAGTGTCAGACGGCCGCCTCCACCTTCACCTCGGCGACCGGTGACGGAGGACCCACATGCTCGTGGGCGGTCACGAAGGATTCGTCGAACGGCTGGTGCCCGTCGAGGACGGCGTGACAGCGCTTGTGGTCGAACTCGTGTGTCCAGGTGCCGACCAGCACCGCCGCTACCGCGTTACCGGCGAAGTTGGTCATGGCACGGGCCTCGGACATCGGCCGGTCGATCCCGACCACCAGGCCGACGCCGTCCACCAGGTCGGGCCGGTGTGCGGACAGGCCGCTGGCCAGCACCGCCAGGCCGGCGCCGGTGACGCCGGCGGCACCCTTCGACACCAGCATCATGATCAATAGCAGTGAGATCTGCTCGCCGATCGAGAAGGGCTTGTTCATCGCGTCGGCGATGAAGAGGGACGACATCGTCAGGTAGATCATCGTCCCGTCGAGGTTGAACGAGTAGCCGGTCGGCACCGAGATGCCCACCACCGATCGGGACACCCCCAGGTGTTCCATCTTGGCGATGAGCCGCGGCAGGGCGACCTCGGAGGACGACGTGGACAGGATGAGCAGGAACTCCTTGGCCAGGTATCTGAACAGCTTGAAGATCGATACCCGAGCGACCAGCCACAGGATGGTGCCGAGGACGGCGAAGACGAAGATGATGCAGGTGGTGTAGAAGCCGAGCATCACCTCGAGCAGGCTCTGCAGCGCCTTGACCCCGGTGGCGCCGACCAGGGAGGCGATCGCGCCGAAGGCGCCGATCGGGGCGGCCCACATCACGATGGCGAGCACCTTGAAGACCACCGTCTGCATGACGGCGATGGCGCGCAGAGCGGGCTCGCCCCGGGTGCCGAGGCCTTGGATCGCGAACCCGACGATCAGCGCGACGAAGAGCGTCTGCAGTACGACCCCTGAGGTCAGCGCCGAGACCAGGGAGGTCGGGATGATGCTCAGGACGAAGTCCGACACCGATTCTGCGGGTGCCGATGAGGCGACGGCCTTGCCACTCTTGGCCATCTCCGCGGTCAGATTGAGTCCCGCCCCGGGATGGATGATGTTTCCCACGATCAGACCGATCCCCAGAGCCACCACCGACATGGTCGGGAAGTAGACCAGCGCCAGACCGCCGACCTTTCCCACGCTCGCGGCCTTCTTGACCGACCCGACGCCGAGAATGATCGTGCAGAAGATGATTGGTTGGATCATCATCTTGACGATGTTGACGAACCCGGTGCCCAGCGGCTTGAACTCCTTCGCCACCTCAGGCGCGGCGAATCCGACGATGATCCCGGCGACCATCCCGGTGATCACGGCGATATAGAGCCAATGCGAGCGGTCCCGCCTCGGCAAAATCAGGCCTGGATCTTCCATGAGTTGCCCAGACGTTGGAGACGTGTTCATGGCTTCTCCCGATCGTGACGGACGGCCACGCCGTCCAAAGGGCAAGCCGTCGTCACCCAACCAGGAGGGCGAAAAGACCGCGCCAGAGCGCCGTGATCGCAGGGGCACGACTGCACCGTCGATGGATATGGGCAGGCGCCGAACCTTCCGCCTCACCGTACGTTCACCGCGACCGCCTGGCGTGTCCACCGTGTCGTGTTTGGGCACCAAACCCCACGAATAGGCGACCTGTGCGCCAGACGGTCAGGTCGAGTGCCCGGGCCGGCCGGTGTTGACGCCAGCAAACCGATGGCGCAGACACGATGATCAGCTTCCAACGGCGAGTCGGTGCCGATAATGCAGGAGTCCCCCTACTGACGTCTGCAGGCTGCCCGGGCAGCGACCGTTGGTACCGGTCGTGGGCGCGTGATCGCCCACCTGGCGGTCGCGGTTCTGGCCGGACAGCAGTCGGCGCGGGGACGGTCGTCAGCATCGCGATGACCGGGCTCAGCGGCCCCCAGTGCAGGCTGGCGGTCATCGTCGCGGCCTGGCGCGGGACCCGCCAGGACTTGCCGGGACTGGCTTACTAGGGTGGGGCTGTTGCCACCGGCGGCCCAGGGCAAGCCCCTAACCACATCGCCGCTGCGCATGACAGTTCCGCGGTCGGGACGCATAGGCAACATCCGCTACTCCCGCCGAGCGATGATGCGGCGACGGGTAGCCGACGTCGCTGTTGGTCGTCATGTCGTGTTGGCATCTGAAGTGTGAGCGGAGGGCCAGGAGCAAGGAAGCCAGCTTGCTCAAGGCAACACGCGCTCACTGGTCCACTCTGGTGGTGTTGCACCGATCTCGGCCGGGTGACAATCGGTCAGTCACTGTGCGCGATCGTGTTGCCGTAGCCCGGGAGGCCGACTGTCTGGCGGTCGTGCCGTAGCCGGATGGTCGAACAGGCTCGTCACCGCCCTCGAAGAGGTGCTCCCCCGGGCAGCTGAGCCGGCCCATTGCTCGCTTGTGAGAGCCTGGTTCATGCCCTTGAGCACGTATCACCTGAGACCTTCGGTCGCCGTGTCCGACATACAGACGGCGGTCGCGTTCTACGAAGGCAAACTGGGCCTGCAGGTGCTGCAGTCCGGTCCCAGCGCCAACATCGCTGACGGCAGCCGCGTCTACGGTTCTGGTGGCGGCCCAGCGTTGAATGTGTACCAGTCGCTCACTGCCGGGAAGACCTCGGCAACCCTGGGGACGTGGTACGTCGACGACATCGACCAGATCGTTGACGAGCTCGTCTCCTCCGGCGTCGAGTTCATCCGCTACGACCAGATCGACCACGACGTCAAGGGGATCGCTCCGCGGGCCGGCGGTGGACGTATCGCTTGGTTCCAGGACTTTGACGGCAATACATTTGCCCTCGAAGCCGACGTCTGATTTCCCATCGGCAGGCTGTGCCGCGGGTGGCGGGGTGCACCAGGAACATCATCGCGTCAGGTGGGGTCCTCGCCTTGCGGTATTCGTTGATCAGCGCCAAGGGCCGGCCTGGACCTGCTGGTGGCGCTCGAGCGCGACGGTGCCCCGCTCGCTGTCCAGCTGCAAGAGCAGCTCCGCGCCGCCATCCGCGAGGGGCGGCTCGCGGCGGGCGAGCGGTTGCCGTCCACCCGGCGGCTGGCGGAGCAGCTCGGCGTCTCCCGCGGCACCGTCGTCGAGGGCTTCGAGCAGCTTCGCGCCGAGGGGTACCTCGAGTCGGTCGTCGGCTCCGGCACTCGGGTGGCCGACGTCCCCAGCGCCGGTCGCGGCCGCCGGCTGGCAGGGGTCTGCGCCCCGAGGCCGGACCCGACGCCCGAGATCGACTTCACGCACGGCATCCCCGACCTCGGTGCCGTCCCGCTGACCGACTGGGCGCGGGCGATCGGCGAGGCCACCCGCACCTGCCGACCGCCGAGCTCGGCGATGAGCACCCCGGCGGGTCACGGCACCTGCGGGACGTCGTCCGCGCCTACCACCGTCGCGTGCGAGCAGGCTGCGCGGACGCCGGCGACGCGGTGATCGTGGGCGGCTTCCGCCAGGGCTGGTCTTCACGTTCGCGACGCTGGCTCAGCACGGGATCGACGCCGTGGCGCTGGAGGACCCGGGCCCGCGCGAGCACGACCGCATCGCCCGACGCGCGGGCCTGGCCGCCGTCCCGGTCCCGGTGGACGCCGAAGGGCTGGACGTGAACAACCTCCGCCGGACGCGGGCACAGGCCGTGCTGGTCACCCCGGCCCACCAGTGCCCGACCGGTGTCGCGCTCAGCCCGTCCCGACGCCGCCAGCTGATCGACTGGGCCGACGACGTCGACGGCGTGATCCTCGAGGACGACTACGACGCCGAGTTCCGCTACGACCGGCAGCCTGTCGGCTCCCTGCAAGGCATCGACCCCGAACGGGTCGTCGCGCTGGGATCGGTCAGCAACACCCTCGCCCCGGCCGTGCGGATCGGCTGGGTGCTCGCCCCGTCCCGCTTCGTGCCCGGCATCATCCAGGAGAAGCACCTCGCCGGCGGCGGCGCCCCCGGGCTCGACCAGGAAGCGCTCGCGCTGCTCATCGAGTCCGGCCACTTCGACCGTCATCTGCGGCGGATGTGTGAGGTGTACCGCAAGCGCCGCGACGTGCTCGCGGAGGAGGTCGGCGCCACCCTCGGAGCCGACCGGCTCCAGGGCCTCGCGGCCGGCTGCCACGCCCTACTGCGCCTCCCGCCCGACGTCAGCGAGGACGCCGTCGTGACATCTGCCCGGTCGCTGTCGGTGGGCGTCAGCGGTCTCGGGCGGTACCGGCTCACCCCGACCACCGGCGATCCCGCGCTCGTCCTCGGCTTCGGCAACCTCACCGACCACCAGCTCCGCCGTGGCGTACGAAGGCTCGCCGACGCGGTACGACAGGCCGCAGAGTCACCGCCGAACACTGGCACCCGCCCGGCCTGAATCCGCACGCACGCCTGGCGAACCCTCATCGACCACACGACGGCGGCCAAGGCACGAGCAGCGAGAACGATTCACCACAGCCGGCCCGAGGACTCCCCGCGCCTTCCAGAGCGAAAAAGGGGCGACACGGCAGATTGTGGAGCTGCCGCTGATCTCTCCGCCTTCCCGCACGGCCGCACCGGCAACGATCCACCTGCACACGGACGGCCGGTCCACCGCGAACCCGGGCTTGGACGTCGTTCGCCTGCAGTTGAAGCCCTCGAGCATGCCGGCGACGGCGCTGCTGCTGCTGCTGCACTTCGATGGCGTGGGTTCTCGGTCTTTGGTTCATCGGAGAGGTTGGGCGGGCCGCATCATGCCTACCTTGCGCCCCTGGCGCCAGACTTCGCAGAACTCCAGCCTCTCGTAGAGCCGCCGAGCAGGGTTGATGTCGAAGACTTCCAGCTGAACTCGCAGACCCCGCTCGTCGGCGCCGGTCAAGAGTGTGGTGAGCACGGCGGTGCCCAGGCCGCGGCCCTGGTGGCCGGGGTGGATCGAAATCCGCCCCAATTCAGCGTGATCCTCCGTCATGGTGAAGTGGACGACCCCGACCACACCATCGCTGGTCTCGATCACTTCGGGGCGGGCGGTGTCCAGCCATCGATCATGATGGAGCTTCTGGACCTCGTCGCCCCACGGTCCGTAGACCTCCTCGACGTACGGGCCCAGGGATGCTCGATGGAGCCGGAACAGAACGTCGGAATCCTCGCCGGTCGCGGGCCGGAGCGAGTAGACGACCACAAACCAACCGTCGCAGACTGGCCAGACGTAGGCCAAGACCACCTGGCGGAACGCGCTCTTCTAGCCGCCGACCGCGATGCCCCGTCCAGATCTATGCCGCATCGGGTTGAGTTTGGACACAGCTGGACCGGTCACCCGGGGCAACGGTGTCGCATCCATGGGAGCCGGTGTGCAACGGGTGCGCGCATGGCAGTCCTGTGGGTGCACGGGCGTGTGATCCGTATCGGCCGTCGGGTCGGCGATGTGGATCAAGCGCCTTTCCCGGCGATACCAGGACCACCGGCCGATGCTGTGATGCAGATGCTCCTCGGGTGCATCGTGGGCCGTCTCGCCATACATCAGCTCCGATCCTCCGGGCAGCGCCAAGGAGATCTTCCCTTTCCCGGGACCGGGTGGCCGGTGCATGCCGCGTACTGCGCGGTCTCTGCCGCCCTGGGGTTATCGCAGGCTGAACGGTGGGTAGCGATCTGTGATCAACAGGAACGCGTATGCCTGGACGCGCAGACCCCACCGGCCTACGCCCACCAGGTAGTCGAACAGTGCGCGTGGATAGCGGCCGGTGAACAAGATGGCGACCCAGGCGATGACCCAGACGACGATTCCGCCCAATGCGAGAAAAGCAAGCACGATATAGTGCGGGATCGCCATGAGCCACTTCACCAAGGGGAGCCAGCGGTTGAGATCCCGCTGCACGTCGGGGTAGTCGATCTCCAGGTGCACCGACTGCTCCTCCTCGGTCGAGGGATACCGATCGGTCAAGAGGAACAGGTAGGCGCCCACGCGCGCCTGGAAACGGACGAACTCTCTGACGAATTCGAACCACCAGCGGGGGTACCGCCGCCTGAAAAGAATCATCAGCACGGTGGCGACGAAGAGGCCCCCACTGATGCCCCCTCCGCTCCTCGTCGTCGTGGTGACGACGTCGCCGGACACTCTGGTGACCGTCTCGTTCCCGGCGGCCGTCAGTGCGACCAGCACGATGGAGATCGGGATGATCCAGATGAGCCGGAAGGCCGACGTCAACCGGTCGAGCTGCTCGGGATAGTCAATCTCAAGACGGGCCCGGTAGGAACGGGCCTCGTAAGAATCGGGTTGAACGCCCATGAGAATGCCTCCTGATGTCGAGGGGAAGCCGTGCTTCCGTCCGACTGCTGGGCAGTGTCGCCGTTCCGGCGCTGATCAAGCCTCGCGCCTGTCCACCACCGCGTCAACAACGGCGATCACCTGCCTCCCAGCTCACCCCACCCGGACGCCTCCCCGCCTCGTTGCCACCATCGACGACACCCAGAAGCTGCGTCCCCTACGCACCCCGGGTCGACGCCTCCGGCTCTTCATGGACGCCCTCGAGATGACCCTCGCGGTCCTCAATCGGAGGAAACGAACTGCGCGGATCTGCCGCCGTCAGCCGGTCTGGTCCGACCCGAGTTCGTCACCATCCGTAGGCTCGCCGCTCGGGCTGTCGGTGGATCCCGAGACGGTCTGCCGGCGACCCGGATTGGGAGAGGTTGCGGCCAGTGTCAGCCTCCAAGAAGGATCTTCACCGGTCTCGGAGCCATGCCGCCACGGCGTCTGCCGCCTGGCGTTCCTCTCGCGCCGCAGCATGATCGATTCCTCGTACCTGCTCACGGCGACTTTCGATGTAGACCCAAGCGTCATCGACGAGACCTTGGAGAGCCATCACTACCGGAATCACATAGGTGGTGCGAGCGCTATAGAATGAGCGCGCTTGGACCTCCTCCAGGAACAGGGCGTCGTCGGCGCAAACACGGGTCAAGTACGGTACGGCGTGTTCCTCGACCGCCGCAGCCATCTTGTCCCCTGCGAAGTCAACCGTCTCGGCGCTGATCGCCCATGTATGCCAGCGTTGCTGGGGCATCAGGTAGCCGATGCTGGTGACATAGGTCCGGTCCCGGTAGTCTTCGTCCTGTTGCCCCGCCAACCGCGCGACAATCCGCTGGACGTTGTCATCGCGGACTCCGATATGGAATGTGGCCTCTCCCTCACCTTTCGCCGCTTACTTCACTGCCACAGTCACTGCCGCGACGGCCAGTCGCGTTGGGGATAGCCGCAGCGTGAACCACCCCGCGGCGCGCGCCTGCCACCCAATCCTGGCCATTGAACCGCGCAGTGATAGCTCAGCCCGGCGTTTCGCAGTGGTCATGAACGACAGACCCTACCCGCCGCGCCAGTCGCTGGTCACCCACGGAACATCCGCCTCCCTACGTGGAGGACCCGCCCACATCGCCGCTGGGGGCGGGTCCACGACGGGATGGCCTGTGGCTTGAGTACCGAAGGCAAGATCCGCTATGCCGCGTTGGATGTTCCCGTGTCGGCGCGGGCAGGCGCGTGTCGGCGCGGCATCCGTCACATCAAGTGACTGTGATCATGGTTCCTTCGCCGGATGCCGCCGCAAAGCCGAAGCAG
>Ga0302322_100002603_pt1 | contig 15262 bp, 9 predicted proteins | sample Fen_T0_2_FD_203757 | JGI IMG/M metagenome (GOLD analysis project Ga0302322, IMG submission 203757) | Peat permafrost microbial communities from Stordalen Mire near Abisko, Sweden - Fen_T0_2 | ecosystem: Environmental > Terrestrial > Soil > Wetlands > Permafrost | place: Sweden: Abisko... | reverse complement strand
CGGCAGGTTGTCACCCTCGCGCAGCCGAATGAGCAGATTCCCGCGGCTCCAGCCAACGTCGCCCAGGAAGCACCGCGGAACAACTGTTAGATCGACGCCATAGCGAGAAGCGCGGAGAGAGTCCGGCGGTTCGGCGGCAATCACGAACTCGCGCGGCCCAAGCACGGCGATACCAGTCGCCGGTCCGCGAGACCGGCCGATCTGGGTCACGTCGCCCACCGCGACCATCTCATTCGGCGGGGGGTCGATGCGGAGATCGTCGCGGCAGCCGAGCATGTACGCCCACTTGTGCGGGAGCTCCCTCTCGGGGCGCTCGTCGCCCTTGTCCCCGATCCAGACGAAGTTTCGCAGGGTCGCGCACTCGGGCCCGGCCACTTTGCGCCGTAGCCACAGAATGCTTTCGCGGAGTTGTCGTCTGGCCACGGAGTTGTACTGCACGACGATCCGGCTGTGCTGCCCGATAACCGAGAGACGTCCATAGAGCAAGATGAGCCTGTCGTCGATGGCCCGCACATCGCCGAGCGGTATGAACTCGACGGCGCCGTCGCCGTCGTCCTCAGTCCACTGCCCGACGGCTTTGGAGCCAACCGCGACGACCCGGGTTCGCAGCGCGGGTCGGCGCCACCTCGAGGGGCGCTTCCGCGTACCGGGGATTATCAGCATTCGCTCGAAGGTAAGGTCGCCGCAGCACTGCGCGAGCTGCGACCAGGCGGCTGCCGGCACCTCGCCCAGTTCGGTCGGACGCGTCGGATGAGGCGTCAGCTCCTCGTTCTCTGGCAGTCGAGACACGACACGCGCTACGAACCAATCAACAGCCCGATTGCCCGCGGCTCGGGCCTTGTCAGCGGGCAAATCGGGCCTCCTTTGCTCGTTCCGGGCGCTACCCGCCGACCACGATTCGGGAGCCCCTCACGCGCGCCGGCGGACAGATAGAGGTCAGCGCGCGACAGGGGCCGCGGCGGTCTCCTCGATCCGCGCGAGAAGTGACTTCCAGGCGGTCGCAAAGGCTTCGACGCCCTGCTCCTGGAGGCGCCGGCCGAGATCGTCGATGTCGACTCCGACCGACTTGAACTTGGCGAGCAGTTCCTCGTTCCGGCTGTCCACGCCGGCCACCAGGGTTCCCTCGGTCTTCTCCGGGCCGGGCACGATCGACGGCGCAACCGAACCGTGGTCGGCGAACGCGAGCAAAGTCTCCTCGGGCATCGTGTTGACCGTGAGAGGAGCCGCGAGCGCCTCGACGTAGAGGACGTCGGAGGCCTTCTTGTCCTTCGTCCCGGTGCTTGCCCAGAGAAGCCGCTGCGGCCGGGCGCCGGCGTTGAGGAGTCGCTGCCAGCGATCGCTCTGGAGCAACGCGCGATAGGCGCCGTAGGTCTTATGGGACATCGCGATGCCGAGCTTGAGATGGAGATCGGGCGGCAGGTCGCCGGCGAGCGGACCGTCCCAGCGGCTCACGAAGACCGACGCGACCGACGCGACATAGGGATCGAGTCCGGCTTCGACGCGGCGCTCGATGGCACGGGTGTAGGCCTCGGCCGCCGCCAGATAGTGGTCGGTGGAGAAGAGCAGGGTGACGTTCACCGGCACGCCGGCGAAGATCGTCTCTTCGATCGCCTTGAGACCGGCCGTGGTGCCGGGGATCTTGATGAAGAAGTTCGGCCGGCCGGCAAGGCCGTAGAGGCGGACCGCCTCGCTGGCGGTCGTCGCGGAATCGTTGGCCAGGAGCGGGGAGACCTCGAGCGAGACGAACCCGTCGACGCCGTTCGTGCGTCGGTGAACGGGCATGAAGAGGTCTGCTGCGCGGCGCAGGTCGTCGAGCGCAAGCTCGAAAAAGATGCTCTCGGTGCTCGCGCCGCTTGCTGCGAGCCGCTTGATGGCCTCGTCGTAATCGGCCGACCCACCGATCGCCTTGTCGTAGATCGACGGGTTGGACGTCAAACCGGTCACCGAAAGCTTGGAGATGTACCGCTCCAACGTCTCGCTATCCAGAAGATCGCGGGTGATGTTGTCGAGCCACACGCTCTGCCCGATCCATCCGAGCTGTTCGGTCCGGTTCATTTCGCCTCCAGTTATGCGCTCTTCTCAGCCGTTGAGCACGTCGCCCCGAAATGCGTCGGCATCCTGGAGTCTGCGGCGGAGCGCGTTCAGGAACCGGGCGGCGAGCTCGCCATCGACGAGCCGGTGGTCTGACGTCAAAGTCAGCTTCATTATCTGCCGGATCCCTATCCCGTCGCCGACGGCGATCGGCGTGGGAACGATGCTCGACACCGCGAGTATCGCCGATTCGCCGGGGTTGATGATGGCGCAGAACTCGTCGACCCCGAACATACCCAGATTCGAGATCGTGAACGTGCCGCCCGTCATGTCGTCCGGTGTCAGCGAGCCGTTTCGAGCGGCCTCGGCCAATTCCGCGGCACGCGTGTGCAACTCGAAGAGCGAGCGGCGATCGGCGTCGCGGATCACCGGCACGACCAGGCCGTCGGGCAGTGAGACCGCGAGCCCGACATGGACACGGCGGCGAGGCCAGACCGAAACTCCGTCCGAACGCGAATTGACGTCCTGGAACTCCGCCAGCGTTTGCGCCGTGGCCGAGACGATGAAATCCGTGACGGTGAACGCGTTACCGGCGGCCTTGAACTCGGTTCGGAGCGCGAGCACCCGGGTCATGTCGACGGCGACCGTGACCGTGAACTGCGGGACGGTCGTCGCGCTCAGCGTCAGCCGCTCGGCGATGACCCGGCGCATCCGGCTCATCTGGCGCGGCGGGGCGTCGGAGGCGTCCCAGTCGTAGACCACCGGCCCGGTCGGCCGAGGGCCCGCCGGGGCAGGGGCCGCGGACGGAGCCACGGCGGGCGTCGCGACGCCCGCCGCTTGGGCCGGCGGCCGTACAGAGGTCGCTTCCACGGCCGTCTTGACGTCGCGTTCGGTGATACGTCCTTCCGGACCGGTCCCGGTGATCGTGCGTGGATCGATGCCCGAGTCCGCCGCCAATCGGCTGGCGCGCGGGCTGATGCGAAGACGTACCTCCCCGACGGAGATCGATGGCGCTGCCGCGAAGGCGGCCGCCACGGCCACTGAAGGTACAGCTGTCGGCGCAGCCGGTGCCGTCGCCGGAGCCGCCGCCACTGCCGGGGCCGCCGCCGCCGGAGCCGCCGCCACTGCCGGAGCCGCCACGGCCGGGGCCGCTGCCTCGGGCGCGTCGGGGATGGCCTCGCCGGGCTCGCCAACATAGGCGCAGACGGCGTTGACTGCGACTGTCTGGCCTTCCTGGACGACGCGCTTGAGGAGCACGCCTTCCTCGAAGGCCTCCACGTCCATGTTCGACTTGTCGGTCTCGATCTCGAAGAGCACGTCGCCCTTCTTGACCGGGTCGCCCTCTTTCTTGTGCCAGGCGACGAGGACGCACTCCTCGGTCATCTGGCCGGGCTTCGGCATAAGGATTGGATGCGCCATGGTGTGCCTCGTGAAGTCGGCTGTCGGCCGGGGTCTACAGTAGCGCGGCCACCGCCGCGTAGATGTCGGCGGCGTTCGGCAGGAACGCCTTCTCGAGGCCCTCGGCCTGCGGCGAGATGCCGTTTGCGGCGCCGATCCGGCCCACCGGAGCGTCCAGGTAGTCGAAGACTTCCATCTGGATCCGGGCGACGATCTCGTTGACGAAACTGCCGATGAGGACGGCCTGGGCGGCGACGACGCAGCGGCCGGTCTTGCGCACCGAGGCCAGCACCGTCTCCATGTCGAGCGGGACCAGGCTGCGCAGGTCGATGACCTCGGTCTCGACCCCTTGTTCCGCCTTCAGCCGGTCGGCTGCGGCCAGAGCATCGAGAACGGCCGGACCCCAGGCCACGATGGTCGCGTCGGTGCCTTCACGGACGACCTTGGCGACGCCGAGCGGTTCGACGTAGTCGGTCTCGGGTACGACGCCCTTTGTGCTGTAGAGGCCCTGGCTTTCGACGAAGAGGACGGGGTTGTTCGTCCGAATCGCCGACTTGAGGAGCCCTTTCGCGTCGGCCGGAGTCGACGGGTAGATGACGTACAGCCCGGGGATGTGGGTGAACACGCTCTCGAGCGACTGCGAGTGCTGGCCGCCGTAGCCCTTGCCGGCCCCGACGGAGGCGCGGATCACGAGCGGAACCTCGGTCTGGGCGCCCGACATGTAGTGCCACTTGCCGGCCTGGTTGGCGATCTGGTCCGACGCCATGAGGGCGAAGTCCATGTACATCAGCTCGACCACCGGTCGGAGCCCTGCCATCGACGCCCCGACCGCAGTGCCGCAGATGCACGCCTCGGAGATCGGCGTGTTGAAGACGCGCTGCCGCCCGAACGCCTCGAGAAGGTCCTTGGTGAGCTTGAAGGCGCCGCCGTAGTCGGCCACGTCCTCGCCGTAGACCACGACCCGGCGGTCGCGCTGCATCTCCTCGACGAGCGCTTCGCGGAGAGCGTCCTTGTACGACATCACGCCGCTGACCCGCTTTGCGACGGGCGGCTCGGCGTATGTGACGACGACGCGATCCACCTCGGGGACGACGTCGGCGGCGGTGTCGGTGTAGAGGTACTTGAGGAGGTCCGACGGAGCCGGGTCGGTCGCCTTGGAGGCCCGGATGGCGGCGCGGGCATTCCGCTCGTGGGCTCCCGATTCGATCGCGGCGAGTGCCGCGGCGTCGGCAACGCCGGCCGCGATCAGCTGCTCCTTGAGCCGCTCGATCGGGTCGACGGCCCGCCAGGAGGCCTCCTCTTCCCGCGTCCGGTACTCGTTGCGCGGGTCGGAGAGGGAGTGGCCGTAATAGCGATACGTGCTCGCTTCGACGAGGACCGGGCCGTTCCCCTCGCGGCAGATCGCGGCCGCGCGTTCGATCGCGTCTCGGACCGCGAGAACGTCCATGCCGTTGACCGTCTCGGCGTGCATGTTGTTCTGAGCGAAGCCGGCGGCGCGGCGGGCCAGGTGGTTGACGCCCATCACCTCTTCGTCGGTCCGATGGGTCATCCCGTAGTGGTTGTTGACGATCAGGTAGATGACCGGCAGGCCGGCCGCCTTCTCACCGGCGAGGTGGTTCGTCCACTGCTCCTGGGAAGCCCAGTTGAGCGACTCGAGGACGACCCCGTTGGCGTAGGCGCCGTCGCCGGCGAAGCAGCAGACCACGCGATCCGAGCCGCGGTAGCGAAGCGCCATCGCTGCGCCGGTCGCGATCGGGACGCTGCCGCCGACGATTGCGTTCGCGCCCAGATGTCCGGTCGAGAAGTCGCCGATGTGCATTCCGCCGCCGCGTCCGCGGCAGTAGCCCTCTTCCTTGCCGAAAAGTTCGGCGATCGTGCGGAAGACGTGCTCCTCGAGCGCGTCGGCGAGGAGACCCTCGGTGCTCGTGGCCTTCGACCAGGTCACGCGGGCCCGGAGGGCGTCGTCCGACATGGACCGGATTGCGGCAAAGCCCTTGGCGATCGCGTCACCGTGGCCGCGGTGCGAGCTGGTGACGTGGTCGTCGGCCCGCAGCGCGCCGCAGGCGCCGACCGAAGTCGCTTCCTGACCGATCGAAACGTGTGTGGGACCGCGGTAGTCGTAGCCCGGCAGCGGGTCGTAACCGCCCGAGCGAAGGCGGACGATCATCTCCTCGAGCTCACGGATGGCCAGCATGTCGTCGAGCAGGTCGAGCGCGGCAGTTCCCGTGATCCGCCCGGCGGCGATCTCCGAGCCGGCGTCGCCGGCGAAATCGAATCCATGGATCGAGCCCAGCGATTCCTCGAACGGCGCGAAGTCCGGTCGAGTGTCGCTCCGGTAGGCCGGCTCCGTGATCATTGCGTGTACCTCGGGCTTCGAATCTATCGTCGTTTTCATGCTGTTCGCTGTCGTCCTATTCATGAGGTGAGGAGCAGCCGGGCCGCTTCCTCGTCGGTGATCAATCGATGGATCAGTCCGCTCCGGAGGGTCGCGAGGATCGCGGGTGCCTTGGCGGCCCCGCCGGCGATCGCGACAACGTCCGGCACGGCCCGAAGCTGTTCGGGGCTGATGGCAATCAAGCGGCCGGGCAGTCCGCCGGCTCGTATCTCGCGACCACTCGCGTCGAGGACGTTCGAGCAGACGTCTGCCACGGCGCCGGCCGCGTCGAGCGCCGCCGCAAGGTCCTCGGGCAGCGCCGAGCGAACGGTCGATCCGCTGGCCGTCCAAGCGCCGATGCCCACGACCGCGATGGTCAGCCGGTCGAACATGGCGATGGTCTTGTGCACATGCGGATCGCTCCGGAGCGCGGCGGCCATCTCCGGACTATCCACGAGCAACGGCACCGGAAGCGGATAGACCGGGCCGCCCGAGCAATCGGCCACCCGCCGGACCACTTCCATTGAGTTGATGTCGAGCTCGAGCGTGGGAACGCTGCCGACGATCTGGACGACTGTGCAGCCGGGGAGTCGGGTCAGGTGTCCGACCATCGAGTGCAGTGTTCGTCCCCAGGAGATGCCCAGCACGTCGCTCGCTTCGAGCGTTTCGGTAAGGAGCTCCGCGCACGCCCGGCCGAGTTGGTCTCTCTTGAACTCGTCGGTTCCGTCGATCGCGCGGACGACCAGCGCGTCCCTCAAGCCGTAACGGGCGGTAAGTTCCCCCGAAAGGTCCAGGTCGATGTCCGAGGGCGTTCCGATTTCGATCCGGACGACTCCGTCGCGGCGCGCGGCCTCGAGCAGGCGTGCGACCTTGAAGCGCGAGATGCCGAGCTCCTGAGCGATCTCGCTCTTGCTCGCGCCGTCCAGGAAGTAACGCCGCGCGGCAAGCACGGTATTAACCACCTGCAAGCGCGTGGCGCGTCCTTCGGATCGGTCCAACGGGTGCATTGGCTCCTCGTTTGCACCCGCCTGGCGGCACCGAAAGGTTCTGCGGACCGCCTCGACTCGCGGGGCAGCGGAATGTTATCATCGTCACATCTGAGCGGCAAGCGCTCACGTGAGCGGTCAGGGGGCGCAGGTTGGGACGCGGGACCATTCGCCGGCGCAAGTTGCGCGGCCCAATCGGGACCCGGTTCGGTGCGACCTCAGCTCTCGGTGGCCTCGGCTTGATCGTCGAACCACGGACACGTAAGATGATGCCCACCGGCAACCATTCGTAAAGAGCCGAAACTACGCGAAACGCAGACTGCAAGCTCACGCCGGGTCATCTCCGGGGTCGCGCTTGAACAAGAGCCGCAGCCGGTCGGCATCGGTCGGAAAGGAACCATGGACGACAGCCATCGTCTGAATGGGGATTCGAACGCGGTATCGGGCCGGCCGATCGTCAATACGCATGTTCATCTGCCGCCGAACTTTTCCGCGTTCGACACGGTCGAAGATGCGGTTCGGCTCGCCGCCGCCGAGGGGCTTGCGGCGTTGGGCACGGCCAACTATTACGACTTCGGCATCTATGACCGTTTCGCGGCTGCGGCAACGACTGCCGGCCTGATGCCGCTCTTCGGGTTGGAGATCATCACCCTCATCGACCTGCCCGACGGCGGCACGCTCGTCAACGATCCGACGAATCTCAACCGGATGTACCTGTGCGGCAAGGCAATCACTCGCTTCGATCCGCCCATCCCGGCTGCGGCGCAACGGATGGCGGCGATCCGGGCCGCCAGCGACGACCGGCTACGACGGATGACCGCCCTGATTGCCGAGCGCTTCGGTCGGGCCGGACTGGATGCTGGCACGACCGATCGGCAGATTGCGGCGACGGTAGCCGAGCGCAGCGGCGTCCCGATCGAATGGGTCTCGCTCCAGGAGCGCCACGTCGCCGAGGCGTTCCAGGAGTCGCTCTTCCGCGATCTTCTGGCGGAGGACCGGGGGGCCGCACTGGGTCGGCTGTTCGGCGCGCCGACGGGCGTCGACACCACCGACGCCGTGGCGGTTCAGGAAGCGATCCGCTCGAACCTGATGAAGGCCGGCAAGCCCGCGTTCGTTCCCGAGGCTGCGGTCTCCTTCGACGAGGCGTACCGGCTGATCCTCGACCTCGGCGGCATCCCCTGCTATCCAATCCTCGCGGACGGGGCCTCGCCAATCTGTCCCTTCGAGGACCCGCCCGAGACTCTCGCCGAGCGCATTCTTAGCCGCGGCATCTACTGCGCCGAACTGATCCCCGGGCGAAACCGGAGCGAAGTCGTCGATCGATATGTGACCACGCTCCGCGGCGCGGGCATCGTCGTCGTGGCCGGCACGGAACACAACACCCGACGAATGATCCCTCTGGCGCCGGCGACTCTCGGCGGCGAACCGCCATCCGACATGTCGCTCGAGGTCTTCTGGGAGGGCACCTGCGTCGTGGCGGCCCACCAAGCGTTGTCCGGGTCCGGCCGGCCGGGCTACGTCGACGGCGACGGCCGGCTTACGACCGGGTTCCCCGACGGCGAGGCGCGCATCCGATCGCTCCACCGGATCGGTGCCGATCTATTCTCCAACCGATCTTCTGCGAGGCTCCAAGCTTGAGCACCAAGTCGACGCCGCAGCCGCGGCCCAGTACCGAGGCCCTTCTCGATGACCTTGTGGCTCTGGCGCGCCGGTTCGGCGAAGATCCCGAGTTCACCCGCGGCGGCGGCGGCAACATCTCGGTCAAGGAAGACGGGATTCTCTACATAAAGGCGAGCGGAACCTCGCTCGCCGCCCTTACGCCCCAATCCGTCATCTCGCTCGACGTCGCGCCGTTGATGGATCTCCTGGACGGGCCTCCGAAGCGTCCCGTCGCCGGCGGTACAGACGAGGTAATGGAGGTCGCCCTGCGCGCCCGAGTCGGAGCGCTCGACGACCGGCGGCCCTCCGTGGAATGCCTGTTCCACGCACTCCTGCCGGAGCGTTTCGTCCTACACACGCACCCGACGACGGTGAACGCGCTGACCTGTGCCAAGCGGGGAGCCGAGATCGCCGAGCGGATCCTCGGCTCGAGCGCTCTGTGGATCCCGTACACGGATCCAGGGTTGCCGCTCGCTCGCGTCATCCGAGACGCGAGGCGAAGCCACGAGGAGCGCACCGGTACGCCTGCGCCGCGAACGATGCTTCTTCAGAACCACGGCATGATCGTGACCGGCGACACGACCGCCCAGATCGAGGCGATCTCAGGCCGGCTGGTCGCGGTCATCCGGGCGCACCTCGAGGCGGCTCCGCCCATTTCGTGGGGCGAGGTCGAGCGATTTGAAGACGCCGACGCGCAGGCCGCGTTGCATGCCGTCGGTCCGGCACTGCGGGCGCTTCTTGCGACCGGCGACAGGCTCAAGGTCATCGAGTTCGACGACTCGCCGCTCGCCGTTTCGATGGCGGGCTCGCCTCTGGGGCAGGAATTCGCGCTCGGCGGTCCGCTCACCCCCGATCAAATCGTGTATGCAGGATCATTCCCGCTCCTCGTCGAGGCGCCGGCGGACTCGAGCCCGAATAGCATGGTCGAAGCCGTGACGAGTGCTCTTGCGGCGCGGGCGGCAACGGACTCCGCGGCGCCGATCATCGTCCTCGTGCGCGGGCTCGGGCTCTTCGCCGCCGGCGATTCGCATGCCCAGGCCGACACCGCGCGCCAGGTCTACCTCGACGCGGCAGGGGTTTCGGTTGAAGCGCACCGCATGGGCGGCGTTCGCGCGCTCGCGGATGCGGAGCGGCAGTTCATCGACCGCTGGGAAGCCGAGGCGTATCGCCGAGGCGTCGCCGCCGGAGGCGCCGTCGCCGGTCGAGCTCGAGGGCTGGTAGTCGTCGTGACGGGCGCCGCCCAGGGTTTCGGGCATGCACTGGCGGCCGACATCGTCGCCCAGGGCGGCCACGTCGTGCTGGCCGACATCAACGCCGACCTCGCAGCCCGCCAGGCGCAGGCTCTGGCTTCCGAGTTCGGCGCCGGCCGGGCCGTCGGCGTCGCCCTCGACGTCACCGACGATGCCTCGGTTGCGGCCTGCTTCGATGAGGTCGTGCGGCGCTTCGGCGGCCTCGACCTCCTGGTTTCGAACGCCGGCATCCTCCGGGCAGGCGGGGTCACGACCCAGCCCGTCGCGGAGTTCGACGCCGTCACGCGCGTCAACTACCGCGGCTACTTCCTCTGCGTGAGGCACGCCGCGCCGATCCTGGCGCGCCAGCACCGGTCCCGCCCCGACTACTGGGGCGACATCGTCGAGATCAACTCGAAATCGGGGTTGGCCGGCTCGAGCCGCAACAGCGCCTACGCCGGCAGCAAGTTCGGCGGCATCGGCCTGACGCAGTCGTTCGCCCTAGAGCTCGTCGGCGACGGGATCAAGGTCAATGCCATCTGCCCGGGCAACTTCCTCGACGGGCCGCTCTGGTCCGATCCGGGCAACGGTCTCTTCGTGCAGTATCTGCGCGAGGGCAAGGTGCCGGGCGCCCAGACCATCGAGGACGTGCGCCGGTTCTACGAAGCAAAGGTGCCGATGGGTCGGGGTTGCACGCCGGCCGACGTGCTGGAGGCCCTCTATTACGTGGTAGCGCAGCGGTACGAGACCGGCCAGGCCATCGCGGTCACGGGCGGTCAGGTCATGCTGCGATAGGAGAAGCCGAAGCTTGAACCGAGCCGATCCGAACGAGCGACCAATTCCCTCCACGCAGCATGCCATCCAGATCGTCGACGCCGGCCGCACCAATCACAACCGCGCGAAGATGGTGCCGGTGCCGGGGCCGTACCAGGTTCTCGTTCGCATGGAGGCATGCGGGATCTGCTTCTCCGACACGAAGCTCCTGCATGCGTTCACGAAGCATCCCCGAAAAGGCCCGGTCATCGGCGGGCTGGACGTGGAAGTGCTCGCCCAGATTCCTTCTTACGCACCCGGATCGCTGTTCACAGTCCCCGGGCACGAGCCGGTTGGGCGGATTGTCGCCGTCGGCGACAAGGTGCGCCGTCATCGCCTGGGAGAGCGCTGCCTGATCCAGACCGACTACCGGCACCTGCTGACCGCGGCCGCAAACGCCGCCTTCGGCTACAACTTCGAGGGCGGGCTCCAGGAGTACGTCCTGCTCGACGAGCGGATGATCATCGAGCCCGGAACCGGCGAACGGTTTCTGATCCCGGTGGGCGAAGGGCCGAGCGCATCGGCGATTGCCCTCGTCGAGCCGTGGGCATGCGTCGAAGCCTCTTACGTCTGCGGTGAGCGCGCCGGACTCCTACCCGGCGGCCGACTGCTCGTCGTTGCGGATGCGGCGCACGAGATCGACGGCCTGGCCGGTTTGATCGAACAGTCGCGGCCGGCCCAGTTGACCGCGCTCCTCGCCGACCCGTCCCAAGCGGTCGAGTCGACGGGGCCGGCAGTGGCGCGTGTCGCCGGCCTGGCCGACCTCGCCCGCCAGGGGTTCGACGACATCGTCTACTTCGGCGCCGACCCCGCGACCATCGAAGTCCTGCAGGATTGCCTGGCGTTCCGGGGGCTGATCAACGTCGTGACCGGCGGCGCGTCCGTTGGACGGGTCGTGGCGGTCGATGTCGGCCGCGTCCACTACGACCTCACTCGCTGGACCGGGACGACCGGCTCGTCGGCAGCCGCGGGTTACTCGTCGATCCCCGCCGACGGCGAGGTTCGCGCCGGCGATCGCATCGGCGTCATCGGGGCCGCCGGCCCGATGGGGCTGATGCACGTCGTTCGAGCCGCGTCCGGCGGCTGGAAGAATCTCTCGATCACGGCGGTCGACATCGACGACGCTCGCCTCGGGAATCTCGAGCGAGCAGCCGGCCCGATCGCACGATCTCACGGGGTCGAGCTGACGGTCGCCAACTCGCGGACCTCCGAGGTCGCGCCCGGCTTCAGCTACATCGCTCTGATGGTGCCGGCGCCGCTTCTCGTCGGCCAGGCGGTCACCCTCGCCGGTCCGGGATGCCGGATCAACATCTTCGCCGGCTTCGCCAGCGGAACGCGGGCGGAGGTCGATCTCGACCGCTATATCGAGAAGCGGTGCTACTTCCTGGGCACGAGCGGATCCGGGATCCCCGACATGAAGGCCGTGCTCCGCAAGGTGGAGAGCGGCGAACTCGACACGAACATCTCGCTCGATGCGGTGGCCGGCTTCGAAGGCGTCGCCGACGCACTCCAGGCCGTTGAGTCCCGCACCTCCGGCGGCAAGATCATGGTGTATCCATCGCTGCCCGACCTCGGCCTCGTCCGCCTCTCCGAGTTGGGCGAACGATTTCCGACCGTTCGGGCGAAGCTCCGCGACGGTCAATGGACGAAGGCCGCCGAGCAAGAGCTGCTGCTTGTGGCCGGCCGGCCGCAGGGATCGGCATCGTGAAGGCGCTTCGGCTGTACGGGCCCGGCGATCTCCGACTCGTGGACGAGGCGCAGCCCATTCCCGGGCCGGGCGAAGAGCTCGTTCGCGTAACCGCGGTCGGGATTTGCGGGTCAGACCTCCACTGGTATTCCGAATCAGGGATCGGCGATGCCGTTCTGTCGCGCCCGATCGTGCTGGGTCACGAAGCGGCCGGCGTGATCGAGTCGGGGCCGCGGGCCGGCCTGCGCGTCGCGATCGACCCCGCCATCCCTTGCGAGAAATGCGAGCAGTGCCAGGCCGGGCACGCCCATTTCTGTCTTGCCCTTCGCTTCGCCGGTGACGGCACGACCGACGGCACGTTGCGCGAGTTGGTCGCGTGGCCGACAGCGAGCCTGGTCCCCGTGCCCGACGCTCTCAGCGACGCCGACGCCGCGATCCTCGAGCCACTCGGCGTTGCCCTCCATGCCATCAGGTTGGGGGGAATCCGGCCGGGCGAACGGGTCGGCGTCTTCGGCTGCGGCCCAATCGGGCTGCTTCTCATCGAGCTCGCTCGCGTGAGCGGCGCGACGACGATCGTGGCGACGGACGTGCTGCCGCATCGGCTCGAGGCCGCCCGCGTGGCCGGCGCGACTGCGACTGAACTTGTCGCGGGCGGATCTGAACGCACAGCGCTTCGCGCGGCAACCGGCGGCCACGGCGTCGACGTCGCCTTCGAGGCGGCAGGCGTGGGCGACTCGGTCGAGACGGCGGTAACGCTGGCAGCTCCCGGCGGCACGGTGGTCATCGTCGGGATTCCCTCGGAAGATCACACGACCTTCAAGGCCTCCACTGCGCGACGCAAGGGCCTCACGATCAAGATCTCGCGCCGCATGAACCGCGTCTACCCGGAAGCCATCCGGCTGGTCGAGGCGGGTCTCGTCGACGTTCGATCAGTCGTGACGGCGAGCTATCCGTTGACCGATTTCAAGTCCGCCTTCGCCACCGCCGCAGCCCGCACCGGTGAGAAGGTCGTCGTCCGACCGTCGGAGTAGCGAAGCGCCGCCGACCCGTTCGCTCCGCCTGCTCGCCCTGATGCCGCGCGCCGGCCAGCCCGGGCGTCAGCCCGTCAGGGTCATGGCCCGATCCGGCCGTAGCAGGCAAGGCGGCAGGTACGCCGGGATGTTCGAGAACGGCAGCACGTCCGGGTGAAGCTCGATCCCCAGTGCGTTGTTCATGAAGTCGCGTCGGGCGACGATTCGCTTCCAGGCCGCAGGATAGGCGGTGGCGAAGGCCGCCCGCAGAGGGCCGTCCGCGATGGCCACGCCGTCCTCGATGTTGGTCGTGAAGTATTCCGTGCCGGTCGCCGGAATGACGTCCACTTGAAACGCCATGCCGGATCGCAGTTCGGTCCGCGAGCCTTTCGAGATGGGGGAGTTGACCCATTCGTCGAGCTGGATCTGATGCCCGGGATTGAGGGCGATGCCGAAGAATGGATCGCCCAGGCGGCGTTCGACGATGTCGTACAGCGCGCCGCCGGTCTGTCCAACGTGTAGCGCGGCGTACCACTCGGCGATCGCCTCGAAGTAGGGTCCGACCAGGCGGCCGACGTAGTCGCGGATGCCGGCCGGCAGCTCACTTTCGTCGGCAACTACGAAACCGGCTCTGCAGTTGAGCGCGCCCCACACGCCAAATGCGACGGTCAAGCGATCGCCTCGCCGGATCGGCCGGTCGCCGGGACTCAACAATCCTAGCGTCGCTCTCTCCCCGGCCGACAGCATCAGGTGGCACGAAAGGGGCATGCCGTTCCAGTTGAGGAGCCTCACGGCTTCGCTCTCGGTCATCCCCGTCTTCAGTCCGAGGAGCAGGCGCCGAATTCCGTCCGACGTCTGGCAGGCCGCGTACTCGAGCGCGGCCAGCTGCTCGACCTCGTTCACCACCCGCAGTCCGTCGGCCGCATCGATCATGATTCCGGCGGCGTTCTCGACGGCGCCGCCCGAACCCGTCAGGCGCCGCAGTTCGTCGACGAGAAACGACGGCGCATCGATGGCCTCGGGTCGGGCGTACGTCTTCCAACCGATGACCCCGACCCGGCGCCCGGCCCGGATCCCCTCGCTGGCGAGTATCTCGGCCAGCGGCGCCGACCGATCTCGAGGCTGGCCCGGCAGGCTCAGTTCCTGGAACAGGACCGTCCGCATCGCCAGCGGAGCCTGGGCCGCCATCCCCCGGCACTCGTTCCCTACCAGGATCGCCGGCACGCCCGTGGGCCCCACGACCAGGATCGCCTCTTCGAAGCGAGGGTCGAAGCCGGTCAAGTAGGCAAGTCCCGCGCTGTGCTCGCGATCGGCGTACACGACGAGATGGTCGTAGCCGCCCCTCTCGGCGCGCTCGCGCAGGCGGTCCAGCCGCAAGGCATAGATGCTAGGCGGCAGTTCCGGCCTGGCTTCGGGCATGCCGAAGTCCGGCAAGCCGATCTCCGCAAGTCGCGCCTTGAGCACCCGCGATCCTCCGTTCAGGAGCTTGGAGGCGACCACGGGCGCGCCTGGGTCGCCCCTCGAGCGATGTCGAGGAACTGGTTCGCGTTCACCGTGAGCCACGGCCCGATCTGCCCGTCCGGCCACTGGATCCGGACCTGGGCCGAGCCGGCGGGTCCGAGGCCGAAATGGACCCAACCGAGCTGCCCGCCGGCGTGCCCGCCACCGATGGTCAGCTCACGCCGCAGCGTGGTGTCACCGACCTTGACCTCGATCCAGGCGCCGACGGCGTCGACGTTTGGCCCGGTCTGGACCGGTCGAAGAGCCAGCCAGTGGCCCATCTGCGCCGGTTGGCCCGAGGCAGCCGAACCCGTGTTGAGCCAGACCCGCACCGGCGCGTCGTAATGGACTTCGATCAGGTCCAGCAAGCCGTCCATGTTGAAGTCGGCCAGGGCCGCACCACGCCCGCGATCGTACTCGACGATGCCGGCCGCCTCGGCCTGCTGCCTGAAGGTGCCGTCCGGCTGCCCGAGGAACAGGTCGCTGGGATCCTTTGTGGCGAAGCCCGGCTGCTCGCTGACGTTGCCTTTGGAGACGAACAGGTCGATGAAGCCGTCGTTGTTGACGTCCTCGAA
>Ga0302322_100002602_pt1 | contig 15266 bp, 10 predicted proteins | sample Fen_T0_2_FD_203757 | JGI IMG/M metagenome (GOLD analysis project Ga0302322, IMG submission 203757) | Peat permafrost microbial communities from Stordalen Mire near Abisko, Sweden - Fen_T0_2 | ecosystem: Environmental > Terrestrial > Soil > Wetlands > Permafrost | place: Sweden: Abisko... | reverse complement strand
CCTTCTTTTCGCCGTCAGTTTGGGGTGGCATCACCGCCTTCTTGATCGCGAGCAGGAATTCACCCGTGTGGAGTGGTTTCGTAATGACATCCGTGATCGTCAACCTCTCAACATCCTCGGACGAAATCCGGCGGTCCGACCAGGTCAGCATAACCAGTGCAACATTTCCAAACCGGCGGTCCGCGCGGATGGTGGCAGCCAGAACCAGTCCGTCCACCTCAGGCAGCTGGCAGTCCAGCAAGACAACCCGATAAGGGTCCTGCTGATCAGCCGCCTGACTCAGTGCGTCGAGCGCCTCCGCCGCCGTCTCCACGGCGTGGCTTCTCATCCCCCAGTGGGAAGCATGGCTGCGGACAATGCGGTGCGTGGGCGCGTGATCGTCAACGGCGAGCAGCCTCAAGCCGGCCAGCTCGGCAAGGCCCTCTTCCTTCCGCAGTGAAGAATTCGGCGCTTGCCGGCCGAGTCTGGCGGTGAACCAGAACATGGAGCCGTGCCCGAGCTCACTGGTGACGCCGATCTCGCCTTGCATCAACTGCACGATTTGCTTGCTGATCGCGAGACCGAGTCCCGTTCCACCGAAACGCCTCGTGGTCGAGATATCCGCTTGGCTGAAGGGCTTGAAAAGTCGGGTTACATCCTCGCGCGCTATGCCGACGCCGGTATCCCGCACCTCGAAACGCAACGTCACCTCCGCCGCGGTTCCATGCTCGGCCGAAACGGATATCGCGACTTCGCCCTTGTTTGTAAACTTAAGCGCGTTGCCCACGAGATTGAGCAAAACCTGTCGCAACCGGCCAGGATCGCCTTTCAGCAGCCGGGGCAGGTCTGGGGGAATGAAAAGGGAGAGATCAATCTGTTTTTCCGCGGCGTGTGATGAGAGTAACTCGAGGCATTCATCCATGCTCACCGCCAGATCGAAGTTCACCTCCTCGAAATGAAGCTTGCCGGCCTCGATCTTCGAGAAATCCAAAATATCGTTTAGCACGGTGAGCAAGCTTTCCGCACTATTGCGAATGGTTTCGGCGAATTCCCGCTGCTCGACCGAAAGACGAGTATCCAAAATCAAATTACTCATTCCAATCACACCATTCATCGGTGTGCGGATCTCATGGCTCATGTTGGCAAGAAATGCACTCTTCGCCTCAGTGTTGGCCTGCGCCGCGTCGCGTGCGCGCTTCAGTTCCGCTTCGATTTGTTTGTGCCCGCCGATGTCGCGAACCACGCCAAGGACACCAACGAATTTCCCATCGGTGAGGATTAGGCATGCGCTGATTTCGACCCAGAGGGACCGTTTGTCTTTCGTCAGCAGACGCAGTTCGAATCGCGCCTCCGGCTGGTCCTTCCGCGTGAGTGATGCAATAAGTTCTGAGTGTGCTGCTGCATCCTCCGTTGCGATCAGGTCCCGCAGACTCAGTAACAGGATCTCTTCGCAGCGGTATCCGAGCAAGCGTTCGCCTGCCGGATTGAATGAGGTGAAATGCCCGGTGAGATCGGTGGTGAAAATGCATTCGTTCGCGTATTGCACGATCGCCCGGTTGTGCGCCTCAAGCGTAGCTTCCTTAACGACCTGCACGCGAAGCTGGTCTTTCTGCTCGGTCACCCGGCGTCCCAGTGCCAGGACCCTCATCATGCCGAGGGCTACACAGCCGATCAGCGTCATGGTCACGATCAAGGCCCGCGCCGGAGTCCACCACGATGCATCATGGACGATCGTAACGTCGGACGGCGATCTGAGCTGAAGTTGGAAACTGCGCGGTTGACGATGTTCGTCCCGAATCAGCTGGTAGACACCCGTGAGCTCCAGCTCGGCCCCTGGTTTCCATTGCTGCTCGAATGTCCGGTTGTCCCTTTCCGGTAATACCGCGGTGAATACACTCTGCCGCGACTGGATCGCAAGGCTGATGTTCGCACCATCGATCACGCTGTTAATAAGGTTGCCCCGCACCGTCACCAGCCGGCTGTCGAGCTCCTCGGACAGGTTCTTGTGCTCAGTAATTTTAGTGGGGACTGGCTGTTCGCGGTGATCCAGTTTGCGATAGACTGATTCCCGTAGGGCGATGCGACCATTTTCATAGGTCGGAAGGCCGGTGGCTTCAATCAAGTCGCCAGGAACCAGTGAATCGGTCTGCTCAGAAAGCAGCATGAGCCCTTCGGGGCCGTCCTGGATCACCACGAAGCGGCCCGGCACATGTTGAGTGACCACACCCCGCACCCGGGTCCAGTAATCCAGCTGTCGCTGCACATTAAATTGCCGCAATGCACCAATTTCGCGCAGCGGTGCGGTAAAGGGATCGGCCAGCGCCGCCTGCTCGATCTGGATATCGTCCCGGCTGATCAGCAAAATCTCGATGCTCGTGAGCTGGCGGCGGGCATTGGGGACGCCCGAGCAGACGCCTCGCACCGAGACAATCGATCCCTGCAAATCAGCAAGGGTTTCGTCACGATCCATCACCGCGGTAAAGGTTCCCCTCTGAGTACTGACAATCAGGCGGCTCCATACCCCATCCGACACCACGCGCTGGATACGGCCGCGCAACGAAATACGCCTCCCCTCATCCAGTCCGGTCATAGCCTGATCGAGCGTCAGCTCCTGAGTCGCGGGGAAAAGCGTTGTATCGATTTCCTGGGCCTCCGTGAGCACGATTTCTGGGGCAAAGGCACCCAGACGCGTATAGCCGGCGATCCGCAACTGATAGCGGGGCTGGTTCTCGCCGAGTTTCAATTTCCTGGATAGTTGCACGCGGATGGCGCCGCTGGTGTCGGCTACATACATGAAATCCGCATTCATATTTGACCACAGGACCACTCCGACGATTTCGATCGGATGACCGGCAGCGGCTTCTTGCGGGTTGAGGGTCAGAGCTTGCTCGATCAAGCGCAACTGAGGCGGAGCCAGTTCGGCTGCGCGCTTTTTCTGCGCTTCCACGGCCGAAGATGCACGCCGGATGAGTGCTCCCCGCAACAACCAGTCCGTGCCGCCAGTCAGGGGTTCGCCCACGGCTTCGATCCAATCGCCAATCTTCAACGGGAGAGTTTGAAAGGTCTGTACGTGGATCGCGCCAGTTTCATCGTAAACTAGCACTGACTGCCCTGGCGTGTACGCCCGGACCGAACCTGCGATATGCTCCCGCCCGGAGCGTTTGGCGTACGTTCCCGGCAACGCATCAATTGGCACTACTTCGCTGTTAAAGCGTGGGTCTGACTCCGGTTCTCCGACCAAGGCGACATCGCCCGGTCGCCCACACCAGACATCAATCTCCAACGATTCAGTCTGCGGGTTGTGATTGGCATTATATACACCCGTCACGCGGATCCTCGATCCCTGTTTAAAACCTCGAAGTTCCGGATTTAACAACCAATCGAGGGCGTGAATGCGGTACCCGTCCGCCACGAGGTCGAACATCAAATGGTCGCCGTTGCTGATTTGCTCGCGGTCAAGGATCGCTTCAAAGGTGACCACCCGCCCCTTAAACTGGGCAAAGTCCGACAGCTTTCCCCCCGCTTCGACCGGCGGGGACCTTTTGTCGTGCTCTAGCACGGTGACGATTGCCGTATCTGCGGAAATACCGTTGACCGGTATGACCGTTCCCTCGACCAGAATACGATCCCCCGACTGAATTGGCAGTTTGGACGCGCCTTTCAAATATCCCAATTCTCCCTTCGCATCGACCCAAAGAATGTTCCAGCTGGGGTCGTAATAGTTGACGAGAACCTCCATTTTGATCGGCCGAACCTTATCACGTACACCCTCCAGCCAAAAAGTGGGCAAATCGGTTATGAGTGTGCTCTCAGCCGACGGCACCGGAACTGAATTCTGGGCTTGAACGTTTAAGGCAAAACCTGCCTCCCAGGCGGCAATAGTCACCGCCAGGCAAAATTTCCAAACGGGAAATCTTTGGAGAAGAAAACTCAAAACTGTCACGCTGGATTGCGAACGTTCTATGCTTAATCGTCAGAAATGAGCCGAATTACAGTATTTTCTATCGGCAAAATATATAACCAATATTCAGCACGCCGCAGTACGCAGCCGTCAATCCGAGAAAATTTCCATTGAGGTTTCCCGCGGCACTATTATTTCGATTGTGGCAACCATGACTAAGGTTGCATCACCCGCCACTCATCCCGCCGATGCCGAGTTCTATCTGTCGGCCGATGAATTCTTCCGCTCCAGCCTGCCGACCGCGCTGACGTTCGACGACGTCTCGCTCGCCACCCTTTATTCGGAGATTTTGCCAAAAGACGCCGATACCTCGACCGCGCTCTCCGAAACGCTGCGGCTCCAGATTCCGATCATCTCGTCCGATATGGACACCGTCACGGAATCTCGGATGGCAATCGCGATGGCGCTCAACGGCGGGCTCGGCCTGATCCACTACAACATGACGCCAAAGGATCAAGTGAAGGAAGTCGCCCGCGTGAAACGCCACGTCCACGGCCTCATCCAAGATCCCATCACCGTCGCGCTCGATCTGTCCGTCGCCGATGTGCTCGCCATGATCGAGCAGAAGAAATTCGCCTTCTCAACCTTTCCCGTCGTCGACCGCGACGGGAAGTTCGCCGGACTGCTCTCCGGAAATGTCGTCAAAGAGCGTTACAAGGCCAAAAGGGTTTCCGAGGTCATGACGCCCCGCGCCGTGCTGGTGACCGAGCACGAGCGCAACGTCGCCAAAGATCCCATCCGTGCCGCCGATGCGTTTTTTAACGAACATGTTGGTATCAACAAAATGCTCGTGCTCGATGACGCCGGGCACCTGCGCGGCCTCGTGACGAGCTCCGATGTCGAGCGCATCACCGGAGAAGCCAAGTCCCACCGCAAACCCGCCCGGGACGCAAATTTCCGCCTGGTGGTCGGTGCGGCCCTCGCCCCGGTGCGCAAATCCTCGGGCGAACTCGACCGCGATAAAATTATCAACCACGTCGGCAGTTTGATGGATGAATCTGTCGACGCAGTGGCGATCTCCACTGCCCACGGCCACACCGCCGGCGTCGGCGAAATGGTCAGGATGGTTCGTAGCGCGTTTCCTTCCATCACCATTATCGCCGGCAATGTCACCAGCGCCTCCGGCGTCGCCTATTTGGCCGATTGTGGCGCCGATGCGATCAAGGTGGGCCAGGGCCCCGGCTCCATCTGCACCACACGCATTGTGGCTGGCGTCGGCATCCCTCAGCTGACCGCGCTCTATGCGGCCAGCAAAGGTGCGGCCACGCGAAACGTCCGACTCATCGCCGACGGCGGAATCACCAAGTCAGGCGATATCGTTAAAGCCCTAACCATCGGCGATGCCGTGATTCTCGGAGGCTTGCTTGCCGGATGTCGCGAAGCACCGGGCGAGATCATGGAGATCAACGGAAAGCTCTATAAACAATATCGAGGCATGGGCAGTCTCGCCGCCATGAAAGCGGGGTCCGCGACCCGCTACGGCCACGATAAAACTGACTCCACTCGCAAGCTCACCGCGGAAGGCATCGAGGCGTTGAAAGAAGTTTCCGGTTTCGCTGACGACGTGCTCGCCAATCTCATTGGTGGTGTGCAAAGCGGCATGGGTTATCTCGGCGCCAAAAATCTGGCCGAATTGCGCGCCAGAGCCCGGTACATCCGCGTAAGTTCGGCGGGTATGAAGGAAGCCGCACCGCACGATGTGATCGAGGTGACGACGAAGAAGAACTGAGGAAAAAGAAGCGAGCATCGAGAAGAGGGCAACCGGACGACTTCATGTCGCGCGGATGAGCACGCGCCTGCGGGAAACGCATCACATACCCGCTTCCCACTTCTCGCTCCTCGCTTCTGTTTTGTCTCGACTGCACATTTTTGTTGCCGCCGCCCGCACCCTCCTCTTTTTGCTTCTCTGCAACAGGGGACAAGACTCCGGTTGCGCGTTCAACCTATGTCACTTCTCCCTTTCTCCAGCCAGCTCATCGCGGATGTCGGCATCTCTCTCGGCGACGAGGGCAAAGGCCGTCTAATTCCCGAGGTTGAGCACGAGCTCCGCGCCACCGCTTCGCCCGTGTCGGTCGTGCTCAAGGTCAACGGAGGAGCCAACTCCGGCCACACAGCCGCCGGCATCAAGCTCAACCTCCTGCCGGCCGGCGTTGTGGAAAAAGGCATCGGCCACCTTTGCATTGGCAGTGGCGTCGTCGCCGATCCCCGCAAGGTCTGGTGGGAGGCAAAACCGCTCGAACGTAAAGGTTACGCCGTCCTCTCCCGCTTGTTGATCGACGAGCGCACCCTCGTTTCCGATCTCTGCCACCGCCTGCTCGATCTCTCGTGGGAAGATTACCGAACCAATGTTTTGAAGGATGAACCGCGCGGTTCGACCGGCCGCGGCATCACCCCGGCGTACGGTGACGAAACCGGACAATGGCAGATCACCTACTCCGATTTCCTCGGCACCCGCGACGCCTTTGCCAAGAAACTTGCCCAGCGCGCCGACCGCGCCTGCCGCACGATCCAGCACGTCTGCCGGCTCAGTGAAGCAACGTGGAACTCGTTCTTCGAAAAGCTCACCTCCGCCGAACTCCGCGCCAATGCCGAAGCCACCGAACTGGGTGTGTTCACCAAGGACGAGTTTGATTTCGTCCGCTTCAAGGGCGCAAACCCGTTCACGCTCAATCTTGACGTGCTCACGGAGGTTTACTGGCAGGCCGGTTCCTCCCTCGCGAAAAACATCGGCGAGGTCCGGGAGCTCATCCTCCGCGAAGTGCGCGCCGGTCGCACCATCATCGGCGAATTTGGGCAAGCCTACTGGTTGGACAAACGCCATGGCTTCTCGCCCAACGTCACCGCATCGCACACTTATACCCCCGAGTTTTTTGAAAGCGCCGGCATCCCCGTGCAGCCAATTCACACTTTCGGCGTCGCCAAAGCTTACGACACGAAAGTCGGTACGCACACCTTCATCACCCAGATGGACGATGCCCACCCGCTCGCTGTAAAGTTGAAGAAACTCGAATTCGGCACCAGCACCGGGCGCCAGCGCATGGTCGGCTGGTTCGACGCCGTGGAAAAAGGCGACGCTCTGCGCTACGGCGGTTACCAGGACGTCATGATCAACAAAGCCGATGCACTCACGCACAGCGGCGACTGGCAGGGCGATCTCCTTATTTGCGTCGGCTACCAGGACGCCACCGGCAAGCGCTACCATCACGTCCCGCGCAACGAGGCTATCCGCAAAACCCTGCAGCCGGTCTTCACGAAGCATCCCGGTTGGTCCGAGGATATTTCCGTCGTCCGCCGCTTCTCCGATCTGCCCAAGAACGCGCAAAGTTATGTCGCGGCGATGATGCGCGCCACGCTTGAAGTCGCCTATCATGGTGAAACTTGGCCTGCACAGCTGCCCAATCTCCGCTACCTCGGCGTCGGTCCCGAACCTTCCCAAATCATCAAAGACGTGCCGCCCACGGCCGAACTGGTGAAGATTTAAACCAAGTCGGATGTTAACCGGAGAGTTCGCAAAGAACGCAGAGGAGAAATCAGGCACTTTGAGGCGTCCGCGCGCGCTGCGCGGTTAAATTCAACCGCGTTTTTTAGGGCATATTATATACAAAGCTGCGGCCGTAGCCGCTGCCATTAAGCAGCGGTCATCAAAGGAGCGCACAATCCCCCGCCTGAAGGGACGCGGCTACTCTGTTTTTCGAAATTCTTTGGGATAATAGCAATCGCCGATGCTTTTTACCACGGCCAAGACTTCTATCCATTGAACAGGAGAAAACGGAGGTAACGGAGCTTCCATGAAAAAGTCTCCGTACACTCTGTTCCCTCCTGAAAATGAGTTTTCTCCATTCGTGAAAAAGCATGGGGCGTTTGGTATAAATCGGCCCCAACAAAAAGCCCGCTCGAATGAGCGGGCTTTGTTTTGAAACTGAAAAACGTTCTTAGACCTTGCTGCGCTTGAACCGGCGGGCAACCACGAGACCGCAGAGTGCCAGAGCCCCCATCAGGGCATACGTCGATGGCTCTGGAACCGCGGTCGAAACAAACGGCGACGGGACCGAGAATGCGTTTCCAATTCCGAATTCTCCGATGGCAAACCCCGCCAGATCATTTGATGAGATCGTAATGTTGGTCAGTGCAGTGTTGCCCGTAGCATAGAATCCGAAAAATTCTGCGCCGGATTTGCCTGTTACTTTCTCGGTCAGGACAACCCCGCCGGATGAAGCGGTAATTTTGAAGGGTGCGAAGTCGTTAGGCTCGGCGTAGAAATAAAAAGCCTTGGTCAGTGTAGGCAGTGTGAGCGTTAGCGATTTGCCGGCATCGAAGAAATAAACATCGCCTTTGTAGCCATTGCTCCAGGTTTTCCAACCCTCGCCGATTTCGAAATGATCCAGTTTTGAGCTAAACTTCACCGCACCGCCGAGGGGAGATGCAACGCTCGAGACGTCGTGGAAGTCTGGGCGTACGTCGTCCGAAAACTGAGTCATCGTGTATCCGCCGAAGACCGCCGGGGCAGCCGCAGTGGAACCAGACTGCCCAATCAGCTGGGCGTGAAGGGAGGAGCCCCAAAATGAGACTCCGAGAAGGGCAAAGGCATACCGAGCAAGAGCAAACGTTTTCATGCAAGTGAGTTGTTAGTTGGACTTGCATAACACTAACATTTGCAAACGACTGTGCATAGGAGCGGAGCCACTAAACCACCCTAAGGCTTTTCCCTACACTCCGCGCCCACCCGGCCGTCAAAAATCTTGGAGACTGCCCTCGCCTCCGCCGCGTTCCGGCTCGAGGCGCGCCAGTATCTCACCCAGCAAATAAATCGAGCCCGTGACTAAAACCGTGTCCTGCGCTCCGCCAACGCTGCACACGCCAGGCCCTGGAAACACCTCCGCCACCTCGGTGCGATGGACGCCACCGCCAAAACCCGCCGGAAACAAAGCCTCAAGCTCCTCAAAAGTACACGCCCGGCCTTGTTGCGGCCTGACGAGATATATTTCGCGCACGTGACGACAAAGCGTTTCCAGCAACGGTTTCGCCCGGGCCGCGCCGAGCACCCCCGTCACCACCACCGGGGGGCGGCCGGTTTCAGCGATCAAGCGCCGTAAGTTTGTATCCAAAACTTGGGCACCTTCTGAATTGTGCGATGCATCAAGAATCAACCGACGACCACCCACCGTCAGATGTTGCCAGCGGCCGGGCCAATTGACCCGACTCAGCCCGCGCGCAACGACTTCGTCACTTAACCGCCAGCAAGAGGGAAGGATTTTAGCTACCAATGCTGCGGTCGCGGCGTTCACGCGTTGGTATTCACCCGCCAAATTGGTCGTCGGGCATAGCTCGGGATCGTTGCCGAAATCCTCGCGGATAGAGTACACTGGCGCGTTCCGCGCAACTGCAACAGCCCGCACGGTGCGCTCGGCCTCAGGCGGCAGCCGGCCGAGTACGACTGGTTTTCGTTGCTTTATGATGCCGGCTTTTTCCGCAGCGATGAGTTCGATCGTATCGCCGAGCAACTCACAGTGGTCCAGCCCGACAGACGTGATGACCGTGACATCCGGTTGGACAACGTTGGTCGCGTCCAGCCGTCCGCCGAGGCCTACTTCGATCAGGCTTACGTCGCATTTCTTCCGGGCGAACTGAAGAAACGCCATCGCCGTCATGAACTCAAAAAAACTGGGGTGATCGTCGGGATTGTTCTGCGATACTGCTTCGGCAACGGGCTTCAATTCATTGGTAAAGGCGATGATTTCGCGCTCGCTCAGGATTTCGCGGTTTACCTGCACGCGCTCGCCGAGACGCACCAAATGCGGCGATGTATACATGCCCGTGCGCCAGCCCGCCTCGCGGAAAATTGCCTCCAGCATCGCCACCGTTGATCCCTTTCCATTGGTTCCGGTGACATGGATGACCGGGGTTTTAAGCTCCGGATGCCCGAGGGCCTCCAGCCAGAGGTTCATGCGGTCGATGCCAAACTTCAGGCCGCGCGCCTTCATACCAAACAAGTATTCCTGGACCGCGGCGTAATCAGTGAAAGTGGGACTCATCTGGTTTTACCTAACCTAGTATCGTGTCCTGCAGGTGACTATCATAAATCCCAAAACGCAGAAGTAGAGAATCTGGAACTCAGGAACGCTGGAAAAGACAACCCAGTGATTCCGTTCCTGTTTTCCTGAGTGTCAGACTGTCGCTTCGCTCGGCACCACATTCAAAATCTGCATTTTATCTACTGAAGTCTTCCCAGGGAGATCTCCCAGCCAAACTTAGCTCCTTGTAACGGCGGGCAATTTTCCAATGTGCAAAGCCAGCAACAAATCTCGCAGCCGCTCGCGCATCTCCAGCCGGCTTACGATTTGATCAATCAGGCCGTGCTTTAAGAGAAACTCCGCGCTTTGAAAGCCGGGCGGCAACGTCTGCTTCGTCGTTTCTTTGATCACACGCGCGCCAGCAAAACCGATCAGCGCACCCGGTTCCGCAAGGATCACGTCGCCGAGCGTGGCAAAACTCGCCGTCACTCCGCCCATCGTCGGATGGGTCAATACCGAGATAAAGGGCAATTTTGCCTCCGCCAGTCGGCCGAGCGCCGCACTGGTCTTCGCCATCTGCATCAGCGAGAAAATCCCTTCCTGCATGCGGGCGCCACCCGAGGCGCTGAAGATGATGCAGGGGATTCTTTTCTTGAGCGCGACTTCGATTGCGCGAGTGATCTTCTCGCCCGCCGCCGAACCCATCGCACCACCACAAAAGCGGAAATCCATCACCGCGACCGAAACCGTTAGCCCATGAATTTCACCGGTGCCGCAGATCACTGCCTCGGGCAGGCCGCTTTCCTTTTCGTATTTCTTGATGCGCTCCGGATACGGCTGCGAATCGACGAATTTTAACGGATCGGCTGAGCGCACCTTGGCGTCCGCCTCCTCGAAAGTATTGGGGTCAAAAAGCGCCGTGATTCGCGCCCGGGCTTGAATCGGAAAGTGGTAGCCGGACTTCGGCACCACCATGCAATTATCCTCCAGTTCCTTGTTGAAAACGATTTCCCCGGAAATCGGACACTTGGTCCAGAGTCCCTTGGGGATGTCTTTTTTCTTAACGACGACCGTCGAATACTTCGGCTTGCTGAACAGCGACATGGATAGATTTTAACCGTGACCGAATGTGACGACGTCCAAGTTCACACAGCCCGCCCGGCGGAGCACGCCAGCACAGCTGTTGAGGGTTGAACCAGTGGTGAAGACATCATCGATAAGAACGTAATGGGAAACCGGATTAATGACTGCTGCACGGGTGAGTGCAAAGGCATTTTTTAGGTTAGTGCGGCGGGCCCGACGGTCAAACGTCGTCTGCGATAGAGTGTCAAGGGAACGCTTCAGCAACGGCTCGATTCGCGTCGAGCCGCCGGCTGCCCGCGCAAAACATTCCGCCATCAAAAGCGTTTGATTGTAGCCGCGTTCACGCTCTTTGCGCGGATGCAATGGCACGGGTACGAGCACCGCATCGCGCACGAGTTCAAGCACGCGCGGCGAATGCCGGATTGTCGCCTCAATGTCGGCCAGCGCGTAAAATCCCCGGTGGTATTTCAGCTCGTGTACGAGTTCGCGCGCCGGGCCCTTAAAAAGCACGCAGGTGCGTCCTTCTCGAAAGGCCGGTGCCAGCCCTTCGCAATGCGGACACATCCGTTCGCCTGCGAGTTCGCCAAAGAAAGGATGCCCGCAGATCGTGCAAGCGGGCGCTTCAACAAAAACTAATTTCTCCACGCATTTCGCGCAGACGTGCTTATATTCACCCGTCTCCACCAAACCAGCGCAGCTTACACAAACCGGCGGGAAAGCTACGTCACCTAAACTGCGCGCCACACGCCCAAGGAGCGCTTTCATGAATAGAAGACCTTCACGAGAAACAATCCTTGGGGGGGCGCCGTTAGCACGAACGGGGTGCGTTGTCGTGACCGTAAAATCTCCCGCAGCTGCGCTGGCGTTAGCTTCCCCTCACCCACCGACACCAGCCCGCCCACCAGACTACGCACCATTTTATACATGAACCCGTCGGCTTCGGCCGTGATGCGTACACGCCGTCCGCGCCGAACCATCTCAAATCGCCTCAAATCACGCACGGTGTCATCCTTGGGCGGACCGTTGAGCGCCGAGAATGCACGAAAGTCATGCTTGCCACGTAGTATCGCCGCGGCCGCATTCATCGCCTCGAGGTCCAGCGGCCGCTCTATCGCCCAGGCAAACGGCCGTGTGAACGGATCCGCGTCGCCGAGGTAAATATTGTAAACATACACCTTTCCCGTAGCGCCAAATCGGGCATGAAACTCCGGTGAGACAATACGCAGTGATTTGATTTGGATCGTTGCTGGCAGTTGGGCACGCAACGCCGCGTGCAGCCGCTCAGGCCCGTGTTTCCACGCCGCATCAAAATGGAAAACCTGACCCTGCGCATGCACCCCCGCATCCGTGCGTCCGCTCGAATGAATGCGCACCAGTCCGCCGAATATCTGCGCAAGCCGCGCTTCAATTACATCTTGAATCGCACCGCTCCTCGGCTGACTTTGCCAGCCCGCAAAGCCGGTCCCGTCGTAGGCACACACACATTTCCAACGCTGAATGGTTGGGGCACTTTTGACTGGCTTCGTGCTCACGCCTCTTCCTCCGGCGGAAGCCCGGGCATCTTCATTTCGAAAAAGTCCTGCAGGATGATCGTGGCCGCACGTGAATCCACCAGTCCGCTTGACCGCACTTCACGGCGCTTCGCCTTGGGAATCGTCTCCTCGGCCTCGTAGGAGGTCAGACGTTCGTCCACCAGATGCACCGGCAGCCCAAACTCAGCCTTCAGTTTCGCGGCGAAGGCATCGACTTCCTTGGCTTTGAAGCCGACTGAGTTGTCCATATTAAACGGATACCCGAGGACAAAATCGGTGATCCGGCGCACCTTCGCGACCGCCGTGAGTGCTGCCCAGCGCTTGGCGGAATCGGCGTCAACCAAGGCGGGCAGCGGCGTGGCCACGCCAATCTCATCGCCGTAACTCAGGCCGATGCGCTTCGATCCGTAATCAATCCCCAGGCACCGCATGTCAGGACGCGTTTCGGAAAGTAAGGGGCATGAGCATCGAGGCCTGCGTATTCAATGCGGCCTTACAGCCAGCGCTGGCCGTCTCTTTCCGCCTCGATGCGCTTGAGCAGCAGCTTGATTTCCTGCGCCTTCGCCTTCGGGGCGACCAACGTCGCATCGGCGGTGTGTACGACGATGAAATCGTCCACGCCCAGGAGCGCGAGCAGGTGATTCCCCTCGGAGAATACAATATTGTTGCTACCGCCTTCAATCAGTGCGCGGCCGCGGATTGCATTGCCCGCCTTATCCTTTACGCAGTGTTTCGGCACCGCCGGCCAGGCCCCCACGTCGTCCCAGTCGAACGTCGACGGCAGGACCACGACGTTGTCGGATTTTTCTAGCAGCGCGTAATCGACCGAGATCTTCGCGAGTTTGGGATAAACTTTCTTCAATATCGGCGCCAGCGCGCGTCCCTTGGCCAGCGCAGCGCGGATCGGCTTGAAACCCGCGTCGAGTTCCGGAGCGTGGCGCGCGAGCGCCGCCTCAACCACCGGCACGCTCCAAACAAACATTCCTGCATTCCAGACATAGTCGCCGCCCGCCAGATAACCTTTTGCCACCTCCACGGTTGGTTTTTCAACAAAGCGCTTCACCCGATAAACCTGGCTGCCTTCGATCTGCTTCCAGATTTCACCGCGCTGGATATAGCCAAAGCCTGACGCCGGTTCGGTCGGTGCAATTCCGATCGTCACCAGCACGGGAGCCGCTTCAGCCGCCGCAAACGCCGCGCGGAGATCGCGCTGATAGGCCTTGTTGTCGTGGATAACATGATCGGCCGGCAGAACGGCAAAGATACCCAGCGGATCGCGCGCACCGACTATTGCCGCTGCCAGGCCGACCGCCGCCGCGGTGTCACGGCCCATGGGTTCGGCAATGATATTGGCCGCCGGGATTTTCGCACAGACTTCGCGCACCGCCTTCGCCTGCACCGCGCCGGTGATGACAAAAATATTCTTCGCCGGCACCAGCGGCTTCACTCGCTCAAGCGTCTGCACAAGCATCGGCTTGCTGCCGACAATCGGCAGCAAATGTTTTGGCCGACGCGCCCGGCTTTGAGGCCAAAAACGTTCACCTTTGCCGCCGGCGATGATTACAACAAACTTCTGTGGCATATCGGAAAACCTTTGGCGGCGCTTTTCCGCCTGTGCAATGTCTTTCGCGCAGATCGGCCGGCCTTACACGCTATGCTCTGGATGGGCGCGCGCGTAAGATTTTGTATACTCAATAAAAGCACGTTTTAGGCGCATCGTCACGCTGTCGGGACCGTGGTCAAATTTGAATGTATCGATCGAAGCCACCGGCGTGATATCCTTCGTCGAGGATAATAGAAAACCTTCCTGCAGGCTCGAAAGATCCACAGGCCGTATCACCTCTTCATTTATTTTGATTCCTGCCGCGGGGGCCACCCGTTCAATCAAGATTCGCCGCGTGATTCCGGCCAGAATGCCCGCGCTGAGCGGAGGCGTCACCACAACTCCCTTGCGCACAAAAGCAATATTACTCACCGCTGCCTCTGCGATCTCGCCGGCCAGATTTGTAATTACAACTTCATCCGCGCCGCGCGCCCTGGCCTCCCGCAAACAAAGAATATTGTTCAGATAATTGCCGGTCTTCCAGGCCGGATTGAGGGCCTCGGGTGGATTGCGCCGCAGCTCTGAAAACGAAAGCGCCAACCCTGCCGCAAATTTCCCCTCCGGGAAAAGCCGGTTTTCCTGAACGAGGATCACGAAGTCGGGTCTTCCAGCTAACGCGATATCGAGCCCGAGCGGCCCTGAACCGCGCGTGACCTGAAGGCGTATATACACCTCCCGGGCAGCGGGCACCTCCAGGCGAAAAGCCGCCACCGTCCGTCTAATTTCCGCCAGCACTTCGGAGGGTGAACCGGGTAAAGTGAGAAAAAGAGCCCGAGCCGAAGCTTCCAGGCGGACCCAGTGCTCTTCCCAAGCGAAAATCACTCCTTCATACGTCCGCCAAACTTCATAAATCGAATCGCCATATAAAAACCCACGGTTCAGCGGAGACAGCGACGGCTCGCTGGCCGGGTGCAGGTGGCCGTTGGTATTGGCCTGAATATAGGAAGTCATCACGGGATGGTATTCGAGAAAACGTGGTCGGGCTAGTGCAGATTCGAACTACGGAGAAGCAAAGAAACGAAGGACGATCAAGTAACTACAGGGAGCTTTTCGATCCATTCATATGGCAAATGAAACAACCAAAACAGGGCAACTCC
>Ga0302322_100002601_pt1 | contig 15269 bp, 8 predicted proteins | sample Fen_T0_2_FD_203757 | JGI IMG/M metagenome (GOLD analysis project Ga0302322, IMG submission 203757) | Peat permafrost microbial communities from Stordalen Mire near Abisko, Sweden - Fen_T0_2 | ecosystem: Environmental > Terrestrial > Soil > Wetlands > Permafrost | place: Sweden: Abisko... | reverse complement strand
CCGTCATGATTCCTTCTTCGAAGGAAAAATGCTCGACCACGTAACTCCCGAGAAAATCGAGCAGCGGCTCCATCTCCTCCCGGCCGTGACCTGCGACGATGCTCAGTTCGAGCTGGTTGATGGCATCAATTAGTTTTCGGTGCTGGTTGTCGATGCTGTCGACGCCGGTGCCCATGGCAACAGGATCAAAGCGCAGGGCGCTTCTGAGCGGACTGCTAGTGCTAGAGTCAGGTTCGTCGTTTTCGGAAGAGCCAGTCGCTGGGGCAGGACGGGAGTCCACCCCGCTGTTGATGAGGCGGCGGATTTCTTCGATCGCCAGATGTTCTTGCATCTCTTGTGAACGCAGGATTGCTGCGGCTGAGGTGACGGCTTCTCCCGCGGCCAGGTTTTCCTGGGTGACCTGGACGGAGCGACGCAGCGCCTCGTCCGCTTTGGCCACAGCTTCGGCATCGGCGCTGGCGGCTTCGAAGAGCACCGCGACACTTTGCTGGGATTTGCGTGCGGTGGAGGCCATGCCGTCGAGAGCAACCGCAACTTCGCGACCGATAACCGTGCCGGTGACGGAGCGTTGCACCGCCTCATCAATGCGCTCGCGGGTTTCGCGCGAGGCATCGGCACTGCGCCGGGCCAGGGCCCGGACTTCGTCGGCGACGACGGCAAAACCGGCGCCCGCCACGCCGGCGCGTGCTGCTTCAACCGCCGCGTTTAGGGCGAGCAAGTTGGTTTGGAAGGCGATCTCATCGATTACGCCGACGATGCGGGCGGTCTCCTGGCCGGATTGCTGGATCTGCTCCAGCGTCCTGTCGAGCCGCTGCATGGTGGTGGTGGAACTTTCGGCAGCAGCCAGGGTGGCGTCGGCCAGGCGTCGGGCTTCCTCGACGACGGCAGTACGCTCATGGTTGCGTTGAGTAAGCTCGTCGAGCGCAGTGGCCGTCTCTTCCTGTGCGATGGACTGGGTGGTCTGACCGCTGGCCAGTTTCTGGGTCGCGGCGATGACGTCGTCGGTGGCTTGCGCGGCCAGGGCGGCGCCGTGCTCGAGCTCGTCAGAAACGCGTTCCAGCTTCGAGCCGATAAGGTTGCCGAGACTGAGAGAAGCGAGGCCGGTGAGCAAAGCCGCCGCCATGCCGATGGCGCCGACCAGATACAGCAGCCTAAGGACGCCGTCGGAAATGATTCTTTGTGTGCCAGCGATTTCATCTTCGTAGGCACCTGCCCCGACGATCCAGTCCCAAGGGGCATAATAGGCGAAACGGGAAACCTTGATGCGCGGGGCGCTTTCGCCCTTGTTTTGCCAGCCGTAACGAATCTCGCTGATCGAACCCGGAGAGAGGGCGATGGCCTGTTCGACCATGTCCTTGATCACGGCGCGTCCGCTGGTGTCGCGTGTATCGATGATGACTTCACCGTCCCGTTTTCCCCCGGCCGAGATGACGTAGCGGCCGCGATCGGTGCCCTTGGTGTTGAGCACAAAAACGTAGCCGCTTTTGCCGATATGAACCTCCTGCATGGCATCACGAATGGATTTGAAAGCGGTCGCTTCGGGGATGCCGACATAGAGCATGCCGATGACGCGCCGGGAATTGTCGGTGAGCGGTTGATAGGTCGCAACGTACCATTGATCGACGACGAAGGCGCGCCCGGTGAAACCCTGTCCCGCTAGGATTTTTGCGAGAACGGCATTGGGCTGGCCATCGGGCAGGCGTGCCGGGATGTAGGTGCCGATGGCTCGTTTGCCCTCGGCGTTGCGTACGCTGCTGGCGATTCGGAGCATGTCGCCAGCGTCGTTCATACGTTGGAAAATCGTCGCGGTCGCGCCTGGGCGGTAGCGAATCTCGTCCACGATCGGCGTGGGCACCGCCATGTCCGTATTGACCAAAATGCGCTGGCTGCCAAGTTGGCCCGCTGGCAGGTTGACGTTGGTTGTGGAGTGATCGAATTGATTGATGGCACGCCAGCTGACGAGGGTTGCGGGATCGAAGGAAATGCCGTTGTCGGCCCTCACGTCGTTGAGAACGTGCGCCAGCAAGCTGGTGGTTTCCTGCTCAAGCCCGGTACGCAGCGCTTCGGCCATGCGGACCGTCTGCCGCACCGTGTCATCGAGGTTGTGGACGACGAGTTCGGAATAGGTTGAGCCTGCGGTTTGCTCGAGTTTTTTGCCTTGTTGCCAGAGGAAGCCACAGACCACCGCGAGCGGCACGATGGAAAGCACGACCCCGGACACGGTGAGACGGGACTTCAATTTCATTCTATGCCCGTTATCGTCACATCTGGCGTGAGCTAAACCCGCCGCGTTCCAATATAAACCGTTGGCATCAAGCGTTGGACCGGCGTTTGGACGTGGAATTATTCCACCCCGGCCCAAGACTGGCGGCACCATAGAGATCGATGGAATTGCTTTTACGGTTTATCCGGCGACTGACTTGAAGCGGGGCGCACCATTTTTATGAAGAAGTGTTGAAGCTGAAACGGGCTGCATCCGGCTTCCGCCCGGCACTGGCGGGCGGCCCGGTTTGTCACGTAATACGTGACATAACAATTAGCCATCGCCAGCAGAGTTGTGTATCCACGCTGCGGTTACCCTTGAAGCCAGCGGGTGATGAGCGAGTGAGCCAAGGTGCCCGGACGGGGAATCTCGGGCAGCGTCTCGCGGGAGTACCAGCCGGCCTGTTCGATTTCCTGGCCGTCGACGGCAATTTCGCCACTGCGATAGGTGGCGCAGAAACCAACCATGAGTGAATTGGGGAATGGCCAGGGATGGCTGGTGACGTAGCGCAGCTCGCCGATCTCGATGCCAACTTCCTCCCGAACTTCGCGCACGGCCGCCTGCTCCAGCGTTTCCCCCGGGTCGACGAAGCCGGCCAGCAGGCTGAACATTTCGGGGCGGAAGTTGCGGTTGTGCGCGAGCAGAAGTTGGTCACCGCGCGTGACCGCCACGATGACCGCTGGCGAAACGACCGGATAAAACACGGTCTGACAGCTTGGACAGCGCTTCGCGCGTTCGGCGTGCGCATCTACGGTCGGGGCGCCGCAGTGACCGCAGTATCGGTGGCGGTTTTGCCACCACGACAGCTCACGCGCGCAGCTGACCGCATGCATCTGCGCAGGCGTAAAGACGGCAAGCAACGACCGCGTCTCGTGCCACTCCCAACCGGCAGGCGGAACCATCGTGTCGCCGTCTATCGGGAGCAGCCATAACGGGCGGTTATCGAGCAAGCCGGTATGCAGAGCGGGATGGAGTTGAGAATGTCCGGACCAGTCCGCCACGTCTTTGAAGACTGGCAGCGCCACGCCTAAATCCACGGCTGTTCGCGCCAGCAGTCGGTCGCCCAGAATGACGAGACAGTAATCGACTGCGGCTGGTTTGGCTTCGAGTGCGTGGCGGTGCGTGAACGGCATGGAAACACCGCAGCAAACACAAAGAGTTCACGGGAGGCACGCACGATTCCGCACCCGGGCGGGGCGCCGGTCGTCATTTCATTGGCTGTCGGACAATGGTTTTCCAGCTGGCCGGTGCCGCCCGGCGGATGTCGCTTAGATAAATTTCGTGATGTTTTCCCACCCGGGAAGAGCGCGCATCAATGAACTCATGCACACGCGCTATGGTGGGACCTTCTTCTGAAAACGGCCCGACATGCAGCACCTGCGCACACCGGCCTTCTGCGAAATCTTCGAGGCGTAACCGGTCGACACCGGGCAGGTTCTTTTTTCGCCGGACCTCCTCGATGGCCGTGGCGATGATCTCTTTTGCAACAAAGTCCGGCTGCATGATCATGGCGGTCCACTTCCACTTGGATTTGTCCCCGGTGGAATAGACCGTCATGTCGTCGGCCCACCAGAGACTTTCCAGGGGCATCACGGCATAATCGATCTTCTGCGGTCCCTTTTTCAGGATGAACTTGGCTGTATAGGAAACCGAATACAGCGCTTCGATTGCCTCGGCGTAGGACTTCGATGTATTGGGATCGCCGATACCGTCTACCATCAGAAACGCGAACCTCGGCACATCCACCTGCACGACGGTCTTGGCGGTGGGCTGGTAGCAAGCCTTTAAGTCGTTTTTCAGATCGATTTTTTTCATAACGATTGAGCGCAAGAGGCTGGGTTTCTTTCGAGGGGCACCCAAATTTCTGTGCGTAAATCAGCGGGTGGGGTGGTTTCGGGCGTGTTGAGATAACATTCAAAGGCGGGTTCATTGCGCAGCGATTCGCCGCTGTTTGGCAGCCAGTCACGGTAGATTCCGTCATAGGTGACCGGGTAGTCTTCGTACGGCCCGCAGTGCAGAAATACGGCGTAACGCCCCCCGGCAATAGTCTGCACGCCAATCTCCCCGGACGGCGCGACTTCGCGGTTCAGCGTTATGCAGGCATCGTAGCGCAGCTGTTCGCTGGCGGTGAGCTTTGGATCGTCACGGCTGATCCCGACGTGGGGGGTTGCAGGCCCGAGCAACTGGCGTGGTCCGGCGAAGGCGTAGAGTTTCTGCCAGGCGGCTCCGACGGCGTCGTACGGCCCGACGTGGCGAACGAAGGCGACCTGTGTATCAGGCCGCTGGCGAATTTCGGGAGTGATCATTTTGACGGCAGCGCTTTGTTGGAGCAGGGCGGCGCGCACTTTCAGTTCGAAGCGATGGGCCGCACGGCACGCGGTGGGTGCCAGGCCAAACCGTTGTTCGAAGGCCCGGCTGAAAGCCGCTGCGCTCTCATAACCGGCGTCGAGGGCGACCTCGATGACACTGCGACTGGACGTTTGCAGTTGTACCGCGGCGGTATCCAAACGGATTCGTTGCACGTACTGCCCGAGGGGTTCACCCACCAGCGCCCGGAAGATCCGGTGAAAATGACAGGGTGAGAGACAGGCGATTGCCGCGAGCCGATCGAGCGAAAGTTCCTCGCTGCGGTGCTGGTCGATGAAAATCAACACGCGGTTCAACCGTTCGTGATAATCGTTCAGCGTTTCTGGACGGGCGGAGGCCATGGCGTGGGGAGTATGCCGGAATCGCCGGGCGGCTTGCTTTGCCGATCTTGCGAAGTTGATTGGTTTACGCGGGGCGTGTGAGTGCGCCGCCAGTTCAATTTGGGTGGCGGTTCCTGGCAAAATCAATCCGGCAAAAACTAGGGCTCGCACTGCTTCGGCGAGCGCCTTCAACTACCGCCACGCCCCATGGAAAAATCGTCGCTCACCCGTTTTGCCTGGATCTCGATCGGGGCTTCGATTCTGACGATCGGGTTAAAGTCGGCCGCTTATTATCTCACGGGTTCGGTCGGCCTGTTGTCGGATGCGATCGAGTCGCTCGTGAATCTCGCAGGGGGCATCATGGCACTGACCATGTTGAAAATCGCGGCACGTCCAGCGGACACCGAGCACGCCTACGGGCACAACAAGGCGGAGTATTTCTCCAGCGGGGTGGAGGGCACGCTCATTTTAGTGGCGGCCGCCAGCATTGGGTTCGCCGCGTACGGGCGCCTGCTCGACCCCAAGCCTTTGGAGCAAATTGGCGCGGGCCTCATCGTTTCCGCGGCGGCATCAGCGATCAACCTTGCGACAGCGTTGCTGCTGGTTCGTGTGGGTCGCAAGCGGAACTCCATCACGCTCGAGGCCAACGGCCATCATTTGATGACCGATGTGTGGACCTCCGTAGGCGTGATCGCTGCCATCGGCGCGGTGGCGATGACGGGCTGGACGCGGCTCGACCCGATCGTGGCGTTTATCGTGGCGGCGAATATCGTGTGGACCGGCGTAAAAATCGTGCGCCGTTCCGTGGCCGGCCTCATGGACGCATCGCTGCCGGCGTCGGATCTCGAGGAGGTGCAAAAAGTTTTTGCGCGGCACGAGGCCGCCGGCATCAGGTTCCACGCGTTGCGCACGCGGCAAGCGGGAACGCGGAAATTTGTTTCGATCGACGTGCTTGTCCCTGGCGCTTGGACAGTGCAGCAGGGCCACGATCTGGTGGAGAAAATCGAAGCCGAGATCCGCGCGGTCGTGGATGAATCAAGCGTCTTCACCCACCTCGAGCCGATTGAGGATCCGCTTTCCTGGGCGGATGAGAAGCTGGACCGGCCAGCGGGTGGTTTGACTGATAAGATATAAGGCCGTTTCCCCATCAAGCTGGCCGCTGATCGTCGTCGCTCGATCCGGTGGGATAACCACTGATGGAATTCCTCAAAGAGGAATTCTTAGAAGTGTCCTCCGGCTGATCGCCTGCGGGCGACGCATTTCGGGGTCTGCTCATCGCAGACTGGAGGGCGGGAGGGAGAAAGAAGAAAGATAAAGAGGACGAGAAAGAGGTTTCATTGGTACGCGTTCCAGACTGTGATCTCGCGGATTGCTAGGAGCCGAAGGGCGATTCCGATCTTTCTCTTTATCTTTATCGTTCTCCCGCTCGGGATTAGCCGGCAAGCGGGCCGCTCATCGCGATCCTTTGATCCGGCGGCCCGTCGCTTCGGCGACCTGCACTCAACCCAGGATTGTCCGCAGGCTGTCGAGGTCGAGTACGGAGGCGAGCGATTCTTCCTGCACCACGGCACCGGCCAGGGAGGCTTTTTCTCGCTGCATCGCACGGATTTTTTCTTCGACCGTGCCCTCCGCGAGCAGCCGGTAGGCAACGACCGGTTGAGTCTGGCCGATGCGGTGGGTGCGATCGATCGCCTGCGCTTCGACGGCGGGATTCCACCAAGGATCGTAAAGAATGGCGTAACTGGCGGCGGTGAGGTTCAACCCGAAGCCGGCGGCTTTCAACGAGAGCAGGAAGACGGTTTTGGTGGGATCGCGTTGGAATTCATCTACGAGTTCGCCGCGATTTTCGGTGGCCCCGGTGAGCATCAAGTGGCCGATGTTGGCGGCGACGAGGCGTTCGCGGATGAGGTTCAACATCTCAACGAACTGGCTGAACACGAGCACCTGGTGACCTTCATCGCGGAGTTCCTCGAGTTGTTCCAACAGCGCTTCGAGCTTTGCGCTCGGAAGGTCGCGGTGCGCCGGATCAACCAGCGCGGGGTGACAACAAATCTGGCGAAGCCGCAGGAGACTGGAGAGGACATTGAAGCGGACGGCAATGAGGGCGCGATCGGTGTCGATGCCGAGTAGTTGGGCCCGGGCGCGTTTAAGTTCGGCGTCGTAAAGTCGCCGCTGACCTCCTTCAAGTGTCACCACAATTTCGTCTTCGGTGCGCGGCGGCAGGTCCGGTGCCGCCTGAGCTTTGGTGCGGCGGAGAAGAAAATGGCGGACGCGGCGATGCAGGCGGGTGAGCGCATCGGGGTTGGTTTCGACGTAATGACGACGAAATGAGGTTTGTGTGCCGAGCAGACCGGGCTGGGCAAAGGCGAACAGACTCCAAAGGTCCGTGAGCCGGTTTTCGATCGGCGTGCCGGTCAATACCACGCGGTGCCGGCTGGGAAGGGCCCGTGCGGCGGCGGCGACCTGACTGCTGGCGTTCTTGATGAACTGTCCTTCGTCGAGCACCACAGCATCCCAGGTATGTTCGCGAAACCACACGGCGTTGATGCGAAGCTGGGAATAGTTGGCGACGAGCAACAGAGCACCGGGCTGAGCGAACTGAGCGTCGAGGTTGGCAGGATCGAGTGCGACCGTGGGAAGTGAAGGCGCAAAGCGGGCGGACTCGGCGAGCCAGCCGTGCACGACACTTTTCGGGCACACGACGAGGGCCCGGAACGGGTGCGGCGCTTTTATTTCTAGCAGACTGTTCGGTGTCGCCGGGGACTGCTCCTCGCGTGGCAACGCCGCCAGATGCAGCAGCCAGGCGAGCGCCTGCACGGTTTTGCCCAGGCCCATGTCGTCGGCCAGGACGCCGCCGAGACCCAACGCGGAGAGATGGGCCAAAAATCTGAATCCATCTTCCTGATACGGACGAAGCGTGGCGCGAAGACCGCCGGGCAGCGGAGGGGGTGGCTGGGCCGCGATCCTGTTGATGCGCTCGCGCAACGAGGAGGCGAGCTGGGCGTCGCGGCGCTCGAGCAAATCGGCTTCCGCGGCGAGTTGCAGCGCGTGGATGCGATGCACCGCGGGCCGGCCGCCGGCGAGCACGTCATCGGCGTCGAGCCCGAGACGGTTCAGCGCGGCGTCAACCGATTCGCCTGCGTCAGTCGCAGCCTCAACTTCCAGGCGTTGCCAGCCGTGGCGGGGCAGGCTGACCCATTTGCCGCGCGCTTTCATGAGCAACGCGAGCTCTTCCGATGTGAGCTTGGTGTCGGCAACGCGAAGCTCGACGGTGAGGTTGAACCAATCGCGTCCCGCCGCGGCCTCTGCGGGTTTTGCGGAAAACTCGATCCGTCCGCGCAGGGGCGGGCCGAGAAGATTGGAAAGCCCTGGTGCAGCTTCGACCCGCAGACCGGGCGGAAGCGTGGCGTGCCACGCAAGGAATTCTTCGGGGAAGGTTTTGGGGACTTCTCGCGTCCAGTGTTTCTCCCAAGCAAACCACTCGAGATTAAAATCGACCATCCGGGCGGCGGCGGGCTGTGCGATCGAAAGATCGAATTCCATCAGGGGATCGGCCGGGCGGCGTGGTGGCGGCGCGCCCTGCGCCGTCCATTGCCAGCCGGTGTTGCTCCAGTGTTGCTCGTAGGGAAAATCGTTGGCCTTGGCTAGAAGCTCGGCATGGAACACCATGGTGGCTTCATCCTCGGGGGCGGGCGCGAGCCAGCACTTGAGCCGCGGTTGGAGCGTGATGTGGCGGACGTTGGCCTCCAGCGCGGCGGGGAGCCGCAGGCCGGCGGCGCGCAGACGGGTCAGCATCCGGCTGTCTTCGAGTGCCGCGGTGGGCAGGGGAACCGACGGAGTGGGTGGCGGCCCGCGCCAGACGTGGTTTTCGAAAAGATACAGCGGGGTTGGCCGGTACAAAATCGGCGCGGCCGTCGAGGCGTCCCGACCGTCGGGTGTCACCAGGTGCAGATTGAGGCGGCTCGCATCGGTGGAGGAGACATCCGCGTCGAGCAGCAAAGCGTCGGGCTGAATAACGAACGGGCTACCATCGACCATCACGAACGCTTCCTGCACCGTCCGGGTTTGCAGCAGGAATTCCACCGTGTCGGTCGGGAGCCGGTTTTTGCCGGCGATGGCGGCCGCGGCGATGCGGGATTCAGCGGCGAGCGCGGCGCCGAGCGCCGCCTCGGGCGGCGTGAGGTATTCGAAATGAACCGGCCGGGCGGTCGCGAGGAGCGCGTACCAGCGGTGAGTGGCCGGTTTCCACGCGTTGCCAGGCGTGACGCGTGTTTCGATGCTCACGCTTCCGTCCAGATGGATGCGGGCCCGCAGGCCGGTGAGACCCACGGTTGCGGGGTGGCTGAGCGGCGCGGCGGATGAGGCGTCGGCGGCGGCAAGCACGCGTTGCCAGGCGGCGAGATCGTGCCGAACCAGTCGATTGTCAATAAGAGCGCGCAGTCCGGTCGTGGCGGTCAACGGGCGGAAAACCTCAGGGATCGGCTGGCCGGCCAGTTCGTAGGAGTAAGCGATATATTGCCAGAGGGCCCAGGGCTCCGCAGGCGCGGACGCCTGATCCCACCAGCCGGGAAACGCCGGCGTGTGAAAAGCGACACCGGCTGGCGTCGTATACTCGAAACCGTGGCGCAACAAAGCGCCGGGGTACAGGGTTCCGTGGGCCTGCCTGAACTCGGCGAACAAGGCGGCGAGCTGTTCGAGCTGTTCGCCCTCGGGCTCGGTCAATGGCCGGGAAAGTTTTGCGGCGAGAACGGGCGCCCATTGTTCGCGGAATGATAATTTACTGGCGACTGGTTCGACTGTGGTGAACTGCGGTTTGGGCCGCAGGGGCACCAGCTCGTTGGTGGCCTGGGCAATCGCAGCGGCCGACGCTGTGGCGGGATCAACTCCGTCGGGTTTCCCGCTGGCGACGAAGGCAAGCCAGGAGAAAGCGGCCGCGCTGGCGTGCTCGCAATTCGAGCGGGTCGCGCAACTGCACTTCGAAGTCCAGCTCCCGCGGGTGAAGTAGAGCGTCACCCGGCAGTTTTCGTCCCCGAGCACCGTCGCTTCGACGAAGTGATCGGCGCGCGCCCCCACCGCGATCACCTGACCGCCGCGGAAGCAAGCCTCACCCTCGGCGCGCGTGTTCGCGGGCAACGCGTCCAGCCAGGCCTGGAGCGCCACGAGCGCCTCAGGCGTTCTGACACTGCGCAGAACAGACGAACGGTTTTTGACTGACATGGATGAAAGAGGACGGCGAGGCCCGACGGGCGGGCTTTAGGATGAAGAAAAGGTTGTGAACAAGGTCAGCGTGGGGACCGCAGGAAAGTACCTGCGATCTACCCCGCCGGCTCAAGTCCAGGTGAGACTGCGGTGATTAAGGACAGCGCGCTGAAGTCAGCGCGCTGACAGCTAATCAATAGACGTGCTCGGCCAAGAGCGCAAACAGCTCGGCTTCGGTGATACGTTTTTGCTGCATCGTGTCGCGATCGCGGAGCGTAAAAGTGTCGCCCGGTTTCTCGATGGTATCGAAGTCGATCGTCACGCACCACGGTGTGCCGGCTTCATCCTGCCGACGGTAACGTTTGCCGATGGCACCGCCGTCGTCGTATTGCACCGCGTAGTTGCGCTTGAGTTTTGTGTATAGCGCCTTGGCGCGGTTCGTGAGCACTTCCTTGTTCTTGAGCAGCGGAAGAATCGCGACTTTCACCGGCGCAACGCGGGGCGAGAGGCGCAGCACCGTGCGTTTCTCCTTGTTGCCCTTTTCGTCGGTCACCTCCTCCTCGGCGTAACCGGCGGTGAGCACCGCGAGGAAAATGCGATCGACGCCGACCGCGGGCTCGATCACATGCGGGACAAATTTCTTCTTGGTCGCCTCGTCGAAGACCTCCTGAGGCTTGCCGCTGGCCTGGGCGTGTTGCGTGAGATCATAGCTGCCCCGCGCCGCGATGCCCCAAAGCTCCTGGACGCCGAACGGGTACTTGAACATGATGTCGACCGTGCCGCGCGAGTAGAACGCGAGTTTTTCCTTCGGATGCGAATAACGCGAAAGATGCGATTCCGGCAGGCCGACGCTCTTCAGCCAGGCTTCGCACCAGCTGATCCATTCCTCGTGGACCTTGGCCCAGTCGGCGTCCTCGTGGATAAAATATTCCATCTCCATCTGCTCAAACTCGCGCGAGCGGAAGATAAAGTTGCGCGGCGTGATCTCGTTGCGGAACGACTTGCCGATTTGCGCAATGCCGAAGGGCAGCTTTACGCGGTTGGTGTCGACCACGTTTTTGAAATCCACGAACATGCCTTGCGCCGTCTCGGGCCGCAGGTAGGCGATGGACGAACCATCGGTCATCGCTCCAACGTTGGTCTGGAACATCATGTTAAAGGCACGCGGCGCGGTCAGGCTGCCCGGCTCGCCGGTGGCGGGGGAAGGAATCAACGCATAAAGCGCTTCGGTGGCCTCGGTGAAATCCTTGACGACGACCGGTGCGAGCGGGCCCTGGATGGCCTTCTTGCGTTTGAACGCTTCGGCGGCGGTCTGGAGTTCCCCCGCAGTGTTCTCGCTTTCGAGTGCGGAGACGTAGCCGACCACGTTGCCATCGACTACAACAGGGGACCAGAACAGCTGGTCGGCGCGGTACCGGTTTTTGGAAACTTTGCAGTCGACCAGCGGATCGGTGAAGCCGGCGACGTGGCCGGAGGCTTCCCAGACTTTCGGGTGCATGATGATGGATGTCTCGATGCCGACGACGTCATCGCGCCGCCGAACCATGTCGTTCCACCAGCAGTCGCGGATGTTCTTCTTGAGCTCAACGCCGAGCGGACCGTAGTCGAAGAAGCCGTTGAAGCCGCCGTAGATTTCGGACGACTGAAAGATGAAGCCGCGACGTTTCGCGAGCGAGACGATGGCTTCCATGAGGTTTTCCGGTTGGGCTTCTGGCGTGGACATAAGGCGTGAGAGATAGCCAGACGCTGCGCGCGGGGTCAACGCCGGGGTTTGGCAGTTTATTTGGCAGGGAAAGTCACTTCGGGTATCGGCTCCGCCAGCGATTTCCAACGAACGCTCCGTTTTAATCCCTTGGGGCTTAATACCGAAGAGTTTGCTGCGGCCTGGATAGTCTCAAGATGTTCCGTAGACTTCATTCCTCCAAATATAGCGAACCTTTAGGAAGGTACAAGTGGCCCAATAGGTTACTTGTATTTAGTTAGGAGGTGCCGCACGCGGGCTGCGGCCAATCGTTAAAAAGCGTGGCATGCAAAGAGGACGGTTGGCGGTTTGAAATGTCCCGGAACTTGCGCCGGGAATCTTTATTTCATCAGAGCTTTTTTTGCGGGAAGGCAGACACCGAGTCATCTGCGCAGGAGAAATGAAAATGAGGTGAGGGCCCTAGGAAATCGGACAAACGCAAGCTAGTGGTAACTGGTGCTTAGGTTGTGCCGCTTAAAATCCCTGTGAATCCAGCCTGGACGGAGGGTATTTCATGCCCTTTCCAGGAACATCCTTAATAGATACTTCACTTTGTTAATTGTAGATAGAGAGAAGAACGCCTGCAAAATCCCGGATACACCAACGGACCAGGGATAACATTATATTATTATCAAATATGAAAACCTATAAACTTCTGACGGCGTTCTTTGTATTTGTTATTATTGGTATGGGTATAGCGAAGGCTCAACCAGCTGCCATCGCCTCCAATAGTGTGACGGCGGCGCGCACGGGCAGCCATGCCACCTATAATGTCGGCCCCGGTCGGACCTACACCGAACCCGATACTGTTCCTTGGGGAGCATTGCAGGCGGGGGACGTGGTCAACATCTACTTCCGTTCCGCGCCTTATAAATGGAAGATCGGCCTCCGGGGGCAGGGTACCCAATCTGCTCCCATCGTCATCAATGGCGTCACTGACGCCTCAGGCAATCGCCCCGTTTTTGACTTCAATGGTGCACGCACGGCATCCGGGTCAAACCCGGGCGGAGGCAAGGACGTCTTTGATAGCGATATCAGGTATAACGAAAATCTCGGCGGTATCGTGCTCAAGCGCGGTCCCGACGACTCCTACGATTCGTATTCACCCACTTGGATCGAGATTCGCAACCTGGAGCTACACGGTGCGACCAATGGTATTACCTACACCACGCTTGCCGGTGGCACGGGAACCTACGACGGCGCGGCCGGCGTTTGGCTGCAGCTTGGAAACGACATCCTGCTCGAGAATCTCGTGATCTACGACAACGCCTTTGGCATCTTCATGATGGCCAAAGACGGCATGTTATCGCAGACCTGCCAGCGGGTCACGGTGCGGGGCTGCCGCGTCTACGGCAACGGCGTGAACGGCTCCTACTACGAGCATAATTTCTACGTCCAGTGCCATCTTCCTGTCATCGAAGGGAACTACATCGGCCGTGTTCGGACGGGTTCCGAAGGATCCAGTTACAAGAGTCGGAGTTCGGGGGAAATCTTTCGGTATAACTATGTCGAAGCTTCGTCGCGCGCGATCGACTGGGTGCACAGCGAGGAGCAGGACACCAACGGGATCGTCACCCAATCCGAGTACGGCACTGACTTTGCTTACGGCAATGTGATCGTTAATGACACCAGCGCGCCGGTGTTCGCGAGCCAACCGATTCACTACGGTGGGGACAATCTCGGGGAACAGGATCCGGGGCAGCCCGTGATGGTTCAGCCCACCTACCGCCGGCATCTCTTTTTTTGGAACAACACGATCCTCTTCCGTGGCGCGCAGTCGCGGGATCAATGGAAACAAAGCGTGTTCGACCTTTCGCTCGTTGCGACAACCGTTGACGCTTGGAGCAATATCGTGGTTGTGGATGCCGGCACCGCGACACCGCCCGAGACGAGCTGGGTGCAGAATGCCGGTCAGCTAAATCTTCGTGGTACCAACCTGATTTTCGGCGCGACGCTTGCCGCGGCCGCTTATGGAGCCGACGCGGCGGACTATAAGGTTCAGCAGCTTGGTACGCTGCTCGCCGCCAATCCGAAGTTCACCAATCAGGCTACGAATGATCTCCGATTGCAGGCGACTTCCCCTGCGGTTGACGCTGGCGGTATGACATTGCCGACCGCGATTCAGGCCGTCGCGACCGCGCATCCGGTGCAGCTACAACCACACCTTGCCACCAACGGCGCCGATGTACGCACCGTCCTCGGGGTGGCCATGGACATCGGTGCCTTCGAGCAAGGAGCGCCGGCGAGTAGCAGCTCATCGTCATCGAGTTCATCGTCCTCATCCTCAAGCTCTAGTTCTTCGAGTAGTTCGTCTTCAAGTTCCTCGTCGTCCAGTTCGAGCGGCTCCAGCTCCTCCAGTTTGTCCTCGTCGAGTAGTTCGAGTTCTTCGTCATCCAGCAGCTCGTCCTCAAGCAGTAGTTCTTCGTCTTCGTCCAGCAGTGGTTCCAGTGGCTCATCTCATGGAAGTGGCGGTGGCGCATCCAGCGTGTTGTACCTAACCAGTCTTACTTTGCTTGCACTTGGCCGCTGGCGGAAGGTTGCGGCCTGAGGCCGACCTTAGAATACGAAATGGTTTCTGGGGAGCGCCTCGACCCGAGGCGCCTTGAATGCCATTTCTCACGCCAACATATCAAAAGAAGCCAAGGTAGGGACGACCCGCCGGGTCGTCCGCAAGCGTCGCTCGTCTGCTGCGCAAATCGAACCGGACGGCCAAGGCTGGCCGTCCCTACCGTCCCATCTCCGGCTGTTATTATATTTTTGAAAGATAAATGGTATAACGAGGATAACGCGTTGCGGGTTTCGCGTTGCCAACGATTTCTGACGACGCAGTCTGTTTTTCGCCCTTATGAAAAGCCGATTCCTGCTGGCGTGGTTGGTGGGTGGCGTTGCCCTGACAGTTTCGCGTCTTGTCGCGCAAGACGTGACCGTAACCGATCCGGCGTGGCTGGACCCGGAAGCGCCGGTGGCGGACCAACTACCGACGTTCAATAAACGACCGAAACCCGACTATCCGGATGAATTGAAAAAGACGGAGCAGGTTGCCTACGCGATCGTGTGGGAGCTCATCGACGAAAACGGCAAAATCTTAAGCACGGACCGCTTGTTCTCAAATCCCTATCTTGAGCGTTCCACGAACTGGGCGTTCAGTGCGGGCGCGATTAAGTACGTGCCCGCCGTGCGGGGTGGAAAAAACGTCAAGGTGAGCTGTTGGTTGGGGATCGTTTTTAATCCACGCTCGGCCGCGCTCGGGAAAGAAAATGCCGTGCCGCGATTGCTCGCGGTGGCGCCCATCGTGGTTGAAAAACAAGAACTGCCTGCCGGGGCTAAGACACCGCTGGTGATCTGGGCCACCTTGAGCATTGACGATAAAGGCCAGTTG
>Ga0302322_100002600_pt1 | contig 15272 bp, 15 predicted proteins | sample Fen_T0_2_FD_203757 | JGI IMG/M metagenome (GOLD analysis project Ga0302322, IMG submission 203757) | Peat permafrost microbial communities from Stordalen Mire near Abisko, Sweden - Fen_T0_2 | ecosystem: Environmental > Terrestrial > Soil > Wetlands > Permafrost | place: Sweden: Abisko... | reverse complement strand
CGTTCCTCCCGACGGCGGGTGCGACGGCGGGTGCGACGGCGGGTGCGACGGCGGGTGCGACGGCGGGTGCGACGGCGGGTGCGACGGCGGGGCTCGACCAGGTGGGGGGTCTGCTGCGCGGGCCCGCGGGGGCGTCGCGGGCCGTGGTGGTGCTCGCCGTCGTCGCGGTGGCCGCCCTGGCAGGCCTGCGCAGCGGGCTCGCGTCCCGCGACCGGGCGGGCGCCCCGGGGGCCCCGCGTGACCCGCGGGCTCCGGAGAGAGGGCGGGCCGTCGCGGTCGCGGCCCTCGTCGGCGCGGCGGTGCTCGGTGCGGCGACCTGGCTCGCGCAGGTGCGGGTCGCCGTCGCGATGCCGTTCGGCGGGCGCGACCTGGCCCACCTGGTGGCGGAGGGCCCGGTCGTCGCCGGGATCGCGCTGGGCGCGGGGTGGGGGGCGGGGCTCGCGCTCGTCGTCCTCGGGACGGCGCGCCTCGCCCGCCGCTCCCCGCCGGGCCGCCCCCAGCCGGGCCGCCGGACCCCGGACCGCCGACGTACCCTCGACGACCAGGGGGACCGGACGCTGTCGGATCCCCGTGGTCCAGCGGGGGAACGGACGGGTGCAGGGTGACGGACACCGACCCGGCGGGTGACACCGCCTCCCACCTGCTCGTCGTCGACGACGAACCCACCCTGCGCGAGCTGCTCGCGGCGACGCTGCGGTTCGCCGGGTTCACCGTGACGTCGGCGGCGACCGGAGAGGAGGCCCTGGCCGCCGCCCGGGACGACCCGCCCGACCTGGTGCTCCTCGACGTCATGCTCCCCGACCTGGATGGCTTCGAGGTGGTCCGGCGCCTGCGCACGGCGCCCGCACCGCTGGGGGCGCCGGCGTCGCGGCTGCCGGTGCTCTTCCTGACCGCCCGCGACACGGCCCGCGACAAGGTCACCGGGCTGTCGCTGGGCGGCGACGACTACGTGACCAAGCCCTTCGACCTCGACGAGCTCATCGCCCGGATCCGCGCCGTGCTGCGGCGCACCGGCGGCCCCGGCAGTGCCGAGCTGCGCGTGGGCGACCTGGTGCTCGACCCCGAGGCGCGGCAGGTGAGGCGGTCCGGCGAGCCGGTGCGCCTGTCGCCGACCGAGTACCGGCTCCTGCACTACCTCCTGCTCAACGCCGGTCGCGTCGTCAGCCGGGCCGACATCCTCGACCAGGTGTGGCGGTACGACTTCGGCGGCGACACCAGCATCGTCGACACCTACGTCAGCTACCTGCGCCGCAAGCTGGACACCCCGCAGCGCAAGCACATCACGACGGTCCACGGCGTGGGGTACCTCGTCCGGCCGTCCCGCCCGTGACCGGCCGCCCTGCGCGGCCCACGCACCTGCGGGTCGCGCTGTCACCGTGGCGCGACGTCACGCTGCGCTCCCGGTTGCTGCTGCTGGCGCTCGCGCTGCTGGCGGTCGGGCTGGTCGCGAGCGACGCCGTCGTGCTGTCGTCCCTCCGGGGCCGCCTCGACGACCGGGTGGACCACCAGCTGCAACGCCTCGCCCTGCTGGTGGCCCGCCTCCCGCCGGCGTCGCCCACGCCGGGGGCGCCGGACGGTACGCGGGTGGCCGTGCCCGACACAGCGGCCCAGGCGATGCTGGCGAACCTCGACCTCATCGACGCCTTCGTCCTCGTCTACGTGGGCCCGGACGGCGGGCACCTGACCGAGCTGCGTGCCCCCCGGAGCGCCGCACCGCCCGACCTGCCCCCGCTGACCAGGGACGACGTCGCCCGCCGGGCCGGGCGGCCCTTCACCGTCGACGGCACGGACGGCGGCGCCGGCTGGCGCGTCCTCGCCGTCCCGCTCGACCTGCGCAGCCCGCTGGCGGCGTTCCTGCCGTCGTCGGCGTCGGCCGCACGCCCCCCGGACGGCAGCAGCGTGGCCGTCGCGGCGTCCACCCAGGCCGCTGACGCGATCATGAGCCGCACCACCGACGCCTGCCTGCTCACCGGAGCCGTCCTGGTGCTCGCGCTCGGCGTCACCGGCTGGTTCGGCGTCCGGCGGCAGCTGCGGCCCCTGGAGCGGATCGAGGACACCGCCGCGGCGATCGCTGCGGGCGACCTCAGCCGGCGGGTGCCCGCCGTCGCGGCCCCGGGCACCGAGGTCGGCCGGCTCACCGACGCCCTCAACGGGATGCTGGGCCAGCTCGAGGACGCCTTCGAGGCCCGCGCCCGGGGCAACCGGCGGATGCTGGCGTTCCTCGCCGACGCCGGTCACGAGCTGCGGACGCCGCTCTTCGCCATCCACGGCTCCGCCCAGCTGTACCGGATGGGGGGCCTGGCCGACCCGGCGGAGCTGGACCGGACCGTGCGGCGCATCGAGTCCGAGTCGGCCCGGCTGGCGCGGCTCGCGACCGACCTGCTGCTGCTCGCGCGCCTGGAGGGGGACGGCGCCGACCCGGGCTCGCCCGAGCTGGACCTGGCCCCGATGGACCTGCGCACCCTCGCCGCCGACGCGCACACCGACCTGCGGTCGCTGGCCCCCGACCGGGAGCTCACGGTCACCGGCCCGGGAGGGGGCGAGCCGGGCAGCGCGCCGGTGCTCGGCGACGAGGCGCGGCTGCGGCAGGTGACCACCAACCTCGTCGGGAACGCGACCGTCCACACCCCGCCCGGCTCGCCGCTGCGGATCGGCGTGGGGACCGTCGGGGGTGAGGCCGTCTGGGAGATCGAGGACCGCGGGCCCGGCCTGACGCCCGAGGAGGCCGGGCGCGTCTTCGACCCCTTCTACCGGGTCGACGCGTCCCGCGGCCGGGGCGGCGGGGCCGGGGCCGGTCTCGGCCTGGCGATCGTGCGGGCGATCGTGACGGCGCACGGCGGCCGGGTCGACGTCCGGACCGCCCCCGGCGCGGGCACGACGATGCGGGTCGTGCTGCCGCTGCCGGGCGGTCCGTCCTGACGTCGCCCGGGGCGCCGTCGGGGGAGTAGTGGCATGCTGCCGGGGTGCGGATGAGCGAGTTCTGGACCCTCGTCGAGGAGGAGTTCGGCCCGGCGCAGGGCCGGGCCCTGGTGCGCGACCACGTCGTCGGGCCGCTGGGCCACCGGACGGCGGAGCAGGCCCTGGCCGCCGGCGAGGACGCGCGCGAGGTCTGGTTCGCGCTCTGCGACGACCTGCAGGTGCCCGCCGAGCGCCGCTGGGGGCGCGACGAGGCCGCCCGCAAGGGCACCCGCCGGCGCTGACCCCGGGCTGATCCGAGCCCGGGGCCGACCCGATCGGGGCGGTGCCCTACGCTGGCGCCCCGCCCTGATCCGCCGTCGATCCGCCGTGCCCGGGAGCCGTCGTGTTCGGTCTCGTGACCCCCTGCCGGCACAGCCTGCCCGGCCGCCTGCACGACCTGTGGACGGCGCACCTGTGCGGCCTCTGCCTCGCCCTGCGCGACCGGCACGGCCCGCTCGCCCGGACGGCGACGAACGTCGACGCCGTGCTCGTCTCCGTACTGGTCGCCGCCCAGCAGCCGGAGGGCGTGCCGGAACGGGTCGCCGGGCCCTGCGCGCTGCGGGGGATGCGCCCGGCGCGGGTCGTGCGGTCCGGTTCGGCACCGGCCCGTCTGGCCGCCGGGGTCTCGTTGACGCTCGCGGGCGGCCTGCTCGCCGACCACTGCGCGGACGGCGACCTGCCGCGTCCCGCCCGGCTGCCCGCGGCCAGCACGGCCCGGCGCTGGGAGCGGCGCGGTCGCGCGGAGCTGGCGGGTGCCGGGCTGGAGGCGACCCCGCTCACCGGGATCGCCGCCCGCCAGGCCCGCGCCGAGGCGGGGGCGGCCGGCCTCGCGGCGTCGGGCGGCGCCCGGGTCGCGCTCCTCGACGTCACCGCCGCGACCGAGGACGCCGTCGGCGCGGCCTTCGCGCACACCGCCGTCCTCGCCGGCCGGCCCTCGAACGCCGCCGCGCTGGCCGACGTCGGCCGGATGCTCGGGCGGGTGGCGCACCTCACGGACGCGCTCACGGACCGGACGGACGACGATCGGCACGGCCGCTGGAACCCGCTGACCGCCACGGCCGCCCCCGCCGCCGTGGCGCTCGACCTGGTGGACGGCGCCCTCACCCGGGCCCGCGCCGCCACCGCGCTGTTGGACCTGCCCGGGGCCGGTCCGGGCGCTCCCGCGGACGCCGCCGCGCACGCCGAGCTGGCCCGGCGCCTGCTGGTCGACGTCCTGCCGCGGTCGGTGCACCAGGCCCTGGCCCGGGCGGGGCACCTCGTGCCGTCGTGCGCGACAGGTGGCCGGAGCGGTCACGGGACCGGCTGCGCGGCCGGTCCGGGGGAGCCGCTCGCCGACCGCACCGGGAGCCGACGGCGCCGTTGGTGCTCCCGCTGCGACTGCGCCGACTGCTGCAGTTGCTGCGACGCCGACTGCTGCGATGCCGACTGCTGCGACGGCGACTGCTGCTGCGGTGACTGCTGCTGCGACGGCGATTGCGACTGCGGCGGCTGCAGCTGAGGGCCCGGGCCGTGCCGCCTGGCCTCGTGAGCTGCAGCGACGTCCTGCGGGACGAGGCTGTCGGTGGGTCGGGTTAGCGTGGGCCGTCGGCAGGTCGCGGACGGCGAGGGGGTACGGCATGACGGGCAGCACGGCGGACGCCGTCCGCACCGGCGCGGCCGGTGCGCTGCCGCCCTCCGCGGCGGGGGCCGTCGTCCAGGCCCGGGGTCTGACGAAGCGCTTCGGTGACGTCGTCGCGGTCGACGGCATCGACCTCGACGTGCACCCCGGCGAGTCGTTCGGGTTCCTCGGGCCCAACGGCGCGGGCAAGTCCTCGACGATGCGCATGATCGGCTGCGTGTCCCGGCCCACCGGTGGCACGCTGCGCATCCTCGGCCTGGACCCGCTCCGCGACGGCCCGGCCATCCGCGGGCGCCTGGGCGTCGTCCCGCAGCTCGACACCCTCGACGCCGACCTCACCGTCCACGAGAACCTGGTGCTCTACGCCCGCTACTTCGGCATCCCGCGCCGGGCCGCGCGGGCCCGGGCCGACGAGCTCCTGGAGTTCGCCCAGCTCACCGAGCGGGCGCACAGCAAGGTCGAGCCGCTGTCCGGGGGGATGAAGCGCCGGCTGACCATCGCCCGCTCCCTCGTCAACGAGCCCAGCATCCTGCTCCTCGACGAGCCCACGACCGGCCTCGACCCGCAGGCCCGGCACGTGCTGTGGGACCGCCTGTTCCGGCTCAAACGCCAGGGCGTCACCCTGATCCTCACCACCCACTCCATGGACGAGGCCGAGCAGCTCTGCGACCGGCTCGTCGTCATGGACGGCGGGCGCATCGTGGTCGAGGGGTCGCCCCCGCAGCTCGTCGAGCGGTTCTGCACCCGCGAGGTGCTGGAGCTGCGGTTCGGGGTCGACGACCACGCCGAGGTGGCGGGGCGGGTCGAGGGGCTCGCCGAGCGGCTGGAGGTCCTGCCCGACCGGTTGCTGCTCTCGGTGCCGGACGGCGAGGCGGTGCTCGCGGCCGTGCTCGCCCGCGGGCTGCGACCGGTGTCGACCCTGGTGCGCCGCTCGTCCCTGGAGGACGTCTTCCTGCGGCTCACCGGCCGCTCCCTCGTCGAATGAGCGCCGTCCTGTCGGTCGTCGAGACGAACCTGCGGGTCTACCGCAGCACCTGGAAGGGGAGCGTCTTCTCGGCCTTCCTGTCGCCGCTGCTGTACCTGGCGTCCCTGGGGTTCGGCCTCGGCTCGCTGGTGGACCGGGGCTCGGGGCGGGCGGTGCTGGACGGCGTCCCGTACGCCCGGTTCGTCGCGCCCGGCCTGCTCGCGGCCACCGCCGTCCAGGTGGGCGTGGGCGAGGCCACCTACCCGGTCCTGGGGGCCGTCGTCTGGCAGCGCGGGTACCTGGCGATGATCGCGACGCCGGTGCGGGTCCTCGACGTCCTGGTGGGCCACGCGACGTTCATCGTGCTGCGGATGCTCGTCGCCGTGGGCGCTTTCGCGGTGGTCGCCGCCCTGCTCGGGGCCCTCCCCTGGACCGCGCTCGCGGTCGGCGTCCCCGTGGCGGTGCTGTGCGGTCTCGCCCACGTGCCCGCCGTCATGGCGTACTCGGTCCGCCAGGAGAACGACGCGGGCTTCGCGGTGATCTTCCGGCTGGTCCTGGTCCCGATGTTCCTGTTCTCGGGCACCTTCTTCCCCGTCGAGCAGCTGCCCCCGGCGGTCCGCCCGCTCGCCTGGGTGACGCCGCTGTGGCACGGCACGGACGCCGTCCGCGGGCTGGTCCTCGGCCGCACCGACGTCCTGCTGCTCACCGGCCACCTGGCCTACCTGCTGGTCTGGACGGGCGCGGGGCTGGCCCTGGCGCGGCACCACTACCGGCGGAGGCTGGTCGATTGAGCCGCGTGCGGAGAGTGGCCGCGATCCTGGGGCGGGCGCCCCTGCCCGTGGGCGCCGGGACGGCGCGGTCGGTGGTCGAGCGGGACGCCGTCGCGGCGCGGCACAACTGGCGCGCCGTGGCGACCGGGTTCGCCGAGCCGGTGTTCTACCTGCTGTCGCTCGGCATGGGCCTGGGAACGCTGGTCGGCACGGTCCCGGCGGGGGACGGCGTGCGGGTGCGGTACGCCGTCTTCGTCGCGCCGGCGCTCGTGGCGACCTCCGCCATGAACGGTGCGGTGTTCGACTCGACGTTCAACGTCTTCTGGAAGCTCAAGTACGCCCGGCTCTACGACGCGATGCTCGCCACGCCGCTGGAACCCCGGCACGTCGCGGTGGGCGAGGTCGCCTGGGCCCAGCTGCGCGGTCTGGCCTACGCCGCCGCGTTCCTGCTCGTGCTGCTGGCCGCCGGGCTGCTGCCCAGCTGGTGGGCGCTGCTCGCGCTGCCCGCGGCCCTGCTGGTGGGTCTGGCGTTCGCGGGGGTGGGGATGGCCGCCACCACGTTCATGCGGTCGTGGCAGGACTTCGACCTGGTCACGCTGGCCGTCCTGCCGATGTTCCTGTTCTCGGCCACCTTCTACCCGCTGTCCACCTACCCGCCGGGGCTGCGGTGGGTCGTGGAGCTCACCCCGCTCTACCACGGGGTGAGCCTGCTGCGGTCGCTCACGCTGGGCACCGTGGGCTGGTCGACCCTGGGTCACCTGGGGTACCTGCTCGCGCTCGGCGCCGCGGGGACCCTGGTGGCCGGCCGGCGCCTGGAACGCCTCCTGCGTCGATGAGTCGGGCCGAGGATCCGGCGACCGGGGGAGGGCGGCCCCGACCGGCGTGGCGTTCCTCGGCGTGTCGCCTGCATCGAACAGGTGTTCGTCCTAGTGTCGTCCACAGCAGAGGTCGCCGGCCCGTCGTCCACAGCTCCGGTCGTCGGCGGTGAGTCTGTCGGTGGAGGCCTCTAGCGTCAGCGGTGATGACAACGAACAGAGCACGTTCCGGCAAAGCGACCGACCGGCCCCCAGCGCCGCCCGCCCGATCCCGAGGTGACAGCATGCCCGCACCCGCAGACCGCGAGAAGGCACTCGAAGCCGCGCTCGCCCAGATCGACCGCCAGTTCGGCAAGGGGTCGGTGATGCGCCTGGGCGAGAACAGCAGGCCACCGATCGAGGTCATCCCCACGGGATCGATCGCGCTGGACATCGCCCTCGGCATCGGGGGGCTGCCCCGGGGCCGGGTGGTCGAGGTGTTCGGTCCGGAGTCCTCCGGCAAGACCACCGTCGCGCTGCACGCCGTGGCGAACGCCCAGAAGCTCGGCGGTATCGCGGCCTTCATCGACGCCGAGCACGCGCTCGACCCCGACTACGCCCAGAAGCTCGGCGTCGACACCGACGCGCTGCTGGTCAGCCAGCCGGACACCGGTGAGCAGGCGCTGGAGATCGCGGACATGCTCATCCGGTCCGGCGCGCTCGACGTCATCGTCATCGACTCCGTGGCCGCCCTCGTGCCGCGTGCGGAGATCGAGGGCGAGATGGGCGACAGCCACGTCGGTCTGCAGGCCCGGCTCATGTCCCAGGCCCTGCGGAAGATCACCGGCGCCCTGAGCAACTCCGGCACGACCGCGATCTTCATCAACCAGCTCCGCGAGAAGATCGGCGTCATGTTCGGCAGCCCCGAGACGACGACGGGCGGCCGGGCGCTGAAGTTCTACGCCTCCGTCCGCCTGGACGTCCGGCGGATCGAGACCCTCAAGGACGGGTCCGACCCGATCGGCTCGCGCACCCGGGTCAAGGTCGTGAAGAACAAGGTCAGCCCGCCGTTCAAGCAGGCGGAGTTCGACATCCTCTACGGGATCGGCATCTCCCGGGAGGGCGGCCTGGTCGACATGGGCGTCGAGCAGGGGATCGTCCGCAAGTCCGGCGCCTGGTACACCTACGAGGGCGACCAGCTCGGCCAGGGCAAGGAGAACGCCCGCAACTTCCTGCGCGACAACCCCGACCTCGGCAACGAGATCGAGAAGCGCATCAAGGAGAAGCTGGGCATCGGTCCGCAGGTCAACGCCCCGGAGGCGGCGGTGGCGGCGGACGTCGACTTCTGATCCGGGCGGTCGGGTGACGGGCAGAGGGGCCGGTGGGCCGGCAGGTACCGGACGTCGGGCACGGTCGGGCGCGGGGCGGGGGTTCGAGGCTCCTGTCCCCGGCTCGACCGCCGACCGGGCGCGCGAAGCAGACCCGGAGGCGGTGGCACGGGAGATCGCCCTGCGGCAGCTCTCCGTCGGCCCGCGCACCCGGGCACAGCTCGCCGAGGCGATGGGGCGGCGGGGTGTCGCCGAGGACGTCGTCGAACGGGTCCTGGACCGGTTCGAGGAGGTGCAACTCGTCGACGACGCCGAGTTCGCCCGCCAGTGGGTGGAGTCCCGGCACGCCGGTCGCGGGCTCGCCCGCCGGGCCCTGAGCCACGAGCTACGCCGGCGCGGCGTCGATGACGACGTCCTGCGCGACGCCGTCGACGTCATCGGCGACGAGCAGGAACTGGAGGCGGCGCGCGAGCTGGTCCGCCGGCGGTGGCCCTCGATGCGCGGTGACGATCCCGCCCGGCGGGTCCGCCGCCTGGCGGGCATGCTGGCGCGCAAGGGGTACGGCGCCGGGACCGCGCACCGGGCGATCCGTGAGGTCGCCGGGGAGCAGGCCATGGCGCTGACCGACCCGCTGGGCGACCTGGACGGCACGTGGGCATCCGATCCCGAGTGAGCCGCGGATCCGGAGCTAGCCGGTCGGGCGGCAGGTCTCGATCCGACGTCAGAAGTCCCGGATGATCTAGGATCGGCCCCGTTGTCCGGGTATGTTCTTTTCGTACGGCGGAGCCGCTCGTCGTCCTGCGGGGCGTGAACAAGCACTTCGGGGCGCCGCTGGGTTCCGTGCTCGTCGCCCTGATCAAGAACACGACCGTGGCCGCCGTCATCGGCGCGTCGGAGGCGGCGGGCCTGCTCCAGACGATCGTCGAGAACGAGACGGGCGGGCTCGTGGTCTTCCTGATCTTCGCGATCGGCTTCCTTGTCCTCACCCGGCCTGCAGGGCACCCTGGAGGCGGCCGCGGTCTCCATCGGGTGCGCGGGTGTGTTCGGGGCGGGCCGGCTGTCGCGGCGTCGCCTGGTGAGCTGGACGTCCGGCGCGGTCGTCGAGTTCTTCCGGGCCGTCCCGGTGCTCATCATGATGATCTTCGCGTTCAACCTCGACACGCGCAACGCGGTGTTCGCGAACGACCTCAACCCGCTCGCGGCGGTGGTCACCGGGCTCACCCTCTGCAACGGGTCGGTGATCGCCGAACTGGTGCGGTCCGGCGTGCAGAACCTCCCCGCGGGGCGGACCGAGGCGGCGCTGTCCCTCGGGCTCACCCACCGGCAGACGCTCTGGTCCATCCAGTTGCCGCAGGCCCTCACGGCGATGCTGCCGGCCCTCATCGGCCAGCTGGTGATCGTGCTCAAGGACTCCGCCCTCGGGTACGGGATCACGTACGGGGAGCTGCTGAGCTGGTCCAAGACGCTCGGGTCGGCGTACGCGGACACGGTCCCCGCCTATCTCGTCGCGGCGGTCCTCTTCATCCTGCTCAACTACTCGCTGACCCGGGTGGCCGGCTGGGCCGAGCGGCGCCTCGCCCGGCGCGGCGGCGGCCGGCGTCCCGTCGTCACCGCGGCGACGGGCCTCCCGGTGGCGCAGCAGGCGTCCTGAGAGTCCGCCGGGCTCCCGTCGTGATCGTGCGCCCTCGAGGTGTCCCCGGATTGCGTGATCGTCCTGGATTGCATGATCACGGGGAAGTGGGGTGTGGACCGGGCATCCCCGGCGGGTGCGTACCCTGAACGTGCCATGACGACGACGGACACCAGCCCCAGCGGCGCCGCCCGCACCTACGAGGTGCGCACCTTCGGCTGCCAGATGAACGTGCACGACTCCGAGCGCCTCGCCGGGACGCTGGAACGCGCCGGCTACGTGCGCGCCGCGGACGGCGAGCAGGCCGACGTGGTCGTGCTCAACACGTGCGCCGTCCGCGAGAACGCCGACAACAAGCTGTACGGCAACCTCGGCCACCTGGCGCCGGTCAAGTCCGGCCGCCCGGGCATGCAGATCGCCGTCGGCGGCTGCCTCGCGCAGAAGGACCGCGACGTGATCGTCCGGCGGGCGCCGTGGGTCGACGTCGTGTTCGGCACGCACAACCTCGGCTCGCTGCCCGCGCTGCTGGAACGCGCCCGGCACAACGAGGAGGCCCAGGTCGAGATCCTGGAGTCCCTGGAGGTCTTCCCCTCCACGCTGCCTGCGCGCCGGGAGTCGGTGTACGCCGCCTGGGTGTCGATCAGCGTCGGTTGCAACAACACGTGCACGTTCTGCATCGTCCCGAGCCTGCGCGGCGCCGAGCGCGACCGTCGCCCGGGCGACGTCCTGGCCGAGGTCGAGGCGCTGGTCGCCGAGGGCGTGGTCGAGGTGACCCTGCTCGGGCAGAACGTCAACACCTACGGCGTCGAGTTCGGGGACCGCGGCGCGTTCGCCGACCTGCTGCGCGCGTGCGGGCGGATCGAGGGCCTGGAGCGGGTGCGCTTCACCAGCCCGCACCCGGCGGCCTTCACCGAGGACGTCGTCGACGCGATGGCGCAGACGCCGAACGTCATGCCCCAGCTGCACATGCCGCTGCAGTCGGGGTCGGACGCCGTCCTGCGGGCGATGCGTCGCTCCTACCGGGCGGCGCGCTTCCTCGAGATCATCGACACGGTCCGCGACCGGATCCCCGACGCGGCGCTCAGCACCGACATCATCGTCGGCTTCCCGGGGGAGACGGAGGAGGACTTCGAGGCGACGCTGGACGTCGTCCGCCGGGCCCGGTTCGACCAGGCGTTCACGTTCCAGTACTCCCCGCGTCCCGGCACGCCCGCCGCCGGGATGCCCGGGCAGGTGCCCAAGGCAGTCGTCCAGGCGCGCTACGAGCGGCTGGTCGCGCTGCAGGAGGAGATCTCCTGGACCGCCAACCGCGCCCAGGAGGGCCGGGTGCTGGAGGTGCTGGTCGCCGAGGGCGAGGGGCGCAAGGACGGCGCCACCCGGCGGCTGTCCGGGCGCGCCCCGGACAACCGGCTCGTGCACTTCAGCGTGCCCGACGGCGGCGAGGCACCGCGCCCCGGGGACGTCGTGCGGGTGCAGGTCACCTACGGCGCACCGCACCACCTGGTCGCCGACGGCGCCCTCGCGGGCGGCCCCTACGCCGTGCGGCGCACCCGCGCGGGCGACGCGTGGCAGCGACGGTCCGAGGCGGCCGCCGCGGCCGTGACACCCTCCGGGAGCCCCGAGGGCACCGCCGTGCCGCTCGGGATGCCGGCGGTCCGCGCCTAGAATCCAGCGGTGATCTCGCTCTCGACGCTCGCCGAGCTGGCCGAGGCCTTCCGCTCCGAGGTGGACCTGCCGGTCGCGCCGCTGCAGGTGGGGGACCGGACGTTCGACCTCGACGCCCGCCCCGCGCTCATGGGCTGCGTGAACCTGTCCCACGACTCGACGTACCGGGACAGCATCGCGCCGTCGACGGCGGCGGCCGTCCGGCGCGGCCGGGTGCTGGTCGCCCAGGGCGCGGACTTCGTCGACCTCGGCGCGGAGTCGAGCACCCTGCGGGCCGCACGCGTGGGGTCGGACCAGCAGATCGCGGCGCTCGTGCCGGTGATCGAGCAGCTCAGCGCGGACGGTGTCCTGGTGTCCGCCGAGACCTACCGTCCCGACGTCGTCGAGGCGTGCCTGGAGGCCGGCGCCGCCATGGTCAACTTCACCGGCCGGGCCGGGGAGGACGAGGTGTTCGCGCTGGCGGCCCGCCACCGCGCCGCCGTCGTCCTCTGCCACGTGCGCGGCGACGACGTCCGGGAGGTCACCGACGTCGACCTGGCGGCCGACCCGCTGCCCGCGATGCTCGACTACTTCGCCGCCCGGATCGAGCGCGCGCGCTCCCACGGCGTCGACCGGCTCCTGATCGACCCGGGGATGGGCTTCTTCTACGGCAACCTCACCGACGCGATGACCCGGGCGCGGCACCAGACGAAGGTGCTGCTCAACACGTTCCGGCTGCGCCGGCTCGGGGTGCCCGTCTGCCACGCCCTGCCGCACTCGCTGGACATCTTCGAGGAGGCCTTCCGGACGGCGGAGGGGTTCTACGCCGTCCTCGCCCACCTCGGCGGTGCGGGCGTGTTCCGCACCCACGAGGTGGTCCAGCTGCGTGGGGTGCTGCAGGCGCTGACGATGCTCGACCCGCGCTGACCCCCGGGCGTCGCCCCGGGTGAGACCCCGGGCGCTGACCCCCCAGGGCGTCGACCCCGGCGCCCGGCCCGCGCGCGTCGCGGGCCGGACGCCGGCGGCGGGTCAGTCGCCGAGGAGCTTGGAGACCTGCTCGGGCGCCTGCTCCTGGACGGTGTCGATCTGGCCGGAGAAGCGGTGGCCGGTCGCGTCGTCGACCAGGTCGCCGAGCTTCTCGCCCGCCTGCTCGGTGACGTTCTCGACCGTCTCCCTGTTCTCCTTGGCGAGCTTGAGGGCCTGGTCCTTGAGGTTGTCGAGGTTGTCGAACATGATCGTTTCCCGTCCGTCGGCCGGTGGTTCCGGTGGCTGGCGTGCCCGCAGGGGTCCGGGCGGACCGCGGGCGGGGACCATCATCCCCTGGGGCCCGGCCGCGCGGCACCTGCCCGGCCGGGGGGGGGTTGCCATACTCGTCCCCGTGGCGGGGACGGGCGCGGCGGGGACGACCGCGGGGCTGACGACGGGCGCCGAGGTGATCGCCGTCGTCGGCTCGACGGCCACGGGCAAGTCCGACCTGGCGGTGGCCCTCGCCCTGGCGCTCGGCGGCGAGGTGGTCAACGCCGACGCGCTCCAGCTGTACCGGGGCATGGACATCGGGACGGCGAAGCTCACCCCGGCGGAACGCCGCGGGATCCCGCACCACCAGCTCGACGTCCTGGACGTGAGCGAGGAGGCCAGCGTCGCTGCCTACCAGCGCGCGGCGCGGGCCGACCTGACGGCGATCGCGGCCCGGGGGGCGCGGGCGGTGCTGGCCGGCGGGTCGGGCCTGTACGTGCGCGCGGCGCTGGACCGGCTCGACATCCCGCCGACCGACGCGGCCGTGCGCGCCCGCTGGCAGGACCGCCTCGACGAGGAGGGGTCGCCGGCCCTGCACGCCCGGCTGGCCGACGTCGACCCGGTGGCGGCGGCGGCGATCCTGCCCGGCAACGGGCGGCGCGTCGTGCGGGCCCTGGAGGTGATCGAGCTGACGGGTCGCCCGTTCAGCGCCGTGATGCCCACCGGCGAGTACGCCGTGCCCGCCGTCCAGCTCGGCCTGGTCGCCGCCCGCGAGGTGCTGGACGGGCGCATCGACGCCCGGGTCGACCGGATGTGGGCCGCGGGGCTCGTCGAGGAGGTCCGCGGGCTCGCCGACCGCGGGTTGCGCGAGGGCCGGACGGCGTCCCGGGCGCTCGGCTACGCGCAGGTGCTGGACCTGCTCGACGGCCGGTGCACCGACGCCGAGGCCCGCGCCGACACCGCCCGCGCCACCCGTCGGCTGGCCCGGCGTCAGGAGTCGTGGTTCCGCCGGGACCCGCGGATCACCTGGCTGCCCGCCGGTGCGCCGGACCTGGTGGAGCGCGCGCTGGACGCCGTCCGGGCGGCCCTGCCGGTGGTCTGAGGGGTCTCAGGCGGTCCGAGGGGGGCCTCAGGTCGCCTGGGGTGGTACCTCAGACCGCCCGCGGCGTCGACTCAGGCCGTCGCCCGTCCCGGGCGGCCGTCACGCGGCCCGGCTGCCCGATGCCCCGACCGGCGCCTCAGGCGGAGCGTTCCTCCCATGACGACGAACCCGTTCTACGACGTGACCGCCCTCCGACTGATCGACGACGACCACCGGCGCCGCCTGTCCGGCCAGTGGGGCACCCCGGGCCGCGCCCGGGGCGGCCGGGTGCGGGCCCTGCTCGCCCGTCGGCCGGCGGCGGGCCGCGGGGGACGCGTGTCCGGCCGCCCGCGCACCGCCTGCTGACCGACCGGAGGTGACCGGCCCGGTGACCGACCGGGCGCCCGGCCCCGGCGCATCCGCCGCCGGGACGGGCGTCCTGTCGGTGGGCGGTGCGAGCATGGACGGCGTGGCAGTGATCAGGGGGACCGGGCCGTTCGTGGGCCGCCGGGCGGAGCTGGAACGGCTCGCCCGGCTCGTGGCGCAGGCCGGGGAGGGGACGGCCGGCGCGGTGCTGGTGTCGGGTGACGCGGGGGTCGGCAAGACCCGGCTCGTCGCGGAGGCCGTGCACCGGACGGCGGGCGGCGGCGTCCTGGTGGCGGTCGGCCGGTGCGTCGACCTGGGCGCGGGCGGGCTGCCGTACCTGCCGTTCACCGAGGCGTTCACGGGTCTGCTCGCCGACCCCGTCGCGGGGGAGGCGGTCCGGGCGGTCGCCGCCGAGCGGCCCACGCTGCGCCGGCTCGCCGGCCGGGGCGACGTCAGCGCCGGTCCGGACGACGCGCAGCAGCGACTGGCCCTGTTCGACGCGGTCGCGGCGTCGCTGCGGGCGGTCGCCGAGCGCGGGCCCCTCGTCCTGGTGCTGGAGGACCTGCACTGGGCCGACGCGTCGACCCGCGATCTCGTCCGGTTCCTCCTGGCCCGCCTGTCCGACGAGCGGTTGGCGGTCGTCGCCACCTACCGCTCCGACGACCTGCACCGGCGCCACCCCCTGCGGGCCCTCCTGGCCGAGCTGGTGCGCCTGCCCGCGGTCCAGCGCCTCGAGGTGCGCCCCTTCGACCCGGCCGAGCTGCGCGACTACCTGGTGCGGTTGCACGGCGGCGACGTCACGGAGCGGGTCGTGCGCGACATCGCCCGGCGTTCGGAGGGCAACGCCTTCTACGCCGCCGAGCTGCTGCTGGCCCTGGACGAC
>Ga0302322_100002599_pt1 | contig 15273 bp, 13 predicted proteins | sample Fen_T0_2_FD_203757 | JGI IMG/M metagenome (GOLD analysis project Ga0302322, IMG submission 203757) | Peat permafrost microbial communities from Stordalen Mire near Abisko, Sweden - Fen_T0_2 | ecosystem: Environmental > Terrestrial > Soil > Wetlands > Permafrost | place: Sweden: Abisko... | reverse complement strand
GGGGAGGGCGGGGGCTTTCCCGCGGCGACGCGCGTGGTCGCCGAATGGTTTCCCGTGCAGGACCGGGCCACGGCCATGGGGCTCATCAACGCCGGCACGGGCCTCGGCGGCGTGGTCGCCCCGCCGCTCATCGCCGCGATCATCCTCAACGTCCACTGGCTCGACCTCTCGTCGTGGCGGTGGGTGTTCTTCATCACCGGCGCGTTCGGCCTGGTCTGGACGCTGGGGTGGCTCGGGTTCACCCGGGCGCCCGCCGGGCCCGGGCCCGCGGCGGCGGCCGGGCGGCCGGTGCCGATCCGCGACCTCCTGCGCTTTCGCGAGACCTGGGGCGTGGTCGGGGCCAAGTTCCTCTCCGACGCCGCCTGGTATTTCTACATGTTCTGGCTGCCGAAATACCTGCTCGATGCGCGCGGCTTCAACCTCAAGGCCGTCGGCGCGGTCGCGTGGATTCCCTTCGCGGCAGCCGCGCTGGGCTGCGTGGCGGGCGGCGGGCTCTCGAGCTGGCTCCTCCACCGCGGGCATTCGGTCAATGCCGCCCGGAAGATCGCGCTGGGCCTCAGCGCGGCGGTCATGCCCGGCGTGATCTTCGTGCCGCACGTGCCCGTGGCGTGGGTCATCGTCCTGTTCAGCCTCGTCTTCTTCGGCCAGCAGTCCTGGTCCACGCTGGTCATGACGTTGCCGACCGACCTGTTTCCCAAGAACGCGGTCGGGACCGTCGCCGGCTTCGTCGGGCTCGGCGGGGCGCTGGGCGGCGTGGTGCTCGGGCAGCTGGCCGGCTGGCTGCTCGACCACGGTTACAGCTACACGCCCGTGCTCGCGGTCGCCGGTTCGCTGCATGTCGCGGCCTTTCTTGTGCTTTTGGCCACCGTGCCTTCACTCCAACCGCTCCCCCTGAACAAGCCGCCCCATGCCCCCGCCTGACCCCGACACCCATCGTATCCGCCTTGGCATCTGTGGCTGCATGATTTCCCCGGCCGATCCGCTCGGGGCTGACATCGTGGAACAACTGGCCACGCTCGGCTACGACTACCTCGAGCTGTCGCTGCGCGACCTCGCCGCGCTGCCCGAAACCGCGTTCATGCGCCTCGTCACCCGGCTGCAACGCGCGGGCGTGCCCTGCGAGGCGTGCAATAATTTCTTTCCCGCCGAGATCCGGCTCACCGGGCCGGCGGCCGACCTGCCCGCGGCCGTCGCCTATGCGCGGCTGGCGCTGGCCCGCGCGGCGCGGCTGGGGGTCAAGGTGGTCGTGTTCGGCAGTTCCGGCGCGCGCAACGTGCCGGCGGGGTTCCCGCTCGACGCGGCCTGGGCCCAGCTCCGCGCGCTGCTGGTGGCGCTGGGGCCGGTCGCGGAGGAACACGGCCTCACGATCGTGATCGAGCACCTCAACCGCGGGGAATCCAACATCCTGAACAGCATCGCCGAGGGCTGGCGGATGGCGCGGGAGGTGGCGCACCCGCGCATCCGGGTGCTGGCCGACGCTTATCACGTGCGCCAGGAGAACGAAGACCCCGCCATCCTCGCGCAGGTGACCCCGCCTCTCGCCCACGTGCATGTCGCCCAGCGGGCGGAGCGCGTTTTTCCCGACGGTAACGACGCCGCATTGGCGGCCTTCTTCCGGCAGCTGAGGGCGGCAAGTTATACCGGGCGCGTCAGCATCGAGGGCTACACCAAGGATTTTTCCGCCGACGCCGCGCGCGCGCTCCGCGTCTGCCGCGAACTCTCCGGCGTTCCCTGATGGCCGTCCCTTCGCCTCCCTCCACTCTCACTTTCACCCTCACCTTCACTTTTCATCCCCATGTCCAAAAACCTTTCCGGCAAAAAACTCGGCATCATCCACGCCGCCCTGATCTCGACCGGCCCGGCCCAGCGGTTCGCGGCGGAAGTCCTGCCCGGGGTGGAAGTCGTCCACTTCGTGGACGACACCATCCAGAACACGAACTTCGCCAGCGCGCCCGGGGTCATCCCGCCCGGCAACTACGCGAAGTTTGTCCAGGCCGCCCTGGCCCAGCAGGAGTATGGCGTGGACCTGATCTTGCTCGCGTGCTCGACGTTCAACCGGGCCGTCGAGCATGCGCGGCCGATGCTCCGGACGCCGCTGCTGCAGATCGACCGGCCGATGATGGACCTCGCCGTCCGCCACGGCCCTCGCGTCGGGCTCCTTGCGACCGTGCCGACGACCGTGCCTGCCTCGGAGCGGCTCCTGCGCCTCGCCGCGGCGGACGCCGGCAAGACGGTCGAGGTGAGGACGCGGCTCTGTTCCGACGCCTTCGCCGCGCTCAAGGCCGGCCAGACGGAGAAGCACAATGACATGCTGCTCGCGGAGATTGACCGGCTCGCCGGCGAGGTGGACGCCATCGTGCTCGCGCAACTCTCGATGAGTGCGCTCGAGCCCCGGCTGACGTCGACCAAGGTGCCGGTCTACAACAGCGGCCGGACGGCATTCACGCACATCCGCGCCGTGCTCGAGGCGAGCTGAGGAGCGGTCCTTCGCCGCAGGATTTCCCCTCGGCCTGACCGTGTCTCACGCAGTGGGTACGGACGTGATATTCCAGTGCACGATCCGCGGGCGATGGTCTCGGCCGGGGTCGCGGTCGAGGATGCTACAGGAAGCCGTGTTGATGGCGAAGTGGCGCGCCGTGCCCAGCGGCAGGCCGATCCAGCGGACCCCGAGCACGCGCCCAAAATGACCATGGGAGAAGACCGCCACGCGGCCGGCAAGCAGGGCCAGGCGGGCGATCAGGCGGTCGGCGCGCGCGGTGATCTGGTCCGGGGATTCACCGCCGGGGCAGCCGTCGGTGTAGATGTCCCACATCGGGCGCGTCGCGCGGATTTCATCAATCCGGATGCCATCGTAGTCGCCGTAATCCCATTCGGCCATGTCAGGCTCGACCGTCGCGTGGGCGTGGCCCGTCAACTCGCAGGTGCGGCGCGCCCGCTGGCGCGGGCTGGTGAACACGTGGTCGAAGGTCACGCCGCGCAGGAGCGTACCCAGGGCCCGGGCCTCCGCCTCGCCGTGGTCGGTGAGCGGCAGGTCGGTCCGCCCCGTGTGCTGGCCGGTCAGCGACCAGGCCGTCTCACCGTGCCGCATGAAGTAGAGTTCCATGGGAGCAGTCATGCGCGGCTGCGCTCGCGGTGCCAACTCTTTCAATCTGATTTATTAACCCTTTGCGTACATGGCGTCCTTTGCGCGAGGCAGCAAAGTGACCGAACATTTGGATGTCTCGCGCAAAGGTCGCAAAGCGCGCCAAGGTTTCGCACCAAGCACCGGTGGCCGATCACTGGACTGGCATTAAGCGCGGAGACTTCAGCGGCTTGGACCATAATTTCAGAGGTCGGCGATCCAGGTCAGATGGATTAATGTGCCTCCTGTTTCCTTGTGACCGCTCCGAGGCTCAACACCCGGTCGCGCCGGCGGCCGTTCAAGATCTGCCCGAGCCGGGTCGAGCGGACGAACAGGTCGTAGGTCAGCAGCGCGAGGGCGATCGTGGCCCCGGACACGAAGGCCAGCTTGAGCGACCAGTGCAGCGGGACCTCGGCGACAGCCACCTGGAGCCACACCACCACCGGCAGGTGGACCAAATACATCCAGTACGATGAGTCGGCGAGGTAGCGGATCACCGGACGGGGCCGGGCGCAGAAATGCCGGAACACTCCCAAGGTCAACGCCACGAGTGTCCACATCAGCAGCGCATACCCGAGCACAAAGCCCACGTGCGCGGCGGTGAAATACGAATGGCCGGGATCAGTCTGGATGCCGCTGAGTTTCAGCGTGGCGACGAGTCCGGCGGCCAGCAGCAGCAGGCGGGTGGCGGTGATGCGGCCAAACGCGCCGATGGTCTCCGGCCGGCGGGCAAACATCCAGCCGAGCGCGAAAAAGCCGCCATAAACGACCAGCACCGGCAGGTGCGGGCGCAGTGACTGGTCCGGTGTGTCCATGCCCCAGAAGCGCATGCCCCAGAGGGCCGCCGCGGTCGGCAGGACCAGCAGCGGCCAGCTCCAGCCGGATCGGGCCAGCCAGCCGGCCGCCGTGTCGAGCCTGGAGCGGAGCCGGGCTACCGCCGGTTCCCCGCCGCAGGCCCGCGTCCCGGCCAGCACCGTCACCCGCAGCCCGAGGACCAGGCCGGTCACCAGCAGCAGGTAATAGAGAAACCAGAGGTGCGTGCCCGTGAAGAGGCCCTCGGGGAGTTGCCCGAGGGTGGCAAAGCCGGCGCGAATCCCCGCCCAGAAACTGTAGGGCCCATGCATGCTTGCCCCGCCCATGATCCACCCGGACACGAGCAGCGGCCGCAGGAGAAACCAGCCGGCAATGAACGGTCCGCCGAGCCGGACCACCCGCGAGCGCAGGAAAGCGCCGGGCCCCTGGCGCTGCAGCAGCCCGTGGCTGAAGAACCCCGCCAGCAGGAAAAACAGCTCCATGCGGAACGAATGGCTCACGAGGAAAAAATCCGCGACCAGCGCGCCGGTCGAGACATCCTGCACCGCCCAGAACATGAAATACGGCATGAACGACAGGCTGGCGTGGAACACGACGCCCAGCAGCAGGGCGAACGCGCGCGTGGCGTCGAGGTAGTCGAGCCGCGCGGTAGGCGACACCGCGACGGTGGGGGCGCCAGCCGGAGCGGTGTGCGTTCCGGGCCGGGCCGCGGGGAGGGTGGGGGCGGATGGGATCATGGGAGCAGACGCCGCCTCAGTAGAACCCGATCTCGTCCACCTCGTACGCAAACGCGACCGGCGCCATGGCGAACGAGACGAGGTTCACGCTGGTGACGAGCTTGGTGTTGAGCGCGGTCTGCTCCGACCACGCGCGCTTCAGGTCGGCAAAGGGCACGCGCACCTCCACCCATTCCCCGCGCTTCGCCGCGACCGGCGCGCTGTGGTAGTCGAAGTTGGTGATGTCGGCGGTCGACACCTGCACGGTCAGGGGGCCTTGGTTGACCTTCACGCGGAGGCGGACGCCGGTGAAGGCGCCGACGTCCGTCGGCTTGCCCTCGGGGGTGAGCAGCAGCGGGATCGAGATGAAGGCCGGCGCGCCGCGGCCCGGTTTCAGTTCCCCCGTCACGAGCAGCACGCCGTTTTCCAAGCGTTGGGTGGCGCTGGACTGGCTGCCGGCGTCCTTGTCGGTGAAGAGCAGCCGGCCCGCGCCGTGCGCGGTCTGCGCGGGGTTGGAAAAATCGTCGACCAAGGCCGGCGCGCCGGCAGCGGCGCGGAGGGCGGGGCTGCCCGCGGTGAGCAGGAGGAGGAGGGCGACGGGGACGAACAGGGAACTGCGGAGGAGGGGAGACATGGGATGAGTTTGTTGATGGTTTTTTCGAAGGTTCGCCCATGAGTGCCCAAACCAGTGGGCGGGGTGACAGGGTTTCGGGGCTTTGAAAATAAACCGCCTTTTTCGAAAATACCTTGTCACCGGTTGGGGCTTTCCTGGCACCTGTAGGTGAGCCATACTATGCGTCCCATCCCGGAAACCATGTCTTACCCCGATGTCCTGACCAGCGATGCCGAGCTGGTGGCGGCCACGCTGGCCGGCGACCGGCGGGCCTATGGCCTCATTGTGGAGCGCTACCAGCGGTTGCTCTGTTCCCTGGCGTTCTCGGCGACCGGCGGCCTCGGCCAGAGTGAGGATCTCGCGCAGGAAACCTTCATCGACGCCTGGCGCCAGCTGGCGGACCTGCGCGAGCCGGAAAAATTGCGCTCCTGGCTGTGCGGCATCCTCCGCTTCAAGGTCAGCCGGCTGCGGCGGGCGGACGGACGCGAACCGGTGCGCTGGGCGGACCCGCTGGACGAGGCGGCGGCGGTGCCGTCCGCCGACGAGGCCGTCCCGGACCAGGCGGTCCGCCAGGAGGAGCAGGCGCTGATGTGGAGCGCGCTCGAGCGCGTGCCGGAGATTTACCGCGAGCCGTTGATCCTTTATTACCGGGAGCACCGGTCGGTGGAGCACGTCGCGGCGGCGCTGGACCTGACGGAGGACACGGTGAAGCAGCGGCTGGCGCGCGGGCGGAAGGTCCTGCAGGAGCAGGTGCTGGCCTTCGTGGAAGGCGCCCTGGCCCGCTCCACGCCGGGCAAGCTTTTCACGATCGCGACGCTCGCCGCCCTGCCGGCCCTGGTCGCGCCGACGCCGGCCAAGGCGGCCACGATCGGCGCGGGTGCCGGCGGGCTGGCGGCCAAGGGCGGGGCCCTGGCCAAGTCCACGGCCCTGGCGTTTCTCATCACGTCGTGCAGCGGCGTGATCAGCGCCGTGTTGGCCTTGCGCGCCAACCTCGACCAGTCGCGCACGCCGCGCGAGCGGCGCGCGGTGGTGAAGATCACGATCGGGTACTTTTTCGGGGCGCTGGCCTTCCTCGGCGTCCTGTGGCTGCTGCGGGCCGGTGCGTGGCAGTGGTGGGATCGCCGGCTGGCGTTTGCCGTCATCACCCAGGTGCTGGTGGTGGGCTTCATCGTGGTCTGGCCCGCGAGCCTGATGCGCGTGATGCGGCATATGCGTCGTCTGCGCTCCGCCGAGCGCCAGGCCCATCCCGCCCTCTTTTCCGCGCCGCGGGACCAGGTCGGGTCGGCGGCGGGGGAATACCGTAGCCGGCTGACGCTGCTGGGCGTGCCGTTGGTGCACTGCCGTTTCTCCGCGGCGGATGAAGGCCAGCCGCCTCTGTTCGGCTGGATCGCGGGCGGGGACCGGGCTTACGGCCTGATCTGCGCATGGGGTGGCATCGCGGTGGCGCCGATCAGCCTGGGTGCGGTTTCGGTGGGCATCGTGGCCCTCGGGAATCTGAGCGTGGGTTTGTTCAGTTTCGGCACGGTGGCACTTGGCGGGCTCGCCCTCGGGTGCGCGAGCATGGGGTTCGAGGCCTATGCGTGGCTGTCCGCGCTTGGCTGGGACACGGCGCAGGGCGGCGGCTTCGCCCTGGCTGGTCGTGCGGCCAACGCGCCGGTGGCGTTTGCGGCGCACGTCAACGACGCGGCCGCCCGGGCCATTCTGGCCAGTCCCGGCAGCCAGCAACACCAGATGGCCATCATCAGCGTGATTACGCTGCTGTCATTGGCCCCCGTCGTGTTCTATGCCCGGGAGGTCCGCCGGCGGCTGGGGCAGGGGCGTTCGGGGAAGTAGTTCTCCCTCGGCGGGGCGAGCGCAGATTTCATCGCTTGAGCCGGACGCATCCAGCCGGAAGTTTTGCCGGGTGGTTCGCCGCCGCGGGTGGAGCGCGCTGCTCCCCAGCGCGCTTGGCCGCGCAGGCACCCAAACCAGCGCACTGGGGAGCAGTGCGCTCCACCTCAGGGCATGGGTCCGAGGGCGGTTGCGCTTACCCTTGCGAAATCGCCAGCAGCTCGACGACAAAGACCAGGGTGGCGTTGGGCGGGATCGCGCCGGGGTAGCCGTGTTCGCCGTAAGCGAGGTGGCCAGGGATCGTGAGCTTCACCTTGTCGCCGATCTTCATCTTCGCGACCCCGAGGTCCCAGCCGGCGATCACCTGACGGGCGCCGAGCACGAAGGCGAAGGGCTCGTCGCGGTCGACGGAGCTGTCGAATTTCTTCCCGTCCTCAAACGTGCCGGTGTAGTGGACCGTGACGAGGTCGCCTTTCTTGGGTGCGGCGCCGGTGCCGCTGACGAGGGTTTCCAGCTGGAGTTCGGTGACAGGCATGGACCGGAGCCCATCAGGCCAAGGGCCGGCGGTCAATGGCGGGGCGCGCCGGGGTGGTAGGTCCATTTGCACAGATGTAGGTGCGCGCCTCGTGCGCGCCCGGGCGTGGTTCGTCCTTCGCCAAGCCTACGGCCGACAGGCGAGCCACGCCCCTACAGTCGAAACCAAACGGACCCACCACCTCGGCCTGTCATTTGGCCGGATCAGGTGCGGGCAGGCCCCACGCCGCCCATAACCGGAGATAGTCGGCGCGCGTCAACAGGACGTAGTGCGGCTGCGCGGCGGCCCGCAGCCAGACCACCAGCTCGCGGAGGTCGGGTTCGGCCATCGTGGTGCAACCCGCGGTGGGGCGCGTCTCACCGCGGCGGATATGGAAGAACGTGGCGCTGCCCGCGCCGGGTTCGATGGGATCCGCGTTGTGCCGGATCTCCACGCGCCAGCGGTAGGCCGGATCACCCGTTCGCATGCGCTGTACCGCGAACCAGGCGGGTGGATTCGCCGCCGCCACCGTCACATGCCGGTTGTAGAGGGGATTGGCGGGATCGTCGGGCCACGCATCGAACTCTGTCACCTGATGGTACGGATAGTCCGCGCCCTCCGGCAGGCGGGAGTCGTTGCCGTAGATGACGCCCAGCTCGAACGCGCCCGCCGGCGTCCGGCCGTCGCCTTCGCGCTTGCGCAACCCGGCCTCCTCGCGGCCGAGCACGCCCCGGCCCCACGCCAGTCCCTGTTTGCCGTAGAGCACGGCCACGGGTCCGCCCACCCTGGCCCAGGTTCCGTCGGCGCGGCGCTCGTAGCGCTGCAGCGTGCCCGAGGTGGAGTTCCAGTCGGGCGCGAGGCTGAGCAGCAGCTGCCGGATTCCCGGACCGAGAGGTTCGGCGGTCGCCGCGGCCGCGGCGACGGCCAGGACGACCAGCGCAAGGGCAACTCGGAAGGACTTCATGCGCCCTTTGTGGCCGGGAATTTATCCGAGGGCGAATCCTTCCGCGGAAATTGTGTGCCCGGCGGTATGATCGCTCAAAATGGATGAGCCTGTTTACAGGCGATGGGTGTTAGCTGCGCCATCACCCAGGATGTCCTTGCCCAAGCGCAATCCCCGCCAACCCCGTCATTCTGAGCGAAGCGAAGAATCCACGCCGGCAAGTGCAGCCCACGCTGACCCCATGGATCCTTCGCTGCGCTCAGGATGACGGACTAGTAAAAAAACGTCCTACGGAATCCGCAGCACGTAGCCGAGGCGGAGCGTGCCGGTGGGGCCGAGCAGGTCGGCGTTGGCCTGGTAGATTTCCTGCCAGCGTGCCACGGTGCCGTAGTAGCGCTGGCTGAGATTGGACAGCGAGTCGCCGGCGGCGACGACGTGCGTGCGGGGCCCGGGCAGGGGCGCGACGACGGGCGCGACCGGGATCGCGGGGCCGCGGGCGAGGGCGGCGTTGAGCCGCAGGTTTTCGTCCGTGAGAAACGCGTTGGTGTCGCGCAGTTGGTTGAGCCGGGTCCGGTCGGCCGCGGCCTCCGCCTCGAGGCGGAGGCTGGAGCGCCGGAGCGCGGCGAGCGCCTCGTTGGCGCGGTTGGTTTCCTCCTGCGCCGCGACGAGGGTGGCCCGGGTGGCCTGCAATTCTTCGACCACGGTGGCGAGGGCGGCCTCGCGCCCGCCAGGGCCGGACTTTTCCGCGCTGGTCCGGCGCAACTGCTGGCCGGTGGCGGCGAGCAGCCTTTGCATGCGCTCGCGGTCGGCCCGCAGCTGCGTGACCTCGCTGGTCAGGCGGGCGGTGCGGCCGGCGAGATCGTCGCGGTCGGCCCGGAGCTGCGCCTCAACGTCGCCCTTTTTCGCGACGGCCAGGGCGTCGCGCGTGGCCGTCAACTCGCTCTCGAGGGCCGCGAGCCGGTTGCGGAGCTTCACATATTCCGGTGCCGCCTTCGCCTCCGCGAGCTGGCCCTGGATGACGGCCAGGGTGGACTCGAGGGCGGCAACCTTGTCGGTCAAATTGGGATAGGCCGGCGGCGCGGCCTTGGCCGCGGCGAGCTGCTGCTCGAGTTCGGTCACCCGCGGGCGCAAGTCCGGGTAGGCCGGGGCCGGTGGGATTTCCGGCGCGGAGGGTTTCGCGTCGGCCACCAGCTTGAACACCAAAATGGCGGCGACGATGAGGACGCCAGCGGCGATCACGGCGCCCGAGGTCAACCCAATGGGGCGCCCGTTCTTCAAGGTCTCATCCGGGGACGGCATGGGAGGGCATGATCCGCAGAATCGAACGGGCTGCAAGCTGAGAGGCTGCGGCCGCGGCAAACCGAGGCTTACGGTCTACGGACTACTGACCAAGGACCACAGACCGGTGACTTGGGACTGACCTTTCCGGCCAGGGCGGAAGGACCAGTCAGTGGGCGGCCAGGACCGGCTCGGCCAATCCTTGGGCCACGCGTTGCAGATGCGTAAAATTGGCAATGGCCTGGTCGGCTTCCTCATGGGAGTCCACGACTGCGATGGCGTGAAAGGCGACGGGATGGTTTTTCAGAAGCCGCAGGGCGTTGCCCTGAACGTGCTCCCGCAGGGATTCGCGATGAAACGAAGCGGCCTGGGGATTGTAGGACACAATGATGGATTTCGGGAAAATTTTCATGCCTCTAGCGATATCGTTGCCACCGAAAGCGGCGCAATCTTGAACGCGGTTTTCGCCGGGAAACTTGTTCACAGGATTGCGAATAGTTCGTCACCACGCCGTAACATTACCTGGCGGCCCGGTCGGAGGGGGGCTGGACTTTTTCCACGGAAGGAGTCCCTTCGCCCGGATGACCCGATCGACCCTGATCCGCCAGATGCTCTTCGACGGCCGCGGGAAACCGTTGCCGCCGAAGCACCGGCCCGTGCCCGCGGCGTGGCGCGACGACGCCATCACCGGCAGCGTGCTCGGACACTCGACGGTGTTGCTGAACTTTCTCGGGGTCCACGTGCTCACCGACCCGGTGTTTTCCCGGCGGGTCGGCGTGGGGGTGCCGCCGTTCATTCTCGGGCCAAAACGCTATCATGCCCCCGCGCTCGAGCCGCGCGAGGTCCCGAAACCCGATGTGATCGTGCTCAGCCACGCGCATTTCGACCACCTCGATGTCTGGAGCCTGCGGAAATTCGACAAGCGCACGCCGGTGGTCACCGCCCGGGCCACGGCCGGCCTGCTGCGCTGCCACGGGTTTCATAAGATCTACGAACTCGATTGGGGCCAGGCGGCGACGATCGAGACCCGGCACGGTCTGATCACGGTCTCCGCCTTCGAGGTCGCGCACTGGGGCGCGCGCATGATGCGCGACGACCATCGCGGCTATAACGGTTATCTCCTGACCCGCGGCGGGCACACCGTGGGCTTTGCGGGGGACACGGCCTACACCCCGGCCTTCGCGCGGTTGAAGGATCCGGCGCGGCCGATCGACCTGATGCTGATGCCCATCGGGGCCTACGACCCGTGGATCCGGGCCCACTGCAATCCCGAGCAGGCCGCGGAGATGGCCCGCTCGGCCGGCGCACGCACGTTTGTGCCGATCCACCACGAGACTTTCAAGCTGAGCGCCGAGGCGATGGACGAGCCTGCCGCCCGGGTACGCGCCGCCTTCGCCGCCGAACCTCACCGCCTGCTGGCCGTGAATGTCGGGGAAACCTTCCGCGTTCCGCTGCGCCCGGCCGGCTGAGTCGTAACACGGATTTTGCCCACCGGGTTGAACTTTGGGCGGGAGGGCGCGTCCCACCAGAGCATGCCCCCGCTCCGCCCCGGCCGACATCAGGATTCCCCTTTTTCGGTTTTGCCCCGAAGACCCAATGCCTTCCCGCCTCCCGCGGCCCGATTCATCCGGCCGGGGTGTCACGCGGCGGTCTTGAGTGTCTGGCTGGTCCTGCTGGCCGGTTGTGCCTCGCTGCCCGACACGGCGACGGTCCAGACCGCGCGCGGCGAGCACTCGGCCGTGCGGGCCGGCACCGGCTCGCCGACGGTCATCTTCGAGGCGGGGGCCGGGGAAAAACTGGACACCTGGGAAAAGGTCTTCCCCGTGATCGCGCAGGACACCACGGTGTTCGCTTATTCCCGGCGCGGCTATGGCATGGGTCTGCCGGTGCTGACCAACCGCGACGGCGCCACCATCGTGGCCGAACTGCGGGCGCTGCTCGCCGCCGAGGGCCTCCGGCCGCCTTACCTTCTGGTCGGCCATTCCCTGGGCGGACTCTACCTGCAGCTTTTCGCGAAAATGTATCCGCAGGAGGTGGCCGGGGCCGTGCTGGTGGACCCGACGAGTCCCGACCAGATGGCGCGAATGCAACAGGAGCACGCCGGCAGCTATGCCCTGATGCAGACCATGCTGGCGGTCAGTTCCCTGAGCACCGTCACCGCCGAGATGCGGGCCATGGACGAAACCTCGCGCCAATGGCACGCGGCCGGGCCCTTTCCCCGTTGCCCCATGATTTTGCTTTCCGCCCGGCGCCCCACCGGGCCGATGGGGGAAGATTTTCTGCTTTTCATCCAGCGGATGCAGGCCCAGGTCGTGGCCGCCTGGCCCGGGGCGGAGCAGCGCCTGGTCGATTCCAACCACTTCATCCAGCAGGAACGGCCGGACGTGGTCATCGCCGCCATCCGCGAAGTCCTCGCCCGCGGGCGTCCGTCCCGGGGTGGGCCGGTCCCTCCGCCGTAATAGGTACAACCCGGATCAGCCCATCTGCCGGCAGGAACGGGGGCAGACCAGCACGCCGCGCGGCCAGGGTTTCAAGCGCCCGGCGATTGCGGCGGGGTTGAGCCAGGCTGGCTGGCATTTTCCGCCGCAGCCATCGCCAGCGCATGACGCGTGAGATATTGGTGCAAGGTTAAGCCGATTTCCTGCGGTTTACCGGTGATCAGGCCGAGCGGCAGGCTGATGACGCGGCGCCGATACCAGTTGAGCCCGCTGTATTTCCAGATGCCCGGGGCTTTCTCCTTCAGGTGGAGCATGAAGGTCAGGGACCCGGAATTGTTGAGGACATTGAAGCTGGCGAGATCGGCGAAGAGCAGGGTCCGGTGCCAGCCGGTGTAGCTAAGTGAATCCGCCTTCAGGACGAACTCGCCCTCGCGATGCCGCTTCCACTGCGGCACGATGGGTGCCGCACACAGGAGCGCCAAGACCGCCATCCCTGCCTTGTATTCCCAGCCCGGGACCAGAAACAGGAGCACGAGCGCCGTGACGATGCCGAGGCCGCAGAGCACGAGCTTGAACCACAGGCCGCCCGCCCGGGCGGACCAGCGGACCTCGGGGTAATGCCGGTCCAGCAGTTGCCGCCCCTCCTCCGTGGCGTAGTCGGCCGTCGTCGTACGCATCCGGCTCACGACCTCCAGCGCCTCGCCCGTGATGCCGGCGAACAGCGCCTCGCGTCCGGCGAACCAGTGCGCATAAGCCGTCGCCGTGTCCGCGGCAAACGTCGCCCGGGCCGCCTCGGGCTGCGCCGGATGGTTGAGCGCCTCCAGCCGCACCCGCAGCGTCGGGTGCGAATCGAGCGGGTGGGCCGCCTTCTGCTCGAAGAGCCGGTCCCAGAATTCCCGTTCCTCGGCCAGGTTGCTGCGGACATACGCGGCGAGGGGCGTGGCGAAGGGATTGGCCGTGCCGCTCTCCAGCTTGCGCCCGAAGGCCTCGCTGAAGACGTGGATTTTCAACAGCGCCCGCGCCGCCACTTCCGCCGAGGTCAGCTCGGCGGCCACGCGGTCCGCCACCAGCTCCCGCGCGCGCGACATCGTCTGCTCGGTGCGCCCGAAGGAACCCTGGAAGTAGAGCAGGGTGTTGACGCTCATCCAGCCCACGCCGACGGCCTCGGCCATCGCGTGGAGGGTGGCGCCGGCCTTCAGCTTCATCGGGTAAAACTCGCGCGTCAGCCGGGTGTCTTCGCCGCGGAAATGCCCGAGCTCGTGCCCGATGATCGCCAGCACCTCGTCCGGGGCGAGCTGCTGCAGCAACGGGTGGGAAAGGTACAGCGTGCGGCCGCTGGCCCGGCCGTCGCGATGGTTCACGGCGAGCTCGGTCACGTAGAAATTGTGTTCCATGCCCAGGAGGATGTGGTCGGGTGGGGCCGTGCCCAGCCGGGCCGCGGCGGCCTGCACCTCCGCCCAGAGCTCCGGGGCTTCCGCCACCGTCACCGGCCGCGCCATCGCGACGGTGAATTCCAGCGGCACGCGCCGGAGCAAAATCGACCCTCCCTTCCAGAGCCCGACCAGGCCGGCGAGGATGATGATGACGATGACCTTCACCAGGTAATGGTCGGTGGCGAGGACCATGAGCTCGAAGCTGCCGTACCCGAGCAGCGGGATGAGCAGCAGGAGCTGGATCAGCGCGGCGGCAATGCTCAGGCGCCAGGCCCACCGGTAACAGACAATGAGGTCGGCGGCGGACCGTTGCGCGCGGCGGTTGAGGGCGTGGATGGCGCCGGCGACGACCACCAGCAGGCCGATGAGCAGGGCGGACAGCCCGGCGCCCCAGCGCAGCCAGAGGAACTGCCGGCAGACGCCGCCTTCCTCGAGGTTGGTGCGGAGCCGGTCCAGGCCCGTCACCTTCCCGCCGCAAAGGTCGGCAAAATCGATCCGGGCGTAACCCTTGATCAGTTCGGTCCGCCGGGCCTCGGTGAGATTGCCCCGGGAGCTGATGATCTTGGCCAGGTCGGCATGGAGGTTGTGATTGAGCCACGCCCCGGCCGAGAGAAAGAAAACCAGGAGCACCGCCGGGATGGCGAATCCCTTCAGCAGCGCATTGCGGATATGGCCGGCCAGGGCCTCGGGGGCGTCGACGGGATCAGACATGATGATTTTGGCCCGGGCGACGTGTGTCAGAGCCCTCCGCTTTTGCCAAGGGAGGAATGAACCGGTCCGTGTCACGGGCACGGGAAAACGGACGGATATTCCCGGCCCATCCTCCTGGATCAACGGAACCCCTCCGGCCTCGCGTTCAGCCGGGGAGGAGGAGGTCAACAACCGGCCCATTGGCGTCCGTGGCGAACCGCAATCAACGCCGGGCCAGAATTCAAAGTCGCCCCTCCGCCAATAATCATAAAGTCTCGGCCCCATGAATCGTTGCTTTACCCCGCTGTTCGCCCTCGGTCTGATCACCTCAGCGTTCGCCGCCATGCCTGATCCCAATCCCCTCGTCCTCCCGCTCTGGGCGGGATCGCCCCCCAACCCCCAGCCCGCCGGGAAGCCCGAGGAGCGGGTCCAGGAGGCGCAGATCCAGTGGATCCGGCATGTGCAGACGCCCTCGGTCGAAGTGCGCCTGCCGGCCCGCGGCAACGCCACCGGCCAGGCCGTGGTCGTGTGTCCGGGCGGGGCCTATGCCGGGCTGGCCTACGACTGGGAAGGCACCGATTTCGCCGGCTGGCTGAACCAGCACGGCATCGCCGCCATCATCCTGCGTTACCGGCTGCCCGTCGACGGCGATGTCGCCCACCAGAAATGGCTGGTGCCGCTCCTCGACGCGCAGCGGGCGCTGCGGCTGACCCGCGCGCACGCGGCCGAGTGGGGCATCAACCCCGCCAAGGTCGGGATCATGGGCTTCTCGGCCGGCGGCCACCTCGCCTCGACGGCGGGCACGCATTTCGACGCGGGCGACGCGGCGGCCGCCGACCCGGTCGACCGCCTCGGCTCGCGCCCCGACTTTATGATCTTGGTCT
>Ga0302322_100002597_pt1 | contig 15276 bp, 8 predicted proteins | sample Fen_T0_2_FD_203757 | JGI IMG/M metagenome (GOLD analysis project Ga0302322, IMG submission 203757) | Peat permafrost microbial communities from Stordalen Mire near Abisko, Sweden - Fen_T0_2 | ecosystem: Environmental > Terrestrial > Soil > Wetlands > Permafrost | place: Sweden: Abisko... | reverse complement strand
ACCGCCACCGCCACCGCCGCCGCCGCCGCCCTTGCCGCTGCACAAGGCCTCGCCCGCGGCGCTGACATCGCCCAGGTACTTGTAAAACTCGTAGCGCAGCACCAGCGCCTCGTCACCGGCGTTCAGCGCCAGGTTCAGGTGCTTCAGGCCGTTGGCGTCGCCGGCCTGGAAGACCTCGAACTCGGTCTCCACCTCGGCGTCGCCCGGCACATCGGCATGGCGGTGCATCAGGTTGTCGAGCTCGACCTTGTGGTCCAGGTGCTTGCTGTAGACCTTGACCCAGTAGGGCGTGCCAAACAGCTCGGCCGCTTCCTTGTGGGCCTCGACCTCGGCCACCACGTTGCCGGCCGGTGCCGCACCCACCGGCGGCAGGTAGGCAAAGTTGACCGCCGGCACCGCCGCCACCTGGGGTGTCAGCGTGCCCGTGTTGCCGCCCAGGTCCACCAGCCACGAATAGGTGGTCTTGGCCGGCGTGCCGTAGGTGGCCACGCCAAAGTGGTCGCAGCTCAGGCCGCCGCCGGCGTACAGCGGGTTGCCCAGCGGCCAGCAGCTGTCGCCAGCGTTGGGGTAGGGGCCGGTGGGTGTGCCCACGCCCCAGGCGCCGTTGGCAAAGCTGGCGGCGTAGCGCACGGTCACGCCGATGCCCGGCAGCTCGGTGATGGTGGGCGCGCCGTAGCGCTCCACCGACGCGGGCGGCACGCCGAAATTGCGGTCCAGGCCGAACACGCTGTAGATCTGGGCGCGGGTGAAGCTGGGGTCTTCGATCTGGATCTCGAAGCCATGGGCCTCGTGGCCGGTGTCGTTGACCGCGTCGAAGTTGGCCAGGCTGCCAAAGACCTGGGCCTGGGCGCCGCCGGCGGCCAGGCCCAGCAGGGCGGCCGCCAGCGCGGCGGGGGTGAGTCGGTGAACCATGGGGCGCTCCTCGGGGTGGGGGGATGTCTGCACAGAGCACGGCGCCCGGCCGGAAATACATGGCGCCACCACCGCAGCACGGCCGCAGCACACGGTGGCCGCCACCTGCCGCGCGGTGGCAGCGCTGGGCCCCGCGCCCTGGGGTTAGCGCGCAAGGTGGTGGCTTGGGCGATGGCTAAGAATCCGCAGATCCAAGCGCCCGCAAGCCCGTGGGCCCAGCCCAGGAGAACCCATGCACTACTTCGTCACCGGCGCCACCGGCTTCATCGGCAAGCGGCTCGTCAAGGCCCTGTTGGCGCGGCGCGGCAGCGTGGTGCATGTGCTGGTGCGCCCGGGCAGCGAGGCCAAGCTGGCCGACCTGGTGGCCTACTGCGGCGTGTCCAAGGCCCGGCTGCAGGCCGTGGGCGGCGACCTGACCGCGCGCAAGCTGGGTGTGAGCGCCGAGCAGATCAAGGCGCTGAAGGGCCAGATCGGCGCGGTCTACCACCTGGGCGCGGTGTACGACCTGGGCGCCGACGAGGACAGCCAGGTGCGCGTCAACGTCGACGGCACGCGCCACCTGCTGGAGTTTGCCCACGCCATCGCCGCCGGCCATGTGCACCATGTGTCGTCGATCGCCGCCGCCGGCCTGTACGAGGGCGTGTTCCGCGAAGACATGTTCAGCGAGGCCGAGAACCTGGACCACCCGTACTTCGCCACCAAGCACGAGAGCGAGAAGATTGTGCGCACCGAGTGCAAGCTGCCCTGGACGGTGTACCGCCCGGCGATGGTGGTGGGCGACAGCAGCAGCGGCGAGATGGACAAGATCGACGGCCCCTACTACTTCTTCAAGCTGATCCAGCGCATGCGCCAGCTGCTGCCGCCGTGGCTGCCCACCGTGGGCCTGGAGGGCGGGCGCATCAACATCGTGCCGGTGGACTTTGTGGTGGCCGCGCTCGACCACATCAGCCACAGCAAGACCGCGCCGCTGCAGGGCCAGTGCTTCCACCTGGTGGACCCGGTGGGCTACCGCGTGGGCGATGTGCTGGACATCTTTGCCAAGGCCGCGCACGCGCCGAAGATGAATGTCTTCGTCAATGCCGCGCTGATGGGCTTCATCCCCAAGAGCGTGAAGAAGGGCCTGATGGCGCTGGCCCCGGTGCGCCGCGTCTACCGCGCGGTGATGACCGACCTGGGCCTGCCGGAGGACATGTTCACCTTCGTCAACTACCCCACGCGCTTTGATTGCCGCCAGACCCAGGCCGCGCTCAAGGACAGCAAGATCGACTGCCCGAACCTGAAGGACTACGCCTGGCGGCTGTGGGACTACTGGGAGCGCCACCTCGACCCCGACCTGTTCATCGACCGCAGCCTCAAGGGCAGTGTGGGTGGCAAGGTGGTGCTGGTGACCGGCGGCTCCTCGGGCATCGGCCTGGCCGCGGCCAAGAAGTTTGCCGAGGCCGGGGCCGTCACCGTCATCTGCGCCCGCGGCGAGGACAAGCTGGCGTTGGCGGTGGCCGAGATCAAGGCCCACGCCGGCGCCCAGGCCCAGGTCCACAGCTACGCGGTGGACATTGCCGACGAAGCCGGCTGCGCGGCCTTCTGCGCCACGCTGAACGAGCGCCACGGCGGCGTGGACTTCCTCATCAACAACGCCGGCCGCTCGATCCGCCGCGCCATCGAGAACAGCTACGAGCGCTTCCACGACTACGAGCGCACGATGCAGCTCAACTACTTTGGCTGCCTGCGCATCACCATGGGCTTGCTGCCGGCCATGGTCAAGAAGCGCAAGGGCCATGTCGTCAACATCAGCAGCATTGGCGTGCTGACCAACGCGCCGCGCTTCTCGGCCTACGTGGCCAGCAAGGCCGCGCTGGACGCCTGGACGCGCTGCGCCAGCAGCGAGTTTGCCGATCAGGGCATCAGCTTCACCACCATCAACATGCCGCTGGTGCGCACGCCGATGATCGCGCCCACCAAGATCTACAACAACGTGCCCACGCTGGCACCCGAAGAAGCCGCCGACATGATTGCCGAGGCCTGCGTCTACAAGCCGGTGCGCATCGCCACGCGGCTGGGCATCTTGGGCCAGGTGCTGCACGCGCTGGTGCCGCGCGTGGCGCAGATCGCGATGAACACCAGCTTCCGCATGTTTCCCGACAGCGACGCTGCGGCCGGCGCGGGCACCAAGAGCGACAAGCCCAGGCTCTCGGCCGAAGCCATGGCGCTGCAGCAGATGATGCGGGGCATCCACTTCTGACTTGAGTTCGAGTCGGTCTGGTCGATATTGCGGTTTGGACCCATGCGCCGCAGCCCGACCAGACCATGCAACTGTTGCCCAAGATTGCCATCGCCATGCTGCTGCCGGTGGCCATGGGCGGGGCGGGTGCACTGGGCTTGCTGAGCCAGCAGTGGCGCCATGGCGACGAGGTACTGCTGCAGCGCGCCACCCAGGCGCTGCAGTTCCGCGCCGAGGTGCTGGGCCGGCAGTTGGCCCAGCAACGCGCCACCTTGCGGCTGCTGTCGGCCGCGCCGTCGCTGGCGCAGCCCGACCTGGCCACCGTGCGCGCCGATCTGCGGGCCTGGAGCGCCGGCGCGCACGACTTCGAGGGCCTGTACCTGCTCACGCTGGACGGTCGGGCCATGCCTGGCGACGGCCCGTCGGTGTTTGTGGGCGACCGGCCCTACTTCGCCGCCGTGAAGCAGGGCCAGGAGGTCACCGCCGACCCGGCGATCAGCCGCGTCACGGGCCGCGCGGTGCTGGTGCACGTGGTGCCGGTGCGGCATGCCGATGGGCAGTTGCGGGGTGGACTGCGCGGCGCCGTGCCGCTGGCCGACTTGTTCGAGCTGGTGTCACCGGCCAGCGGCGACCGGTTGGCAACTGGCCAGCCCCGGCTGCTGCTGCTGGACAGTCACGGCCAGCGCTTGGCCGGCAGCCTGGATGCACCGCTGCCGCTGCTGCAGGCCGCCACGGCGGCCAGCGCGCCGCTGACCCAGGCCGTGCTGGCCGCCTGGCAGCCCCAGGGCGGCGCCACGCAGCGCGTGCGCGCCGATGGCCGCGACTGGCAGGTGATGCGTGCACCGGTGCCCAGCGTCCCCTGGCAACTGCTGCAGGTGCAGCCGGAGCAAGCGCTGTACGCGCCGGTGCGCCATGCCCGGCAGCGCGCCTGGCTGCTGCTGGCCTTCACGCTGGTGCTGGCCGCGCTCGGTGGCTGGCTGGGCCACCGCCTGGTCACCCGCCGCATGGCCCGGCTGACGCAGGCCCACCAGCGCCTGCAGGACGGAGATCTGTCGGCCCGGGTCGCGGTCGAGGGCAACGACGAGCTGAGCGGACTGGCGCGCTCGTTCAACCGCATGGCGCAGGCCCTGGCCTCGGCCGACCAGCGCTTTCGGGTGGTGTTCGAATCGTTTCCGCACCCGGTGGCGCTCAGCAACCTGACCGACCACCGCTTCATCGACGTCAATCCGGCGTTCGTGGCGCGCATGGGCCGGCCGCGCGAGCAGCTGCTGGGCCGCAGCATGGTGGATCTGGGCCTGGTGGTCGATTTCGACACCATGCACCAGCAGCGCGCTGAACTGCTGGCCCGTGGCAGTCTGGACGCCGCGCCGGCCCACACCCGGCTGCCCGACGGCACCGACCGCTGGGCACTGTTTTCCAGCCGCATCGTCACGCTGGACGGCCAGCCGGTGGTGCTCACCGTCACCACCGATGTCACCGCCATCAAGTTGGCCGAGGCCCGCCTGCGTGACAGCCAGCGTCTGCTGGCCAGCACCTTTGACCTGCTGCCCGAGGCCTTGTCGCTGTTCGACGCCGACACCGGCCGGTTTGTGGACGTCAACCGCATGTGGGAGCGGCGCACCGGCCTGCGCCGGGACCAGGCCCTGGGCCGGCTGCCATCCGAACTGGGCATCCGGATGGATGACGCCGCGGTTGAACTGGCGCGCCAGCAGCTTCGCAGCCAGGGCTTTGTCGATGCCACGCTGGTCACCTTCACGATGAGCGACGGCCGGCAGAGCCACAGCGAAGTGTCGGCCAGTGCCTTGGAGTTGGAAGGCCGGCGCATCGAGCTGTGGCTGACGCGCGACGTCACCGCGCGGCGCGCCGCCGAGCAGGCGATCGCGCGCAGCGAGGAGCGGTTCCGGCACCTGTTCAACCTGGCACCGGTGGCCCTGGTGTTTGTCGACAGCGCGGGTCGCCTGCTGTCGGTCAACCAGCAGTGGGTGCAGCTGGTGGGCCATGACCTGGACGACATGGCCACGCTGGACGACTGGTGGCTGCTGGCCTATCCCGACGCCACGCAACGCCAACAGGCCCGCCAGCGTTTCACCGACGAGGTGATGGGCCGCTACGGGCCGGACGGCGGCCCGCTGGACCGCGCCGAATTCCAGGTGCATTGCAAGGACGGGCGCTACCGCATCATCCAGTTTGGTGGCGCGCGCATCGGCGAAGGCCTGATCATCAGCGCCCACGACATGACCGAGCGCCGCCGCATCGACGCCGAGCTGCACGACCTGAACGCCACGCTGGAGCGGCGGGTGCAGCACCGCACGCAGGAATTGCAGGCCGCACTGGAGGGCCTGCAGCGGGCCCAGGACGAATTGGTGCGCTCGGAGAAGCTGGCCTCGTTGGGTGCGCTGGTGGCCGGCCTGGCGCATGAGCTCAACACCCCCATCGGCAATGCGGTGATGGTGGCCAGCACGCTGGCCGGCCGCCAGAGTGCGTTTGAACAGGGCATGGCTCAGGGCCTGCGGCGTTCGGCACTCACCAGCTTCCTGGCCGGGCTGTCCGAGGTCTCGCAGGTGCTGGAGCGCAACCTGCAGCGGGCCGCCGAACTGGTCGGCGGCTTCAAGCAGTTGGCGGTCGACCAGACCAGCTACCAGCGCCGCCGCTTTGCGCTGCACGAGGTGGTGCACGAGGTGGCGTTGGCGCTCAGCCCCACCTTGCGCCGCGCCGGGGTGCAGCTGCTGGACCAGACCCCCACCGGCCTGCAGATGGACAGCCACCCCGGCCCGCTGGGCCAGGTGCTGGTCAACCTGGTCAACAACGCGGTGCTGCATGGCTATGCCGGCGGCGCCACGGGCGCAGTGCGGGTGCAGGCGGCGCCGGCTGAAGCGGGCTGGCTGCAGCTGCAGGTCAGCGACGACGGCGGCGGCATCGCGGCCGACAACCTGCGCCACATCTTCGACCCGTTCTTCACCACGCGCCTGGGCCAGGGCGGCTCGGGCCTGGGCCTGCACATCGTCTACACCCTGGTCACCGGCCTGCTGGGCGGTCAGATCGACGTCCACAGCGTGGTCGGCCAGGGCACCACCTTCACCCTGCGTTTGCCCTGCGTGGCGCCCAGCCCCGCGCAGCTTGAACCCGCCTCCACCGAGGACATCGCCGCATGATGGACGACGACGAACTGCTGGACCTGCTGGACGACGACGGCGTGCAGGCCACGCCGGCCTTGGCCGGTGCCGCCACCTGGAAGGTGCTGGTTGTCGACGACGACGAGGACGTGCACGTGGCCACCCGCCTGGCGCTGCAGGACCTGCAGGTCGAAGGCCGCAGCCTGCAGTTGCTGCATGCCCATTCGGCCGCCCAGGCCGAGGCCGTGCTGGCCGCCGATGCCGACATCGCCGTGGCCCTGCTGGACGTGGTGATGGAAACCCCCGACGCCGGCCTGCAGCTGGTGCAGCGCGTGCGCCAACAACTGGGCCGCGACGCGCTGCGCATCATCCTGCGCACCGGCCAGCCCGGCTACGCGCCGGAGATCGAGACCATCCAGCGCTGCGACATCAACGACTACCGCACCAAGTCCGAGCTGACCCGTGTGCGGCTGTTCACCAGCCTGACCGGCGCCATCCGGGCCTACCGCCAGATCACCCAGCTGGCCCAGGCCCGGCGCGGGCTGGAGCAGGTGGTGGCCGCCAGCGCCGAACTCGGCCAGCAGCAGGGCGTGCAGCGCTTTGCCGAAGGCGTGATCCTGCAGCTGTGCGCGCTGCTGAACCTGGGCCCGCAGGGCCTGGTGTGCGCCCAGGACGGCGTGCCGGGTGACCCGGGCGCGCGGGTCATCGCCGCCGCGGGCCCACACGCCGGCCTGAACCGCCTGCCGCTGCACCAGGTGCAGCCGCCTGCACTGCGCGAGGCCCTGACGCAGTGCCTGGCGCAGCGGCGCAGCACGTTTGCGCCGTCGGTGGTGTTGTACTTTGGCGGCGCCGGACCAGGTGGTTTCGCGGCCTGTGTTGACGCCCAGCCAGGCTCGCTGCTGGAGCAGCATGTGCTGGAGGTGTTTTGCGCCAGCATGGCGGTGGCGCTGCGCAACGCGATGCTGCACGAGCAGCTGGTGGCGCTGGCATACCACGACCCGCTGCTGGGCATGCCCAACCGCAACCGCTTTGTCGAGCTGCTGGACGAGCGCCAGGCCCAGCCGGGCGACAGCGTGGCGGCGGTGATCGACCTGGACGACTTTGCCGGCATCAACCAGATGCTGGGCCACCACATCGGCGACGACCTGCTGAAGGCCGTCGGCCAGCGGCTGGTGGACCGTTTGGGCGCCCACACCGTGATCGCGCGCCTGGGCGGCGACGTCTTCGCGGCCCTGGGCCCAGAGGCCGCGCTGCGGCCGCAGGCCTTGGCGGCCGCGATGGCCGAGCCCTTCCTGGTGCAGGGCGAAACGCTGCGCCTGACCGCCAGCTGCGGCCTGGTGCGGCTGCATGGCGGCGCGCAGCGGGGCGCCGACCTGCTGAAGGACGGCCACATTGCGCTGAAGCTGGCCAAGGAGCGCCAGCGTGGCACGGCCGAGTACTTTGACGACGCCATGGGCAGCGATGCCTGCGAGCGCATGCGCCTGCTGCGGGGCCTGCGCCAGGCCTTCGAGGAGCAGCGGCTGTTCGTCGTCTACCAACCGCAGGTCGGCCTGACGGACCGCAGCGTGTGCGGCGCCGAGGCGCTGCTGCGCTGGCGCACCGAAGACGGCCAGTTCGTGCCGCCCGACCGCTTCATCCCGCTGGCCGAGCAATCGGGCCTGATCGTGGCCATCGGCGAGTTCGTGCTGCGCACCGCCTGCCAGCAGCTGCAGCGGCTGCGCCGCCAGGGCCATGCCCGGCTGTGCATGGCGGTGAACGTGTCGCAGGTGCAGTTCCGGGCGACGGGCTTTGTCGACAGCCTGCGGCGCGCGCTGCGCGACAGCCAGGTGGACCCGGCCGCGCTGGAGCTGGAGATCACCGAATCAATGGCCGCCGAGGACCTGGATTTTGTGATGCAGGTGCTGGCCGAGGTGAAGGCCTGTGGCGTGTCGGTGGCCATCGACGACTTTGGCACCGGCTTCTCGTCGCTGAGCGTGCTGCGCCGCCTGCAGGTGGACAAGCTGAAGATCGACCGTGCCTTTGTCAACGACATGGACCCGGCCCAGCCCGCCGGCAGCGTGGCCCGCATGGTGGTTGAGCTGGGCCAGAGCCTGGGCATGCGGGTGATCGCCGAGGGCGTGGAAACCGAGGCCCAGTGCACGGCACTGCAGGCCCTGGGCTGCGACCAGGGCCAGGGCTACCTGTTTGCGCGGCCGATGCCGGCCGATCAGCTGGAGGCCTGGCTGGCGGCCGGCGGCGCAGCGGTCAACCGGGCCTGAACAGGGCGCTGCCCGGCAGACGGGCCGGGTTGCTCAGTCCAGGTCGCGCGCCAGCCGCAGGCCGCTGAACTGCCAGCGGGCGTCCAGCGCAAAGAAGTTGCGGTAGCTGGGGCGGATGTGGCCGCGCGGCGTGGCGCAGCTGCCGCCGCGCAGCACCCGCTGGTTGGCCATGAACTTGGCGTTGTACTCGCCCACCGCGCCGTCCCAGGCGCGAAAGCCGGGGTAGGGCGTGTAGGGGCTGGCGGTCCATTCCCACACGTCGCCAAACAGCTGGCGCAGGCCCGCGCTGCCCGGGGCGGCCGGCCGGGGCCGGCCCAGGCCACCGTCGGCCCAGTGGGCCTGGGCCAGCGTGGCCAGGGCCGCGCCCTGGCTGGCGGCGTGTTCCCATTCGGCCTCGGTGGGCAGGCGCGCCGGCGGCTCGCCCGGGTGCTGGGCGGCCCACCAGGCGGCAAAGGCCTCGGCCTCAAAGGCGCTGATGTGGGCCACCGGCGCCGCGGGCTCCAGCGGCAGCAGGCCGTGCAGCGTGAACTGCTGCCAGGGGGCGGCGGCGTCGCCGCTGGCGCGCCAGTGCAGCGGCGCGCTGATCTGCTGGCTGCGCAGCCAGTCCCAGCCGGCGGCCAGCCACCAGCGCGGCTGTTGGTAGCCGCCATCGGCGATGAACTCGGCCCACTGCGCCTGGCTCACTGGCCGCTCGGCCAGCGCGTAAGGCCGCAGGTAGGTGGCGTGGCGCGGGCTCTCGTTGTCGAAGGCAAAGCCCGGTCCGCGGTGGCCGATCTCCACCAGGCCGCCTTCCTGCGGCACCCAGCGCAGCGGCGCCGGCGCGCTGGTGTCCAGCCCCGCCGGGCCGCTGCGCCAGGCCGGCGCCAGCGGGTTGCAGCCCAGCAGGTGCAGGCCGTCGGTGAGCATCAGCTCCTGGTGCTGCTGCTCGTGCTGCAGGCCCAGCCTCAGCAGTGTGGCCAGCTCGGCGGGGACGGGCTGGGTGGCCAGCAGGGCCTGCAGGCGCTGGTCGACCTCGGCCCGCCAGGCCAGCACCTGGGCCAGCGACGGCCGCGTGATCAGCCCGCGCTGCGGCCGCGGGTGCTGCGCGCCCACGCCCTGGTAGTAGCTGTTGAACAGCACCCGGTAGGCCGGGTGATGCGGCTGGAAGCCGGGCTCGAAGCGCTCGAGCACAAAGGTCTCGAAGAACCAGGTGGTGTGCGCCAGGTGCCACTTCAGCGGGCTGGCGTCGGGCATTGACTGCACCTGGCAATCGGCCTCGCCCAGGCCCTGCAGCAGCGCCACGCTGGCGGCGCGCACGGCCGACAGCGGCGCGGCCAGGGCGTCCGTGGTGGTGCTGTCTGGCTCGGTCACGGTGGCGGGCGGCGGGCGGTGGCTGGCGGCGTGGGCAGCGCTCGGGCGCTCAGGTGCCGGTCAGCTCGCGGGCGCTGATGGCGTACCTGAAGTCGTCGGGCGCCAGCGGGTCCACGCGCTCGCCGCCAATCTCGGCCTGCGGGTACATCAGAAAGCCCAGCTTGGGGCCTGTGCTGCCGGGCAGGGCCACGTCGTGCGCGGTGTTGTAGGCCAGCCAGTTGCCTTCCCAGCCGCCAAACAGCGCCTTGCGCACCGGGCTTACCAGCGGGTGGCTGCTGTCCTTGATCCACTCGGTGGTTTCCTGGCGCATCACCTTGCCCACATCGGCCGGGTCCATCGCCACCCAGCCCAGGTCCTTCAGCCAGACCTCGGCGCGGCAGTGCTGGGCGCCCTTGAGGTTGGCCGGGTTGCCGCCCAGCTCGCGGTAGCCAAAGGCCGAGGGCACCAGGCGGATGCCGTAGACATCGCGCGCGGGCACGCCGCTGGCGCGCGCCAGGCCGACAAACAGGGCGTTGATGTCGCCGCACTTGCCGCCAAAGTTCTGCGTCTCCAGCATGGCCTTGATGTCGCCGGTGCCACAGCCGCGCACCTTGGGCTCGCGGTGGGTGTGCTCCACCACCCAGTCGTACAGGCGCTGCACCTTTTGCGCGTCGGTCTTGGCGCCGCGGGTGATGGCCAGCGCCGTGGTGCGCACGATGCCGTCGGTGGGCATCAGCGCCGTGGGCTGCAGCCAGCCGCGCAGGGTGTCGGCGTCCTCGTGCGCGGCCTGGTTCGCGGCCTGCTTGTGGCTGAAATCGGTGGCCCGGCTCTGGGCCTGGATGCGGCTGACCACCTGCAGCTGCGGCGCCGGGCCGCTGGCGGCAAACTCGGCCATCAGCATGCGCGCGCCGTAGTGGCGGTCGGCCACCACCTTCATCGCGCTGGCGTTGCCGCTGAAGCTGCTGTCCAGCGAGCGCTGGAAGTCGCTGTCCACCGACGGCAGCGGCACCCACACCCGGGCGTCGCGGCCCTGTGCGCCCTGCAGCGTGACGGTGGTGGTGAGCTCGAAGCTGCGCCAGGTGCCCGCGGCGGGCTCAAAGCGGCGGGCCGGGGTGGCCTGGGCCAGAGCGGCGTTCGGCAACAGGCCGGCCAGCGGCACGCTGGCCAGGGGCAGGCTGCCGGCGGCGGCGGCCAGCAAGCTGCGGCGATGGAAGTTGGGCATGGCAGGGCGCACCAAGGGCGCTGAGGAGGCTGACGGCCGATTATCGGTGCGGACCGCCGCGGGCGCCGGCTGGCGCCAGCCGCGTGGCGCCTGGTTGCGGGCGGTGCAACCGGTGCGCCACCTCAGCGCGCCAGCTCAGCGCGGCAACAGCAGCGCCGCCAGGCGCTCGCGCGCGGCCGGGCTGGCCCAGTCCAGCTCGCCCAGCAGCTGGCCTTGCGGCCGGCCCCGGCGGTCGATCAGCACCGTGGTGGGAAACAGCTGCGGTGTCCAGCGCTGCGCGGCCTGGCCGTCGGCGTCCAGCGCCACCGGCAGGCCCAGGTCCATGTCGTCGGTGAAGCGGCGGATGGCCAGCGCCGATTCGCGGTAGTTGACGCACAGCACCACCAGGCCGTCGCTGGCATGGCGGGTGGCCATCAGCGCCAGCGAGGGCATCTCGGCCCGGCAGGGGCCGCACCAGCTGGCCCAGAAGTTCAGCACCACCGGGTGGCCGCGCTGCTCGGCCAGGCGCCAGCGGCCGCCGTCCAGCAGCGGCAGGTCCAGCGGCGGCGTGGCGCGGCCGGTGGGCCAGGGCCGCCACACGTGGCCGGGCTCGGCCGCCCAGGCCGGCGGGGCCAGGCTGGCACCCAGCGCCGTGCCGGCGGCCGCAGCCAGGCACTGGCGGCGGCGCAGCAGGGCGGGTGTGGGGTGGGGCATTGCAGGCATGGGATTGATTGTCGTTGGCGGCCGCGCGCTTTGGGTGGCACGGGCCATCGCCGCCGCGCAAAGCCGCAGGGCACGTGGGGCCGCCCGGCGATCGCCATCGACGCCTTGGGTTGGCCCGGGCATCATGCGGCGTCATGCGTCGGTTGCCGGCGTGCCCCCTCCGCCCGAAAGCCGCCCCGTGAGTGCACCGCCCTTGATCGACCTGCTCAGCAACCAAGCCGCGGTTCAACACCTGGCCGACGAGCTGGCCGCCGGCCTGCTGGCCCGGCCGGCGGCCGTGTCGCCCAAGTTCTTCTACGACAGCCTGGGCTCGGCGCTGTTCACCGCCATCACCGCGCTCGACGAGTACACGCCCACCCGCACCGAGCGGGCGCTGCTGCAGGCCCACGGCCCGGCCATGGGCGCGGCGCTGCGCCAGCGCCTGGGCCAGGGCTTCACGCTGGTGGACCTGGGCGCCGGCGACGGCGCCAAAGCCGCCAGCCTGTTTGCAGCGCTGCAGCCCGGCCGCTACCTGGCAGTGGACATCGCCGGCGACTATCTGGCGCAGGCGCTGGCCGGCCTGCGCGCGCAGTTCCCACAGATCCCCATGCAGGGCGTGGTGCAGGATTTCTCGGCCCGGCTGGCGCTGCCGGCCGGCCTGATCAACGAACCGGCGCTGCTGTTCTACCCGGGCTCGAGCATCGGCAACTTCGGCCCCGAAGCGGCGCTGGCGCTGCTGGTGCAGGCGCGCCAGGCGGTGCAGGGCGGCGCACTGCTGATCGGCGCCGACTTGCTGAAGCCGGTGCCGGCGATGGTGGCCGCCTACGACGACGACCTGGGCCTGACCGCCGCCTTCAACCTGAACCTGCTGCGCCAGGCCAACCGCCTGCTGGGCAGCGACTTCCAGCCCCGGCAATGGGCCCATGTGGCGCGCTTTGACGCCCGCAGCTCGCGGGTGGAGATGCACCTGCAGGCGCGCCAGGCCCTGACCGTGCGCTGGCCGGGCGCCGAGCGCCACTTTGCCGCCGGCGAGGGCATCCACACCGAGTGCGCCTACAAGTGGACGCCGGCCAGCTTTGAGGCCTTGCTGCGCGACGCCGGCTGGCAGCCGCAGCAGCGCTGGCTGGGCGCGGCCGAGGGCGCCGACGCGCCGGGCTTTGGCGTGTTCCTGGCCCACGGCTGAGCCCGGCCGGCCTCCCGGGGCGCGGGTATGCTGCGCGGCCACCGCCCGTCCACCACCACCCGGCACCGACCATGACCACGCCCCCTGTTGCGCCTGTTGCTGCGCCATCCACCGCGCCCGAGCCCACGCCCCGCACCGAGCCCCGGCTGACCTCGCTCTCGCACGGCGGCGGCTGCGGCTGCAAGATCGCGCCGGGCGTGCTGTCGGAGATCCTGCGCGGCCACGCCGGCCTGCCGGTGCCGCCCGAGCTGCTGGTGGGCATCGAGACCAGCGACGACGCGGCGGTCTACCAGCTCAACGCCGAGCAGGCGCTGGTGGCCACCACCGATTTCTTCATGCCCATCGTCGACGACCCGTTCGACTTTGGGCGCATCGCCGCCACCAACGCCATCAGCGATGTCTACGCGATGGGCGGCACGCCGATCCTGGCCCTGGCCCTGGTGGGCATGCCGATCAATGTGCTGAGCACGGCCACCATCGGCCGCATCCTCGAAGGTGGGGCGTCGGTGTGCAAGGCCGCGGGCATCCCGATTGCCGGCGGCCACACCATCGACAGCGTGGAGCCGATCTACGGCCTGGTGGCGCTGGGCCTGGTGCACCCCAGCCGCGTCAAGCGCAACGCCGACGCGCGGCCTGGCGATGTGCTGGTGCTGGGCAAGCCGCTGGGCGTGGGCGTGCTGTCGGCGGCGCTGAAGAAGAACCTGCTGGACGCCGCCGGCTACGCCGTGATGATGGACACCACCACCCGGCTGAACACCCCCGGGCCCGAGCTGGCCGCGCTGGACGGCGTGCATGCGCTGACCGACGTCACCGGCTTTGCGCTGGCCGGCCATGCGCTGGAGCTGGCGCGCGGCGCCGATTGCCAGGTGCTGCTGGACTGGCCGGCCGTGCCGCTGCTGCCCGGCGTGCGGGCGCTGGCGCAGCAGGGCTGCGTCACCGGCGCCTCGGGCCGCAACTGGGCCGGCTATGGCGCCGAGGTGGCCCTGCCGGCCGGCTTTGCGGCGGAAGACCAGGCCCTGCTGACCGACCCGCAGACCAGCGGCGGCCTGCTGGTGTCGTGCCGCCCCGAGGCGGTGGACGCGGTGCGCGCCGTGTTTGCGCGCCACGGCTTTGACGCCAGCGCGGTGGTGGGCCAGGTGGCGCCGGCGGTGGCCGGCGGGCCGCGGCTGGTGGTGCGGGGCTGAACCCGTTGCGGGCCGGCTGAGCGCCGGCCTTGGCCAGCGTCTTTCTGCGGCGAGGCGGTCCTCAGGCCGGGCGGCGCCGCGGTTGAGGGGCCGCAGCCAGGCGGCGCGTCATCCGCTCAATGGGCGTGGCCATGCGCCGCGCCCGGCGCATGGCCTGTGGTCGCTTCATGAGCGTGGTCGTGGTCGTGATCATGGTCATGGTCATGCGCCGCCGATCCGGCGCCCGCCGCCGCACCCACGCAGCGGTGCACCTCGATGGTGGCGTGGCGCACCTGCTTCAGCGGCTTCAGGCGGGCGTGGTAGTCGGCCGCCGGCTGTGGGTGGTCGGCCACCACGCTGAGGGTGGCGCTCCAGGCCTGCGGGCCCACCTGCCAGACGTGCAGATCGGCCAGCTTGGCGTCGCCGTCGCTCTCGATGGCCGCCGCCACGGCCTGGCGCAGGGCCGGCTCGGCCGTGGCGTCCACCAGGGCCAGCGCGGTGCTGCGCAGCAGGCCCACGCTCCAGTGGGCGATCAGCGCCGCGCCCACCAGGGCCATCAGCGGGTCCAGCCAGGTCCAGCCCAGCCACAGGCCGCCGGCCAGCGCCAGGATCGCGGCCACCGAGGTGGCGGCATCGGCCAGCACATGCACATAGGCGGCGCGGAAGTTGTGGTCGTGGTGCTGGTGGGCGGGGCCATGGCCGTGGCTGCCGTGGTCGTGGCCATGGTGGTGGTCGTGGCCGGCACGGGCCAGCAGGGCCGCGCACACCAGGTTCACCAGCAGGCCCAGCACGGCCACCAGCATGGCCTCGCCAAAGTTGATGGCGCGCGGCTGGCGCAGCACCTGCACCGCCTCCCAGGCCAGGCCGGCGGCCACCGCCAGCAGCAGCAGCGCGCTGGTGTAGGCCGACAGCACCTCGATCTTCCAGCCGCCGAAGGCAAAGCCGGCGTGGTCGCGGGCGCGCTGTGACCAGCGCATGGCCAGCACCGCGCCGCCCAGCGCGGCGGCGTGCGTGCCCATGTGCCAGCCGTCGGCGGTGAGCGCCAGCGAGCCGGTCCACCAGCCGGCCAGCAGCTCGGCCACCATGGTCACCAGGGTCACCACCGTCACCGCCAGCAGCGCGCGGCTGCGGCTGGCCTCACCGGCGTCGCCAAAGGCATGGCTGTGGCGGAAGGGCTTCAGGTCGTGGTGGTGGTGG